>Ga0315288_10010921_pt1 | contig 11445 bp, 7 predicted proteins | sample YL17G11_20_MG_FD_203454 | JGI IMG/M metagenome (GOLD analysis project Ga0315288, IMG submission 203454) | Sediment microbial communities from Yellowstone Lake, YNP, Wyoming, USA - YL17G11_20 | ecosystem: Environmental > Aquatic > Freshwater > Lake > Sediment | place: USA: Wyoming | collected... | reverse complement strand
CTTTTTTTACTATTTGCCAGTTTTTCTTTTGCAGGCACATACAGCGGAGATGTAGATGAGGACGGGGATGTAGATATGAATGACCTGGCGTTGTTCACCAACGACTGGCTCATTTCCAACTGCGACAGCAAAGCCAATTTTGACCAGTGGTGCATCATTGACCTTCGAGATTTTGCGATTCTGTCTTCCAATTGGATGATGAATACCGATGTCAATGCTATTGGCGGCGACCTTGATTACGGTGCGTATTATGGATACCAGGCCTGGCATTCAGCTCCTGATGGTGGCGTATTCAATCAATGGATACATTGGTTTGATAATAATATCCCCGATGCCGCTCACATCCATGGAGACATGTGGCCGGATATGAGTGAGTATCCTGCCGAAGACCTCTTTAATACACAGATGTATTATCAAAACGGTCAGAACGCTAAAGTGTACTCCTGCAGCAGATACAGTACTATCGATTTGCATATAAAATGGATGAAGGAGTATGGATTAAAAGGTCAATTTTTCCAGGCACAGCAAGCCGCCATAGACAATCCATATATTTTAGGAAGAACGGATGTCATTACTGAATACATTCGTACAGCATGTGAAAAGTATAAAGTTAAATTCTGTATGATGCCCTGCAACAACGCTAAAACAGCCGAGCAGAATCAAAATATCGTGAGCAAGTTTATAAACTACTGGAAACACTGTGTAGACGACCTTAGAATCACCGAAAGCCCTCAATATATGCACCAAAACGGAAGACCGGTCATCGGTTTCTGGGGATTGGGATTTGATAACCGCCCCATGACGGTTGCCGAGGCTAATGAGATATTAGACTTTTTTCAGAATGCCCCGGAACAAAAATATCGCGTTTATGTTATGGGCGGCGTTCCAGTTTCATGGAGAAGCAGTCCGAAAGCCGGATGGGATTCGGTTTTTCTCAGGCTGGATATGATCTCACCCTGGAGAACGATATTCAATCTTACTCCAACTGCGGTTCAGAATATGGTTGATGATTTGGCCTACTGCAATCAGCATGGATTGGATTATAATCCCGTTGTCTCACCCGGTGCATCAACTATGCATCTGAATGATGATGAGGCAATGCGTAACTGGAAACCGCGTAATGGAGGACACTTCTTCTGGGATCAGGTCTATGAAGTCTGTAAGATGGGGTCAAAGTTTATGTATGTGGCTATGTTCGATGAAGTGGACGAAGGAACGGCCATGTATAAATTAGCAGCCAGCCAGGAGCAATGCCCCGCAGGAGCCGGCCAGGTGCCTTTGAACGAGGACGGATATAACCTCCCGAGCGATTGGTATCTGAGGCTCGGAACAGAAGCACAAAAAATGCTGGATGGAACCATTCCCCTGACATCCGTTATGCCGATAGACCCGGAGAATCCATAATCAAAATATTGAAAATATTTTAAGAAACCGCGCAAAGGATTAAATAGAGGAATAAACAAGGTACAAGCTTTTCACCCATCTACTCATCTGCATTTTCACCAATAACCATGGGTTTTTGCAGGGGTTACAGCCAAATAAAATCTCGAAATTTTTCTCTTGAATTGCACAGGAAACGGATATATAAAATGTTTGCATTTTCTGAGAATTTTTTAAGTCCTTGATATTACTAATCTTATGGATTTATGATTTTGCGATTTTGGATACCTGTGCGTTTGGCCCAAAAGAGTCATTAGTCGATAGTCGCTGGTATTTAGTTAAAGAAATTCGTGGCTGGTATCTCGTATCTCGTATCAGATTTCAAATTATTTACCACAAAGAAAAATTTACCGCTGAGCACGCGGAGAACGCAGAGTCTTATTTTACCAAAAGAAATAACTTTGTATTCTTTGTCGGCTTAGTGGTATACTGTCGACTTTAAGACAGAGCGAAGCGACCTATAGGGAAAGATCATCTTTGACAATCAACTTTGCCTCGCGGCGGCCTTTTAATACGGTGATGGTGGTACTGTAATTGATTACTGATTATTGTTTATTGAAGAAAAGATTAGCCACAGAGTTTTTTGACGGGATAGATGGGATTAAGTGATGTTGTGAGAACTTTAAATTTTATCTAAGGTGAATGAAGAGTATATGGCGAAAGAGCAAATAAATAATCGTTATAAAACTGAACCGGTATCATTGCTGGTAGATGAGCCGGTAGGAAGTATCGATGAAGACATCCTCAACTTAAAGCCTTTTGCAGATGTAATAGCAGGAGCAGTTTTAGGAACAAAAGGCCCATTCACAATAGGCGTATATGCCGATTGGGGCGAGGGTAAGACATCGGTTCTGAGGATTGCCAAGGAACTGGTTGAAAAGAATAATTCGGATATTGTAACAGTCTGGTTCAACGCCTGGCAATACGGCAGGGAAGAGCATCCAATCATCCCCTTGGTCTCTACTATCGCAAAGGCTGTCGGTGACAAGCTTAAAACCGTCGATAAGGGCAGGAAAGCGGTCAAAGCCGGCCTGTCTAAAATGTCAACGGCACTGAGAGCGATTGCTTATGGTTTTTCAGCCAAAGGAAAAGTGAGTATCCCCGGATTCGGTGAACTGGAAGCGGGCTTCGTAGCAAAAGAGATGATAAACAGATATGACCAACTGCAAAAAGGAGATGACCCGCTAATAGAGAAAACCCTTTATTACAACGCCTTCGAGATTCTCGAAAATATAGCAAAGGAAATCGATAAAGAAATAGAAACTCCCAAAATCGCAGTTTTTATCGATGACCTTGACAGGTGCAATCCCCCGGAGGCGATTAAGCTGCTCGAAAGCATAAAACTGGTACTGTCACAGAAAGGGTTTATTTTTACTCTTGCCCTTGATAGAAGGATACTTCAGGGGTTTTTGAAATACCGCTTCAAGGAAGAGTTCAAGGTAGGCGATTATGAAACCGGCGGCAAAGATTACCTCGATAAGATAATTCAGCTTCCGCTGCCCCTTCTGCCTCATGAAAAAAGATTTAAGGATTTTATCTCAAAACTGCTTGATAAAAACACAGCATTAAATGACAAGTCAAATCAGCCAGTTAAAGAGGTTATCGACGCACTACAGGATGTTCTGTCAAAGGGCGCCCGCTTTAATCCGAGAAACCTTGTGAGATTTTTGAACAATCTTATCGTTGACAGGCTTTTATGGAAAACTGTGGACAGCAAAGAAGCAGGCACTGAGGTGATGGGGTTCTGTGTTATATCCAGGATATTGCGAGACCATTTCAAAGATGACCGTCTTTACGAGTATTTATGGCAACATCAGGATGCTTGTGACAAAGTCCGCAGTTTTGTTCTCAAAGAGGAAAAACGCGTTAAGGCGCCGATGTTATCGTTAAAAATAGAAAAAAGAGAAGAAACCTATGATCGGCCCACATTGGTCGACCAAATAATAGATAAGTTGAGTCAAATGGAGTTTCTACAGGAAGTTCTCAAAACCGAACAAGGGAACGGATGGCTCGCAAATCAACAGATGAGAGAAGCCGTTAACCAGTTTATTGTTGAACAAAGAAAGGAAGAAGAGCCGCAGCAGGAATTTCAGGATGATGAGAAGATTTTTGATGATGAGATCAGAAAAATTGTCAATAAGCCGCATGGTGCCATCAACGATGACGATTATCAAGGCATCAAAGAACTTGCTTTAATCGATAGAGGTTTAAAAACCTTATCAACAAGTATAGCCAAACTGACGAATCTGCATACGCTTCATCTTGATGACAATCAGTTAACCGCTCTGCCTGAGGCGATAGCCAAACTGACAAATCTGCAAGAGCTTTATTTTAGTGTCAATCAGTTAACCGCTCTGCCTGAGGTGATAGCCAAACTGACGAATCTGCATACGCTTGATCTTCGGGGCAATCAATTAACCGCTGTGCCTGAGGCGATAGCCAAACTAACGAATTTGCAAATGCTTTCTCTTAACCACAATCAGTTAACCGCTCTGCCTGAGGCGATAGCCGAACTGACGAATCTGCAAAAGCTTGATCTTGAGAACAATCAGTTGACCGCTCTGCCTGAGGCGATAGCCGAACTGACGAATCTGCAAGAGCTTTATCTTGGGGGCAATCAGTTAACCGCTCTGCCTGAGGCGATAGCCAAACTAACGAATCTGCAATCGCTTGGTCTTGGGAATAATCAGTTAACCGCTTTGCCTGAGGAGATAGCCGAACTGAAGAAGCTGCAAACGCTTTATCTTATGGGTAATCAGTTAACCGCTCTGCCTGATGCGATAGCCAAACTAACGAATTTGCAAGCGCTTGGTCTTGGGAATAATCAATTCACCGCTCTGCCTGAGGTGATAGCCGAACTGACGAATTTGCAAAAACTTTCTCTTGTGGGTAAAAAATTCAGCAAAAAAGAGCGGGACAGAATCAAAAAATTACTGCCGAATAGGCTGATTTATTTTTAGAAGCAGGGAGGCGGCCTTTTTCAACGACCCCGCAGTTCCCTATTTTCCTTTAACACAACTCTTTATTAAGAATCTCCCAAAAGCTGTTCCTGGCTCGTCTTTCAATCCGGGGCCTATGCTTTGATTTTGTCTATTACCACCTGCAGGTATTTCTGGCGATGGCCGATACGCTTTTTGCTGGCTTTGCGCTTGCGGAAGCAGCCCGGATAAAGCTTATCGCTTTTAATAACCGCTTCCTGAGCGGTGGTTTTAAATGAGGCAATAACCTTTGCGCCTTCGACATACGGAGTGCCGATTTTGGCTTTCTTGTCGTCGCCGACGAATAAAACTTTGCTGAATTCGATGGATTTGGCGTCCGGTGCGACGTCGGTCAGTTCGATATTTATACAATCGCCCTGGGCGACCTTATATTGCTTTGAGCCCTGTTCAATTACTGCGTACATTAAAAACACTCCTGTAGTACTAAACCTAAAATACAAACGAAAAGGGTATTTTACACATTTTATCTTTTTTGTAAAGTACATTTCTGATAAATTTATATCCCGGCAATATTTGACTTATTGAGGCAATCTTGCCGATAAAAGGATTTTACAGGAGTTTTCTATGCAGATAGCAATGGTGCAGGACAAATTTGTGCCTGTAGAGCAGCTTGATGCGGCTTATTTCGACCGCGGGCTCTATTTCGGCGACGGGGTTTATGAGGTAATACGCAGCTATAACGGCAGGATTTTCGCACTCGATGAACATATAGAGCGATTTGCCAACAGTCTGGCGGCGATAGAAATAGCCGGCGTGGATGTAAAAGAAATCCGCGGGCGGGTACAAAAGGCCTTTGATAGGTTCGGCAAGCTCACCACAGGTGCGGCAAATATCCCCGACGCCAAAATATACTTTCACGTTACCCGCGGATGCGGGCCGCGTAATCATAGCTGGGACAACAGCTTAAAGCCGAATTTTTTTCTGATTATCTCGGAACTGGAGGATGCCGCAGAATTAAAGACCAAAGGCGTTGCGGTATCGGTATATCCGGATATGCGGTGGAAAAGATGCGATATAAAATCGCTGAATCTGCTGGCTAACGTCCTTGCACATCAGGATGCGAGCAAAAAGGGATGCTTTGAGGCGATACTTGTAAATGATGCGGGGTTTATAACCGAAGGTTCAAGCTCGGCATTTTTCCAGATTTTCGGGCGGGCGCTTCATACGACACCTTTGTCGAATAACATTCTGCCATCGATTACGAGAAAGTTTGCGCTAAAGGCCGCCCTGAACGCAGGGCTTGAATTAGTCGAAAAATCAATAACGCCGAATCAGGCACGAACTGCCGACGAGCTTTTCCTTGCCGTAACGACAAAAGACATAATTCCCGTAATTAAATTCGACGGCCAGCCAATAAGCGGCGGCAAGCCCGGCAAATATACCAGACAGCTTATTGAGGAGTTTCGCCTGTTTACCGCCTGATAAAAAGCCGGATAGCCCCCAGTATCCAAAAGTCAATCACCGCCAAACCGAGATTGACTTTTTTTATCGATATTGATACACTGCTTTTTTTATCGCCAACGTAGCTCAACGGTAGAGCTCTGGTTTTGTAAACCAGGGGTTGTCGGTTCGAATCCGACCGTTGGCTTTTAACATTGATTATTTGAGAATACCCCCACCCATATCCAAATTACTGAGATACGATTAAAAAACTATCGCTGCATAGCCGACACTGTCGGAAGTTTCAGAGTGCATTTTCCTTAGCATAATTTCGCTGCTGTTTGCCTGAGCAAGCAGCAGGCCTTCGGTTTTGCCGAGTTTCTTCGCCGCTGCGACCGCCGCAGCAGCAGCACCGGCCCCACATGCGTTGCAGTTCTCAGCGGCGCTTGCGAGCATTTGTTCCGGCTCAAGCCGCAATGCCAAATCGATAAACCGCTTGTCGTTGACCTTGCTTGCCCATCGGATGGCATCGGCGCCTGTCCCCATCGGCTCAAAGCCGTAATGCGGACCGTAGTGCGTCAAATCGGTCGAGCCGATACAGACGATTTTTTTATCCTGCTTGCTTATGATGTCGCCGACGGCCTGACCAAGGGTAATTGCCCCCCTGCTCGGCGGCACGATAATCGGCACAATCTTCGCCCCGCCAAACAGATACTGTATAAAAGGAACCTGAACCTCGATACTGTGCTCATTTCTGTGTGCACCGGAATCGCTGACTGCCTGCCCGCTTTTCACTATTGTATCAGCCAGGTCCTCATTAACAGTAATTTCCCCCAGCGGCGTTACCCAGTGCCCCCTGTCGCAGACAACCGGCGAATTTCCAAAATAGCTGTGCGCAGCCCCAAAGATGACAAAGGTATGTACCTTTTCGTGTTGCTGTTTTATCGCCGAAAAAACCGCGGCCGCAAGAGCCGCACTGAACGTCCAGCCGGCATGAGGAACAATGCCCGCCGCTATCGTATCGGGCAGCCCTTTGTTCGCCGGTACCTCTTCGAGGTATTCGTTGATTTCATCCACGCACCCGTCATGCTGGGCGGGATAGAACTGGCCTGCAACTACAGGTTTTCTTGTCAGCATCTTATTGACCCCAATAATTACAACTGCTTGCATTTAACCCGAAAGCTCGTTATTATTATAGCATAACTGACAACACTTATATTGTAACTAAAAAGTAGGAAAAAACAATATGGCATCTCAAAAGAAAAATGCTGTAGCGGTAGTCATGGGTTCCGACAGTGATATGACGGTGATGCAGGGCTGTATCGACCAGCTCGGCCTGTTCGGCATAAAGCCCATTGTCCGAATAATCTCCGCCCACAGAACACCCAAAGCCGCTGCCGACTTTGCAGAGACCGCAGGTGCCAACGGAATAAAGATAATTATCGCCGCTGCCGGTATGGCTGCTCATCTGGCGGGCGCTTTGGCCGCTCGCACCTGCCTGCCCGTTATCGGCGTTCCTATCGCTTCTGATGCCAGCGTAGGCGGAATGGACGCATTACTCAGCACCGTACAGATGCCGCCTGGCGTACCCGTTGCCACCGTGTCTATCGGAAAAGCCGGTGCAAAAAACGCTGCCATTCTGGCTGTTCAAATCCTCGCATTGACCGATGATACACTTGCAAAAAAACTTGCCGATTTCAAAAAAGACCAGGAAAAAAAAGTCCTCGAAAAGGATAATGCCATTTCCTGACGGCTGTCTTTTGAAACCCCTTCGCCCAAATAAAAAAACCCCCGAGACAATCGGGGGCTACAGAAGGAGATTCGAAAATAAACAGCGCCGAATCTTATTTTACTTCAACTATCGAATTAAATTCCCCGAACTGATTCAGTTCGGTGTGATGGTTATACGGGTCCTGCTGCCACTGCCCGTCAACAACCAGCCGATAACGGTATCTGCCCGGCGGCAGATTCATCTTTGCCTGCCACACCCCGCTGCTGTCGCCTACCTTTTCCATAGGCGTCGCCACCGGCTGCCAGTTGTTAAAATCGCCCGCAACCTGGACGCTTCCGGCACGCGGATACAACGTTACAAATACAATCGCTTCGTTTATCTGATTCACCCCGTAATAGTCGCTCAATTTGGAATCCAGTGCTGCGATTTGCCGTTTCTCGATTTTTGGAGTTTCAACCTCTTTTATTTCCCGTTTCGCCGCTGTTTGTTTCGGCAGCATCGGCTGCTTGGATGATTTCAGCAGCTCGTCGGCAGTGGCGCTTATGGCCTCAAGCTGGCTCGACAGCGAATTGACTATCTCGTGCCGCTGCTGCTTTGTATCGCAGCCAACAACCTCTTCTGCCAGTGAGCGGAAATCGCTTCGTCCCTTGCTTGCCGGGTCATATTCAAATATGGGCTGGCCGAAACTCGCCGCTTCTTTGAGCTTTGTATTGAAATTGACCGTGGTCCTGAGCATCTTATCGCCGAAATGATTACGCAATTCAGCGAGTATTTCTCGCGCCATTTTCGTCCGTATGTCATACATACTTGCCAGCACTTTCACGTTTACCTTCTGATTCGACCGCTCGCAGAGAATGCTCAGCGTCTCGAGTTGCCTGCTCAGTCCGTGCAGCGCAAAATATCCGGTTTCAACAGGAACGATTACATCGCTTGAAGCCCGCAGCGCATTAAATGTCAAAAGTCCCACCGCAGGCGGACAATCCACCACGCAATAATCAAATTCGTCTTTTATCTCATCAAGAACGAACTTTAAGGCGCATTCGCGCTCGCCGATGCCTGCCATCTGCTGCTCGAATGCCGACAAATCAATACTCGCAGGCGCAAGTTCCAGCCGATCCCCTATTTGCCACAGGATTTCAGTCACACGTATCGGTTCATTTCTGCTGCGGCTTATCAGCACATCATAGATGCTCTGCTCAATCTGGTCCTCAGGTACCGCAAGACCGACGGCGCAATGCGACTGCGGATCCATATCCACAAGCAGCGTCCGCTTGCCAAGCTCCGCAAAAGCACTTGCCAGATTTATTGATACCGTTGTCTTGCCGCAACCGCCTTTTTGATTCACTATCGCTATAGTTCTCATTGCTTTTATCTCCAGCCAATAATCTGTCAGTATCGAAAACCCCGTTTAGCTATAAAAAAACCGCTTTTTCAATGCTAAAAAGAGCTGTCGGTCTATCTATTCTTTTCGGCAGAAAACTACAAAAAACTTTATTTTTTTATGGGACGAGCCGATAAAAACCTCAAATAACAGTACTGCTAACTGTTTTTTTAGGCCCCCAACAGGGAAATATATGAATATCTTTTAAAGCATATACCACGGCAAAACCGTCACACCCTTAAAGCATGTTGCATTGTCTCCACCATAGATTAGGGCAGCAGGTGAATCTAAAAGACCGGTTAATTTTCGCCAATACTCAAGTCCTTTGAAGAAATCAGTATTGATAGTTTGGCCTGACTTTATCTCTATCGGCAAAACTTTTGAACCGCTGTCAACCAGCAGATCAATCTCATTGTCATTAGAGTCTCTAAAGTAATACATACCAGGCTGTTTGCCCGCGTGGTAGTAGCTCTTATAAAGCTCTGCGATAACCCAGGATTCAAATATTGCCCCTCGTGACGAATGCGACAGCAATTCCTCCGGCTTATTTATCCCGAGAAGATAACAAAGAAGACCGCTGTCAATAAAATACAACTTAGGCGACTTTATAAGCCGTTTGTTGAAATTTTTGTGGTATGGCCTCAATAGTTTTATGATAAAACTTGTTTCAAGTATGCAAAGCCATCGTTTGGCGGTCTTGCTGTCTATCCCGCAATCATTGCCCAGTGATTGCAGATTAAGTATTTGTCCGCTCCTTCCGGCGCATAACCTTACAAAGCGGGCGAAGGTTTCAATATCGCTGACATTTACAATGCTGCGAACATCCCTTTCAATATATGTCTGTACATAGCTTGCCAGCCATTGGTGCGGCGGTATGCCCTTGTCGTGTATTCTCGGGTAGCTGCCGGTCCAAAGAACATTCAATAGCTTGTCTGTAGTTTCATCTGTTTTTTCACGGGGCCATTGTGCAATGTTTTCAGGAACAGTCGGATTTTTGCCGAGCAGTTCCGATCGCGAAAACGGTAATAAATGGTGAACCGCACAACGCCCAGCCAGAGACTGGCTTATTTTTTCTATGAGCAGGAAGTTCTGCGACCCTGTAAGTATGTACCGGCCTGGACGATCATTTTGATCCACGATAACTTGTATGTAAGAAAACAAATCAGGTACACGCTGCGCCTCATCCAGTATCACCTGTTTGGTTCCGAACTGGCTTAAAAATCCCTTGGCATCTTCCAGAGCAAACCGCCTGCTGGATGGGTCTTCCATTGAGATATAATGAGCATTTGCAAACGCTGTCTTGGCAAGCGTAGTTTTGCCTGACTGCCGCGGTCCAGTCAGCGATATTACTGGAAACCACTGCGATGACCGTAAAAGAACAGCTTCCAAATGTCTTTTAATCATTATGTTATTCCGGAATTATATTCCTATATTACATAAACCATACACTATAATCGGCTATAGTCAAGGATATCTTGACTACTTAAAACCACTGCAAGTAATGTCCTATAAAAAACGCCGCATGCCCTATAAAGCAGGTGGTAATCCTCGTAGACAAAAACCATTTTTTTAATATTTTTCTTGACAGAAGTGCGATTAAATGATACCCTACTTTAACAAGAATAATTCGGAGAAGTGATTCGGGCCTGTGGGCTGTTTTTACAGGCAAAATAAGCTTTTCCGAAATGGCGTGCGGTTTGGCTGTTCTGACTTTCGCAGGGACGGCACAAGCGGGTCGCCGACGGAGAGATGAAAGAAGCGAAGAAGAGGTGAGTGAAGAGAAGAAGGAGAGAAGTGTGAGGAACACTTCATAATTGTTCCCAAGCCGGCAATGGTTACTATGATAGGGCTGGGTCTGGCGGGAACGATTCAAAGAGGGCGGAAGTAGAATATTTGCTTAACGCAAAATAAAAAAGGACGCTGCTTATTCGGCGTCCTTTTTTATTTCAGACAACAGTAGTTTCAACCCGCCTCTATCTTTTAAAAAAAGTTTTGCAATTGATGTTTGTGGGGGTATACTACGAAAAACAACCGAACGGATTTGGGGAAAAAATGGCAGTAAAGACTCCTAAAGTTGTGGTAGTCGGCGGCGTCTATGTCGATATGGCAATAAGGTGCGGCCAAATCCCGTCAGCCGGTCAATCCGTTGCCGGCTCAGCATTGGCGTATAATCCCGCAGGGCCAGGACTAATCCAGGCGGCAGAAGCAGCTCTTTGCGGCTGTCAGGTTCACCTTATCAGCAAAATCGGCGGAGACCCCTTTGAAGGAATGCTCAGGGATAGTCTCCATGAATTCAAGGTCAACACCGATTTTGTCTGCACCGCAAAGGCCAAGAACACCGGAGTAATCGTTACGATAGTCGATGCCGAGGGCAAAAACGCATCTCTTGTTTATGCCGGCGCAAATGGGGCGCTGCTGCCGCAGGATATCGACGCCGCCGAGGATATTATCGCACAGGCAGATGTCTGCCTCATTCACGGCAAATTACCGCAGGACGCCATTGTACAGGCGCT
>Ga0315288_10010920_pt1 | contig 11446 bp, 7 predicted proteins | sample YL17G11_20_MG_FD_203454 | JGI IMG/M metagenome (GOLD analysis project Ga0315288, IMG submission 203454) | Sediment microbial communities from Yellowstone Lake, YNP, Wyoming, USA - YL17G11_20 | ecosystem: Environmental > Aquatic > Freshwater > Lake > Sediment | place: USA: Wyoming | collected... | reverse complement strand
CACGCTCCACTGTGAGGAACCATCGGCCGCGAGGGCATACGCGTCGTCTGCGTTGTCGTTCGGCTCCTGGTCGTCGAGCAGGATGAAGCTCAGGTCGTACGTCTGCCCTCCGACGAGCTCGTCGATGAGATACTGGGTCGTCGCCATGTGTGCCGTCGATGCGTCTTTCTCCTCGAACGCAACGGTCCGGTTGAACCCGGCGGGCACAACGAGTGAGGCGGTGGCGTCCGGCCGGGTGATCGTCGCGGTCACGGGCGAGCCTATCCCGGAGCCAGTGACCTCGATATCGATGGTCGTGCAGTCATCCAGAATGCGTCGAGCCGACACACCATCGGCGACGCCGGGCCAGTTGATCCTGCACAGAAGCCGGGCGTAGCCGTCCGGCACTGACCCGCCGTCCGCATCGGGATCGGGGATGAAGACCACATCGGGGCGATCGACGAGCTGAACGTTGGCGTCGGTGGACCCGCCCGGCCCACAGCTCAGGTTGGCCAGAGCAGAGCACACGAGGACAGTTACCAGGCAGAGAGCTCGCATCATGGTGTGCCTCCTTGAGTCACAGCTTCCAGCCACCTCCGCTACGGGCTGCTCGGGCGAACACCTAACAAGGCGCCGGACGCCTCCGCATGTCGGGGAGGTGGACGTTTGCCGCCCTGTCGGAGAAGCCTCCTCGATAGCGCCACCGGTCCACCAGCGGCCTCTCCGACAGGTTCCCAATCACTCCCACTCACTGCACGGTGAAGTCCACGTCGGCGCTGCCCTCGTCTTCGTTCACCGAGAGGACGTACTCCCACGAGTGGTCGTCGGGGGTGATGGCAGCTTCGACGTAGTACGTACCGTCCGCTGTGAACTCGTAGGATGTGGCTACGTCGGCAGTGCTCCCGCCGTACCTATCGAACTCCGCGAGGGTAGTAGCGCCGTCGGTATCCAGCACGAAGATGCGGAAGTGCTCGCCGCCGCCAGCGTTCACGGCCACCAGGTCCTCCGCCTTGATCACGTAGACATTGGGCGTGCCGGTCACGTCGAACCTGTAGTAGTCTTTGATGTCGGCGGGTGTGTTCGTGTCAAGAGAGGCGATGACTGGGGTCCCGTCGGTAGGTATCGTTGTCGCCGTCGCCGCGGTATCGTTGCTCTCATAGTCGTCCATGAGCGTGTAGGTCAGGCTGTACGTCTCTCCCCCTGCCAGGTTGGCGATGGTGTAGCTTGTGGTCGACAGGTGCGTCGCGCCGTCCTTCTGCTCGAAATCCACCGCCCGATCAGTGCCGGCGAGCACGACCACCGAGGCGGTGGCATCCGGCCGGGTGATCGTCGCCGTGACGGGCGTGGCGATGCCTGAACCGGTGACGGTGATCTCGATCGTGTCCGTGTAGCTCAGGATGTGTCGAGCGCCCACCTCCCGGTGCACGGCGGGCCAGTTGATGCTGCACAGAAGCCGGGCGTAGCCGTCCGGCACGGGCTCCTCGCCGACAACGGTGGCCGGGTCGCTAACGAACGTGACGTCGGGCGGGGCCGGAGCTTGAATGTCGTCGTCCGGAGCCCCAGCCGTCGCGCCAGTCCCACAGCTCACGTTGATCAGGGCAAGGCATACGAGCACAGCCACGAGCCAGAGAGCACGCACCATGGTGTTGCCTCCTCAAGACACAATCCCCAGCCGCCTCAAGGCGGCTACCAGTCGCCCGGCCGCACCCCTGATAAGGCGCTGGCCATTTCCGCGTTTCGGCCAGGTCGAAGCCTGCCGCCCTGTCGGAGAAGCCTCCTCTATGGCGCCACCAACCCACCAGCGGCCCCTCCGACAGGCCCCCAACCATTCCCGCTTACTCCACCGTGAAGTTCACGTCCGCGCTGCCCTCATCGTCGTTGACCGACAGGCGGTACTCGGCCGTAATGCCCGAGTTGGGCGCCAGCCGAACGTAGTACGTCCCGTCCAGCGAGAACGAGTAGATGGTAGTGAAGGGCGAAGTGATGCTGCTCCCGATAGTCTTGAGGACGGTCGCCTTGTCGGTGTCGATGATATCGACCTTGACGGAGGAACCGCTCACGGCGAAAACATCGCACTCGATGAGGTACACGTTGGGCGCACCCGTCACATCGAACTTGAACCAGTCGTCTCCAGTGCTTGGCTGCAGCACGCTCCACTGTGAGGAGCCGTCAGTCGCGATGGCATACGCGTCGTTTGCCGTGTGGTTCGGCTCCTGATCGTCGAGTAGGGCGAAGCTCAGGTCATACGTCTGCCCTCCGACGAGCTCGCTGATGCCATACTGGGTCGTCGCCATGTGTGCCGTCGATGCGTCTTTCTCCTCGAACGCGACGGTCCGGTTGACCCCGGCGGGCACGACCAGTGAGGCGGTGCTGTCCGGCCGGGTGATCGTCGCGGTCACGGGCGAGCTGATCCCGGAGCCCGTGACTGCGATATCGATGGTCGTGCAGTCATCCAGAATGCGTCGAGCCGACACATCATCGGCGACGCCGGGCCAGTTGATCCTGCACAGAAGCCGGGCGTAGCCGTCCGGCAATGGCTCCTCGCCGACGGCGGCGGCCGGGTTGCTGATGAACACGACGTCGGGCGGCGCCGGAGCTTGGGCGTCGTCGTCCGCAGCCCCAGCCATCCCGTCAGTCCCACAGCTCACGTTGATCAGGGCAAGGCATACGAGCAAGGCCACGACCCAGAGAGCACGCACCATGGTGTTGCCTCCTCAAGACACAATCCCCAGCCGCCCCATGGCGACTGCCACCGTTCAGCCGGAGGCGGAATGCCGCTCCGGGCACTTCGCGCTATCGACGGCTAGTCCACCGTCGCGTCGATCAGAGCCGGCAACCCGTGCACCGGCTCCCCGTCCTCGTTCACCTGGACCGGGTACTCCCAGACCGTGTCCCCGAGCGGACCTCCGCTCAACCGAAGCACGTAGTCGCCGGGCGGGACGTTCCGGATGTAGTAGCGGCCCTCGGCATCGGTCGTGACCGTGATGCCCAACTCCGGGATCGTCACGGCTACTCCGGCTGCGGGGACGAACCCCTCCGGGGGATCAGGACTGGACCGGATGATCACGAAGTCGCTCGTGCACTCCACGGTCGCCTCGATGGAGTCGAAGCCCTCGGGGAACGCTTCCACCACTATCTCCGTCGTCGTCAGCGAGACGAAGAGGAAGTAGCCCGTATCCGTGGTGATCGTCTCAACGTCCAGCGCCGGGATGACGACGCGCGTCCCCGCGCTCACCATGTAGCCCTCAGGCGGCGTTGGCGAGTCCGTGATGATCGGCGCCAGCTCATCCCCGTCCTGCCGCCCCGACACGTCCCGGGCCCCCGGCCGCGGGACGAAGAGATACCCGTCGGCGACGTACGAGCCCGGTCGCGGGACGAAAAGATAGCCGTCGAGCGTGGCCGTCGTCACCACGTCCCCGCCGTTCGTGTCGTCGGGAGCGCCGTTGTTATCCGGCGGACCGTCGTTGCCAGAGTCGCTGGGCGAGCCGCACCCGGACAGGGCGAGAGGCAGGGCCAGGAGCCAGCCGCACACGACAAGCGCCAGCCCAATGCGCACGTGCTTCGCCTGTTGCCCTGCCTGTCTCATTGGATGCCCACATCCACCATGGCTTCGCCATCTGCGTCGCTGATGGCCAACCGGTACTCGAGGTGGCCCTCGGACCCCCCGTAGCCCTCCACGCAGACGTAGTAGGTCCCGTTCTCCGGGAACAGCCAGTAGGTCTCAACATCGCCGGGGGAGGAGCTGTGCGCCTCGCGTAGCACGGTGCTCCCGTCCGCCCCCACAACCGTGAGCCCGATTCCGCGAGTCCCATCGCCCTGCACATGGTTGAGGCGGAATGCGTAGGCATTGGGTGCGCGCGTCACCACGAAGGAGAACCAATCCTCGGCATCGGCGTCGCTGTCGTCTTCGAGGACCGCCCACGGGCTCTCGGTCTCGTCCGTGAGCATCGGCGTGGCGTGTGACCAGTCGTTGTCCGGCTCGAGGTCATCCAGCAGGTGGAATGTGATGGGATAGGTCTGCCCGCCGAACAGCTCGGGGAGCGCGTAGTCCGTGGCAGCGAGATGGGTCCCCTCAGCGTCGAGCTGCTCGAGCGTGATGAGTCGGTCGCGGCCGGGCGGCACGGCAAGGCGTCCAGTACACTCCGGCCGTTGTATCACGGCCTGCTCGGGCTGGTCCATCTCGGGCCATGTGACCGTGCACCGCACCGCCGTACAGCTCGTCAGCACGGTCCGGGCGGTCGCCTGCACGGGCGTGGGCCAGGCGACACGCAGCGTCAGGAGCGCGTGCCCGGCGGGAACACTGGGAGCTGCTGATGGCGTCGGCCCGGAGTCAGCCTGACCTGGCCGTGGCGGCGCGCCGGGGATGCCACCCGAAGCAACACAGCCCGCCAGACACAGCGGAGCGAGAAGTGAGAGCACGCAGAGCGGGTGGCGCCACGGCACGGCGCTCATCCCCCAGGTCCGCCCGCAAGGGCTGCGCAGCAAGCCAGGCCTGCTGCGCCACGGCTACCGACACTGACCAGCCTGTACCGCAAGAGGTCACTGGCGTATGGCGTTGCCCCAGGCGCCGTGACGCTGCATGGAATAGGGACTCGGAGACCACACCCTTGACCGCACCCAAACACCCCAGACCGCACCAAGCGTAGCCGTTCTGTTGGTCAAATGCAAGCGCTGCTTTGACCTTTGCGTGACATTCCTGTTGGCAACTATGCGGATGATGTTGCTCAACAATGGCTAAGTGCCCACGGAGCAGCAGGGGTGCCGGAGGCGTGCTTCACGGGGTGGACCGACCAGGGCTTCCGAATGGTGTCCGCCCGCTACACGGGGCGCTGACCGATGCTGCTGCACCGGACGCCACGCACGCCGGTAGAGACAACACGAGTGCCAAAGCAAGACAGCGCCGACCCACGGTGACTCCCCCAAGTGGGCTCGCAGGGCTACGGTCCGTCCGGCTCTCCGGAACCGGAGAGGGGAGGCCGGGGACGGCGCCGAACCGATGGACGGAAGAGCGCCCATGATATGCGCACAGTGTGAGCACGAGAACGAGGGGCAGCCTCGGTTCTGCCGCAACTGCGGAGCGCCGCTCAAGGCTGTGTGCCCTCAGTGCGGTTCGCAGGAGCCGGGCAGCGCCCAGTTTTGCGGGGAATGCGGCGCACCGCTCGCCCGGCCCCCTCGGGCGACGGAGGCCCCCGTCTCCGAGGTCACGCGCCCCGCCGCCGAGCCGACAGATGAGCGGAATGCCTCCGTAGTGTTTGCGGACATCTCGCGCTACACGAGCCTCGCAGCGGCGCACGACGCCGGCGACATCTTCTTCTTCATGGCCGAGTGGTACACGCGTGTCCGGGACATCGGGACACGCTACGAAGCCCACTTCTCACGAGCAGAGGGCGACTGCGTGATGTTGGTCCTGGGCGCACCGACCGCCTGCGACGACCATCCGGAACGTGCGTGTCGGGTCGCCCTAGACATCCGCGATGCGTTCGGTGCCTTCGCGCAGGAGCATGGCGCATCGATCGGCGCCGACGAGCGGATCGCCGTTCACGTCGGGGTGAACACCGGGCCCGTCGCGGCCGGCCGGATTGAGTTGGGAGACGGCCAGGCGTTCGACATCCTCGGGCACACGGTCAACGAGGCCCGCCGACTGCAGTCCTGCGCGGGGCCCGGCCGGGTCTACGTTGGGGCGAACACGTACGAGCGGGCCGCGCGCTTCTTCGAATGGGCGGAGCTGCCGGAGCTGAGCCTGAAGGGTATCCCAGGCGTCCACAAGGCGTACGAGCTACTCGAGGCCCGCGAGAGGCGAGTGGATGCGCCGGACATGGCGTCTCCGTTCGTTGGTAGAGAAGAGGAGATGCGGAAGCTGAGGCGCGCATCGTCAGCGGCCTTGGCGGGTATGGGCCAGTTGGTGGCGATCGGCGGCGAGCCAGGCATCGGTAAGTCCAGGCTCGTGCACGAGTCCTCGCGAGAGCTGGTGAACGACGGTTTCCGGGTGGCTGTCTCCCAGTGTTTCCTCGACAAGCGAGCGATGCCCCATTTCGCGCTGGCGCAAATCCTGCGGGAGTCTCTCCTGGGTGGGAACGTTGCGGCCGACCAGGACTTGCGGGCCGGCATCGGCCGCGCTCTGAGCCCACTGGGCCTTGACTCGCGAGATGTGTGCGACAGCGTGGAACGCGTCGTGACCGCCGGTGACCCGAGCGAGTCTGTCGGCCACTCGGAAGAGCGGGAACGCGCCACTCGACGTGCCTTGCGTCGCGTTTTTGTCGCCCTGGCCGCCGATCGGCCGTTGTCGATCGTCGTGGAGGACCTGCAGTGGGTCGACGCAGCATCCCTCGAGTTCTTCCGCCATCTCGTGCCGTGGCTGGCAGACTGCCGGGCACTGTTCATGTGCACGTTCCGGCCCGGGGGCGCCCCTCCCTGGGCTGAGCGGGAGAACTCTACGGCGATCTCCCTGGGCCGTCTGTCGCCGGCGGACGGCGAAGCTCTGGCTCGGGGCCTCCTTGGCGGCGCAGCCGAGGACGCCGCGTCACGCGTGTCCGAGCGGTCAGGTGGTAACCCCCTTTACATCCATGAGCTGGCACGCGCGGGCATCGTGGCCGAGGGAGGGGCCGTGCCGGCGACCGTGCGCGATGTCATCATGGCGAGGATGGACCGGCTAGACGCTGGGACGCGGAGAGTCCTAGGCATCGCCGCCATCGTGGGAACGCGGTTCCGCATCCCGCTGGTCGCCGCTGTCCTGCATCGGCCGACGGAGACGGTCGTGTCGGCCGTGGAGGATCTGACGCTCTCGGGATGGGTGCGCCCCACTCGTGGTGTGGGGGACGATGTCTACGAGTTCGACCAGATCCTGGTTCGCGAGGTCGCCTACACTCGGTTGCCGCGACGCGATCGGATGGCGACCCACCGGGAGACGGCGGAGGCCATAGAGGAAGCGCCGTCGCTTGCGCCCGGCGAGAACGTGGAGACGCTGGTGCACCACTTCTCGGCCAGCGATGTCCCGGCCAGGGCCGCGCCGTACCTCCTCAGCGCCATGGAACGCGCCAAGTCACGGGACGCCCACCAGAGCGTGCTCTACTACGGGCAGGCATTGCTCAACCTGATCGCGTCCGAGCCCTCCCTGGCCGACGACAAGGCCATGGAGCTCCAAGCAGTGGAGTCCTATGCGAATGCTTGCTGTCTCGCCGGCAGGAACCAGGAGGCGCTACGGCTGTTCGCGCGACACCGTCAGATCGCGGAGGACCTGGGCGACATCGCGGAGATCGCCAGCGCGCGGCACCTTGCTGGGGCGACCCACTTCTCCATGGCCGAATATGACCGTGCCATTGGCGAGTTGCGAGCAGCCATGGGGATGTGGCAGGAGCAGGATCGGGGAGCGGACGTGGCGAGGGCGATCCTGGGGCTGGGCGCGGCCTTCGCGCGGAAGGGCGACTACGAGTCGGCGCTGACGGAGTTCCGCTTGTGCTGGGACTCAAAGGCCGGCTATCCCGCAAGCATCCGCGCGATGGGCCACCACAACTTTGGCGAAGTGTGTACCTACATGGGGCGCATCGGTGAGGCACTGGAGCATTTCGACAAGGCCGAGAGCCTGGACGCCGAGAGCCCGACCCCCCGCCTACTGGCCAACATCCATGGTGGCAGAGCCCAGGCTCTACTGGCCAAGGGGAACGCGGCGGCGGCGCTCGAGTCCCTGCGCCAGGCCGCGGAGCTGGCCGAGCGAGCGGGCGACGTGGCGGTGCAGGCGGAGGTGCTGATCGACCAAGGGCAGTGTTACCGGGGCCTTGGGGATCTGGAGGAGGCCGTGGCGTCCATCCGACAGGGCATCGAGCTGGCCCGAGACGCGGAGGCGCCCAACCTCGTCGCCATGGGGCGTGCCAGTCTCTCGCGCACGCTTCTCCTCCGAGGCGAGGACGCGCTCGCGCTGTCCGTGGCGGAGCAAGCACGGTCCGAAGCCCAGGCCGTCGGCGATAGCGCCGCCGCCCACCTCAGTCAGCGGGTGCTTGCGGACATCGCGGAGCGTGAGGGGCGCCACGACGATGCCCTCGTGCTCCGGCTGGGGAATGTGGCCCTAGCGGTGGAGTCGGGCCGGCGAAAAGACGAGGCAGCTGACCTGGTGGATCTGGGTGGGACATACCTGACGCTCGGGCAGTTGGACAGAGCCGTCGGCTGTCTCAACAGCGCCGTCGCCGTCGCGAGTGAGGTCGACTCGAAGCACATCATGGCTCTGGCCGACGAGCGGCTGGCGCAACTGCACCTCGCCGAGGGCGCACCGGCGAAGGCGGCGGAGTGCGCCCAAGCTGCCATCCTGGCCGCCGTGGCGACGCGGAACGACGACCTGGCCTGGCGGTGCTACTACGTGGCCGGCCGAGCGGCCGATGTCCAGGGGAGTGATGCGGATGCCGGGACGCACTGCGAGGCGATGCTGTTGGCCCTAGCGTCGGTGGTCCGCGGGCGGATGCATAGCCTTTGGGAGCTGTCACACGTCCGAGAGGCGTTGTCCTGGGCTGAGGAGTTCTGCAGGCGCACTGCGCAGCCGGAGCAGCTCCAAACCAGTGTATCGCGGCTCCAAGATGAGATCGCTGCGGCTTTGCCGGACGAGTGAGAAGCCCGACGGCTCGGGGATGCGTGGCGTCCCCGACTCGGCCATCGGGTTACCATCTTGCAGGATGCTACTCGGCTGTGAACGCGACTCATGCGGCTCCGCCCGTTACGCGTTGAGTCCGTCAGGGTAATACCATCTTCCATTTCGGCAGCTCGGTCGCAAGTGGGCGACCACTCGGGGTTCTGGTCATGGGCCGGATACCGGGAGTCGCGAGGCATGGGGCCGAGGGCCTCTCGTGCTACGAGAGGCGAGGCAGTGTCTGCGGACCGTCGGCGGAACGCCGCGTGGAGGAGCTGCTCGTCGCCCGCGTGGCTCTGAGCTGGATGGATGCGTGTGGGATGGATGCCCGATACGCGCAGGCAGTGAAGGACAGCGCAAGCTGGGAGCGGATACGCGAGATCCGCGCGTACGCCGCGCGAAACGGAACCGAGATCGTCGCGGAGTACCAGGAGGCCGCCAGTGCATTCCAGCGCGAGGGGAAGCGCGTCGGGTTCCACCGGATGGTCGCTCGGGCGAAGGCAATGCTGAACGAGATCGACGCCAAGATCCCCAACATCCGTTGGTTGATCGAGGACGGGCTAGCCGACGTTCGGTGGGCCAGTGAGCGCCTCGCTCAGCTCTCGGCCCGGCATACCGAGCTGGCTTCGGCGCTCCAATCCGCTCAGGATCCCCCGCGAGTTGACAGCGAGACGGTGGCGCAGTACGTCGGCAGGGTGAAGGAGATCACGGCGGTTGCGGATCCCGCGACAGGCAAGGAACTGGTCCGGACGCTGGTCCAGGACGTGAAACTGGCCCCGGATGAGCGAGAGGTCACGATAACCTATCGGCTTCCGGAGCCAGCTATGAATGGCGTGGTAGCGGGGGCCTGCTACAGCAGCTTGGAACGTTACTGCCGACCGGACAACCTGCACTGGCGCTACACGTCGGGGCAGCGGCATTTGGCGCCAGAGATCGTGGCGTAGTGGGACCGTAGCATGGGGTTTCCCGTTGTGACGCCCTGCCTGCCGGAGCCCGCGGAGTCGTTGAGCACGTCGGTACTTCCATGCGGCCGTCGCTAGGACGCCCGGTCATGTCCGGACCAGCGGCGTGCAGCAGGATGGGGACCTTTGCTGCACTGAGCTGATGATCTGCCCGCTGCTTGGCACCGCGCGGCCGGGCGCTGTTGGGCCCGAGCTGCTCGGCGCTGGCGAATGCCTCCGCCCCGGAGGCCCGGCCGGAGCCCCCCGCGGGGGCTCCGGCTCTAGCACGTCCGGTGACCAGTCCCAGGGATGGGCTCTCCCTAGAACACCCTGGGCGACCAGGCTGGGCCACCACCTGCGGCGAGGTCGGTCAGCTTGCCTGTGCCCAGTTCGAGTGTCTTGATGCGCCAGGTCGGCTTCCTCACCGATGTGTCCATCGACTGGAAGACCAGGTGCGTCCCGAGTGGCGACCATTTCGGCTGCTGCTCCCGTATGTTGGGCGTGTTCGTGACTTTCGTGGGGGACGTCTGGGGCTGCCCCAACGCATCGACCGTGAACACCCAGATGTCGTTGTAGTCCGAGTAGGCGACCGGGTAGTTGCCGTTTGCGTCAGCGGCCCGGCACCAGTCGATGCCCTGCCACGGCCAGTTGCCCCCAGGATCGTGCACGAGCTGTAGGGGATGTTCTTCGTCGTTGTTGCTCTCGAAGCCGGGCCCAGTGGGGGGTAGAGTGCTCCCATCCGTGAACGTTAGCGATTCGAATGGCTCCGCCAGAAGCCAGATGTCCATGTCGCTCATCCTCGGTTGCTGTGGATTGCCGTATTCGTCGTAGATCAAGGGCAACCGCTGGCCGGTCATCATCAGCTTGGTTCCGTCGGGGGACCAGGTCGGGCTGTAGAACTCATGGAAGGTGACACGGGTGACCGGCTCCGGCTCCGTGCCCATTTCACAGAACTTGATGGTGTGCCAGTCGTTGAAGGCGATGCGGCTGCTCCCGTCCGCCATCTCCGGCCCCCAGCTTGCCCACTCTATATGGCTGTCAGGGTCAACCCAAAGGTAGTCTGCCGTCGCGATGATCTGCGGCGTGGCACTGCCGCCGTTCGAAGGGACCGCCGCGATCCACTTGCTGACCCCATCGTAGCCCGAATAGGCGATCTGGGTGCCGTCAGGCGACCAGGTGGGTCCGTAGGCCGGGAGGCCGCCCGTCGCGGCCAGTCGCACATCCGTGCCGTTCGTGTACATGGTGTAGATCTGACGGATCGGGTTCCTTGGGTCTGGGCCCCCCATCCCACCGAAGGCGATGCGCTCGGGCGTTGGCACGATGGGTGGTGGCGGCTGGGGCTTGCCCTCGGCCGTGACTAGCGGGGTGTCGGATTGGGGCGTCGGGATGTACTGGTCCGCCGTAGCCGAAGGCGGACCGATGGCGCTCTGTCCGAGGTCGCCTTGGGGCGATGGCCCGGTGCTCTGGCCGCACCCTCCCAGCGACACGAGGCACGCAATGCCACAGAGGAGAACGACGATTGGAGTAGGGTATTTCACGCGTCTCATCCTTCCTTCAAGGCAGTCTTGCTGCGCTCTGGGGCGGGCGCAGTCACCCAATGGCACTCTCGCGCCCTCTCTCCCAAGCACTCCCTGCTCTGCGGGGAGCCAGCCAGTGTGTATCTTGCGAATGCAGCGTTGCAGAAACGTTGCAGGCTATCCCGCAGAACCTGGTGTGACACCCGGAACAGAGCCCTCTCCGCTTCGCGAAGATGGCGCTGGTGCATCGTCAGGTTGGCTTGGCTGCAGCCGCTGGGGTGGGCCTAGATGTAGATGTACATCGACCCTCCCCCAGCCGAGTTGGTGAAGATGAACTCCTCGTAGTTCCAGGTGTCCTGACCAGGCAAGCGGACCCACACGTAGTACGCCGTGTAGGC
>Ga0315288_10010919_pt1 | contig 11447 bp, 9 predicted proteins | sample YL17G11_20_MG_FD_203454 | JGI IMG/M metagenome (GOLD analysis project Ga0315288, IMG submission 203454) | Sediment microbial communities from Yellowstone Lake, YNP, Wyoming, USA - YL17G11_20 | ecosystem: Environmental > Aquatic > Freshwater > Lake > Sediment | place: USA: Wyoming | collected... | reverse complement strand
CGTGATGGCCTGCACGTCGAACTCCGGTGAGCGCAGCGCGAACGCGGTCACCAGGATGTCGTCAATGTCCTCGCCGATGTCGGTATCAATGATGATGGGGATCGGCATGGCAGCCGTCTCTGGGGCGCGCGACCGGGTTCTGCGAGCTACATGATCGAGAGAGCCTTCGCGAACCGTTCGGTCGCGGCGCGGAACTCCTTCGGCTCTCGCCCGGCGACAATGACGCCGATCATGATCGCGTTGACGCCGATGGCGCCGGTCAGCAGCGTTACCTCCTCAGGCCGTATCACCCGCTGAGTCGGGACGATGATGGGCATCGCCGTCGCCTGTCGGATCCTGCGGTACACCGCGAGGTCGGCTGCGGTTAGCGGCCTGCCATAGCCCTCGTGTGGGATGACCGCGGCCTCCAACAACTCGAAGCCGAGAGCCGCGAACTGGTCGAGGTCGCCCGGCGTCCACGACTGGTCGATCGCAATCGCCCTGGTCAGGCCCTGGAATCCGACCATCCAGGCCGGCATGTCGTGCGCGTAGAGATCGAAGAAATCGAGTCCCATCCCGGCCAGGTCGCGCATCTCCTTGGGGGTGGGCAGGAGGTCGCCCGCGCCGGGAACCACTCCTGTCGGCAGCCCGGTCGCGAGGATCGCCTCGAGGTTCCTCCGCTCGGTCGCGAGATCGCCGAATTGCGCGCCGGAGGCCTCGTGGCGGACGTGCAGGTGGACCTTGAGCGCGTCAGCGCCGCCGTCGGCGGCGGCGCGCGCGAGATCGGGGGAATTCGTCGGCAGACTGGCGATGAGCGCGGGCCTCTTCGCCAGCAGGCATAGCAGTCGGCCCGCCACCCGCTATACCTCGCCGGAGCGGCGCAGTGACTCCAGCTCAATCGCCACCAGCACAGGCGGCAGTTCCACGATCGACGCGAGCCTCTCGATCGCTCGCGCCAACGCCCGCTCGTGCGCCTCCTCGTTCACGTCGCCGCCGAAGCGGATCTCCTCATCCGTTCTGATGATCCAGCCGAGGGCCTCTCGCAGATACCGCGCCTTCGACTGGGGGTACTGCCGCTTGGGGAGATGCTGGTACTGGCGGTGCATCCGTTGGATCATCTCGTCCCACGGGCCCTCGGCGATGGCTCCCCGGGCATGCGCGGCCGGCGCGCCCGGTTGAGCCGCGTCGGCCGCGGCCGACGCGGCGCGGGTCCTGCTCTCGACGGCCTTCAGCGTCTCCCAGTCCTCCACAGTGCTGCCGTCAATGACCCGGAACTGGAGGCGCCGGCCCGCCACCAGCTCGAGCGCGTTGAGGATGGAGTTGCGGTTCGCCGCCGTCTCCAGGTGGCCGGACAGGTGTCGCTCGCTGCCCGGGACAGTGAGCACGAGCAGATCACCGTCGATCGTGACCGGCACCGATGCCTGCATCGCCTGGTTCAGTGGGCCGAATCGATCGGACCGAATGAGCACGACATCGGTCGCCTCACGCCACACCTTCTCCGGCGTCGGGTGGCGCAGGGGGTAGGTCTTCTTCGGGAGCGTGCGGTCGTACTGGTACCGCCGCTGCTGGTCGCTCAGGACGCGGTAGGCTTCATTGATGAGCGCGAACCTCTGGGCATTGTCTGTGTCGCCCGGAGAGACGTCGGGGTGGTACTGCCGCGCGAGCGCGTAGTATGCCGCCTTGATCTCCTCGGGCGTCGCGTCCCTATCCAGGTCCAGAACGTCGTAGTAGGTGACCGGCCTCTGCGAGGCCGGCGATTCCTGCTCTTGGCGCTCTTGTTCCGACATCGTCACCTCCGCCTGAGCGGCGCGAGTCGGCGCCGCGTGCTGTCAGTGGCCATGCTGCCGGCCACGGCTTCGCCGAGGCCACTGGGGCGGCGAAGCGCGCTCCCTCGACCCGACCGAGCAACACCCGGTTCCGGGCCCTATGCCCGCACACCGCCCGTGAGGGCGATGAGCAGTTCGATCATCGTGATCAGGTCCAGACGGTTGTGATGGAACACCGGTGCGATGAACCGCGCGTCCTGCTCGCGCACATAGCTGTGGTAGCGCTGTGGGATCTCATGCGAGGGGATATCGCCGCTCCTCCACCTCCCGCACAGGTGCCGCTCGAGCGTCTTGAGCTGGCAGTTCGGCAGCTCGGCGCGCCATCGGCGGCGCGATGGATGCAGTAGGTCCAGGTGCGCGAATGAGGGCTGAAAACGGAGCCGGTGGTAGACCATCCGGTCGCGGATAAAGGGCCAGTCGAAGGCCTTCCCATTGAACGAGATCAGCAGATCTATCTGAGGGAGCAGGTCGGCGAACTGCCCCAGCAGAGCGGCCTCCTGGGCATAGTCGCGGGCGAAGTACTGCGTGAGGATGAGGTCGCCCCTATGGTAGCGCACCAGCCCGATGAGGAACAGCGGCCGGCCGTGGAAGCCCGCGGTTTCGGTGTCTATCAGCGCCGTTCTCTCAGGGCTGGCGCACCGCAGCAGCTCCAGGTGGTGCGGGAGAGCGGTCCCCTCCGCCTGCTCGGCGGCGCGCTCGAACGTGGCCAAGTGGGCCCGCACCAGTGAATCCGCCTCCGAGTGGATCTCCCTCAGCGAGACGTCGCACGCGAACACCTCCCCATGCGGCGTCTGGCACATCGCGCCTTCGGGAAAGCACTCGGACAGACTTGATGAAAAGCGAGCTGGCGATCCGATGCCGCGCGGCTCGGCCGGATCCGCGGGCGCGTGCACAGGGTGGCCGTGCCCGCGGCGCAGTGAAGAGAGACGCGATCTCAGGACCTCAGACAGCATCAACCGCCTCGCAGCGCCCAGTTTATAGCGACGGCAGGGGGGCGTCAAGCCGCGCGTGCTCCGGCTGCGCTTCCCCCAAGAGGCGATACGGCCGCCTGCGCCACTCCCGCTACAGGCCCACCCGCGGCCGTCGCACGTCCCGCAGGCGCCGCGTGAGCTGCTCGGCCGGGGAGACGGACTCGGGCGCTTCAACCTTCTGAGCCGGCGCCTCCGGGGCGGCGGGTTTTCGGGGGCGGTGCTGCTTCCGCGGGACATACGGCTCACGCTCCAGCAGGTAGCGAAGCAGGACGAGCGCGGCCTCCTTATCGGGGATCGGGTAGCCATGTCCCAGGTCCGGGTCCATCTGCTGCGCGGGCTGAGTGACCGGAAGCCCCACACAGGAGGGACACCCATCTTCGCATGGGCAGCCCTCGATCGTCCTGAGGCAGTGCTCCATCAGCTCTGCGAACAGTTCGTACCCCTTCTCCGCGAATCCCATGCCCCCGGGGTATCTGTCGTAGAGGAAGATGGTCAGGCTGCCGGTGTTGCTTGAGTCCACGATCCCGCCGACATCCAGCCGGTCGCACATCGCCAGCAGTGGCAGCATGTTCACTGCCACGTTCCTGATCCCGACCAGCCCCTCAATCGGCTTCAACCCGAACGCACCGGGCAGGGCCAGCGCCTCCGGGGGTGGAGTGAACCAGCAGGCCGCGGTCTCCAGGTGTTGAGGGGGCAGGTCGAGCGCCGACCAACCGATGTTCTCCTGCGTGTAGAACTTGATCTTCTTGAACGCCGTCGTCCGCCAGGTGACCGTGGCATCGCCGTACCGGAGCGTCCCTCGCATCCACGCCATCTCGGCGCGCACCTCGCCTGCGCGGATGCTGGAGTCCAGGATGGCCTGGGTGTAGTAGTCTACATCCTGGCGCTCGACGTAGGCCGCGCGGCCCTCTATGTCGAGCCTCCTCACCAGATGGGTGTCGCCTTCGTGGAGGTATACTCCGCCCGGGTAGACGGTCTCGGGAGCGCTGATCGCATCCACGGTCCCGATCACCCGGTTCTGGTTGGTCGAGTCCATGATCGCGTAGGTGCCGTCAGACGCGCACCGCAGGCTGACCTGCGCGGCCGGGTAGTCTGTGCTCGACCAGTACCAGGCGCGGTCGATCTGTTTCATCTGCCCGGCATCCTCGAGTATCCTCGCGATGGGGGCCATATACTCGCCAAACACCTCCGGTTCGTCCTCGCGCAGCGGCAGCTCGAATGCCGCGCAGCGAATGTGGCCGGCCAGCAGGTACGGGTTCTCCGGGTCGATCACTGCGTGCTCGGGAGAGCGGCCGAAGACGAAGTCCGGCCGCTGCATCAGGTACTGGTCGAGGGGATCGTTGTAGGCGACCAGAACGACGAGTGACTCATCGGCGCCGCGGCCGGCCCGTCCGGCCTGCTGCCAGAGTGATGCGATGGTGCCGGGATAGCTGACGATCAGCGATGCGTCGAGGCTGCCGACGTCAATGCCAAGCTCGAGCGCATTGGTGCTGGTGACGCCCAACAACTCCCCGGAGAACAGCCGACGCTCGATGTCGCGCCGTTCCTCGGGGAGGTATCCCGCGCGGTACGGCCGGACCGAGTCGGCCAGCAGTGGGTTGAGCTTCTCCAGCGTCTCCGCAGTATAGCGATAGAGCAGTTCGACAACGATGCGCGTGCGCGCGAACGCGATCGTCTGCACGCCTCTTCGCAGCAGCGAGACCAGCAGATCGTGCGCCTCCTCGTTGCTCGATCGCCGCTCCATCTTCGCGGTGTCGGTATATGGGGGGTTCCACAGGGCGAATCGCTTCGGCCCCTTGGGCGAGCCATCATTGTCTACCAGCTCCACCGGCATGCCGATCAGCCGCTCGGCTAGCTCCTTCGGGTTCGCGATGGTCGCCGAGCACATCACGTAGGTCGGAGCGGACCCGTAATGCCGACAGATGCGGTTCAGCCGCCGCAGCACGTTGGCGACATTCGACCCGAAGACACCCCGGTAGCTGTGTATCTCGTCAACGACGACGTATTTCAGATCTGAGAAGAAGCTGCCCCAGCGGCTGTGGTATGGCAGGATGCCCTGGTGCAGCATGTCCGGGTTCGAGAGGATGACATTACCTTCATTGCGCAGCTTCCGGCGCGTCGTCGCCGGCGTATCGCCATCGTAGGTCCCACACCGTACCAGGCGGTCCAGATCGGGATGGGAGTCGGCCAGCCGCCGCAGCCCTCGAACCTGGTCCTGCGCCAGCGCCTTGGTCGGGAAGAGGTAGAGCGCTTTCGCCTGCGGGTCCCCCAGCAGCGTCTCCAGCACGGGAAGGTTGTAGCAGAGAGTCTTGCCGCTGGCGGTTGAGGTCACGATCGCGGTGTGGCGCTGCTGCCGCACGTTTTCTACGGCTTGCGCCTGGTGGGAATAGAGTTGGCTGATCCCGAGCTGACTCAGGGCCTGCTGCAGGGGTCCAGGGAGGGGAGTCGCGAGGTCCGCATATACCGCCGGACGCGCCGGGATCTCTTCGACATGGACGATCTGCCCACGATAGCGCGGGGAACAGACGAGCTGCTCGAGGAACTCCAAGAAATCTGTCGCCACCCGCGTCCTGCCTTGCTGCGGAGATGGCGGGAGTATAGCACAGATGTTTGCAGAAGACAAGGAGAACCTGCAGCGGCAGAGAACGCACTCAGGGCAGTGTACTATTGCTTACTAAACCCCTGGGGGGGCCGCATATGCGTACTAACAAACACATCGCGGTAACCGAAGCAAGGCGGCGGCTTGAGTCGGTGTTCAGGGAAGTCGAGCACGCGAAGACCACCTTCATCGTCGAGAAGCGCGGCAAGCCCGTGGTCGCCATCGTGCCTCTGGCCCAGGTTGATCTCCGCACCCTAGCGCAGCGGTTGGCGGCCGTGATCGGCTTCGGCGGGCCCGAAGGGGACGAGTTCTACGAGTTCGAGTTCTACGAGTTCATGAAAGAGGTGGTGAAGGAGCGACGCCGACGCATGCCGCGCGAAGTGCCCGAGATTCCTGAGGAGTAGCCCGCCACACTACCCAGCAACAGGGACATGGCGCTCAGCAAACGACTCCGTACAACAGGCAGAGGGGAGTGAACGAGATGGACGCACCCGGGAACGGCAATGTGGCATCTCAGTGCAAGGCCCGATTCGGCGGTTGCCACCGACTCTCGTACGACGGCGAGGGCCTGTGTATCTGTCACTCGAGGAGGCCCGACAAAGACGTCCAGGAGTTCCAGCGCGAGATCGACGATATGCTGGCCCGTAAGGACTACAACTTCAACGGCTTCGTGTTTCCGGGCCCGGTGGACTTCTTCAGCACGACGTTCGACGACGCGGCGCACTTCGTGCTCGCGACGTTCCAGAGCATTGCCTACTTCCGCGGCGCGACGTTCCGGGGCGCGGCGGACTTCCGACAAGCGGCGTTCCAGGGCGCGGCGGACTTCGGGCACGTGACGTTCCAGGGCGTGGTCCGCTTCTTGGGCACGACGTTCCGGGGCAAAGCGGACCTCTACGGCGCGACGTTCGACAGCGCGGTCTACTTGTATGGCGCGACGTTCCGGGGCGCGGCGGACTTCCATGGCGTGACGTTCCAGGGCGCGGCGGACTTCCGACAAGCGGCGTTCCAGGGCGCGGCGAAGTTCGAGGGGGATGAAGGCAAGTGGGTCTTCTCACGCGAAGTGGAGGCTGATTTCCGCGGGGCCCGCTTCCATCAGCCTGAGATGGTCGTCTTTCAGCACGTCTTCCTCGGCCGCGCCCGGTTTCTTGGGCCCGATGTGCGCCGCGTAGACTTCACAGAGGTGGAGTGGGCCAGGCGGGGTGGTCACTTCGCCGTGTGGGACGAACTGGCGCCCGAGGCCAATGGCGAAGAGAAAGGCTATGCCCTCATCGGTAAGCTGTACCGCCAACTGAAGCACAACTACGAGGAACAGCGCGACCCCATTACGGCAGGTGACTTCCACTTCGGCGACATGGAGATGCGGCGGCTCTCGAATCCGCCGAAATACTGGCTGCCGCGCCTGCTGAAGCGCAACCTCTCCTTCCTCGCGCTCTATCGCTGGGTCAGCGGCTATGGAGAGAACTACCGCCGGGCGTTGTGGTGGATTGCCAGCGTGATCGCGCTCTTCGCGGGTCTGTTTGCCTATCTTCCCTCGTTTTCCCTTTATCCCATGGAGACCGGTCTGTGGCACGAGTTCGGCCGGGGACTGCTGTATTCGATCATGTGCTTTCTGCTCCGGCCGAACAAGCCGTTTCGCCCCGTGCATCTCGCAGGGCAATACCTGTCAGTAGCTGAGGGCGTCATCGGGGCGTCCCTGATCGCTATGTTTGTGCTGGCCCTGAACCGAAGGTTCAAGCGGTGATCTTCTGAGACAACAGGGCGGCACGCTGAGGGCAGGAGACTCGCTTCTGCTCTACGGACTGACCAAGCAACGAGGGTCATGACCCGTGTTGCTCGCGCTGGCAGTAAGGACACACTGTCGCCTGCGGATGGATCAGTTTCATACAGTAGGGGCAATCCTTCTGATTGCCTCGGCTGATCGCGCTGATGATCCAACCGAGCGGACCAAGCAGGCCGCCAACTCCGGCCTCACCCTTTGGCTTGCCGATGTAGTAACCGACAACCGCGGAGATCGCAATCCACAATACAGCCAGGAGTTCCGTCGCCCCCATCTCCCTGGCCTTCGTTGCTCCTCGGCTTGCTGCCGAAGTCCCTCCGTCAGCGGGCGCGTCCTCACGCCGTTCCCTCGGGCTGGCGCATCCGTTCCATGCTCGACCCAATCGGCTGCCATCTGCGCAATCTGCGGATTCCGCCCCTGCGCTCACGCCAGCTTAGGGTACCAGTCGCCGTCGAAGGCGATGTAGGCGTTGTTGTTGGCCAAGCTCATGCGGACGGCCTCGTTGACCGCGACACCGATGAGGGCCTGACGGGGCAAGGGGCGCTGGCCGGCCTCCCACTCGGCGAGACGGTGGGCGCGGTGGCTGAGCGCGTCCTCTTTCGACTTGCCCGCGGTCTCGACGTGCAGGAGGTGGACGTCCCGCAGCCAGCGCGAGATGCTCTCGAAGCCGTAGCCCACGTACTCGATATCGGCGCCGTCTTCCCAACTGTCGTAGTGTTTGAAGAAGTTGGGGTTGATCTGCTGGAAGCCTTCGTCGTCGGTGAGGATATGCAGGTTGCGGAACTTGTGGTCGGCCCAGTACTCGCCCTTGGTGCCACTGATCTGGAGCCCCTGGTTGGTCATGGCCGAGTTCTTTTCAGAGCATACCCAGGAGGTCTGCACCCAGAGCATCGAGCCGTCGTCCCACTCGACCACCGCCTGCACCGCATCATACGCGTCGCTGCCCATGCTCGGGAGGAACTTCTTCTGCCCCCAGGCCGCGACGCGCTTGGGCACGAGGCCGGTGATGAAGTAGTAGGCGTCAACGTAGTGGACGCCTACATACTCGAACGGGCTCGACTTCTCCGCCCAGAGGCCGAAGAACTTGAGCGGCATGTACTTCGGCTCCTCGATCCAGGCATGCCCGTGGAGCATCTCGCCGAGGTCGCCCCTGCGGACCCGATAGCGGGCAAGGCGAATGGCGCGGTCGAGACGCTTATGGTAATCGGTGGCGACGTAGGTCTTCCGCTTCTCCGCCGCCTCGATCACCTGCTGGGCCTCATTCACCTTGAGGCAGAGGGGCTTCATCACGATCACGTCATAGCCCGCGTTGATCGCTTCGAGGGTCATCGCGGTATGCAAATGGTCGGGTGTGGCGACGACGACGACCCCGTGCTCGCCGAGCTTCCCCATCGCCTCCTGGTAGAGCGCGGGCTGATTGTCCGTCGGCCCGTACTTCGCCGGATCGGGGTAGACGGAGAACTTTTCGCCCGGGAACAGGTCCTGGCACTGCTTGGTGATGGCGGAGTTCAGGGCGGAAACGGCGATATCGCCGATGATGCCCCGCCGGCGCTCCTGAAGCAGCGTCGGCAGGACCACCTCCTGGCTGATCATGCCGCCGCCGATGAGCAAAACGTTCAAGCGCTTATCCCAACTCATTGCAGTGCCTCCTGAATCGCCTCTTCAAGAACCCCCAGAGCTTCCTGGACCGCTTCTTCCGGTGTCACCAGCGGGGGCGCGATCTTGACGGTCGCGCCGCCAAAGCCGACGGGATGGAACATGAGCAGGCCCTTCTCGACGCACAGGTCAACTATCTTCCCTGCCAGCTCCGCGTCCGGCTCAATCCCACCCGGCTTCACCATGTGCAGGCCGGCCACCATGCCCTTGCCCATGAGCGCGCCGCACACGTCCAGGTGCTGGTCCTTGATCTTCTGCAATCCGCCATGCAGCACCGCGCCCACCTTGGCGGCCTTCGCGGGGAGGTTCTCTTTCACGATGATGTCGAGGTTCGCGAGCGCGGCGGCGGCGCAGATGGGATTGCCGGTGTGGGTGCTCGTCATGCTGCCCGGCGGATACTGGTCCATCAGGTCGGCGCGGCCGACGACGGCCGAGAGCGGGAGTCCGCTCGTGATCCCCTTGCCGCAACAGGCGACGTCGGGCACGATCCCGTAATGCTCGAACCCCCACATGGTGCCGCAGCGGCCGAAGCCGGCCTGCACCTCGTCCATGATCAGCACGACGTCGTGCTTCCTGCACCAGGCGGCCAGCTCCTGGGCGTACTGCCTGGGCATGAACCCGGCGCTGCCGCCCTGGTACGTCTCGCTGATGACGCCGGCAACGCGGTCCGGCGTGAAGCCCTTCTGCTCGAGCGTCTTCACGAAGGAACCGAAGCTCGTGTCCTGGGTGCGGAAGCCGTCGGGGAAGGGGACCTGAACCATGTCCGGGTCGAGGTTGACGATCCATTCCTTGAGCGCGGGGATGCCGCCGATCATCTGGGCACCAAGCGTGCGGCCATGGAACGCGCCTTCGTAGCTGACGATGGCGATCTTCTTGTTGCCGCCGACTGCCTTGCCGTGGGTGCGCGCGAGCTTGATCGCGCACTCGGTGGTTTCCGCGCCAGTGGTGAGCAGGAACACCTTCTCCAGGGGTCGGGGCGCGAGGTCGGAGAGCTTCTGCACCAACCGGGCGCGGATCTCACTGGGGAAGCAATAGTTGTGCAGCAGCGTCTTCTGCGCCTCCGTCACGATCGCCTGAACGATCTCGGGCCGGCCGTGGCCGGCATTCGCCACGAGCACGCCGGAACTCCAGTCAATCCAGGTGTTGCCCCAGGCGTCGTGGACCTGGAAGCCGTCGGCCCTGTCCCAGATCACCTGCGGCTGGCCCTGCATGGACTGCGGCTCGGAGCGGTAGAGCTGCTCGAGGATCGGTACCGACTCCGGCACCGGGATGGCGGTCTGTATCCGCCGGAACTTCGTCTTGACCTGAGGCACCCGCTTCGGGGTGATTGTCATGTCGGCCACGAAAACACCTCCTGCGTCCGTACAGAAAAAGCGCCCGCCGCTGCCGGTGGAAGCGGCGCGGGCGGTTTGGGTAGCTGTTCTGCGGCATAGTGGGGGTTCCCTCCTGGCGGCAAGCTGTGTGACTGCCGGCTCTCCCCGAGGCAGGGAAGATTCCGCAGACGCGGAACCTGCAGTCTTGCCCTTCGGGCTGCGAATGGAGGATAGTGTGTTTCACGATTTGCTTTCGCTGATCGCCCCGATGCTGGACGGCGCTCGCGTCCTCGAGGACGCGGCCGGTATCCACTCGCTCGACCGCTGGTTCACGTTCTCGAAGTTCCAGGAGAGCGCCCGGCACAGCGCAGGCCGCCTGCGCGAGGCCGGAGTGAGCGGTGTCGAGATCATCCAGGCGCCGGCAGACGGCAAGAGCATCTTCGCCGACTGGATGATGCCGCTGGCCTGGGAGGTGGAGGGCGCGACCTTTGATGTGATCGGGAGCGATGGCGGCGCGCAGTGCATCGCCGACCGAGCGCAAACGCCCCAGTGCCTTGCCATGTGGAGCGCGCCGACACCGCCGGAGGGAGTGGAAGGCGAGCTGATCTGGATAGCCGATGCCGCCGACCCCAAGAGCTATCCGCCGGAGGGAATCCGCGGCAAGATCGTATTCACCTCTGCGAGTCCGCACCAGGCAAAGCGCGTTGTCTCGGAGCGCGGCGGCATCGGCATTCTCTCCGACCTGCCTCGGATGCCCGAGGCGGTTTCGTGGGTCAACTCGTGGAGCGACAATCCGGGCGGCTGGGCGTTCCACGTAGACGACACGCCGGGTTGGGCCTTCCTGATCTCACCCAGACAGGGAGACCGGATCAGGGCGCGCCTGCAGTCCGGCGAAAAGCTGCGGGCGCGAGCTCGTGTTCGGTCCAAGCTGGGCGTCGGTGAGCTGCCGACCGTCACAGGCGTCATACCGGGCGCCAGCGCCGAAGAGGTCCTGATGCTCGGGCACCAGTTCGAGCAAGGCGCGATTGACAACGCCTCGGGCGTGGCGATCATGATCGAGGCGATGCGCGCGCTTCAGCGCCTCATCTCCCAGGGCAAGCTCGCCCCGCCGAAGCGCACCATCAGGTGCCTATTCGTCTCCGAGTGCTACACCACGTTCTGCTGGACCCAGACCCATCCGGCAGCGCGCAAGACCGTCGCCGCGATCTGCCTCGACTCGCCCGCGGGCGATCCGCGGCTGATGTCGAAGCCGCTCACGATCTACGGCAACCCCCATGCCAACATGAGCTACGTTGACTCACTGCTCGCGGCGATCGCGCGGGAGGC
>Ga0315288_10010918_pt1 | contig 11447 bp, 10 predicted proteins | sample YL17G11_20_MG_FD_203454 | JGI IMG/M metagenome (GOLD analysis project Ga0315288, IMG submission 203454) | Sediment microbial communities from Yellowstone Lake, YNP, Wyoming, USA - YL17G11_20 | ecosystem: Environmental > Aquatic > Freshwater > Lake > Sediment | place: USA: Wyoming | collected... | reverse complement strand
AGCGGTTTTGCCTGAACGTGCAGCTCACAGGACGCTGTGGGCACAGTAAATTCAAATCTGCGCCGCAAAATTGCCAACATTGTGCTTGACTATATCCCCCGTGAGTGGTAGAGTAGTAGCATATAAGAAATAGAAGGTTCTGAGGAGCCAAAAGGGACAGCCAGACTGTTACTGTGCTCCCAGATAAGAGATACTCAGAAAAGTCTCGTCAGTCATCGGGGAATAAAAGGAAATTTATGGAAAGTGAGAGAATAAAAGAAGATAGAAGAACCCCTTGGATGACACGAAAAGGTTTTACCCGCCGGAAGTATGGCGGGTTTACGTTGATAGAACTTTTGGTGGTGATTGCTATCATTGCGATACTGATGGCAATTTTGATGCCGTCTCTGAACAGGGTAAGGGAACAAGCACGGGATATTAGCTGCAGATCAAACGGGAAACAGATAGGACTCGTTATCTTTATGTATCTGCAGGAGAACGACTTCAAAATGCCCAGAGTTGCGTGGGACGACTGGGACTGGTGTAATGGAAACCGTTGGCGCCATTCAGACGGTAGCTATTATAAGCCAACCGAGGATTTCTCATATTGGGGTACCGCTTTCAAATCCTATGTCACCGAAACGGATATTTTCGGTTGTCCGTCCTTAAGGAGAAATCATGAAATGGATGTAGCAACTAAGCTTTATGGCGACGATTTCGTAGAATTTTACGACTCTGCTTATGGACTCAACTCGTATTTAGATAGAGAAGGCGCAAATTCAATAAAAAATCAGGCGGAGGTCATTGTAACTCACGACCACATGGAGCCGCGACTGGAACAGGGCGACGACCCAACCCATAACGATATGCTCTGTCTTGGGAAGGGTACTGAGAATTTGGGTCATTACAGATGGCCAAATGGTGACCGCAAGTTCTATTACAGAGGGATATTCAGACATAATATAAAGAGCAGCAGGCCCGATGTAACAGGTGGGACATTGAACGTCCTGTGGCTTGACAACCACGTCAGTAGAATAAAAGAAACACCGGGAAACGATATACCTAATCGGTACTACGATCCTTTGAGAAAGAAACTCCCCTGAGTCAAACCAGGCCTCCTATGATGAAGGCAGTGCATTTCTTTAGGGCATTCTCATCAGTGCAGTTGGGTAGCTTTGCAGAATGTACGCAACCAAAGGCCGGGGTAAAGCCGGTCCCTCTCCAGCGGATTAGATTGTATGCACTGGCATCTAATGCCAAAGCACACCGACATCTTTGAAATCAAATCCCTTTATTCTCGTCGTGCGTTCCCTCGACTTGGTTCGACTTCGCTCACCACAGGTCGCTCGGGACAAGCGTGCGCGATGCATATTACGCCAACAATAACCTGATACGATATACGCAAAACGCAATACGAATTACGGAATCCTTTTATCGGTCAGCTTACTGGGCTGGTCAAAGAGCAATGCCCTGTCTATGTCCGACATAAGCTCCGACTGATTGACGCGAAGGACACGCTGGTGCCTTCTACTGCCTTCGGCGGTGGTCTCGCCGAGCTGCTCGGAAGAGCCGCAGCCTAAAGGCAGGAAAACCAAAACGCAAAAAATAACAGCCAAAATCACCTTACGGATAGAATCGCTTTTCACCATTTTACCCTTTTTGAAACCCAATAAGCGGGCTGGAGTTATCAGACTCGCCGAAGGCGGGTTTTTTATCGGCCGCCTGGCACAAAAACCCATTATTATTTATTATAGCACCTATCAGCCCTTCTGTCAATGGCAAACCCTCGTGATGACCCACTTTTGCAAGGTTACGTTTGAAATTGGCTTTGTTTGGGTTTGTTTTTTTAGAACCTGAAGACGATTTCATTTTCATAATCCTTTGTTTTGACGGAGCTTACGTTCATTTGAGTATCCAGCAAATTGGCTTTGTTTTGCATAAAAGGTCAAAATTTATTAAATGGTTAATTGAAAATTCACCATCGACATCCCCAGGGGGGAAAGTCGCCCACCCCTTTTTTCTTTCGATTCACTATTCAGCATCGACAATCAACTATTTTAACCTATTAGTTTGATATATATTATACAATACAATATGTTGCATGTCGAGTGAAATTTTTCTTGCGACGACCCATTTTTTTCAATGATTTAGCCATAAAAGTCGAGTTTTAGGGCAGTTAAGGTAAAATTGCATATATCATTGCTCTGAACAACTAAAAATTTTACTATATTGGGCCAAAGCCAGCATAGATGGGCTTAAATGGCTTTCAAGTCTGCTCTGCCTATGTGTAGAACTTAAAAAAATGGGTCATCACGAGCAAACCGGCTTCGTTAGCTCAATACTCTGTCTAAAAACCACATTTTACGTCGGATAGAGCCGTTTATACAAGCAAGGATATTATCCCCTAAAACAAGTGAAATTTTGAGGGTTGTTAGAAAAAAACTATTTCTTTTGAAACGGCTTTCTCTATCTGACGATAATACTGAGCGATTGGAGGCGTGAAACAATCTCTTTAAGGGGGTTTTTGAATTGGGGGTTTAGAAAAAGGATTTCAGGCATCGGGTTTACTCTAAATTTTGCGGAAGCTCTATAGCCGCTGGAAGGGCAGCCGCTCAATGTGTAACGGCAGTTTCTTAATCACTGTGACATCAGGTGATGCCTGAGATAGATACCCTGTTAGCTATCCGCTGTAGCTAACGGCCAGAATTGCAGAATATGCCACAATTGGGGGTAAGAATTATGTCTGCGCGAAATGGTTTATTACGAGAATCTGTGTTTGCCGTGATGTTATTGCTTGTGTTTGGCTTTAGCGAGTCCCGAGTTGTCGGGGCACAGCAACAGGACCCGAACAAGCACAAGGACTTCTTTGAGATGTCTATCGAGGAACTGATGGATGTGCCGGTTGTCGTTTCTGCTTCTCGTCAGGCCCAGAAAATCAGCGAGTTGTCGGTGCCTGTGAGCGTGATTACCGCCGAGGACATCCACTACAGCGGCCTGACCAGCATCCCGGAGATACTGCAGTTCGCACCCGGAATGGATGTCCTGCAGATTGACCGAAACCGTTACGCGGTTGGAGTCCGAGGACTGCACGAGGTATATTCCGACAGAATGTTGGGTCTTATTGATGGCCGTGCCGCCGATAGCATCAATACCGGCGGACCGAGGTTTCCGCAGTGGCCGATTCTGCTGGAAGACATCGAGCGTATTGAAATAGTCCGCGGACCGGGTGGAGCGGCCTGGGGTGCAAATGCATTCAACGGTGTCGTGAACATAATAACCAAGGAGCCGGAGGACTGCCTCGGGTGGCTGACCTCGACGCAATTCAACCAGTTCGGCGACAGCTACTCCTACATTCGATGGGCAGAGAAAATGGGCAAATGGAGCTGGCGGCAGTCGGTGGGCTATCAGAGTCAGGTATCTTCCGACGAGGCCATCGACAATGATGATTTCTACTCACATGACTTCTCACGCAATTTGCGATTCGACAACAAGGTGGTGTACAGGGCTACAGAAGATACGAAGGTCTCTTTCGGACTGGGCTATTCGTATTTGGAATCGGGGGACTTCGAGTTTGGGGGCCGTCTGTTATACAAGAACAACAGAATCAACACGATGCGGTTCTTCACAAGGGTTGACCACGATTTTGCCAGGGAGACTTCGGGCTATCTGCAATTTTTCAGCAATTTATCCACCGCCAAAGAGCCGGCCTTGCTCGAATACTCGGAAAATGAAAACGACATCGAAGGCCAGCTCAACTTTGTTCCCGCCGAAGGACATCTGGCGTCCGTGGGCGGCAACTTCCGATTAGTGCACATCGACGGGGAGCGGAGTTCAGACCCTCAGACGTTCGTGTTTCATGGCTCGCCGGTCACTGAGAACTGGGCGGGACTATTCGCAATGGACCGCTGGGACATTACCGACCGACTTACACTTGAAGGGCAGATTCGGGGCGACAACTACTCTGAAACGCAGTTAGACTGGTCGGCTCGCATAGCCGGCCTCTATGCCCTCGATGATGAAAAGAACCATGTATTAAGGTTGGGCGGGGCACGGGCATTCAGGGCGCCAGCCATAACCATTCGGCAAGGCAGTGCACAACGTATACCACATCCTTTTGTGCCGGGCGCCTATCTGCTGAATCTGGTCCCCGCCCCAGAGGACTTGCACAACGAAGGCATGTATTCTCTCGAGGCAGGTTACACAGGCAGAATCACGAAAATGCTGACCATTCGTGCAGACGGCTATTATCAGCGATTTGAGCACCTCATCGGCTTTGCCACCCTGCCGGACCCGCTCTCTATCGGGAGGATATTCTTCACGACTGCCAATATAGACGGGGCGGATGCCTGGGGTAGCGAGGTTGAGCTGGCTGTGGAGGACAGGAGAGGAAAGCTCTCGGTCTGGTACGCCTACAACGATTTCCAGACAGATCAGGAAGAGCAGCCGTTGCGGGCGTACCTGCCTGCAACGCACAAGGTCGGCTTGACGGGACGATTGTATCTTAACGAGGGCTGGACGCTTAATCTCAACTATAGGTACACGGATGTTACATCAGGCGAACATGCCAACCCATTGAATCCGACTAACCCGGGCCCATCCAACACACTGGATTTGACGGTGGCGAAGCGGCTGTTCAAGGGCAATGGGGAGTTACTGATGGGCGTGGCGAATTTATTGGCTGAGGACAATGATGCGGTCTCTGCCGTGGGCTCACTGACCGATCACGAGACGCCGGGCCGGATGTTCTTCGCCAGGATGCAATTAAAGTTCTAAATATCGGTGGAGCAAAATCGTGTTTATTAAGAAAACGTTCTTTTCGATGAGTGCCGAGGAATGAAAATTAGAGCATATATCTTTGTAGTTGTATTTCTGGTCTTATTCGTGGGGCCACGAACTTGGGCTGATTCTACAGCCAGCCGCGAGTATCAGGTTAAGGCCGCGTTCCTATACAACTTTATCAAGTTTGTGGACTGGCCAAAGGAAAAAGTCACAGACCCCAACGCCCCCCTGACCATCGGCATTATCGGCAAAGACCCCTTCGAGGACGCCTTCGAGCCTCTCCAGGAAAAAGCGGCCAGGGATAGAAAAGTCGTCATACAGCGATTTGAGGGCTTTGTCGAATTGGAAAAGTCCGGCAAAAAGAAAAAGGACCAGCCGCACCCAAAAAGCCAGGATATACAGAAATGCCACCTGCTGTTCATCTGTCCCTCCGAAAGTGAACGCATCCCCGACATCATCGCCTCTGTCAAAGGCCACAGTGTTCTGACAGTCGCTGATACGCAAGGATTCCTCGAATCCGGCGGGATTATCAATTTTATTATGGAGGAGCAAAAGGTCCGCTTCGAAATTAATGTCACCAATGCCAGGCGGGCCAAACTCCAAATCAGGTCACAGCTTTTGAGGCTGGCAAAAAGAGTAATCGACGAAAAGGACGCCGAAGGGAACAAGAATAAATGAGACAAGAATAAAGTAAGGACATCGGAGCCAAGTTAACCAATTATGCTCGCTACGCAGAATATATCGATAAAGCATAAGCTGATATTAATTACGATGCTGACCTGTGTCGTTGCGCTGCTGTCGGCAGCAGCAGGATTTATTGTATGGGAGTGGACTGCCTTTCGGCGCACTATGGTGCAAAATCTATCAACACAGGCAGAAATGATAGCGGAAAACTGTAAGGCATCTCTGGCCTTCCAGGATGCAAAAGATGCGGAGAAGACACTAAGTGCTCTTCATGTGGAACCTTCTATTGTTTTTGGCTGTGTTTATACCAAAGATGGCAAGTTCTTTGCAACCTATTATTGCGATTTTGCTGAGATAAAAGTTCATCCACCTGAGTTTATGGAAAGCGGGTTCAGCTTTGGGGAGGGCTATCTAACCGTTTTCAGGCCTATTGTGCTCGATGGTGCAACAATCGGAACTGTTTGTCTGCGGTCGGATCTGAATCCTATGTATGCAACGCTCAAGAGTAGCATCTTCATCATAATTGCCGTTTTAGTATTTGCGTCTTTAGTGGCTTTTCTGGTGTCATCACGACTTCAAAGGGTTATTTCCGGCCCAATTTTAAGTTTAGCTGATGTGGCAAAAGCTATTTCAGAAAAGAAGGATTATTCCACCCGAGCCGTAAAGTCCGGCAACGATGAAGTGGGTCTGCTTATCGATGCATTCAACGAAATGCTGGAGCAAATCCAACAACGCGATTTTGAATTAGTCGATGCCAAAGTGAAACTGGAGATGAGAGTCAAGGAGCGAACAGCAGAGTTGAGCACGGCCAACGAGCAACTGAATCGGGAGGTTGCCGAGCGCAGGCGTGCGCAAATTAAACTGCAGCAGTACATAAAACAGCTTAATTGTCTCTATGGGCTGTCCAAGCTCGCTGTGCAGCCGCAAATCTCATTAGACCAAATCTTTCAAGAAACAACAGAGATGATTCGTAGTGCATATCGGTATCCCGATATAACCTGCGTAAGAGTCACCTTTAACGGAATACAATACAAAACGGATAACTTCCAGAAGACCGAACACAGCCAGTGGGGTGACATTTTAGCCCGTGAGGGAAAAGCGGGAAGCATTGAGGTTTACTGCCTTGAGGAAAAACCAGAGGATGGGGAAGGGCCATTTCTTAAAGAAGAAGGCGATCTCTTGGATGCTGTCTGTGAGAAGCTAAGCAGAATTGCGGAACTTAAACAGGCAACAGACAAGCTGCGATTATTCAGGACTCTGATAGACCAATCAAACGACTGTATTTTCATTTTAGAGCCGAAATGGGGCCGTTTTTTAGATGTAAATGACAGAGCTTGCGAGAGCTTAAGATACAGCAGAAAAGAATTGCTCGAGATGAGCATTAAGGACATCGAAGAGTTTCCCGAAGGTTTCTCCTGGCAGCAGCGGATAGAAGAACTAAAACTCAAGGGGGACATCATCATACAAGGCCAGCATAAATGCAAAGATGGGACCAGATTCTTCGCAGAGACCGGTCTCAAGCTCGTAAAGCATGATAGAGAAGATTATGTAATAGCAATTGCACGTGACATCACCGAGCGCAAGCAGGCAGAGAAAAGGCGGGCCGAGCTTTTGAAGGAGCTGGAAAGCGCTAATCGTGAATTAAAAGATTTTGCGTACGTAGCTTCGCATGATTTGAAGGCGCCGCTGCGCGGGATAAAGACATTAGCGGAATGGTTATCAACGGATTATGCAGATAAGCTTGGGGAGCAGGGCAAGGAGCAAATGGGTCTGCTTTTAAGGCGAGTGGAACGGATGCATAACCTGATAGAAGGCATCCTGCAATATTCGAGAGTCGGACGCGTACAAGAAAATCGTGCTGCGGTTAATCTTAATAAACTAATGTCGGAAATTATCGATACACTTGCTCCGCCGGCAAACATCACCATCACGGTCGAAAACGAACTTCCCACTATTGAGTCTGAGCCGACCCGAATTGGACAGGTGTTCCAGAACCTGCTGAGCAACGCCGTCAAATATATGGACAAACCTCAGGGGCAAATAAAAGTCAGTTGCGTTGAGGAAGATGGATTCTGGAAATTCGGTGTCGCCGACAATGGGCCGGGGATTGAAGAGAAATATTTTGAAAGGATTTTCCAGATTTTTCAAACGCTATCGTCTCGCGACGATTTTGAGAGCACCGGCATTGGTCTTACAATCACAAAGAAAATCGTGGAGCTATACGGCGGTAAAATCTGGGTAGAGTCAAAAGTAGGCGAAGGAAGCACATTCTTCTTTACGTTACCGAAAAAAGAAATGGGGGTGAAAGATGCGAAACTTGAAGCCAGTGTTGTTAGTTGAAGATGACTATGTCGATGCAATGACGGTAAAAAGAGCATTCAGTGATTTGAAGGTTACAAACCCGCTAATCCACAAGCTCAACGGAGAAGAGGCGTTAGAGTACCTCAGAGGCGAAGGGGGCCAGAAGCCCTGCGTAATACTTCTGGACTTAAATATGCCGAAAATGAACGGAATCGAATTTTTGAAAATAGCTAAAGCAGACGAGGAATTAAAAAAGATTCCTGTTATAGTTTTAACCACTTCCAAGAGCGATGAGGACAGGGTCGAAACTTTCGGGCTAAGCGTTGCGGGTTATATGATAAAACCGACCGACTATAAAAAATTTATGGAAACAGTCAGGATAATCGACCTTTACTGGTCGTTAAGCGAATTACCTGAGCAGTCAAATGAGGCGAGGGATACAAAACTCGAAGCCAGTGCTGTTAGTCGAAGCTGAATCGCCAATAGTAAATTCGGATTTGGGGGGCATAGTCGTGAAAAACAAGCATTATTGCCGGGCACTGCGATTCCACCTGGTGTGGCTGGCGTATCACGGCAATTTAGCTACATCTTTTGTTGTAATAGCAGATAAGGGAGCAAAAGAATTATGACCAGCGAATTAAAAGATTCCTGTATCAACCTTGAAGAGAAGATGCAGCACAGTGAAGTGGCACCCGCCAATACAAAATCGCAAGTAAAAGCGGCAGAGCACAGACGGGTAGAAGAAAGAGAAGCCGAACTTCTTGCAAAGGTGGAAAAAGCCAATCGTGAATTAAAAGATTTTGCATATATTGTATCGCACGATTTGAAGGCGCCGCTCCGCGGGATTAAGACTTTAGCAAGCTGGCTATCCGCCGACTACGGGGACAAATTTGATGAAAATGGGAAAGAGCAAATAAGGTTGCTCCTGAGCCGGGTGGAGAGAATGGACAAGCTGATTGACGGAGCGCTCGAATATTCGAGGGTCGGACGGGTGGGAGAAAAACCTGTCCAGATAGACCTCAATAAACTCGTCCCTGAAGTTATAGGCAAGATTGCACCTCCGGAAAATATCGCTATTACAATCGAAAATAAGCTTCCCACGATTGAGTTTGAACCGACCAGAATCACACAGGTGTTTCAGAATTTGCTGAGTAATGCCGTCAAATATATGGATAAACCCCAGGGGCTGATAAAAGTCAGTTGTGTCGAGGAGGATGGCTTCTGGAAATTTGGTGTTACCGACAACGGGTCCGGGATTGAAGAGAAGCACTTTGAAAGAATTTTCCAGATGTTCCAGACACTGGCGCCTCGTGACAAGGTTGAGAGCATCGGTGTCGGGCTTACCATCACAAAGAAAATCGTGGAGTTATACGGCGGAAGAATCTGGGTAGAGTCAAAAGTAGGGCAAGGTTGCACATTCTACTTTACACTACCAAAGCAAGAGGTGGGGGTTGAAGGTGCGAAACTCGAAGCCAATATTACTTGTTGAAGACGACCGCGTGGATGCAATGACGCTGAAACGTGCCCTTAACGACCAGAAGGTCATAAACCCGCTGGTTCAGGTAACCAACGGCGAGGAAGCTCTGGAGTATTTGAGAAACGACGGCAATCAAGAGCCGTACCTTATCCTGCTGGACTTAAATATGCCGAAAATGAATGGTATTGAATTTCTGAAAATCGTAAAAGCGGACGAGACGCTGAAAAAGATTCCCATTGTAGTGTTAACAACATCAGCTGAAGAACGGGATATAGCTGAAAGCTTTGAGCGGGGCGCTGCGGGTTATATGGTAAAGTCAGTCGATTATGAAAAGTTTGTGGAGATAGTCAGGGCAATAGATGCGTACTGGAGCTTAAGCGAGTTACCAAATAGGGGGTAAGAATATGGAAGGTGCAAGATATAAAATCCTGCTTGTCGAAGATAACGAGATAGACCAGATGGCCTTTAAGCGGTTTGTGGAAAATAATGCTCTTCCATACGACTGCATTGTCGCAGGGTCTGTTTCGGAAGCTCGGAGCGTATTGGGTTTTGAACAGTTTGATATTGTGGTTTCTGATTATTCTCTGGGTGACGGCACCGGGCTTGATGTTTTGGCTCTGGTGAAAGATACACCGACCGTAATGGTTACGGGGGCCGGCGACGAGGAGATAGCAGTCAAAGCATGGAAAAGCGGCGCTTACGATTATCTGGTAAAAGACAGCGAGCAAAACTACCTTAAGGCGCTTCCAATAACAGTTGAAAATACCATCAGACACAAGATGGCAGAAAAGAAACTGAGACTGCTTTCAGGCGCTATTATGAGCACCAACGACAGCGTCTATATTACCGATATGGATGACAGGATTATCTTCGTCAACAAGGCGTTCTGCGAAACTTATGGGTACAAGGAGGAAGAGATTATCGGAAAAAGAAGCAATATCCTCTGGATAGGAAAACAGCAAAGCACTGGCACCAGAAGTGTTTTTCAGACACGAACGGTCGGCGATATGTGGGAGGTCGGGTTTTACCATAAGCGAAAGGACGACAGCATATTTCCGGTTTCTCTATCGAGGTCAATCATCAGAGACCCCAAGGGAGACGAAGTGGCAGTTGTCGGAGTAGTCCGTGACATATCGGAACAGCTTCTTATAGAGGATGAGCTTAAAACGGTGAATCTTAAATTAAAGAAACGAAATCAGCTACAAAGTGACACGGCTGTTATGGCCACAGAGGCGCTGGTAACCTTATTGGATGGCGGAAACACCGAAAAGGCCAAAAAGGTTATCAGCGACTTTCTTGAGATATCGAAAATCGACGCGGGCAAAATGGAGCTGAAGCGGGCCGAATTTGGTTTTCAATTGCTCATCGAGCAAGTTGTCAAAGAACTATTGCCTGTTGCAGCTGAAAAAAGTGTTGAACTGAAAAGCTTTACGCCCGACTACGAGCTTGTCGTCTATGCGGACTACAACAGGATAAAGCAATCGCTGGCAAACCTTATCAAAAGGGCTATAAAGTCTGTTTCTGCAAATGGCCACATCAATGTGCAAGTAACGGATGCCGGCAACGAGATTACGGTGCAGATACAAGATGATGGTCCGGTCGTTGAAGGTAAAGAAATCCATAAGATTTTCAATCGCTATGACTGGGTTAAAGAACAGCTCAACAGCCGGCAGGAGGACCTTGCCTTTGGCCTGCCGATAGCAAAGGAATTGGTGGAAATGCACGGCGGGCGAGTATGGGCTAAAAGCGCAGAGGGGCAAGGAAATAATTTCTGCTTTACGCTGCCGAAATTGGGGGCAAGACAGGAAGCTGCAATAGCAGCGGCTCCAGCGGACGTAAAATAATTATTTGCAGGCGGTAGGGAGGAGCAGGAGAAAGGTAAGGAAACCACATACGGTCCGCTTACTGTGTGCCAGAGAAAAAACTGTGCGGAATAAAAGTTTTCGTGCAAAGCGAAGGATATGCGATACGAACCGAAAAACTGTAACTTGAAAAGAAGCAAAACTTTTAGAAAATCGACCGTAATCGCGGCTGTAGCGGTAGTCTTGTTTATATTAGCAATTGTTTTCAAACCTGCGGAAATAGCCCTTACCTGGCACCAGGCGCGTGAGAAATGGGGGGTGGATGAACTCATCATCGCCGCCTTAACCTTAGTGCTTGTCCTGTACATTAGCTTATGGTGGAACTGGATGGCGCTCCACAAGGGCAAGAGAGCACAGCAGGAAAT
>Ga0315288_10010916_pt1 | contig 11448 bp, 9 predicted proteins | sample YL17G11_20_MG_FD_203454 | JGI IMG/M metagenome (GOLD analysis project Ga0315288, IMG submission 203454) | Sediment microbial communities from Yellowstone Lake, YNP, Wyoming, USA - YL17G11_20 | ecosystem: Environmental > Aquatic > Freshwater > Lake > Sediment | place: USA: Wyoming | collected... | reverse complement strand
TTCCGGGTTGCGGAAATATTCCTTCATCACGGTGGGGCCTTTGATGATGATTTCTCCTACCTCCCCAACGGGAAGGTCCTGATCCTGCTCGTCCACGATACGCACTTCCGTGCACATATAGGGCTTTCCCACACTGGCCGGCTCTTGCGGCCGATCTCCCGGTTTGAGAATCGTTACGCCTGGAGAAGCTTCGGTCAAGGCATAGCTGACATAGGTTTGAGCGTTGGGAAAAAGCCGGGTCTCTATGGCCTGTTGCATGGCGGGATGCAGGATGCCCTGGGAAGAAAGGTACATGCGCATGGAGCGGGTATCGTACTTTTTTCTGTCAACTTCCCTGAGGAGCTCCCGCCAGATCGTAGGATTACCGGTCATGGCCGTGACCTGTTCGCGTTCGATGATTTCCAAACATTTCTGGGCATCGAACTCCCGGCTAACGATAAACGTCCCGCCGGCGTACATATAGGCCAAAAACCTGCTCAAAGCGGCGGTGTGGAAGAGAGGCATAGGGTAGTAAATCACGTCATCGGGCGTTGGACTCTGGATCTCGGTAGTCACGTTGATAATATTCCAGAGCAGAGACTTGTGCGTAAGAACCGCCCCTTTGGGAACGCCCGTTGTCCCCCCGGTGAAGAGAATGAACGCCTCCTCCTCTTCTTGCACTTCTATGGCCCAATCTGATGGAGGAGGTTGAGCGATCAGCTCCTCATAGGATCGGGCAAAGGAGGGCAGGGGGGTACCGATGAAGATCCATTCCTTGACCTCTGGAAGACGAGGGCGAATCTGTTCCACCCGTTCCAGAAAATCTTGATGAAAAACAAACATCTTGCAGCCCGTAAAGCCCGCTTGATGTTGAATTTCTTTATCCAGGCCCCAGGCATTGAGCGGAACCGTTATGGCCCCTATTTTCAGGTGGGCAATGTAGGCTTCCATAAGCTCGATGGAGTTGAGGGAAAGGGTGGCGATGCGATCGCCCTTGCCGAGGCCCAAGTCAATAAGGGCTCTGGCGAAGCGGTTGGAACGTTCATTCAACTCCCGGTAGGTCCGCCGTTCCTCCCCACAAAGAATGGCGGTTTGGTGCGGATATTTCCGGGCATTGCGGACTACAGAATACCCAAGGGTCATTTCCATAACCTTATCGCCCCATGCTTTGTCCGCTCCCCAACAATCTCAATGCCGGTGTTTCGTGGTAGAAGTAGGTCGATTAGGGTATTCCGGCAATGTTCCTGGCCAGATTTTTTTTGAACTCCAGGTCGGCCTGACGGCGGATCATGATGCGTTGGGCTTGCGGCGGACCTGCCCCATGCATCGACTCGGTCCGGTAGCCCACTGCCGCCGTGCCCAAGGTGATGTTCTCGATCAGGCGCAGAATGCGCATGCGGTGTTCGGTCGGGACCGCGGCCACTCCTTGGAGGTATTTTTGGATATAGGGGCCCGTTCGTTCATGGCGTAAGTCTTTTTCCGAAGGCATGGTCACCATCAATCCTCCCGCAATATCTTCAGCCAGCCTGGCAATCTCATAGGGAAAACGGGTGACGTTTTGTTTACAGACGTTCGCCAAGAGCATGTCAATTTCGTAATTGCCCGCGGCAGTAGGGTGACCTTCGGAAGAGCAAGCCAGGCCACAGGAATAAAGGGTCTCATTCAGGTGAACCATTTCGATGATTTTGTCGGCGATGGGCGAGGCCTTGGCCGTGCCGTTAAAATCGGCAGCCAGAGAAGCGGCCCCGATCAAGACATCGCCGACGCCAACTTTGCATCCTCCGTAACTCTGGCGATGATAGCCGGCAAACCGCTCCACGAGGGCGCCGACGAAATCCGTTTCCCCGCAGAGAAACACCCTTTCCCAGGGTACGAAGACGTTATCGAAAATGGCCAGGACTTCGTGCCCGCCGTATTGATGGTTGCCTACATCAATGGAACTTCCTTCAAGCTTGCGGGTGTCGCAAGATTGCCGGCCGTAGATAAAAAATAGACCCGGCGTGTCCGTGGAAACCGCAAAGGAAACGGCATAATCTTTTTCTTCTTCCCGCAGAGCCATGGTAGGCATCACGATGACCTCGTGCGAATTTACCATACCGGTCTGGTGAGCTTTGGCTCCGCGGACCACGATCCCATCTTTCTTCCTCTCTACCACGCGCAGGTAGAGATCGGGATCCGCCTGCTGGACGGGACGCAGGCTTCGATCTCCTTTCACATCCGTCATGGCCCCATCCACAACTAAATCTTCTTCCTGGATACGTTGCAGGAAATCTTTAAAACGAGAATGGTAGGCTGTCTTATATTTCTTATCCGTTTCAAAGGTGGTGCTATAGAGCGCATTCATGCCGTCCATACCCACACAGCGCTGGAAGCAGGAGGCTGTCTTCTGTCCCAACAGGCGTTGCATTTTTACTTTGTTGACCAAATCTTGAGCGCTCTGGTGAATGGCGGTAAAGCGGTTGACAGTTTTGCCGCTCAAATGAGAAGAGGTCGTCATTAGATTCTTATATTCTCCTTCTTGAGCCAGCTGAAAGGTCATGACCACAGAATTCAGGGAAGGGCGAATCATGGGGTGGTCAACGGGATCCTTTACCCTTTCCCCTAAAAGATAGACCTCCAAATTCAATTTTCTCAAGCTGGCGATGTACTGTTCGGGGGTTTTCATAATGTTGGCAATCCTCTCTCCCCTTATCCACGCATGAGGGCGCCGCCGGCCACGATCCGGTTGACTTGGTTGGTTCCTTCATAAATCTGCGTGAGCTTGGCGTCGCGCATGTATTTTTCCACGGCATAATCTTTCGTATACCCATATCCGCCGTAAATCTGCACGGCGTCGGTGGTCACGCGCATCGCCACATCCGTGGCATAGAATTTTGCTTGGGCGGCTTCTCGGCTAAAACGTTTTCCCTGGTCAGCCATCGACCCAGCGCACCAAGTGAGGAGGCGGGCGGAATCGACGGCGACCGCCATATCCGCCAGCATAAAATTCAGAGCTTGAAAAGTCCCAATGGGTTTGCCAAATTGCACCCGCTTCTTGGCATACTCCAAGGCCGCCTCGAATGCGGCCCGGGCCAGGCCTACGCCGCAAGTGGCGATGTTCACCCGTCCTTCATCCAGGGTTTCCATGGCTATTTTGAAGCCTTCCCCTTCCTTGCCTAAGAGGTTCTCCCGGGGAACGATCACATTTTCCAGATTGACCTCGGCTACGTTCAGAGCTCTTTGCCCCATTTTGTCTTCCACCTTCCCGATGGAGAGGCCGGGGGATTCGCGGGGAACGATAAACCCACAGATGCCTTTGGTCCCCTTGGAAGGATCGCTGGTGGCAAAAATGGTATAAAGAGCTGCATAGCTGGAATTGGTGATGAAGCATTTCTGGCCGTTGAGTACATAGTGGTCGCCTTCCAGTTTCGCCCGAGTCTTTACACCTCCGGCATCCGACCCCGCTTCCCTTTCGGTTAGACCAAAAGACGCGGTTTTGCCGGTCTGGTTCAAAGGGAGAAGAAAGCGCCGCTTTTGTTCCTCTGTACCGGCAATGAGGATGGGTCCACAGGCCAGGGAATTAATCCCGATCATTCCGGATATAGCCACGCAGGCCACATTCATTTCTTCGGTAATCAGGGATGAAGTTACCAGCCCTAATCCTTGCCCGCCATATTCCTTCGGGCAGGTGAGATTTATCAAGCCGGCCGCATGAGCTTTTTTAATAATCTCCTCCGGGAAAACCGGTTCTTTATCATACGGTAACGCCACCGGGGCTATTTCCTTCTGCGCAAATTCCCGGGCCAAACTTTGCAATGCTTTTTGTTCCTCGCTCGGAGTAAAGTCGATCATCGGAATATTCCTCCTTGTCTATTAAGAATTTAGGGAAGTCATATGCGTGCCGAAAGGTGGGTTACAATCCCCCAGCACTTTTATTGTTTCCATCTTTTTAGCAAAAATTTTTTGCATTGTCCAGTAAGATTGTAACCGGCCCCGAGTTTACCAGTTCTACTTCCATCCGGGTTTGAAAAATCCCCGTGGCCACTCGAATCCCTTTGCGCTTGGCCTGCTCGACGAAAGAGCCGTATAAGGAATTTGCCAGCTCGGGCGAACTGGCTTCGGTAAAAGAAGGCCGGCGCCCTTGGCGACAATCGGCGTAGAGGGTAAACTGAGAGATGATCATCAATTCTCCTCCACAATCCAAGAGGGATAAATTCATCTTTCCTGCCTCATCTTCGAAGATGCGCAAATGAATGATTTTATCCAGAAGGGAGTCGCCTTGGGCAGCGGTATCTCCTTTACCCACCCCGAGGAGGATAAGGAGACCTGGGCCGATTTCACTAATAATTTTTCCTTCGACTCGGACTTGCGCCCGGATTACTCTTTGGATCACCGCCCTCATGTTTTTTGGCCTTCTTTCCCTTTCTTGTTTTTGATCATAGTCTTTCCCATCGCCTATCGCCTATTACCTATTACCTGTCTTCTCTAAGTCTTTGGAGGTCAACGAGGTCACTTGGCGATATTTTTCGTGGGAAGGATCGTTCATCCAGAGAAGCAGTGGGTCTTTAACCTGGTCGAATTCCGCCAATTGATCTTTCCTCAAAGAAGCAGCCCGAGGAGAAATTTCTCGCAAAGGATTACGGAAAACATTGTTCCGCAAGAGGCGAAAATCCAAATGCGATCCCGTGGAAAGGCCGGTAGAGCCGACATAGCCGATTAACTGTTTCTGGCGGACCACTTTCCCCTTGCGGATCCCGGGGGCAAACCGGCTGAGGTGTCCGTACATGGATTGATAACCCTTGGTGTGTTTGATGATAACCTGTTCCCCGTATCCCCCGTTCCATCCGCAGAGAGTGACGGTCCCTTCCGCGATGGCCCAAACTGGGCTACCTTCCGGGGCGGCATAATCAACTCCATAATGAGGGCGGAATCCCCCCAGAATAGGATGCCGCCGTGATTTCGAATAACCGGAACTAATCCGGGTAAACTGCAGGGGGGACCGTAAAAAGGCTTTCTGCAGGGATTCTCCTTTGGCCGTGTAATAACTCCCGTATTTACCAGAACCCCGGAAATAAATCGCTTGTTGGACTTTGGTTCCGCTCTGGAAGGAGGCGTAGAGAGTCCGGCCGTATTTGACAAACGTCTCCCCGGTGTAATATTTCTCTACCACGATTTGAAACCGATCTCCGGGCTGGGGGTCGGAATGGAAATCAATCTCCCAGGCAAAAATCCCGGCAAAGTCAAGCGCCAGTTGGTCCTGCTCATTGAGCCCCTCCATGGTTTCGAAGAGGCTGGAGGAGATCTCTCCCGAAATCCGGGCCCAATATTTTTCAACTGGAACTTCTTTCTTTTGACCATGCCATTCCCCGGAAGGTTGAACCGTTATCTGATAAATGTCGATGGGACTGGTTTGGTAGGAAAAACTGCGCAGTTCTCCTCCAGGAGTTAATCGCACTTCGAAGGAGTCTCCCGGTTTCACTTTGCGCAGGTTGACCCTAGGCTTCAAGTTTTTACAAATGGCTTCCACCAACTCAGAGGGAAGGTTCTGGGAGCGAAGCACTGAGGAAAGAGTATTGCCCCTGGCGATCTTGCCGGATAGAATCCGATCCGGGGGAAGGGGAGGAGGTTCCGGAGTTTTGACCGGTTGAGGTTTTTCACGAGGGGAAGGTAAAAAATAAAGAAAGATCAGGGTGATTCCGAGCAGGCTGGAAAAAAAAAGAAGAAAATACCGCTTCCTTTTCTTTAAAAAAACGCTTTTGAATATCTTATTTTCGTTCACCACTTCTCCGACGTTCACGAAAGTGAACAATATAACCTCAAAAAGGCGATTCACCACAGAGGGCACAGAGGAAATTTAAGATAAAACAAGGAACCCCCCCCTTTTCTTTGCTTTACTCTGTGCACTCATTCAGTGATAACAATACAATATTTTAGCTGATATATTGATTACATGAGAGCACAGAGAAAAGACTGATTTTATTTTGTTTTTTAACCATGAATTTATCCTCTGTATTCTCTGTGGTTAAAAAAAATCTTAGGTATTAAGTATTAACAAAAAATATACCTCTGATCATGGATCATTTTCAAGTTTTAAAAAACGGGTTAGCGCAGAGAAGTAAAAACCATCGCGCCGGAAAGGAAAATGAGGGTGACGATAGTCAGATAGGAAATGAGATTGAGAATCCATCCGTTGGCGTAATTCCCCATGATCTTCCGGTCGTTGACCAAGATCAGTATGAAAATAAGAATAAAAGGAAGCAGCGCCCCGTTGATCACCTGGGAGTAAAACATGATGGAGATCAAGGGGAGATCCGGCAATAAAACGACCCCCATCCCCAGAAAAATCATCAAAGAATATAAGCCATAAAATTGGGGGGCTTCTTCGAATTTGCGGTTGAGGCTGGATTCCCAGCCGAAAGCCTCGCAGATGGTGTAGGCCGTAGAGAGCGGCAGAATGGAGGCGGCGAACAAGGAGGCATTGAGCAGTCCAAAAGCAAACAACCAGGTGCAATACTTTCCTGCTAACGGCGCCAGCGCTAAGGCCGCGTCCTGAGCGGTCTCGATCTTGATCCCGGCTTGAAAAATCGTGACGGCACAGAGCAGGACGATAAAGAAGGCTACGATGTTTACGATCACGGAGCCAAAGATCACGTCCATGCGGGCATATTGGTAGTCTTCGGCTTTTAATCCTTTGTCCACAACCGAGGATTGCAAATAAAATTGCATCCAGGGAGCAATGGTGGTTCCTACCAAGGCGACGGCCATGGTCAGGAAATCCGGCTCGAAACGCACGGTGGGAGTGAATAATTGATCGCTGATCTGGGCCCAGTCCGGTTTCGCCAGGAATCCGGAGATGATGTAGGAGAGATAAAAAAAGCAAGCAACCAGAAAGACTTTCTCGACGGATTTATAGTTTCCCTTGACCACCAGCCACCAGACTAAGAAGGCACTCACGGGAACGGAGATATATTTATTCACGCCGAAGATCTCTAAACTCGCCGCCACGCCAGCAAACTCCGATATCGTGTTGCCGAGGTTGGTGAGGAAAAGGGCAATCATCAAATAGAAAGTGGCTTTGGCGCCAAAACGTTCGCGAATAAGATCGGAGAGACCTTTGCCGGAGACCACTCCCATGCGGGCACACATTTCCTGAATTACGATTAAAGCCAAGGTGATGGGAATAAGAGTCCAGAGGAGGGTTAGGCCGAATTCGGAACCAGCCAGGGAATAGGTGGTAATACCACCCGCATCATTGTCCACGTTGGAAGTGATAATCCCCGGGCCGATGAGGGCAAAGAAAATCCCCAGGGTTCTCCAGAACCCTTTGCGGGAGACTTTTTCGGCAGCAGCCGGCATGGATGTCTGGGGGGGGGGTGGGGGCAAGGTTGGTTATCTCCTTCTTCCATGGCGTCATTTCCCCAATTGAGGCGCGACCACATCGAGGAGACTCTTGAAGTTGATTACCCCTTTGATCCGGTTATCTTTGTCCATCACCGGGATGGCCTTGAAACCGTACTTGGCAAAAAGTTGGGCAATCTCTTCTTTTTCTTCCTCGATGGTTACGGTGACCACCCGGGAATCCATCAAGTCCGCAAGGCGGGCCTGCGGGTTGGCCATCAAAAGATCCCGCAGGCTGACCACTCCGGAGAGGTGGCCTTCAACATCGCTGACATAAATATAATAAATCAAATCCAGATTCTCTACCTCCTGGCGAAGCCATTCCAGGGCTTCTTGGACCGTTGCCGACGGAGGCAGGGCGGGGAAAGAAGTGGTCATCAATCCCCCGGCCTTTTCTTCGGGATGGACCAGGAGCTCCTTGACGTCCTCAGCCATCTCTTTTTCCATTTCCTTGAGGATGCCTTCCGCTTTATCTTTGGGGAGGTCTCCCAGAAGGTCGGCCGCCTCGCTGGGGGACATTTCCTCGATGATGTCGGAAGCATGAGCCGGGTTCAGGGTTTCAATCAAGCGGACCTGAATTTTGGGGTCCGTTTCCTCCAAAGCCCCAGCGGCGGTCTCTACATCTAAGGATTGAAAAACTTCTGTTCGTTTGTGAATGTCTAATGCCTCCATAATATCTGCCAGATCCGCTGGGTGCATCTGGGCCAGGCGGTGTTGAGCGACTTTCAGGCGCAACAAGGCGGGAGAAGAAAGGGGCTGGACGAATCTCCAGGGAATAAAAGAGTCGGTTAGATGATAGTCAAAGAACCATTGGAAAAACTTGTCCATGGCTTTTTCCCAGCCTACCCTTCGCATCAGACCCCGGAGGCCAACGTCCACATGGACCAGGCGCAGGTTGTGGTTGACTTTTAGAAGATGGAGGTCATTCACCCGCCAGACCTTAGCCCCATGGGTATCGACAATTTGTTTGTCTAACAGCGAATCTTTGAGTAGTAATTCTCCTTCATTCACGTTTGCTCCGGCTCGTTCTTCTACGTTCAAAGGCTCTACCCGTAACTCCTCCCCCAATTCGAGAATCCTTGTCCAGGAGAAACGGAAAGAAGTTTTTTCCCCGACCGGAGTGAAGAAAACTCCCGTAACCGGAGGGTACAACTCTGCAATCGTGACCACCAGGTCGCAAACTTTTCCCCAAGTCCGGCCCGCGGGATCAACGATTTTTTTCCCCAGGATCTGGCTTAAAAACAAAAAAACCTGAGGGGTGGAATTCATGGTCATCCAGCTTACCTCCAGGGAATTTATTTTATAACATTCTTGGAAAAATTTTAAAAGTCTTTTCTTTTTTAATAGAAATAATGAATTTTTTCGTCTATACTTCTCTTCTTAAAGGCTGATTCTGATGAAGAACCAGGTCAAATTCAAATCCCTACTTTCCCAATCCCTCTCCCCAGAAAGGATCTTCATCCTTGGTTTTGCCGGGGTAATTTTATTAGGAACCCTCCTGCTCTGGTTTCCATTTTCAGCCACCAAGCACCCCCTCTTGAGGAAAAAACATCATATCGGGGTGATCGCTATCCGAGATGTTCTAACCGACCAGGTTCAGATGATCCCCTCAGCTGATTTTATGATTAAAGATAGCGATATCTTGGTGGTGATTGGTAAAGAAGAGGATATCAGGAAACTTACGTAGAGCGTTAGAAGGTTTCGGGGTGTCAAAAAAATTCCTACGCCGGAGGTCAAGAAACGGGTGAGATCCAGAAAAAAAATTTATTTCAATGCCTGCGCGATCATTTTCCTGTTGAACTTATTCTCATTTTTAGGAGGGAGTAGGGTGGAAGCCGAAGAAAAAATCAAGATCGGGGTAGTGGAGGAGGTAATCCTTTTGCCCTGGGGAATAAGGCTGCCCGCGCGCATCGACACCGGAGCGGCCCATTCTTCCCTGGATGCCCGCGGACTAACCATAAAAGATAATATCGCCGAATTTAAATTACCTAAGAAGTATGGCGGGCTGCAACTGCGCCTGCCGATCATCGACTGGCAAACCATCCGTTCCGCCGAGTCCAAGGAACGGAGACCGGTGGTGGAAGTAGAACTATGCGTGGGCCCCAAACAGCTTCGCGCCCGGATCAACCTCAACGACCGCTCCAAGGTTAAATACCCGCTTATTATTGGACGGAACATACTCCGAGGAAATTTTGTCGTCGACTGCCTGGAATCGAGTTGCGCTCCGCCGCGTTGTCCTGAGGTCTCGTCGAAGTGAAACGCCCCGCATTGTTACTGGCTTTGGTTTTATTTCTCCTGGCAGGTTGTATGCTTTTTTATCGCATCGTTTGGCTGGGGTATCCCCTCTTGCCCACCGCACCCGGCCAAGTATGGCAACTCCTGATCAACGCCCATGTCAAGGATGAGGAGAAAGAAATCAACCTTGAGATTGGACTCCCGTCTGAACATGCTGGGCGAATGCTGGTGGAAGAGCGGATCACTTCGGGTAATCTGAATTTTGCCCTTCTGCGAAAGGGTCCCGACCGGATTGGGGTATGGGCGGGAAGGGCTGGTCAGGAAGGGGAAGAGGTCGCCTACCGCACCACCATCATCATTCGCCCTCAACGCACTCCCAAAGCCCAACCCCCAATTCTTGGAAAGTCCCTACCCCCTGCCGAAAAGGATGAACAGGCCTTGGCTGAGCGCTTGGCTGAAAGGTGGAACAATCTTGCATCCAAACCCCGAATTCGAGCTGTGGCAGCCACCGTTTGGGGTGAATGGGGACCCAACCCCCCGGCTGAGGGGGACCTGAAGAAATGGAAACACCTACAGGAGAAGCAGGGGCCACTAAAGTCGCTCCTGTTACTTTTAAGGGCCGCAGGTCTTCAGGCCCAGGTTGCCGAAGGCCTTCGGCTTGTTGAAGGGATACGCACCCAACCGCTCATCTGGATCGAAGTATGGAACGATAAAATTTGGGAGATCCTTTGGCCGGGAACGGGGGAGATTGATCGGAACCCCGCCTCTTTTCTTCCCTTGGCCACCGGCGAAACCCCATCGTTACGTATTTCCGGCGGAGAGCTGTTAGATATCCGTTGGAGTTTGAGCCGGCAGATCCTCAGCAAATGGAACCTGCACTTTGAGCGCATCAGACGTTCGGACCGCTTTCTCGATCACTGGTCTCTCTTCCGCCTCCCAGCTGAATTTCAGGGAACCTTTCGCATCCTTCTCCTGGTCCCGATTGGGGTGCTTATCATCAGCGTGTTACGTAACCTGGTGGGTTTTCCGACCTTCGGAATTTTTATGCCCGTGCTCATGGCCCTGGCCTTTCGCAACACCGGGCTGGCTTACGGATTAGGGATTTTTGCCGGAGTTCTACTGGTAGGGTACACTGTCCGACGTGGGCTGGACAAACTTCACCTCCTCCTCGTCCCCCGCATGTCGCTCATCGTGACTCTAGTGATATCCTGCTTTACCGTGTTGGCCTTAATAGGTAGCAAACTCGGGTTAAGAGAGTTTATGGCTGTGGGACTGCTTCCCTTTGTCATCCTCACGATGGTGATCGAACGATTCTTCGTTTTAGTTGAAGAGGCGGGCGTCCGGGAAGGAATACGCACTGCCGTCGGCAGTGCCGCTGTTTCGGTGATTTCTTACCAAATCATTAGTTGGGAGCCGCTGCAGCTAACCCTCTTTGTTTACCCTGAACTTCTGGCACCCGTAGCCGCCATTCAGATTCTTATGGGCCGTTATACTGGTTATCGGTTCTCCGAGCTTTTCCGCTTCAAGACCTTGAGGAAAGCGCCATGATCTTCCAAGTCGCCCGTCAGCTCCGCGAAGCAGGGGTTTTGGGGATGAACAGAAGGAATGCCGATTTCATTATGCCCTGCAACCCTCGCTCGTTATTCCCGCTGGTCGACGATAAGGTGTTGACTAAAAAATTAGCCAGCGCGCATCAAATCCCCACCCCTCTGATCTATCATATTATCACAAGCCACGGAGATATTGCCGCCTTGGAAGGAAAACTCGGAAGTCAAAACCAGTTTGCGGTCAAGCCGGCTCGGGGATCCGGGGGCAGCGGAATTGTTCTCGTCATGGACCGCACGGCCAAAGCATTTA
>Ga0315288_10010914_pt1 | contig 11449 bp, 9 predicted proteins | sample YL17G11_20_MG_FD_203454 | JGI IMG/M metagenome (GOLD analysis project Ga0315288, IMG submission 203454) | Sediment microbial communities from Yellowstone Lake, YNP, Wyoming, USA - YL17G11_20 | ecosystem: Environmental > Aquatic > Freshwater > Lake > Sediment | place: USA: Wyoming | collected... | reverse complement strand
TTTGATCTCATCCACGTCGTACTTCAAATTCTTGAGCTTTCCGGGTGAGTTGTAAGCCTGGAGGCTTTCGACAAAGGACTTAGCCTTATCGAGGGTCTCGGTCATGACTTGGATTTCCTGCTCCGCAAACAAGTTCTGACCCCAGAATGGAATCCCGTACAGAAGTTGTTGCCTGGCCAGCACAAGTTTCTCGACAAGTTCAAGGATATTCGAGTGAAGCTGTGTAACCGGCGCAGTGCTTCCCTGAATCACCTCCACCGCCAGCCCCGGCGCCAAGCCCATGAGTTCAAAAAGCGCTTTCAAGGCAGGTATGTTCCAGTCCTTGGGGCGCTCAATGTGCTTAAATTTTTTGAGATCCTCGATGGCCGTAGTCGCCAAAGTGTTCAACGCTGTGGCATCGAACTTGGTGCCCGGTATGGTGAGGACTACGTCACCGGAGTAAACCAGGGAAGCAAGAAGGACCACGGCCCATTCGGGTTCTAGCCGGAATTTCTCTGGAACAAAGTAGTCCACACCGTTTACCGACTGGATCAACTCCTGTCGGTTTAAGACTTGGCCCTGTCCCTTAGATCTCAATAAGTCCACGATGTGTTTTGCGTATTGAGAGCGAAGTGGTTCCAACTTATCGCCGTCCAGAAGTTCAAGAGCATCCAGAACGGATGTTGCCTGTTTCGTGCGGGTTGCAGGCTGGGCAATACCCCGGATCGCGTCTTGGGCCGCTTGGAGGATACTCCGGGTTGTGAGAAGGATTGAGAACGTTGGGTAGTTCGGAGCCCGATTGGCGAAATGCTCTGCAAGGCAGGTAGAACCGACGGCGTTGATCGTATCACGAATATTCATGGGGCCGCCTCCACTCCGCCCCTGAAGCCACCGCGAGAGCTTCTTTTTCTGGCCCTGATATGTCACGTCCATAGCGGCAAGAAGATGATCGCGCATCCACTTAGTAAGGTCATCTAGGTGAGTAAAAGCCTTCTTTTGATACGTCTCTTTTTTGACCCCAGAAGAGGTTCCGGCGAGTTCGAGCGCAGCAGCATAGAACTTAAGGCTGTCGTCAAATGCCTGGTCTTTTTCCGAGAGACGGAAGAAAACCTCATCAGGGAGTTTATCGTCCGTGAATCGCGGCGGATCGAAGGGTTGGACGAAATAGAAGTAAAAGTCCCGTGGAGGGATGGCCGTGGAACGCTCGCTCGGCGTACCGAAGAAAAGGTAACCCAGACGCGGAGCTTGACGTTCTTTCCAGACGATCTCATGTTCCCATATCTGCCAGCCGGTGAAAGTGGGCGTGTCCGTACACTCCAGGACCTGACGCAGGGCATCGTAGTAGTAACGGTCGAGGACATTCTTATCGAGGGCGTCGGACCGCTTCTCGATCAGCGCATCGTAGTCATCCAGTTTCTTCAAATCGAGGAAATACTGGCGGTTGTCTTTGTTGAATGAGATGAACTGCCCGCTGACGGTGCGATGAATTTCGCGGAGGGCGGTCTCCACAACGGTCAACAAGTTTGCCGCAGGATCACCGGGCAGGCCGGCAACGGCTTGATGATATAGGCAAAGACCGTCGCGAAGTTCCTCTGGCGTAAGACCGATCGGGGAATACGGATCGTGAGTGGTAAGACGGTGAACGGAGAGTGCGTCCACAATCCGCAACGCCATAGGACGGTACTGAGGACGGGTGTATGCGTTCTTTATCTTGGCCGCCAACACGTCGCTGCACTTGATGATCTCGGCGACCTCCGGGATCGCCTTGTTCGCAGGGTTCTCGATCAGGGTTTCCCAGTAGCTGTCGAAGGCTTTGACACCGGGATGGTCTGAAGGGACTGCCTGGTCTACCAGTTTCTTAATTGTATCCGAGATAATCTGGAGAACACCGCGCTTTTCCACAATTGGGATTTGTTCAAACGTCTCAATGTAGCCAGGGTGGATCGGAAAGAGTTCAGCAAAGTCATCCATGCGTTCGTTCATGTTTGCGTAGAACTTGGCAAAGGGTTGGAGGTACTCCCGAATCTGGCCAAGTTGCTTTGGGGTCTTCTTCAGCAAGCGGTTAGCGACCACATATTTCACATCCGTGGAGGCAATGCGGACCTGCTGAAACCGGTCTTTGACCCGACCCAGGCTGCTCGCCACGTGGGCAAACCGACCGCTATCAAAAATAGCCTCCTGGACACCGGCAACGAAACGAAAGCGGAGGTCCTTGCAGACCTCGCCAAGTTCACGCAGAAACCCGAGATCGAGGATCAGAGGCTGATCATGCCGAGAACGGAGATAGTCGAGGAGTTCATCGACCACCACCAGAAGTCCCTGGTTGGGGAACTTCTTCTGAAAAACGCCCATCATGTTCTCGAAAGAAGTCTTATTCTCGTACTGTTGAGTGGCAGCAGGAAAACGGAACGACACGCCCCAGTCCGCAAGACTCTTTTCCAGTGCCGTAGTGATAATCTCCCGCAGGGCCATCTGAGTGGAACCGATCTCAAGACGAATCACCTGGAACTTACCAGCGATGCTGGCGGCGGCCTGCTGAACAGTGGGGTTCGTGAGTAGCGGGATCAAATCTGCGTTTTCCGCCACGCTGGAAAGGACGGAGAGAAGGTGCGATTTACCGGTGCCGTAGTTGCCCACAATTAGGATGCCCTTGTTGTCATGCGGTTTTTCGTATTGAAGGTGTGGGATGACCACCTCGCTCAACCGCTGGCTCATTTCATTGGAGATGACGTACGAAGCGACGAGCTTTCGGGCAGAAGCTTGCCGATTGGCATCGCGTAACTGAATGACGCTCTCGATCGGTTGAAACGTGATCAATTCACTATATTTCATGGGAACCTCTTTTCGTTGCTACAAAGTGACCAGCGTCATTTCTGCCGAAGGAATGCGCTGGTGTTCGGGATGCCCCGAATAAGCGTAGGTAATGTGGCCATCTTCCAGTTTCCCATTCCATGACCAAATCAAAAGGCGCGTCCGTGAAATGCTTTGAAGCAGGCCCAGGGGATTGAGCATCAGGGAGGGATCAAAAATGATCTCCGTGTTGTCCACAGCCAAGCGGAGAGTCTCCCGCATATCGAGCAGGTCCGCGATGATCTCGGATGCCTTCAGCTTCCGCTCATGGACCGTCAAGCTGAGCAGCTTCTTGCTGAGTTCCAGTCCCAGGTTGAGCAGCGGAATATGGAGTTGTTCAGAGAGAGACTGAAGCAGTGCCGTCTTACCGGAACCAGGGCCTCCAACTACCAAGACGAGTTTGTGGTAACGAGTTCCCGCCTGGGCCATGGCCTGGGTGATGTCCACTGGTTTGAATATGTTGTGGTGAGTGACCACTACTACGTTCCCCATTTCTTGAGTGGGTCTTCCCCCTCCCCATCTGATCCGCTCATTAACTCTGCTGTTCAACAGGGGGAACCTTCGACAAAATCGGTCCCAGAACGCTTATCCCCTACCTTGGACACTATCTGTCGTTGGATCGGTTACGTCCGCCGCATCTCTTTTTAGCGGATTGCCAGCTGAAATTTAAACCGCAATAGGTACTTTAACTATTGCACCATTATCTGTGAAGAAAAGAGTTCCTCTTATTTCGGTTTTACTATAAATTACTTGGAGACCAAACTTGTAGGAATACTTCTCATCAGCTAATAATGCTTTGATTTTTTCAGTATCACATTCTTTTTCATGATCCTCTGCATCGTTTTTTTTACATTCAACGACGAGAAAGTTATTCTTTCTGTCTCCAGACTTGCGATTATGAATTATAATATCAGGCCTGACACGCTTTTTCTTGCCCTCTATTTGCGTGTCTTTGTAATTTATTCCTTCTCTGTTGAACTCAATATCAACAAAATATTTTTCACCATTCCGTAAAAGCAGCGGCAGAATAGAATCTTCAAGATGATTCGCCAATCTATGATTGATACAAACTTCATGCAACTTTCTTGAATCATAGAGGGCTTCAATTTCAATAGGACACTCAAACAATGAGCCGTCCTCTTCCTTTAATTTTGAAAACGAATTCTGTATGGCCGTACACATTTCTCCTATCATTAGCCCTACTCTCCGAATAAAAAAATGTGAATTACCCCGGGAAGTTAACCTAACTATACCAAAAATTTAATTTTATAGCAATTATCAGATGGTTCCACCTCACGGAAAAGGGTGACATAATGAGGAAGATTTACGGTCGGCTTAGACCTTGGAATCCTTGATTTATAAACCTACTATAGATACAGACCTCCCCCAAGGAGTGTCTTATATATTAAAAAGAGGGTAGGGGGAAGACCCTCGGGTTAAAAACCCGAGCCAAATTGTGAAATACTTGAAGAAGTAAATAGCAATACCACGGCATGGAAATTAGTCCAAACCACTGTCATTTCTTGTCGTATTATATAGGCAAAAACCGGGAGAGCTTACCTCACTAATTCAAAAACAGTTTCCTTCTGTGCTAATTTTGTGCTAAAATGTTTACCAAAAGAACAAAATTGATTGAAGAAAATAAAACCATTGTAATTAAAATGTTTTCATAGATACGGAAGCAGTCCTTTATAATGAAAATTTACATACCGTTAAAAGACATACTTCTCGGCCCGGGTAAGAGATTTGATCCCTCCGTTAACTCGGAGGCTGAGGTCATCGGTTTTATAAAAAAGGCTTATGGAATTATTTCCTCAACCATGGAGGTTTCAATTACTGATGGGGTTGTTTGTATTGCTTTTAAGGATGCAACGCCGGCAAGAGTTAATGAAGCATTACAAAATTTCTCCAAAGGGGTTAGTGAGGCACAAAATGTTAATCTCTCCGATGCCTTGAAACTTTTCAAAAGCGTCCTTGAGGTTATCCCGGAGCATGTGGACGCCCGCCGTAATCTTGCAAAAGTGTATCTTGAGCTGGGCAATATAGAACAGGCAGAAAAGTAATTGGAAATCTGTATTCAAATCAATCCGAAGGACTGCTGGTCATATATCATGATGGGCAATATCTACACAAAACATAAACGAGATCTTAACATTGCCGAGTTCTATTATGAATGCGGATTAGAGCATCATCCTGAGGACGGGATGCTTCTAAACAATTATGCAAATCTCATGATGGAAAAAGGCAATTTCAGCAAGGCGGAACAGCTTTTTAAAAAGACTTTGAATCTGAGACCTGTTTACCCAAATTCTTACTTTGGTCTTGCTCTTTTGTACCGTGTAACGGGCCATCCTGAAGAAAGTCTTAAAGTCCTTGAACGCCTTTTTATTTTGATGCCAAAAACAGCAGGAATTGAAAGCACTCAGATTTATAATGAGGCACGCAATCTTTACTCAGAAATTAAGGCAGAAACAGAATCTAAAACAACCATTCATTGAATTCGGAAATACTCATGAGACAGGATATTGCGGAGAAACTGGTCAGTTTTTACAGGGACGATGAAACAAATCTGGGGGACGTTGTTCAATTCTTTCAATGTTTTCCCTTCCACAAATCTCATCCACCCTCACCTCTCAATTGCTCTGGGGTCCTCTCCTCAAGCCATAACTTACAAATATTTTTCCAGCCAATGCGACGCCATTTTTTAAAAACCGCCTTCAACTCGTTCAAGTCCTTCGTTTCCAGAAGATCTTTCTGGGCAGCTTTTAAATCTTCAAGAGATGCAATTGCTGGCATACTCTCCCACTTTCTTATGCATTGTGCAAAGCGCCAGCCTCCGGTAGGCAGGCATAGAGCATAGCGTAACTCCTTGATTGTAAGGCGTAAAGCGCAAGTCGTAAGGCGAAACTTCGAAACAAAAACCGCAGAGCAAGGATCGCTATGCTTGAGGGTTTTCTTGCATCAATTGATCCCAAGAATTCCATTTCTAATGCAGTACCCGAGAAAGGCTCATTGCCTTTTCTGCTTTTTAGATCCTTTTGAGGATTTGTAAGGTACATGCGGTTCTTCCACCAGAAAACCTATTCGTTTCTTTGGAGGTTCGGGCTCTGGTGGCGCCATTAATTGCCTGATGGCATCGAAAACTATTTTGAATTGGGCATCATATTTCTTTTCAAGCTCATCCAGTCTCCTGGCCAAATCTTTATGGTGCGATATGATTTCCCGGAGTTTTGCGAAGGTCCGCATGATCTGAATGTTGACCTGAACAGCCCTGGGGCTGTTCAAAACACTGGATAGCATGGCCACGCCGTGCTCTGTAAAGGCCATCACATTCTTTGAAAATTTCAGCGTTTTGACCCCAGGATGCACTGAGGATATCACAATTTGTGATATCCTCATAATCTCTTCACGGGTCAAGGGAAACATGAAATCCTCAGGGAATCGGTCTATATTTCTGCGGACTGCCTGATTCAAGACACGAGTTTCCACGCCGTATAATTGGGCCAGATCTCGATCAAGCATCACCTTTTGACCACGGATCAGAAGTATCGATTGCTCAATTCGTTCAACAGAGATCAAGGAAGCCGTTTTCAACATTTTTCTATTCCTTTGAGAAATGACAAGAAAGGGGGGAAACGTTGTTGAATTCTTTCACTTATTTTCCCTTTCAGAAATCTCATCCGCCCTCACCTTTCAATTGTTCCGAAGTCCGTTCCTCCAGCCATAGCTTACAGACATTTTTCCAACTGATTCTGAAGCATTTGTTAATACCATTTTAGCTCATTGAGATCTTTTACCCTTAATTTGGTACAAGTCTACCAAATTGGGAGAAAAAATCAATAAGAATTGAAGGGAAGAGGGAACGGTAATAATTTCAGATTTTAGATTGCAGATTTCAGATTTATAAAAGAAGATCATTCCAGAAAAGATTGTAAGACAACCTTATTCCCTGAAGTTTGGATCGTCTTGAAATACTCCACAACCCTTTTGATATCCCTTCCTAATTGCTCATAGAGGGCTTCAAACTTTTCGAGTCGATGAATATATCGACGGTAGGCCAATAGGACCGCATTATTGAGGTCCTTTTTTCCGAAATCTTTATAACAGTCTGTTTTGAATTGAGCCTTTATCTCTTTGAATTCTTCTTGGATGGATCGGAATATCTCTTCTCTCCCTCTCAATTTCTCATCTCTTGAAATCTCTTTTGCATAATAATTGGATAGCCGTTGACAGACTTGATCCACCCATTTGGAAAAGAAGAGGTCGTCTTCCTGAATATGAATGGCCTCGGTTACCTCCTTCGATCCCATTCCGTACTTTTCAATTAAGAAATCGATGGTCCCTCGATTTCCGATGAAGGTTGCTAACTGCTCATTGAAATCGGTCTCACCTTTGAAATAGATGGTCGCATGGGACATTTCATGGAAAATGAGATTAGCCAAGGTCACCTGATCCCATTTCATCATTGAGGAAAAGATGGGGTCTTTCAGCCTTCCGAGGGTGCTGTAAGCACCGGCCTGTTGGACAAATGTATCTAAACCTTTGTTCTCAAGGAATTGCTTCTCTTTTAGAACCCCTCCCTTAGTAAAAAAGCTTTTATAGGTCACCCTGCCCGTGATGGGAAAGTTCCAAGTGTAGAGTTGGAGCCGGTCTTTTTCGGAAGCGGTGATCCCATAGAGAATCGGGCCTTTATTTTCAAAAAATTTTGAATAACTTTTTGTTTTCGTCAGCCCCAGCTTCTCCTCGCCGTAGCCTTTCACTTCTTGGATAAACCCAATCTTCTCCTTCCACAAAACACTCGTGTTCTCATCTTTTAAAATCTCCTCAACGGGGACACTATGAAACGTGATAAAGGATTGATGCCACCCCAGTTTTGAAAGATAAAGAAGATTGCCACATCCGGTTAAAAGGAGGAGGGTGAAAGCGGTAAATAAGAAAAGTTTTAACACTCTGCCGATAGCTAAACCTATTCGCCTTTTCTCAATTTCTGGAAAACGACTACCGCGACCATCAAGACAAATCCAATGATATCGTAAAAGGCAATCGGATAGACCAATAATAGTCCTGCTACAATGAGCATCATACGCTCGTAAAAAGTCGTTTTCTTTAAAAACCAATTTTCTACTCCACCTGCCAGAGCCAGTATTCCAATAAAGGCAGTAATAGTCGTCCAGATGACATCCGCCACTGGTCCTTTGAGTAAAATGCCGACCCCTTTGGGGTCAAGGGTAAACATGAAAGGAACAATGAAGGCGGGCAGGGTATATTTCCAGGCATACATGGTCGTCTTGTAAGGATTCCCCTTGGTCAAGGCGGCCGCCGCGAAACAGGAAAGGGCTGTCGGCGGAGAGACCTCTGAGAGGATTGCATAGTAGAAAACAAACATATGGGCAGCAAAATCAGGAACTCCAAGCATCATCAAAGCCGGTGCTGCGATCACCGCAGAAATAATGTAAGAAGCTGTGACCGGAACGGCTAAACCAATCACCCAGACGATGATCGCTGTATAGATCGCCGTTAAGAAAAGATTCCCTCCAGCATAGGCGATAATAATCGAACTGAACTTTAACCCCAGACCTGTGAGGGTCACCACCCCTACTATAATTCCAGCGGCTGCGCAGGTCGAGGCAACGCTCAAAACTCCGATCGAACCCCCTCTCAGCGCCTTAACTAATTTTTTAGGGGTAAGGGCTGTATCTTTCCTTATGAAACTGACTGCAAAGGTGATCACTGTGGCCCAGAAGACCGCCATGATGGGCGTAAAGCCGATGACCATAATCACGACAATGGCGATGAGAGAGATGAAATGAAATCCGTAAAGATATGTGAGTCTTCCCAAACTATAAGTTTTGTCGAAAGCGATCTCTTTCACCCCAAACTTCTTCGCATCCAATTCCACCATCAAAAAGATGGACCAGTAATAAAGGCAAGTAGGAATACAAGCCATGGTGATCACATCTAAGTAAGAAATCTTCAAGAATTCTGCGATGAGAAAGGCAGCTGCCCCCAGGACAGGAGGGGAGAGAATCGCTCCGATCCCCCCTGCAGAGAGGAGTCCACCTGCAGCATCTTTGCTATAGCCGGCCTTGGCCAGCATGGGATAGGCGACCGCTCCCAATGTGACCGTTGTTGCCACTCCACTTCCGGATGGTCCACCGAGGAGGAAAGAGGCCAGTGTCACAGTTCGGCCAGCACTCGTAGGCTTTCCACCCATTGCAGCAAAAGAGAAGTCGATAAAAAACTTTCCTGCCCCTGAGAATTCTAAAAAGGCACCCCAAATGGTGAAGAGGATGATGAAGGTCGAAGAGACATCGATCGGGACTCCAAAGATTCCTTCAAGGGTCATATACATATGGCCCACAATGCGATCAATATCATATCCCCGGTGTGTCCAGGGTGTGGGAAGCCAGGGTCCAACGAATGCATAGACAATAAAGGCGATAACAATCGCAGGCATGATCAAACCCGTTGTTCTCCGTGTCGCTTCTAAGACCAAGAGAATCAATATAATTCCAAAAAACTTATCCCAAAAATTTGGTATCACGGAGCGATAAATAAATGCGTCAAAGTCTGCAAGCATATAGACGATCACTGCAATGCCGAGAAGGGCGAGAATGAAGTCGTACCAGATAATCCGATTCTTAAATCGTTTGAAGGATGGGAAGACAAGAAAGCAAAGGAAGAGGACGAACATGACATGGATTCCTCTGAGCACCTGAGTCATGATAATCCCGACGGCAGCATAGAGGTGAATCAGGGACATCCCCACAGCGACAGCGGTGATGAAAAAATCCATCTTCCCTGTAAGTCGACGAGAAGGCCCTTCTTCCTCCTCGATATACTTCTCCGCTTCCTTCAGGGCCTCTTCGGTAATCATCACTTCTTGATTATTTCTTTTCTGATCTTCTTCCATGGAGCTCTCTACCACCAGTAGCCGCGGGCTTAAGCCTGCGAAGATCAAAAATCGCTGTTAACGCAACCTGAAGGTTGCGGCTACATGAATTGATTGAGAAGATATTTTCCCAACGACATCGATACCACCCTTAATTGAATCTGATCCCCTTTTTCTCCGATCTCACTCAAATAAATTTTTTTATCTCTCACAATCAATCCCTGCCCTTCTCCTATACCCCATTTGAAATAGAAGGCACCCAACCTCTGATTCATTGGGTGGAATTCTTTCATATCCTCAAATCCATAATATTCCATGACAGCAGGGCTTTTCGTCCTCACTCCCCTGAGAACAATAGCCTCCCTTTCTACCTGAAATTCTTCAATGACCGGCTCATTATAAATCGAATGAGTATAGAATATGGAAAATGGTTCGGGAGGATTTATCTTAATATGGATCATCCGTGGATAATCCATGTTCTTTAATTGGAGGACAGTCACCTTCTTTAAAAGAAAAACCCCTCCTGCCACGATCACGATCCCAATCAATGTCAGGAGGGGCCAGCTCTTCCGTTTCAATTATTTAATCTTAAGCCCTTTCTCTGTGAAATATCGAATTGCCCCAGGATGTAATGGAAATGGAGAACCTCCAACTTGGGGTTCTAAAGATAAGAATCTTGCATCTCTATGGGACGCTACTAATTCTGGTTTATGATCAAAGAAGGTCTTCACGATATCATAAACAACATCCCCCTTCATCTTTTCGTGACAAACAAGGAGATTCCATACAACAGCAATCGGAACATCCACGTCCTGTCCTGGATAGGTCTTGGCAGGGATGACCCCTTTGACATAGAGAGGCCCATATTTTCCTATCATCTTAGGAATCGCATCCTCATGACCGATGAGTTTGATCTTAATCCCTGGGGTGGCTCCCAGATCGGTCACCGCTGCTGTGGGAAGGCCCCCGTCCCAGAAGAAGGCATCGATCTTCCTATCCTTCAGTGCTCCTGCTGATTCGGAAACACCCAATTTATCCCGCGTCATGTTTTTATCCGGATCCAATCCATAAGCTTCTATAACCCTCAGGGCCTTCACTTCTGTTCCGCTTCCGGGAGCACCGGTCGAAACCCTTTTCCCTTTCAGATCCGTAACTTTCTCAATGCCTTTCCCCTCTAAAGTCACAATATGCATATTATTAGGGTAGAGAACCGCTACTGTATTCAGAGGGATTTTTTCCTTAAATTTCCCCTTCCCCTGATAGGCATCCCATCCTACATCTGCCATGATCAGGGCTAATTCTGCCTTTCCCTGACCCACCAGAAGGCAGTTATCCACAGAGGCGGTCGTCACTTCTGCCGTGGCCTCTGCATAAGGAATGTATTTGGATATGATATTAGCCATTCCTCCACCCAATGGATAATAAACGCCTCCTGTTCCACCTGTAGCAATGGACAGCCGAACTGTCTTCTGAGCCCATGCTGAGGAAACGCCGAAAACCAAAACCACAATGACTCCCAATATGAATAATCGTCTCATAAATACCTCCTCATTAAGGGTTTATTTACCCCGTTAGAAAGCCCTGGCATTTATGCCGGGGATGCTATCAATAGAAAGCATCAGCTCCTTGTTTACCCCGTAGAGTAACGCATGGATTAATATCCATTTTTTCACACCCTTGGTTCTCCAATCGTCTACAAAGGTCATGAAACCTTATACTCACGGGGTG
>Ga0315288_10010911_pt1 | contig 11451 bp, 10 predicted proteins | sample YL17G11_20_MG_FD_203454 | JGI IMG/M metagenome (GOLD analysis project Ga0315288, IMG submission 203454) | Sediment microbial communities from Yellowstone Lake, YNP, Wyoming, USA - YL17G11_20 | ecosystem: Environmental > Aquatic > Freshwater > Lake > Sediment | place: USA: Wyoming | collected... | reverse complement strand
ACCCCAGGTGTTAGCATGGAAGGGGTAAGGTCCTGGTGTGTTGGACCTGACCACCATGGGTGGCAGGCCAGAGTGTTAACTGGCGGGGGTTGTTAAACCTTTTCGCAAGTTCAGGGACCTGACCCCAAAAAGTGGCCGTAATTCACGATTCAAGACCTGACCCCATTGGGGAGTAGGAAGAGGGGTATGGTGTCCTGCTCGGAGCGCAGGACACGCCGCTCTTCCTCGAGCTTCACCAGGTGGCTGTCCGTTATCTGAAGGCCGGGGAACATGCGGGTCCCCTCCTGCGGGAAAAGGATATCCGTCAGTTCCAGAAGTGAAAGCGGGCCGCCGGATAGAGCATCGAGTATTCGTCGGTCGCGTGACATGATGGTATCGCGCGTGCGGTCGACAGCGGCCTGCACGTCGGTGATGTCCTCGCCGTGCGAAGGCATGGCCATCTGAACGTCGAGCGATTCCACTTTCTTAAGGCTCCCGAGGTATCCCTTCGCGCCGCCCCCCGAGGGGCAGTACCAGGCGACCACGGCACCGATGACATCGCCGACCAGCAGCAGCTTGTGCTCGCGGTCGTAGAGAGATACGTGGCCGGGCGCGTGCCCGGGCGTGTGCAGCACCTCGAACTTCCGACCAGCGAGAGGGATTACGTCCCCCTCCTCGAGCGTGTCGGTCGTCTCCGCTGACCCCATCGGGCAGAGGTTCGCAAAATAGTCGATGATGTTGAAATCCTCCGGTTTCGCGTTCTCGAGGCGGCCCGAGTAGTACTTGATTATGTGGCCCATGTCGAAGCTGTTGTTCAACAGTTGGGGGTCCTTCGCCAGCGGTTTCTCCAGGGGGTGAATGAAGATGCGGGGAGCAGCTTCCTCGAGCAGAAAAGGCATCGTCCCCATGTGGTCCGGATGCGCGTGCGAAAGGACGACCGTGTGCACGTCCGCCGGCTTGAACCCGTGAGCTTTTAAAAACGTCTTCAGCTTCTCGTACCGCGAGGGCGTCCCGCACCCTACGTCGATAAGGATAGCCCCGTCCGCGTCGGTAAGCAGCCGGCAGTTCGCCGCCGCCGGCCACATGTGGCTTTCTTCCCTGAGCGTATGTATCTCGGTTGGTCTCATCAAGTGTTCCGAGCGGGGTGAGCCGCTAACTCATAAGTGTCCTGCTTATTATCTCGCGCATTATCTCGTCCGTACCGCCCCCTATCGGCATCAGGCGCATGTCCCGGTAGGCGCGGGCTATCGGGTATTCCTCCATGTAACCGTAGCCTCCGTAGATCTGCAGGCAACGGTCGACTACATCGCAGGCCATCTTGCCGCAGAAAAGCTTGGCCATGGCCACTTCCTTCAGGGGATTGCCACCCTCCAGGTACAGCTTGAGGGTGTGGTAAGTGAGCCTCCTTCCGGCCTCGACCTGTGTCGCCATGTCCGCGAAGTAGTGCGCTATGACCTGGAACCTGCCGATCGGTTTTCCGAAAGCCGTGCGCTGTTTCGCGTATTCAATGGTAGTGTCCATGATCAACTGCGAGCTGGACACGGCGCCGAGGGCCATGATCAGCCGCTCCCATACGAAACCGCCCATTATCTGGTAGAAGCCCTGGTTTTCCTGTCCAAGCAGGGCGTCACCGGGGACCCTCATGTCGGTGAACGCCAGCTCAGCCGTGTTCGACGCCCGCCATCCCAGCTTGTCCAATTTGCGGGATACCTCGAAGCCCGCCGTGTCGGTGTCCACTACGAACATGGACATCCCGGCGTGACCTTTCTCGGGGTCGGTCTTGGCGGCCAACACCATGAAGTCACAGCGCGCGCCGTTGGTGATGAACGTCTTTGACCCGTTGATTATCCAGTCGTTCCCGTCCTTCACCGCCCGGGTTTTGATACCGGCCACATCGCTTCCGGCGTCCGGCTCCGTCACGGCGAGGGCGGAGGTCTTCTCACCCCTGATGCCCGGGATAAGGTATCTCTTCTTTTGTTCTTCGGTCCCGTTGCGGAGTATGTGCGGCATCGCGATCCCGATGTGGGCGCCGAGGTCCGCAGCGACACCGCCAGAGCCGCAGTGGCAAATCTCCTCGTGAAATACAGCCTCGGCCAGGACGTCGTCCCCGCCGCCGTACTCCTCCGGGTAGCGCATGCCGAGATAGCCGAGCTCTCCCATCTGCAGGAACACCTCGCGGGGCACCTCTCCTGCTTCTTCCCATTCGTCGGCGTGCGGGGCCAGCTCATTTACGATAAACGACCTTACGCTTTCCCGGAACACCTCGTGCTCCGGACCGAACAGATCTTCACTCATCGGGACCTCCTTGCGGCCGGATGTGATTTCGGAACCGTGCCGTATCGCACGGAATGGATTATATCGCACGGTTTTATGAGAAAGACAGCGGTGGAGGCGGGCTGGCCTTCGTCAACAGGCGTCAACGTCTTGAAAGGTTGTTGACTGACTCGGCTTTTCTGATCAGAGGTGCAGGAGTGAAACAGCAGCGTACGGGACAGCCGGCACCGCCATGGCCCAGAAGGAATGCGATCGTCGTTCACCGACCGACTTTCTTTCAACCGCACATACCGGCAGGCAGACCTTTCACCTCCGGGCTTTATTCTTCCTTCCTTTCTTCTGCCTTTTTATCGTCCTGGTCGGTCATGTCCCGGATCGTCTTGACCGACTCGCTGAACCGCTTGATTATCTTGGGCAGCAGAGCGGGAAGGAAGAGAACGACAACCACGGCGATGATGACTGCGAGTTCCACCGGCCCGAGTCCGAAAAAAGCGAACATCGCGTTTGCCATGACCCCTCCGATCAGTAGCTTCCAGCTTGATCGGATATATCATACCAGAAGTGGCCACCGGGGAACTTGACGAATTCAGGCACGTGGGGAGCCCGGATTACACAGCCGGAGGAGATCCGCGCGAAAATGGTGCCAGGTCCCGGTTTTGCGTTTTGCGGCAAGAAAAACGCCAGGCCCCCTCAGGAGCCTGGCGGAAGGTTTTTAAGGATATCGGACTGCGCGAGCCTAGACCGCCTCCGGGTAGTGCCTGAGGTAAGCCCTCTTGCTCGGCTTCTTTAAAAGGGCGCGCAGTGAGCACCATGCGAGGTAGGCGTCAACCAGGAAAACAACCCCGGTTCCCGCGAGCGCGGTGGATTTCATCTTGTCTTCCCTGGAAAGGGCGGCGGCGGCAATCAGGGCAATACCCGCTATCATACGGTTGAGCCTTCCGAGTCCGCCGATGTTCTTCCAGAAGAACTTCCACTTTTTCTTTTCCTTCTTCTTCCCCATGGCCCACCTCCGACTCTGACGTTGTATATCGACCCTTTCATTCTACATCATTTTGCAGCTGGCATCCCCGCTGCCGGTCGCAGTCACAGTCCGGACCCGCGAGGCGATTGCACCTTTGATATTGACACCGGCGGGCGAGAGAAATATACTTGCATAAGGCAAATAGTGCATAACGAACATATTTCACATGGCACACAAAAAGAACTTAAGCATAGACGATTTCACCCGCCAGACGGTCATGATAATCATCCGCATCATGGGGAAACTCCGCCAACCCGGCACGGAGATACCTGCCGACATCGAGCTTTCATACGCGCAGGTGCTGGCGCTTTACGCCCTCCTCGAGACCGGCTCCGCTACCATGAGCCAGCTTGCCGACTGGATCAAGATATCCCACGGGGTTGGGACAAGGATCGTTGACGGTCTGGTCGATAAGGGGCTTGTCGAGAGGAAGCGTGACGAAAGCGACCGCCGGGTAGTGATCGTCTCGCTTTCCCCGGACGGTAAGGGATACGCCGAAAAGATGATCTCCATCCACCTCGAGAAGATGAACAGGGTATTCAACGGTGTAAGCGATGAGAACCGGGCGGACTTCCTCGACCTGCTTGAACAGATCAACGGGCAGCTCGAGGAATAGAGAGGATAACCGATAAGCAGGCTGACGTTCTCGCTTTCAGGTTTTAAGCGGAGGTTGCCGAAAACAACAGCAGTGTTACGGTTTGAGACGGGAGCCCGCCTCGGGCCGGGAAGCTTTTTGCACTGCATCCGGGCAACGACCGCCCGTGCGGCGTGACGGGTAACGGAGTACTGGAGGAGCATTAATGGTCGAAAAGATATTCACCTGGTTGGGTTCTCACAGTGAAAAAAGGCCAGCATGGGTCATTCTGATCATTCTCCTTATCACAGTGCTGGCTGTGATTGGCGCTACGCGGATCAAGACTGAATTAGGTTACAAGGCGATGCTGCCGAAGAAGGCCGAATCGGTCAAGACCCTCAATGAGGCTGAAGAGATATTCGGTGGGACCGCGGAGGAGCAGGTGCTCATCGAGGCGGGGAACGTTCTCGACGCGACTGTACTCCGCAAGGTGGCGGCCTATCCGCAGTTCCTGAAGGGAAAGAAAGATATCTGGGGCAGGTTCGCCAGTGCGGTGACAACACCCCTCGATGACATGGTGTATTTCCCAGGAAACGTTCTGCCAGCGCAGACCGGGAGCGCGGCGGGTACGGGCGCGATGAGCCAGATCTCACAACCCCTGCTGGAAAAACTTGGCTCACTGAGCGACGAGGAACTCGTTGCTCAGGTAAAACTCAACCTCGAGTACGCCAGGATACAGGCCGCCCGGGTCGGCCTGTCCGTGGGTCAACAGAACATTTCAGAGAACGGGCGCGCCCTTCTCATGAGCGTCGCGCTCAACCCGAAGCTGAAAACGGCCGACCAGATGAAAATCGTTAAGAGCTTCGAGAAGGATACGCGGGCGTACTTCAAGGGCCTGCCCGGCAGTAAAACATACATAACCGGACTGGCTTCCATGAACTACGACTCCAACCAGCGCATGATGAATGACAGCAAACTCCTGTTCATGCTCGCGTTCGTCTTCGTCATCATCGTCCTTTTCATCACGTTCAGGAGGTTGACCGACATTCTGCTTACGGTGCTGGTGATCATACTGACCATTATCTGGGTGATCGGGTTGAGCGGATGGCTCAACTTCCCGTACACCTATAACACCGCCGCCATCTTTCCGCTGATGCTGGGTGTCGATATCGCCTACGCGATCCACGTCCTGTCACGCTACTACGAGGAACGCAGGAAAGGTAGCGATACGTATAAGGCGGCACTTACTTCGGTGGCCACGGTCGGAGTGGCCGTGTTCCTGACCGCTGCCACCACCGCCTTCGGCTTCGCCTCCTTCGGGATATCCAACATGCCGCCCATCCAGCAGTTCGGGGGCCTGTGCGTGGCGGGTGTCCTGTTCAGCTTTGTTCTCGCGGTGACCCTTCTGCCCGCGACGCTGGTGCTGCGTGACAGGCGCGGCAAGGCCCAGGAGAAATGGGAAAAGAAGCAGGCCGAGAGCAAGGAGAACAACAAGGACTCCTGGCTCGACAGGCTGCTGGTGAGGGTGGCAATCGTCTCCGAACACCACAAGCGTTTTGTGATGATAATCACCGTGGCCGTCCTGGTCGGCTGCGGGCTTTTGAGCCTGCGGATCACAACCGAAGCCGACATGGAAAAAATGCAGCCGCAGGACCTGCCTTCCGCTGTTGCGTCCAGCCAGATCTATAAATACTTCGGCGGACAGGACGTTGCATACACACTTGTCAGGGGCGACATCCTGCAGCCGGAGAACCTCAAGGCGATGTTGAAATACGAGGACGAGCTCGCGGCCACAAAGTACGTTAACGAGAAAGGGAAGCCCCTTTTCGAGAGGGACAAGATTTTCAGCATTGCCGACATTGTACAGAAGAAGGTGGGATCGATACCTCCGACAAAGGCCGAGGTTATCTCGACTCTCCTGAGCATGAGCCAGGGCAGAAAAGCAGGTTCGAAGAGCAACGGGCTGGTGAACAACGACGCAAGTGTAGCCATGGTGACTATCCGGATAACCCGCGGCTCGCAAAGCGACATGAAGCACATGGCGGACACCATGCGCTCGAAGAGTAAGGAGATCGTCGGCGAGCATAAAGGGCTGACCATGAGCAGCAGCGGCCTGCCGGTGCTGATGATTGACCTCATGAGTTCGATCCTGCCGACCCAGCTCAAGACCTCCGGGCTTGCCCTGATCATGTGCGCGCTCGTGGTGATCCTCGTGTTCCGCTCGCTGTTCTTTGGCCTGGCGGCCGCGAGTGTCGTGCTGCTGGGCATCGCGCTGGAAATCGGTGCCCTGTCCCTGCTGAACTGGCCGCTCGATTTCATGACGGTCATGGTCTCCTCGCTCGTGATCGGTGCGGGGATCGACTTCGGCATCCACATCACCCACCGCTTCAGGGAGGAGTGGCATTACGGTGGAGTGGAGATAGACGAGGCGATGCGCAGGACGATGCGCAATGTCGGGAAGGCGGTGGTGGCTGCGGCAGTAACGACCGCCGGCGCATTCGGCATCATCGCCATATCCAAGCTTACGTACCTGAAACGGTTTGGAGGTATCACCGCGCTTTCGCTGACGTTCGCGCTGCTCGCCGCGCTGCTGGTGCTTCCTTCAATCCTCGCCTGGCGCGCGCAGCGGGTGGAGAAGGTACGCGAGAAAAAGCAGTTGAACGCCGGTCCTTGAATGCGGGCTTTTCGACCCGGCAAATGGGTCAAACAGATATTCCCGGGTAGCCCGCAGTACATCTTCACAGGTTCCAACCAGAGGGATTTCCCGGAGGATGCCGACCTGTCCGCGGTTCTCGATTCACCCGGGGTAAGGTCTTAAGACCTGACCCCAAGGTCTGTGGCGGCCTGCAGGATGCGGTCGACGTTCGGCAGCACCTGGTCCTCGAGGTGCCTCGCGTAGGGAATCGTCCCTTCAGTAGCGACGCGGGCGAACCGCGCGGCAGAACCCGATTCGGCTAAAAGCGCCGCGACCTCGCCGGACAGGCCGAAAGACAGGTAATCCTCGTCGACGACCAGCACCCGGCCGGTCTTCCTGGCGGCATCCACGATAGCTTCTCTGTCCAGCGGCGCAACGCTGCGAAGGTCGATGACTGTCGTCTCAACGCCTTCGCGCGAAAGGACCTCTGCTGCCTCGAGCGAGCGGTGCACCCCTACCCCCAGGCTTATGATAGCCAGGTCTGAACCATCTCTCAGCCTCCTGGCCTTCCCTATTGGGACGGGCGCAGGCGGCTCGGGGACATCGCCCTCCGCCCCGGCCGGCGGTACATCGAAACTGACCGTATTCCGTCTCCCGCTCCCCAGGTAATCCAGCCAGTAGTCGGACAGCAGTTTGTGCTCCATATAAACGACCGGGCCTTCATCCTCGATGGCGGAGAGCATCAGTCCGGCGGCGTCCGCCGGGTTCGATGGCACCACAACCGAAAGCCCGGGTACCCCGGCGAGCATTCCCCACAGGCTCTGCTCGTGCTGGCCGCCGTCCCCGTACCCACCGCCGCATGACGCCCGGACGACCAGCGGCACCTTCCAGCGGCCACCGGAGAAAGCGTCCACCTTCGCTGCATGGTTGAGGAGCGCATCGAAGCACACGGCTATGAAGTCGATCATCATGATCTCTACGACCGGCCGCAAACCGGCCATAGCGGCGCCCACCGCCGCGCCGAGGAACGCTGATTCACTGATGGGAGCCGGCCTGACGCGCTTTTCGCCGAAGCGGACGTAGAGGTTCCGCCGCAACATCTGCACGTCCTCGCCGAAGATCACCACCCGCTCGTCGTCCGCCATGGCGCATTCGAGCGCCTTTTCTATTGCCGCGGCGAACGTCATCCTAGCCACGCGACTCACCTTCCACCGTCCGTAGCGCAACCGTCACGGCTGATTCCACTTCCTCCGAGGCTTCCCGCTCCAGGCGCAGGCGCGTATCTTCCGGGAGCAGCCGGCGAGCCGCCTTCAACGGGTCGCTTCGCAGGACGAACTGCTCGAAGGTTACGGTGGCTATTGCCCGGCTTATGCCTGCCAGGCTTCCGAGGCGGGAAGCCCACGCGGCGCCGGGGGACCTCACGGCGGACCCGGCAAGGGGCACCATTATCTCCTTCGCCTGCTGAACCGGCTCTTTCAGGACACGCAGCAGGGGGTCACCAAGAAAGTGCCCCTCGGTCCTCGGGCAGACGGCGAGGATGAAGCTCGGGCCCGCCCCCGCTCTTGCGCGTCTTACCGCCCTGTACGCGGCAGCCCGGACCTTTTCGACCCTGGTGCCAGGGACCCAGCAGGCAGGCATGCCCAGCGCCCGCGCCCTCATGGTGAATCTCCCGCCGGTGACGGCCTGCGTACGGGTTGTTATCGCCCAGCCGTTATTCTTGCACACGAAGATGACCGGGAGTCTCCAGGCCGCGGCGAGGTTCAGCGCCTCCATGGTCATCCCCTGGTTCATCGCACCATCGCCGAAGAAAGCGACGGCCACCTTTCCAGGGTGGAGTTGCTGGGCCGCAAGCGCGAAGCCGGACGCAAGCGGCGCGGACGCGCCGACTATTCCCGTTGAACATGCGAGCTTTTCGACAGAGAAGAGGTGCATATGCCCTCCCATGCCCCGGCACAAACCTTCCTCGGAGCCCAGCAGCTCAAGGGTCATGGCGGTGAGGTCGACTCCCCGCGCGACGAACGGCGGAGTGGAGCGGTGGTCCGTGGCCATCGCGTCCCCTTCCTCAAGAAGGGACACCACGCCCGCAACGGCGGCCTCCTCGCCGACGCCGAGGTGCAGCTCGCCGGAGATCAGGCCGCGATGCCAGAAACCGGCTGTCGCCTCCTCGAACCGGCGAATTCGGACCATCTGGTGGTAAAGCTTCTCGAAGTCCGGGTTGTCGGATTGGCCTCTTCGCATTGCCTTCTCCGTCAGTCGTCCGCCCTGCCTGACTTCCACTCCGGGACGTTTCCCTTAGAGGGTATAATTGTATCATTATGATGCCGGGGAGGGAGCCGTTGGTGAACAGCGTCATATCGACGGAATCGCTTACGAAATACTACGGGGAGGTCCGGGGCATCGAGGACCTCATCCTCGAGGTCAGGGAGGGCGAGATATTCGGCTTCCTCGGGCCGAACGGAGCCGGCAAGACAACAACTCTACGGCTCCTCATGGGTCTCATGCGCCCAACCCGCGGCAGAGCCACGGTACTCGGCATGGACTGTTGGACCGAGAGCGTCTCGATCAAGGAGAAGGTAGGTTACCTTCCGGGCGAGGTCGCGCTCTACTCCCGCCTGACGGGAGACAGCCTGGTGAGATTCGTGGCCGGTTTTGACGGCAGGGGGGAAGCGGAAGCGAAGCGGCTTGCCTCCCGCCTGGAACTTGACCTGGCCCGGAAGACCGGGGATGCCTCGCGGGGGATGAAGCAGAAGCTTGCCTTGATCCTCGCGTTGATGAAAAAGCCGCCGCTGTTGATGATGGATGAGCCCACCAGCGGACTGGACCCTATAACCCAGCATGTCCTGTATGAGGTCTTGAACGAGTACCGGGAAAATGGCACGACGATACTCTTTTCCTCCCACAACCTTCCCGAAGTCGAGCGGATAAGCGACCGGGTTGGAATAATACGGGAGGGACGCCTGGTCACGACCGAAAAGATTGAAGACCTGCGCAGCAAGAGGCTACGCCACGTCGAGATCATCTTCGCGGACGAGGTACCTGCCGGGCTCGACACGCTGCCCGGGCTCGCGGAGTTCGAGGAAGCCGATAAGCGCGTCAGGCTGAAGCTGCGCGGCGATATAAACCCGCTCCTGCAGAAGATGTCCGGTTTTGACGTGGTGGACATGAGCGTCTCTCACGCGAGCCTGGAGGATGTCTTCCTGGAGTTCTACGGCCAGGGAAAACGGGAAACGACATGAACTTGAACCTGATCCGCAAGACTGTGAGCGACCGGTGGAGAGGGATATCCGTCTATGCGGGAGGTCTCGCCGCGTACGTGCTGTTCCTCTGCGCCCTGTACCCGACTTTCAGGAAGGCGCTCGCGGTCAAGCAGTTTTTCGCAAAGAACTACCCGCAGGCCCTGCTCAAATTCTTCGGCGTCAAGTCTTTCGACGTCTCCTCGTTTAACAACTATATCGTGCTCGAGCTTCTGACCATCATCTGGGTGGTAATCGTGGGGGCTTTTGTCATCGGCTTCGCCAGGTACATGATAGCTGGAGAGGTCGAGGAAGGCACACTCGAGTTCCTCCTTTCCCAGCCGATCAAGCGCTGGAAGGTCTTGACGAGCGAGGGCTCGGTGCTCGCGGCCGGCATAGCGGGGTTGGTCGTGACGACCGTCTTGAGTGTTTTTATTTTCGGGAAAGCCTTCGGGTTCAGGGTCTCATACGCGGGGTTTCTGGCCTTCGCGCCGCTTGGCTTTGCGCTCTTCATTGCCATGGCGGGTTACTCGATATTCTTCTCGGCCCTGTTCCGGGAGGCGCGGCGGGCATTGATGGCCTCGGCCGCCGTCATATTCGGGTTCTACCTGCTGCACTTCGCGGCGGGCTATTCCCGGGTCGTAGACAAGATCGACTACCTGGGGATATTCCACTATTATGACCCTCTCGGGGTTTTGAACAGCGGGGGCGTGCCGGTGAGGGACGTGCTGGTGCTGCTCGCCTTCGGTATAGCCCTCTTCTGCATAGCATTGTGGATCTTCCAGCGAAAGGACATAACCTGATAATGGGGTCAGGTCTTGAATCGTGAATATTTTCAATACCTGGCACCGAAAGCGAGGTAAGTAGTGGGGAGTTCAGCGGAAATCGTGGCTGAAGGAAAGGCAGCGGGGAATCGCGGCTCGATAACCCTGCCTGCTGCGGTGGGGATCCTGCTCGCTATGCTGGCAACGCTGCTCTGCCCGGTAACGGCTTTCGCGAAATGGGACGGGGGCCACGACGTCATAGGGTGCACCGGCGCGAGCAGGACGTGGTATTTCGCCGAGGGGTGTACCAGGGCGGGCTTCAGCGAGTGGATATGCCTGATGAACCCCGGCGACTCTGCGGCAAGCGCCTCGCTTGAGTACATGCTCGGCAGCGGGGAGACCATGCAGAAGTCGTACACACTGGCGCCCGGCAGCCGGACAACGGTGGACGTCGGTGCGGACGTCGGGTTCGGGCAGGACGTCTCGGTCAGGATCAAGTCTAGTAGCCCCATCATCGCGGAGCGCCCTATGTACTTTAACTACAAGGGCGCCTGGACCGGCGGGCACGACGTAATGGGAGCGCAGGCACCGGCGGAGACGTACTACTTCGCGGAGGGCACCTGCCGCCCCGGTTTCGACCCTTACATCTGCGTACAGAACCCGTCCTCAAAGGCCGCGAAAGTAAGGATCACATACATGCTGGGAAACGGCGCCAGAAAAGAGACTGAGCTAACCGTCGGCAAGCATTCACGCTCGACGGTAACGGTCAAGGAGGCACTGGGGGAGGCTGACGATTCCGCCCACGACTTTTCGGCTAAAGTCGAGACGACAAACGGGACCTCCATCATCGCGGAGCGCCCTATGTACTTTAACTACAAGGGCGCCTGGACCGGCGGGCACGACGTAATGGGAGCGCAGGCACCGGCGGAGACGTACTACTTCGCGGAGGGCACCTGCCGCCCCGGGTTCGA
>Ga0315288_10010910_pt1 | contig 11451 bp, 9 predicted proteins | sample YL17G11_20_MG_FD_203454 | JGI IMG/M metagenome (GOLD analysis project Ga0315288, IMG submission 203454) | Sediment microbial communities from Yellowstone Lake, YNP, Wyoming, USA - YL17G11_20 | ecosystem: Environmental > Aquatic > Freshwater > Lake > Sediment | place: USA: Wyoming | collected... | reverse complement strand
CGGATAAATTAGATGATTTGGAGGCGCGCAAAGTTGCGCGTCAAATTGCTGATAAAATTCAGCAGGAGTTGGATTATCCGGGCGAAATAAAAGTGACGGTCATCAGAGAGACTAGATCGATTGAATATGCGAGGTAGCTGTTAAAATTGTAAGAATGTTAGAATTGACAGAAATGATAAAGTGGAGCTTTAATATTTTTAACAGATTTAACAATTATAACGATTCATGAAAATATTATTTTTCGGTGATATTGTTGGTCAGCCGGGCAGAAAAGCGTTGGCAAAAGTTTTGCCAGAGCTCAAAAAAGATCTGGCGCCGGATTTAGTTTTGGCCAATAGCGACAATATTGCTCACGGCCAAGGTTTATCTCAGCAGGCAGTGAAAGAGGTAATGGAGGCCGGCGTTGATTTTTTTACGGGAGGCGATCACACTTTCGCCCTGAAAGAAGGAGCGCAGTTGCTGGAGGACAAGCACTGGCCAGTCTTGAGACCGGCTAATTGGCCGGGGTCGGTTCCTGGCCGGGGTTATGAAATTATCTCGCGAGGCGCCCGCCGGATTTTGCTGGTTAGTCTCATCGGCCGTGTTTTTATGAAGCAGGATTTTGACGATCCTTTTCAAAAAATCAGTGTTTTGTTGGAAGACTTTTCTTTGAAAGGTAAAGAACAGGGAAGTGAGGCACTTGACGCTATAATCGTTGATTTCCACGCAGAGACAACGTCAGAAAAAATGGCTTTGGGTTGGTTTTTGGACGGCAAAGTTTCGGCGCTGGTTGGGACGCATACCCATGTGCCGACAGCCGATGAAAAGATTTTGTCTAAAGGCACGGCTTTTATTTCGGATTTGGGGATGGTGGGACCGGCTGATTCGGTGCTGGGCGTCGATAAAGAAATAATAATTAAAAGATTTCTGACGCAAAGATTGATAAAAATGGAAGTGGCTCAGGGGCCGGTTGAAGTGAACGGAGCCTTAATCACCCTTGACGGACAGACTGGTTTGGCTCAAAATATTGAAAGAATTAGGGAAACAGTTGCATTAGATGAAAATTTGGCTTAAAATAAAAAAATAAATTAAGAAATTTCGCCCTGTTAAATAAAATCTCAAATTTTAATTTAACAGGGTAAAGGTCGAACAGTATTACAAAACATATAACATATAGTATGTAACATGAAATAATTTGTTACATGATTCATGTTATATGCTACATGAATATGACTAAAGATCAGTTAATTGAGGCCGTCGCTAATAAAATTGGCGTTTCAAAAAAGCAAGGCGAGGAATTTATGGAGGCGGTTTTGGATGAAATCACTAAAGCCTTACAGAAAAATGATAAGGTCGTTTTGACCGGTTTTGGCGCCTTCGTCATTTCCAACCGCAAAGCACGAGCCGGCGTCAATCCCAAGACCGGAGCCAAAATTCAGATTCCGGCCATGAAGGTTCCGAAATTCAAGGCCGGCAAAGCCCTGAAAGAAGCGGTAAGATAAAGTGAAGCGCGCGAGACAGCGAACTATCGTATACCAAGAAAAAGATACGAGCGCGCTGAACGGAATCCCGCACCAACGGTTTAGAAAAGGAATATTGAGATTTTAACCGTTTGGTGCGTGGATAGAATTTCAAATATTTGAAAAACAAAAAGCCCCCGAAAGAGGGTTTTTTGTTTTGTTGATATATTAAAAAATGTTAATTTCGTCGCCACATCCTCCTATGTAATTCGGCTTTACTGAATATGCATCTTGTCCCCCGGATGAATTTATATTTTGATTTTGTGGTAATAATTTAATAAGAAACAGGGCAATGAACATCAATATTACTATACCTAAAATTATTAAAACCGATTTTTTAGCTTTTAATAAATGGAGTTTTATAAAAATTATTGTTCCAATGAATAGGATAGCGAAAGGCAGAGCATAATTTAGTAGTAAGTACCAGGGACTGTTAATAGTTGGCAATAAAATAATAGAAATAAAGAAAAAAATAAAAAGAACTATTATCCAGAATTCTTTATTTTTAACCGACACCTTTTTTCTTATTTTCACAAGGCTTTTGACAATTATATAAATAATAAAAATTAATAATAGTGTTTTTGCTAAAAATTTCATTAGTGGAATAATAGTTAAAAGCAGCGGCATTGAAATGCAATAAATTTTTTTCTGCATATTTTTAATCTATTTATTATTTTCTATTTTAACATAAAAAAACAAAAAACACTTATACACAGAGTGTTTTTTGAATACTGAACGGGCCGTCCGATAGGATGAGCTTCGTTCAAAAATAATTTAAAATTTTTGAGCGGGCGATGGTATCCTTCGCTAAAGCTACGGAATACCAAGCATCCGCGTTTTTTTGTGTTCGGTTAATGCATACCATTCTGTAGCTATACTTCGCTATTCCATAGCTACGTAGTAGCGACGGATAGCCTTGGCGGAGGATGGAGCGGGCGATGGGTTTCGCACCCACGACCTTCTCCTTGGCAAGGAGACGTTCTACTGCTGAACTACGCCCGCACTTCGGCGCGAAGCGCCTCAGTGTAAACCACTTCGGCCTTCGGGCTCAATGTTAACTTTTATTAATTTTTCTTTTTTCTCTCTTCGCCAACCCTTGATTTCTTTTTCTCTTTTAGCTGCCTCTTTTCTGGTTTTAAAAATTTCACGATAAACAAGCCTTAAGGGCGTTCTATTTTTCGTATTCGGTACCTTCCCCGAGCTGTGCTCTTTCAGTCTTTTGTTTATATTCCAAGTTATACCCACATAAAGATAATCATCCGCGCAAAGAATAATGTAAACAAAATAATTCATTTTATATAGCTTGCACCGACCGAAGGGAGGTGCCGGGGGTCGGAGTTGAACCGACATCTCAGCTTTTTCAGAGCCGCGCCGTAACCACCTTGGCTACCCCGGCAATCTCGATTAGCGCCAATAGCTTATAGCTAATCGTAAATTCTAATGCGATAAGCGATTCGCGATACGCGATTTGCGAAAGGTGGGCAATGTAGGGATTGAACCTACGGCCTACTCGGCTTGCCCCATTAAACACTGGGCACTAGTGGGCGACTCAGGACTCGAACCTGAGACCTACTCGGTGTAAACGAGTCGCTCTAACCAACTGAGCTAGTCGCCCAAGGTTTAACGGGGTGAATAAACGAGTCGTCCCGATTTTTCTGAAATCTGCGATTTCGTGAAAAATCGAGGATCCGCGAAAATTATAAATAATTTTCGGGACTCTACTACTGAGCTAATTGCCCTTGCGGTGCCCTCGGTGGGATTTGAACCCACAATCCCGAAGGAACATGCACCTCAAGCATGCGCGTATGCCAAGTTCCGCCACGAGGGCAAATATTATGCTTTCTGTTCTTTTAATTTTGGAGTCTCAGCGATATCTACAGTTTCTTGACCTTTCATTCGGGCGCGTTTACCGGAACGACCTCGCATATAATAAAGTTTAGCTCGCCTGACTTTGGAAGTTTTTAAAATTTCTATTTTATCAATCATGGGGCTGTGCAGGGGATAAGTGCGCTCTACTCCGACTCCTTCGGCGATTTTGCGCACGGTAAAAGTGCCGTCAAGTCCTCGGCCGTGTTTGGTCGCGATGACTAAGCCTTCAAATGGCTGGACTCTGGTTTTTTCGCCCTCTTTGATGCGTTGATGCACCCGGACGGTTTGGCCGGATTGCAACTGCGGTAAATCTATTTTGAGCTGGTCTTGTATGATTTTCATATAAACAAAAAGCCTCCGATTAACAATTTAACATGAATATAGCTTATCATCAAATTGGGCCTCTTTCAAGCCTTTCTAATACAGATTTTAAATCTTGCGGGAGAAGGCTTAAAAACAATTTTTTTTGTCCATCGGGCAGCGTTGTCTCAAGTTCCGTCGCGTGGAGGAATTGGCGTTTAAGACCAAGTGGTGCGGGTGTGTTTTTGCGACCATATTTTGTGTCGCCGGCCACTGGATGGCCAAGCCAGGCAAACTGAACGCGGATTTGGTGTAAGCGGCCGGTTTTGGGACTGGCTTCAATCAAGCAGAAATCTTTGAATTTTTGCGTGACTTTGTATTCCGTGATGGCCTCTCGTTCATTTTCGCGCGGTATGATTTTGTCGGTGCGAGAAATCACTTTTTGTTTGCTGGGTTCGGTGGCGGAGCGGGTCAAATATGTTTTTAGGGCCCCTTGATCTTCTTTCGGACAGCCCGAAATCAGCGCAATATATTTTTTTTCAACCCTTCTTTCTTTAAATTGTTTTTTCAGCCAATCAAAACTTTTTTGATTTTTAGCGACAATCATGACACCGGACGTATCTTTATCTAAACGATGCACAATGCCCGGCCGGATTACTTGCCCTGAGCTTGTCGAAGGGTCACCAACGTTGGCCAGAGGGGGATAGTAAGCTAGCAGCGCGCTGACCAAAGTATTGTTTAGCTCTTTATCTATCGGCGCGCCAGATTTGGTTTGGCGGGGATGGACCGTTAGCCCGGCTGGTTTGTCAATTACAATCACGTCATTGTTCTCATAGATGATGTTTAATTTAATATTGGTATTGGGCTGAATCTGGCCGGTTTTGGGAAATTGAAATCCCGGCGCGAAGTCGACAAAGTCGCCTTCGCGCAAAATATAACTTGGTTTAACTTTTTTGTTATTTACCCCGTTAGAAGTCCAAGTATACTTCGTTTTAATTTTAAGTTTCTGCGGCGATTTTGCCTGCGGCCCTGATTGCGGTATTCCGGGTTCTGTTTTTAGACTTCTAACGGGGTAAACCAAAATATTCCCGAGCTTGATTTGTTCTTTAATATAAGCGCGGGACAAATTAGAATAATGTTTTGTAATATATTTATCGAACCTCATGTCTGATTTTAATAATAAACGGTTATTTTAAAAAAGAAAAGACTTCTATTTTAAATTGACAGCAAAGAATTTTTTGTGTAAGACTAATTAAATACAGGCAGGCTGGGATTAAAAAGACCGAAAAACTTCCAAGCTCCCGGGAGGTTTGTTCCGGAATAAATTTTCCGGAATAGGTCTAAACCGCTTTCTGACTCGGACGGCGGAGAACGGGACAGGGGATACCCGGGATTCTCCCGGACCCTTTCCGGTTTGGATGATTTGCCCGGCTTTCAGATGAACCCCATGACTGCTTCAGCTTTGCCCGGTGGTCTCTCTTTTCCTCCACCAGTAAGGGCGGCGAATGAGTTGCTGAGCGAAGCACTCAGTCTGCCTGTCTGCTCTTTAATAATATTTTAATAAAAATTAAGATTTTATGGTTGTGCAAACCAGTTTTTGTTAAGACATTGACAACAGGAGGAGGTGAATAAAATGGTTGCCGAAAAGCACGAGTTGAAACCTTTGTCCAATATTTCTTTTGAAATCAAATTTAAATGGACACTGAGGATGTTGACTGAGTTGCTCGGGATTCCTAAAAAGCATTTACGCCGAGCGTTTAAAATACTTCAGGATCCAAGACTTGAAGCGGACATTTTGGAAAAAGGAAAACCAATCAAGAGAGGTTTCCATTACGGTTTCAGAACTTTCTTTTTGACTAAAAAGGAGAAGAAAAGAGAAATTTTGGCGCCACATCCTGATGTTCAGACAATCTTCAAGGGAATCAAGAACTGGTTGGAGGCGGCAAACACTGCTCATCGAAACGCCTTTGGGTTCGTGAAAAATAAAAATCCCAAAAAAGCGGTACAGGCCCTTCAGGGAAACAAACATTTTGTCGGTTTCGATGTTGTCAATGCTTTCCCGAGCATCACAATTCAGATGGTTAAGGCTTCCTTAAAAAAGCTGGATATCAACGAGGCGGTTAGCGATGTTTTAGCGACGCTGGTTACTTATTACTACCAACGCGCGCGTCGTCTGCCTCAGGGAGCTTCCTGCAGCCCGGTTTTCTTGAATTTGGTGTATAAACCCATGTGTGATGAGATGGAAGCAATTTGCCAAAAAATGGATGTTAAATGGAATGTTTATGTCGACGATTTCAATTTTGCTGCGTCTGAAATCTCGCCGGAATTGAAAAAGGAACTATTGGCCGTGCCGACAAAATATGGTTTTCAAGTCAAGCAAGAAAAAACCAGAGATAATTTAGGCAAAACTGTTCCTCATCTACTCGGCTTGACTCTCGTGGATAATAAAATCCACATCAAACGTCGCTTAAAAAAGAAATTCAGAAGAATCATGTATGCGGCGAGAAAAGGTATTTATTCCCCAGAACAGGTTCTGGGTGTTGGAGAATACCTTAAGCATATTTATGGCGAGCATGACAACTGGCCTGGTTGGCTTTTAAAGCCGTACGATCAATATCAGGCAGAAAGGGGTTTTGATGAATTATCTGGATTCTTTGGTGCAAAGGCTGCCGCCCCAAAACCTTGAGGCAGAAACGGCAGTTTTGGGGGAGATGTTAATGGAAAACAGCATTATTCCGTTAGCAAAAGAATTGCTGCCAATAGATTTTTTCTATCGGGAAGCGCACCGCAAAATTTTTTCTGTTATGTTGAGTACCTATGAAAGGGATAGCACTGTTGATTTAATAACCCTGGCAGAGGAGTTAAAGAAAAAGGGAATGTTGGAGGAAATCGGGGGAGCAGTTTATCTTTCTGATCTTTTGAACTGTGCGATTGGCGCCAGCATGCTGGAAAAGCACGCAGAGATTATCCGCGAGAAAGCAATTCGCAGAGCTCTAATCCAACGGGCTGTGGAAATTGTCACTCTTGCCTATGGAGATGAAGCTGATCTGGGATTACTTTTAGCTCGCTACCAGGAAACTCTATCGGAGCTTTTGAAGAAATCAGCGGTTAGAGAAGCTAATAGCAAATTAGCGATGACGCTAGTTGATCTCAAGGATTATTTTTCTTTTTGTAGAGAAACACCGTTTGAGGGATTGAATCGGGCTATTGGCGGATGTTTCGGTGGCGAATTGATCATTATTGGTGGCCGACCAGGTATGGGTAAAACGGCGTTGGTGCTTGAATTCTTGAAAAAGACGGCCGTAAAGGAAGGCCGACCAGTGGCCTATTTTGGGGCAGAGACGGCAAAGCCAGTAATTTATGCAAGACTACTTTCCTCAATATGCAAAATACCATATAACGATTTGAAAAGAGGAAAAGTAAATGAAGAGCAGGCTAAAAAATTAGCAGCTGCCCATGACATTATAGACCGGGCCCCTATTTACACCTTTGTCATCAAGGAAAAAGTTAGTGCTATATCTTTGATGGCGCAGGTGAAAGGTTTAATTGGTAAAATCAAAGAAGGCTTGGGGCTTATTGCCATTGAGAACTTGCAGCAGATTTTTTGGCCGGATAAGAAATTCAAAAGGAAAGAAGAAGTAGATGTTATCCTTGAATCGCTAAAAAGTTTCGGTCTAGAAATAAAAGTTCCTACTCTTCTTTCGTGCCAAATCAATCGAGAGCCAGATGAGAGGGAAGATAAGCGGCCCCTGCCTTCAGACCTGAAAGAGACGGGGCAAGTAGAGGAGATAGCAGATAAAATTTTGTTTCCTTTTCGGCCCAATTATTATGAAAAGAAACTGATTGAGGGGCTGGAGAAGGGGGAGTTAATTATTGCCAAAGGAGGGCAGCCAATAAGTTTGCCCTTTAAATTTTATGGAGAGTTTCTCTCCTGGGAGGAATACAAAGAATAAACGCAAAAGCCCTACCTCGCTTGGATAAGCAGTAGGGCTTTTTCTTACTAAGCTTGTTTGGTGGGCGATAGTGGACTCGAACCACTGACCTCGTCGACTTGCCCCATTAGATTTTAGTGGGCAATGCAGGGATTGAACCTGCGACCTTTTGCGTGTCATGCAAACGCTCTACCACTGAGCTAATTGCCCGAAATCTAACGGGTTGAATTAACGAAATGTTCTAACCCTATTTCAAAATTTATTTTGAACGGGTCGTCCAAAATTTGTCCGTACGGACAAATTTTGGAATAGACCAGCTGCCGCCCCTTAGGGGCGAGCCTCGCCCTTTGGGCGGGAGCTAACCGCCCTCTTCACTTCGTTCAGAGTAAACTTATTTTTCAACGAGAACAAAGCAGTTAAGAGAGGTTTACCCTGAGGAATCCGCCAGAAGGCGGATGACGAAGGGTGGGCGCGCTAGGATTTTCACCCCGTTAGATAAATTACATCTAACGGGGCGGGCCTAGAATCGGTCGTGTACCCGCCTGCCATAGACAGTGGGCTAGGTAGGTATCGAACCTACGACCTAGCGCTTATAAGACGCTTGCTCTACCACTGAGCTACTAGCCCTAGCACATTTTAGCTTTTCATCAGTCCTTCAAACTCTTCTTTCTCGATTTTTTCTTTTTCAATCAAGCGGTTGGCAATCCTATCAAGCAGCGTTCTTTTTTCGGTTAGGATTTGCTGAGCAGTTTTGGACGCAGTGTCAATAAAGTCATGAACTTCTTTGTCGATTTCGGTGGCAACTTTTTCGGAATAGTTTTTCTCAGTTGTGATTTCTTTGCCCAAAAAAATTAAATCTTCGGTTTCGCCAAAGGTTCGCGGCCCCAATTTTTCTGACATGCCATAGCGCATAACTAAACGTCGCGCCAAATCGGTCGCTTTTTCTAAATCATTGGCCGCGCCGGTGGTCAGCTCGCCAAAAACAATTTTTTCTGTCTGATAGCCGGCCAGCAACACAGCCAATTCTTCAACAAATTCGGTTTTGGTGTGTAGATGCTTGTCCTGTGTCGGAAGTTTTAGAGTATAGCCGGCTGCCTGACCGCGCGCAATAATTGATACTTTTCTGACCGGATCAATGTGGGGAAGCGAGGCGGCGACTAGCGCGTGACCGGCTTCGTGATAGGCGGCAATTTTTTTCTCTTCCGTAGAAAGGATGTGACTTTTTCTTTCTGGTCCGAGCAGTACTTTTTCAATGGAAGAGATCAAATCTATCATGTTAACCTCTTTTTTATTATTGCGGGCGGCTAAAATTGCCGCTTCATTAACCAGATTAGCCAAATCAGCGCCAGAGAAACCCGGCGTGCGCTCGGCGATTTGTCGCAGATTAACGTCGCTAGCCATGGGTTTGTTTTGAGCGTGGATTTTTAAAACTGCCTCTCGGTCTTCAATATCGGGCAGGTCTAAAATCACTCGGCGGTCGAAACGGCCGGGCCGCAGCAGCGCCGGGTCAAGAATGTCCGGTCGATTCGTCGCTGCCAGCAGCACCACTCCGCTATTTGGTTCAAAGCCATCCATTTCTACTAAAATCTGATTGAGTGTTTGTTCCCTTTCATCGTGCCCGCCGCCCAGGCCCGCACCGCGGTGGCGGCCGATAGCATCGAGTTCGTCAATGAAGATAATCGCGGGGCTGCTTTTTTTGGCCGTTTGAAAAAGATCGCGCACTCGGGCGCTGCCCACCCCGACGAACAATTCAACAAATTCGGAGCCGGAAATATGGAAGAAGGGGACATTGGCTTCGCCCGAAACGGCCCGGGCCAACAACGTTTTGCCGCAACCGGGCGGCCCAATTAAAAGCACGCCTTTGGGAATTCTCGCCCCGATATCAATAAATTTTTTAGGATTTTTCAAAAAATCTACTACTTCCAATAGTTCTTCTTTAGCCTCTTTTAAGCCGGCGACATCCTTGAAACTAGTGCGCTTGCCCTGTTTGTCTTCTGGCAAAATTATACGGGCCAGCGAACGCGTAAAGCCAAACGCTTGGCCGGCGCCTTTTTGAGTTTGGCGCATTAAATACCATAAAAATAATCCCATCAAAACTAAAGGTAACAGGAATGGCAAAATAATATTTGTCAGCCAAAATCTCAATCCGCCCTCTACTTTAACGTCGATTTGGAACTGCTGTAATTTATCGGGCTCCACACCATAATTTTTCAGCGAATCGGTCAGCGCGGCTTCGGTTTCTTTGTTTGAGGTTTGTTTGGTATTATCTTTGAGCGAAATATCAAGACTTTGGCCGTTGACGGTGATGGTTTGCACTTTTTGGTCATTTATTTCCTGGGCCAATTCGGTTAGCGACACCGACTTGACGGAGGAATTTTGATTCGTTAACAAAGAAAAAATAACTGAAATTATCACAAAGACAATTAAGATAATAGAGATATTTTTAAAAAGATTTTTCATTTTATTCTGTTTTTAATTCTTTTTCTCTAACTAGCGAGAGCGCCATTTTATGAACTTGAGGTTCGATAGTCAGAATTTTGAATTGATATTTTTGTCCAATTTTTAATTCCTGGCTCATCTGCTCCAAAGATTTAAAATCGGAAATATGGACCAAGCCGTGAATATCTTTGTCCAGCTGAACGAAAGCGCCGAACGGATTGATTTTAGTAATTTCTCCTTCAATAATTTGGTCTTTTTTATATCTGCTGTCAATTTCGAGCCAGGGGTCCTTTTTTAGCGCCTTAAGCGACAAAGATAAACGGTCTTTATCGATGCCGATGATTTTGGCCGAAACTTTATCGCCGACCTTCAAGATTTGGCGCGGGTCCTCGATCAGCTGCCAGTCAATTTCTGAAATGTGGATTAAGCCTTCAATAATTTCCGGTTTTTCCTGATTTTGATTTTGCGCGATTGGGAAGCGGACAAAGGCGCCAAAGTCAACAACACCTGAAATCACGCCTTCCACCAGATCGCCAACTTTGTATTGGGCCATCGCTTGTTTGATCTTTTCCTCATCAATGGCTTTTTCCGATACTATCAATTTTTGCTGGCTCGGGTCTAGGTCTATAATCCTGACCGTTAAATCTTTGTTAACAAACTTATTCAATTCTTGCAAAATCCTGTTTTTATCGCCATCTTCAACACGGGGATAGTGCTCGTAACTTAACTGGGAAACCGGCAAAAAGCCCGAAATATCCCTGACGGCCACCATCAATCCGCCGCGATTGGCAGAGATGATTTTGGCGTTAACGGTTTGATCGGCATCCATTATTTTTTTGAGCTCATCCCAGGATTGTTCTCGGTGCGCTGCCTGGAGAGAAAGCTCGACAAAACCATTTTCGTTTTCTTCTTCAAGCACCATGGCCGAAATTTCTTGACCGATTTTAAGGCTCTTAACCAATTCTCGGTTCTCTTTGATTTCGCGACCCAAAAGTACCCCTGTTCCCAAAGGCCCCAGATCAATAAAGATACTGTTTTTGCCAATTTCTAAAATTAGTCCAGTAACAATATCACCGGGCCGGGGAAGTTTCGGAGCTTGGTTTAATAAGTTACTCATTAACGATTTTTTGGTATCAGTTTTAGCTGTCATGTCGTAAGTAATAATAGCATTGTTTTTTAAAAATTATATTTAGTCTCTGCCTTTATCCAAAGCAGAGAAGTTTTCAATGCTAAAATTAAACTATCCGCAATTTTTTCGATTAAAACTTGGCGGCTAATTTATTGTTTTATTACGATATTAGTATAAATGAAAATATATAATTTGGCAAGATTGTGTAATGGTTCAATAGCTTAGCAACACCTGGGGTTTAAAATGTATGTATATGCCATACACTATCAACCCCTATCTGCCG
>Ga0315288_10010906_pt1 | contig 11455 bp, 8 predicted proteins | sample YL17G11_20_MG_FD_203454 | JGI IMG/M metagenome (GOLD analysis project Ga0315288, IMG submission 203454) | Sediment microbial communities from Yellowstone Lake, YNP, Wyoming, USA - YL17G11_20 | ecosystem: Environmental > Aquatic > Freshwater > Lake > Sediment | place: USA: Wyoming | collected... | reverse complement strand
AGTGAGCGCCCTGGCCAAGATGAGCCTCTCGGCTTCCCAGGCGGGGGGCGCGGCGATCGGGTCGATGGAGCAGCTTCGAGCCAAGCTCGAGGATGCCTTCCGGACCCGAAGCCTGGTGGTGGTGCGGCCGGGCGGGAAAGTCCGGGGTGACATGCACGCGCCCTCGGAAGCTCACCGCACCCCGCGGGAGACCGTCCAAGCTCAGAGCATTTCGTCGAATCTGCTCGAGGATGGACCCAAGAAGTTCCGCCGCGGCTGGGAGGTGAGCGGCCGTTCCGGAATCGCGCTGGTCGCCAAGAAAGCCGACCTGATGACGGGTGAGCCGACCGAAGAGCCGCAGGTGGCCGTCTTCTACATCGACCGCTGGCTCGCCAACCCTGAAGAGAAGGCGATACTGATCGAGATGTACAAGGCGGTTTACGGATTTGCGGATTCCGCCTGGGCGGCGCCGAGCATCCTCAAGTCGAAGATCGAGGCCGCCTTCGAGAAGCGCGAACTGGTGATGCTGCGGCAAAGTCACGGGGGCGCGGGCGGGGGGGGCGGCGGGGGGCCCAAGCACCGGCACGACAAGCGCGACGAGTTCGTTCAGCAACCCCGCCGCGAGCGGGTGTCGTCGGCCCCGGTGCGGACCGTGGATCCGCCGACCTTTGGCCCGAAGGTGGATCTGGCGGCGGTCGCCGCTACCAAGCGCCAGGCCGCGAAGCTCGGCATTGCGTTCTGCGAGGAGTGCGCCAAGCGCGCCGCGGGCTCGAAATAGAGGGAGCCTGTCCCAGGGGCCCGAAACAGCAACATCCACAGGGCTTCGAAGGCCTTGTCCGTCCGCGGATAACCGGCTCGGTTGGCCCCAGTTGGCCAAATACGGCGACTGTCTGGCTCACGCCGGGCGGCGGACAGACCGAACCCGCCCGGCAAGTTACAGAACCACGAAGCCGCCGCCGTCTTGAGCGGTCTGCCGGCCAGGCACGCTGAGCTGCGGCCGGAACCCGGTTCGCCCTTCAGTCGCGCGCCTGCCAGTGTGATGGCTTGCCGGGTAGCCGCCACGCCCGGATCGGTGGCCGCGCGCGCCGGCTCGCCGGCCGCCTGGCAAACCGCTGCGGCCGGGACGGGCGCAGACAGCGCCAGACCGCCTGGAGAGACAAATCCGGATTCTCGCGGATGAGAACGGCTCAGCGCTCCTCACTGGAATGATCGACGACGCCGGTGGCGATCTCCTTCACTTCCGGCGGCTCGGCGGGGTTCGCGAGGTTCCAGCGCACCATTCGCACTACGCCCTTCTCCCGCACGAACTCCAGCGCCTTCTCCGGGTCTTCGTCTTCCATCACCCACCGCCGAACGGGACCGAAAAACTGGGCCAACTGTCTCGGCGTGCAGGTCGGAAGGAACACACGCAGGACGCGCGGATCGTAGTAACGGAAGATCAGCCGCGCATTTCTCTCGTCAAGGACGACCAGAAACTGCCGCAGATGTCTGCGAAGGTTCGTAAGGCCCGCGTCGCACTCGATAAACAGCCCCCAGGACTCGCCCCAGCCTTCAGTCAACACGCGTGCGGCAAATCGCGAGTCGGGATCGACTTCGACCAACTGCGGCGCCGTCATTTCGAGGTCGGGCGGGAGCGCGCCACTGTAGAGGCACGCCTTGTTGTCGTAGGCCGCCAGGACCGCCCCGTAAATCTTGTCGTCCCGGGCGCCGTCCACCAGGACATAGATGCAACTCCCGCCGGACCGGTCTGGGCGCCAGAGCAGGGTGCGGATTCGCTCGGTGAGTTGTTTTCTTTCCATCCGCTTCAATCCCACGGCGCCCTGCCGCACTCCTGGGAGAACGGAATCCCGAGCCCCGCGGTCAGGCGCTCGGCCGCGGCGGCGGCCGCCATGTCCGCCTTCGGACTGAAGGTCGGAGGCTCAACGATCCGCGCTGGAGCAAACGATCCCCTTTCGCGGCGTGGCTGCGGGACGACTTCGTCGCGCGGGCAGCGCGTCATGGCTCCGGAAATGCCCTCGGGCCGCGGCCACGGTTCCCTCGCGCATACGTGCAGCCGCCCGGCGGCTAACTCGTGCCCCAGCCGGATCCACTGGCCGGCCGATTCGGCGTGCATGCGGCGCTCACGCTCGCGCCGCCAGTGGAGTTCTCCCTGTTGGCCCTGACGATAGAATCGCATGGCTCCGCGCTTCCCCTACTTCGCCTCCGCTACCCTGGCACTCCGCCTGAGCTTATCGCCTTTTGAATGGCGGCCGCAAGGGGCGCCGGCATTTTGTGAATCAGCCCGGTCTTGATATTCACTCTCCCGGCTCGTTACAATAGGCGAACCGGCCATGGCGAAGCTGACCATTCAGACCGCCCCGTTCCAGAACGCCGTTTGGTCATCCGCCACCCTCGATCCGGGCACCGAAGCCACCCTGAAGGTGGATGCTCCGAAAATACGGGCCGGCCAGAATATCGACTTTCGGATCTTTAGCGGCAACGATTTGATCGACGTCATAAGCGGCGCCGACGCGCAACAAAGCGTCAAGTGGAAGGTCCCCAACCTGCCCCACCAGCCAACCCTCAAGTTCGACGCCGTACTCAGGGAAAAACCGGGACCCAAGAACGGATTTACAGCCGTCATCGGAAAGCTGACGTCAGGCAACGCCCAGGTGAGGGGCTTCAAACTGTCCATCACCAAGAACGATGAAGCGTTCGTTCCGCAGACCGAGAAAATTGAGATTGAATACACCGTGGACGACACGGGCGGAGCGGCGAAGAAGGGCCGCTATGAGATCTGGGGCGAGCGTTACCCCACCAACAAGCCGCTGTACACCGAGAACTTCACCCCCGCCAATGGCGCCAGGTCATGGAAGACGTGGGATGGCAAAGCCAACGCCGGAATCCTCAGCGCCAAGTATATTACGCCGGAATTCAGCCCTTACCGCTTGCGAATCGTCATCGGTCCGGATCAAGCCGGCGTCGACGACGAGTTCGGCGCCGGACTCGCGAGAGTTGCCGCCGTCGAAAAGCAGTTTGAGGTGCGCTTCCAGAGCATCGAAGTCCGCCTGCAAGCCGCTCCCGCGAACGCGGTGAAGAATGCGCTGGGTATGAACGCCGGACAGATCCCGACGCTGGTGGTGGAACCTCGCCACGATAAAGGCGCGTTCGCCGTGACGAACCGTCTGCCAATGAAGACAGAACCCGCGGTAACCCTCGGTTGGGCCGGAGGCGGTGAGGGCGGCGCTACGGGAGGACGCGACGGTATCGGCCGGATCCGCATTGCGGGCAAACGGCATACGCAGATTGGCGACTCGCTGAATCAGGGCTACTCCAATGCCGGCGATCCCGTCAGCCTGGACGCCTCGGTCTGGTTGCACCGCCTCACCGACGGCTACATGAGCCCAAATGATGCCCCGCTCGCGGGCCCGGGGTCGACGAAATACGATATCGAGAAGACGCTCTACAAGCGGCCTGAGATCCCCGTCGAGCTGGTAGCAAAGCTGAGGAGCCGCGACACGGTAGATGTTACCAAGAAGCGAGACGGACTCTTTTCGAAAGAGGCGGTCGGTCCCGCCCTGTTCGATGTTTTCGCCGAGGACACATACGCGGCGTGGCTGTACGACGGCGGAGCAGGTCCGGTAACGATCTATAACCAAGCTCGCACTTATTTCAAGAACGCCGCGTTGAAAGTGAAGTGGGGCGCTCACAACACGCCCGAAAAGAGCGGGACCGACCCCGTGATCTCGCACTGGCAGCAACGCTTCGTGATCACGGCTGACGGGCAGGAGGAGGTGGGCGACACCACCGAGGCGTTTCAGAAGACCAAGACAGAGCTTACCGTCTACCTCAACCGCACCCGGCTGACGCGCGACGACGACGCCACCGCGGACAACGCCAAGACGATCAAGCTGGACTACGCCGAAACCAGCGACAAGAAGATCAAACTCCGCAAAGGGCTGGCGATGACGGGTGACGTGGTCTGGATTATCCGCACACCCGACGCCGCGCTCAACTACACCGCCGTGGCCGATTGGGCCGCGTTTCCTCCCGGCGACAACTGCCATACGCGCTACGGAGGAATCCGGGGAGTGGCTCCCGCCGACGATCTGGCGGGGGCGTTGCGCAAGGATTTCTCGGCCCCGTTGGCCGGATCGTTTCCCTACACAGCCGCCAATGCGATCGACCTGGATCCCGATAAAGTTGCCGCGGCAAAACGTGAACGCGTGGAATCGCAGGCCGTGACTACCGATGGAGACCAGAAGGGGCTGGCCGGCGCGATCTTTTCTCCGTCGACCATGGCGGGCGACAAGTACGTCATCGAAGGCCGCCTCCGCGAGCGTCCCTACCTGCGCGATCTGGGATGGGTGGCGGACCGTCCGGTGGCGTGGGATGTCAGAGGCCGCGGCGGAACCATGGTTGTCTGGCGATTGCTCACAATCAGCGCGTCCTGGCGAATGTCTTTGAAGCCCCACCAACGCGATTTGGCCGTGGGCGTTGGGGAAGACGATCCAGACGTCGCGGGCAGACTACATCCGGGTAACGGCCGCAACATGAATTTCGTGCAGCTCAACAAGCAAGGCGAACAGGCTTTCACGGAGTGGTTGATCCTGAAAGCGGACGGTTCCGTCGCCGGACGGGAAGAGGAAGCCCACCAAAACGTCGACCTGGATGCTTACCGCCAGTTCTTCAATGCCAAGGCCACGGCGAACGAGGCGGGCTTTTACGACATCCCCAATACTGCCGCCATTACGAATTACTGCGTCCGCTGGGACCATTACCGGGTCACGCTGCCGCCCGGCATTCCCGCTAACCGGCGTCGAGTCGCCACCAAAGCGATTGAATCGCTCCCGAAAGGAACCACTTCGGTAGACGCCGCGGTTGCTGTTTTTCAGGCCATCACGGACTGGAACGTGACGCATGGGGGCGATCGGCTGTTGGCCTCATTGGCTGGCGCGCCGATTCCGATTTCGGGTTTGTCCCCAGCGCAATATGAGGCCTGGGTGGATTCGAAAGTGACCGAGTACGCGAATGAGTATATGGACACAATCATGCCTCAGATCGCCGCGCCGGACCGGATGAGGACGCTACGCTGGCCGGACATGTACCCCGCGTGGATCTGGAGCAATGGCGATCCCGCGGTGGTCTTAGCGAACTGCTTTATCAATCTGGGTACCGCCGGGTATTGCCGGGGCAGCGGCCAAGCCTTCTTCTTTTCTCTAACCGGCAACCCCGATACCTTCGAACACGAAATGGGACATTCCTTGTTCCTCATCCATTTCGCCGCGGGCAGCGTCGCGAATTTCGGATGGAAGCATCACGATCTGAACTATCAGACCTGCCTGATGGGCTACAATAGCGGAGCGTTTAAGGTCCCATTGCCGGCTGCCCACGTGGGAGCCAACGTTACGATTACCACCACTCCTCGATCCTGGATGTGCCCGAAATGCCTGATGAAGCTTCGCGGATGGGACGAAATTCTCTTGCCCTGCCACTGGACTCATCCAGATGTGTTCTGATCGAGGAATGAAGATCCGGACACAGGTTTTCGGGCTGCTGGCCGTGGCCGTGCTGCTGGGAACGACCACACGATACATCGGCGGGCAGGCCAAGGCGCCGAAAGGAGCGCAACAAACGAGGATGAACCCGAACGAGAACCATTTACAACTGGCAGCCTCGCTGCGCGACGATTCGGGCGGCCGGTTGCTACCGGAACAGTCCGCCTTTTTCAACCTCCGGCTGCTCAATCAAGGCAGCGGCGTTGCCGAAGCCTACGGACTCGATCAGAACAAGGACACGCCGGTTTTCGGCGTTTTCGATGGCCACGGTCAAGGGCTGCGCCAGGTTACGCACCGGAACATGATCCACCGTTTCGTGAGCGTCAAGGGAGAGCCCAGTCCGGAAACGCCGGTATTGATACAGATCGCCGCCGGCAAGAGCAGCGGCACCTTCGTCGATCTGTGGAGCTACATGGACCCGCTGCCGAAGGGAAGCTATCAGTTTGGGGCGTTTCATCTGATCCAACCCGGTAGCGAAACGCGGCTGGAATCGAACCGTGTACCGTTCGAGGTTGTCGATGCCGCCGTGAGCGATGCCGCCCTCGGTTATGTGAACAATCGGCGCGACCATTCCGTTGTGCTTTGGGTGGCAGTCCCCGAGGGCTCCGGCACACCCCAGTTACTGGGCCGCCTCTCCACCTTGGGCCGCCATTCTCGGGCGCAGGTTTCGGGCCGCGCCCTGGGCCCGGTCGATCCTGGAAGCCTGGTGGCCATCGGCGGCAAACCGAAAGAGGGTACGCCCACCGATGAGGGATGGTTCGCGGTTACCCATGACGACTCCGTTCAGATGCTGCAGCACTTCGAGACCAACCCGCAATGGCGGAGCGAGCGTGTGCCGCTGGGAATCGGTCATGCGCGGCCGGTTCCCGGGTTCCCCGATCGCGGCCACGCGCTGTTCCTGGCAACTGGAACGAAGCCTGACGGCGGCGCGGCGCTGGCCGGCGTGTCGGTCGAAGCGGAAGCGGGTGTGAAAACGAAGTGGCTCACACCCTTGCTCGCCGAACCTGCACTGTCGGCTTGCCTGTTCGGTCCCTCCAGTTCGGTGAAGGTTGCCTTCGGCGTCTTCCGCGCCAGCGGCACCCGTATCTGGAGTGTCGAGGTGGACGAAGCCGGTAAGGTTCTGGTTGCCCAGACGCCGCTTCATGCCAGCCCGCGCCAGTTGCTGGCACTCATCGCCGACCAGCGGCCGGGACAGACCTCGGCGTTCCTCGCGCTCGAAAGCGATCCGGCACAGCCCGATCACCTGACCTTGACACGACTCCCTGTTACAGGCAAGGAAGAGATGATCAAACTGGGAGCGGTTCCGGGATGGCCCCACACCAACGGCAAAGCCGCGAGCGCCCACCGCATCCACATGGATGCCGGCTGGGACGGAAAACCTCGGATTGCGCTCGTCACTGCAACCGGCCAGTACTTTGCCGGGTTGCTGGACGGCTCACCTCTTATGCAACCGGCGCCGGGCGTCAAAGGCAACTCCATCTTGACTCCATTCGTAGTCGCGGTGCGCGGCGGCGTCACGTACTCGGGGTTCACCGACCGCGGCTATCTGGTCCACTTCGGAGGTCAGTAATCGAAAATGGCACGCCCGGCCGCGACGCCCGACACCAAATACGGCATCCGCAGTCTCCAGATCGTTCCCAAGTGCGAAGGGCTGGATGTTTGGGAACTCCAGATTAAGCTGCTGGGTTGGGGTTCCGGATCCGATAACGATGAGATTGGCAACGTTCTCGACCCGGTTCGTGTCACCGGCAAGTTCGACTCCACCACGCGCGATGCAGTGATGCGCTTTCAGAAGGCTCTCACGCTTCCTGTCACCGGAATCGTGGATTCGGCCACCTTTTTCGCCATCGACAAGGAGGCCGCTCTTTACCCGCTGTTCACCCATGAGATGAAATGCCCTTGCCTGAAGGGCGACAACGACGGCCCGATTCTGTGCAAGTGTGAAAAACACGACAAGAGCGGAAAATGCACTACCGGATTCGGAAAGGGCCGGTTTGCGGGCGAGTATCTGTTAGACGGAACCTCCGCCGCCGGCGAGACGCTCGATCTCTACGATAAGAAAGAGCACGACGGAATCGACAAAGCGCTGTTATGGGCGGTGCGTGGTTTGATGCGTCGCGCCGCCGTGAAGCGGGCCGCCATCACGGCCGGCTATCGTTGCTGGGAGGACAACTACCATCACACCGACGAACTCCGCTGGCGTCATCGCAAACTGACTTTTCATTTGGGCAAGGCGCTGGAATTCTATCATGATGGCCAATGCACCAGGATCGGCGCCAATTGGAAAAACGACCTGGTGTGCGATAAGTGCGAACGCATTCGCTCGGTCGCGCTCGACAAATGCGGGTTCCAATTAGGATGGCAGGAACCGAATCGCGTTTCGGTCGCCGACGGCCGCAAGGACGCGCCTCCTCCAGCCGCGCCCTTCGCCGTCCACGTCAACACCGTACGCCGGTTGGATCGTGAAGAAGACGACTTCGTCAAAACCTACTTTGACAGCACACTGCCGCTGTCCTCGGGCGTTAGCGGGTATTCGATGCCGGTGGACCTTGGCGAGGGGACGGACCCGAAGGTGGCCCCGAGCGAGACGTTCTTCGCCAATACCGAGAAAGGTCCGGGCGGCTGGTTCCCGTTGGGCGTCTCGCGAATCTGGCACGGAGGGATCCATCTGCGGGCTGCCGCGGGCGCCAAAGTTCGTGCAATCGCCGACGGGCAGGTGATCGGATTTCGCGTGGGTGAGAGTGAAACCGAGAAGACTCTCGGGTCCCGGAATTTCGTACTGATTCGGCACCTGTTCAACAAGAAAAAGTACTACAGCCTGTACTGTCATCTGGACGGTGAAGCGGCGGCGACGAATGCCTCGACCGGCTGGCGGCGGCAAGTGGCCATCCGCACCAAGAAGCACGTGGAGGCCGAGGCTCCCTGCCCGTACTTCATGGTTGTCGAGATCACGCTGCCGGATGGAACAACCAGAGAGAATAGATTCAAACCCAGGGAGCAGCAAGGGTTAGGACCGGGGGAACTGGCTCTGGCGTCGGGAGGTGAGGTGGACGCCACAATGATCGACAAATCCGCACCCGCTGGTTCGACCGTAGTGAAGCTGGTGGAGCCGGCGGACACCTATGTGTTTACAAAGCTCGATAACAAGGTGCTTTCGAAGCTGCTGGATGCGGACGCGACCGTCGAAAGCAAGATCAAGAACCATGAGCCGGGCGGCCTGACTCGCGCTGTGGCGGTCCGGGCCGGTGAGGTGATCGGCAAGATCGGCGCTGTGGCTTCCGATGCGGAGGCCGCGGCACTGGGCACGTACGTTCACCTGGAGCTGTTCTCCGGAGAAGCGTTCCTGACCGGCGACGGCTGGCAGCAGATCGGCGTAGCGAGTGCTGATAAGGTTCCGGACCGCAAGGCCATCGTCGAGGAACTGACGGCGAAGAAACTGCTCTCGATGCCTCCGGACGGGGTGCTCCTCGACGAGGACGTCCGGCGGGCCGAGCAGAATGTATACTGGGAACTCGCCCGTGCGGTGATCCTGAAGATGCCTAGTGAATGGGATCTCGACTGGAAGGCCGCGATTCGCGCTCCCGAGAACCTCGCCTTTATCGAGGACCGGGGAGCTTTGGGAGATCGTTTCAACGAATACGGCTGGTGGAAACAGGTGGCGAATGACAAGGCCGATCTGCCCGCGTCGTCGACTGTCTTCCATTACCACCCCATCGCCGCGATCCTGGCAATGGCACATGCCTGACGGCGGGCTATGCCGAGAACAACGGGGGGACCAGGTCCACGAGCAGCGGGTCGGAATCCGCCGTCAGGTCTAAATCCTTGATGGTGGCCGTGACAAGGATCTCTCGCACGTCTGCCTTCAGCTTCTTGTTCTTCCAGTCGATCTTGTAAATCTTGGTGTGCCGGTTGTCGGTGATGGTCCCCTTGTCCAGCGTGTCGAGCGACTGGCCGTCCTTGACGTGAATCTCCAGCTTCACCTTCGTCCCGTTCTTAACCAACTCCGTTCGAACAAGAATGGTGAAGGTCTCGCCGTGCCACGCCCGGTGGCGGGCCCAGGAGACCTGGAGCGTCGGCGTCACCACGCCTGGGATGAGCGCATTGTGGTTATCTTCGAACTCGTACAAAGCCAGACTCCTACTGAGGCATCAGAAAACGGCGAACCGGGATTCCGCCCTCGTCGAGGCTGATGTGTTTTCCTTTGTAGCCCGGCATGTCGATTCGCGCCACGGTTTCGTTCCACGGGAAGAGCACTTCCATCACACCGCCAACCGCGGTCTTCGTCTCGATGTGCCCGCCTGAGAACCGCAGTTCGACAACGGTATCCAGCTTGTTCCCATCCTCGTCTACGACATCGTACTTCTCCTTTGCGAACACCGTAACCGGCTCGCTGAACACAGAGGCGTCGGAGACGACGGCGCGAAACACCACCTTAGCGCTCTTCAGGTCTTTGAGCTGAGCTTTCGCGGGCTTCCAGGTCGTCTTGATCTCCCGCTTTGTCTTTCCGACGTCTTCAGCGACCTTCACGTCCAGCTTGTGCAGCACAGTGCCGGGAGTGTGCGCATCGCGGATCTCGAAGGCGCCGTCGGCGCCCGGATCGAATCCGGAAACGGTGGCGGTCAGTTCGATATCCTGATCGACAACCACTTTCCTGCCGCCCCACGCTGGATCGTAGACCAGCTTCAGCTCCAGCCGGTAGCGGCCTCGAGGGACTTTGTCGAGATCCACCTTCTGGTTGGCAGTTCTTCCCGTGGAATGCTGCGTCCATGCCGCATCCGGCGGAGCCGGCTTCTTGTGGCGCAGAACGTACCCGATATCCGTAGCAAACGTCTTGTTGTCGGGATACTTGACCTCGTGCTCAAGCCAGAACCAGGGAACCTCGAAGTAGTAGGTTTGTGTCTTTCTTTTCTGAACTTCTTTCGTGTCGGACGTAGTGGAGCCGTCTACGTCATAGAGTTCTTTCATGTCGTCGGGAAACTCCAGGGTGACCGTGTAGTTGCCCGGATCAAGTCCGCCGCACACCGCTGTCCGGCCCTTCGCACCCGTCACCTTGTCGTCCACCTTTGTCGGCCCGCTAGCTTTGGCCTTGACCTTCTCAAGCCCGGATTTGGGTTTCTTCCTTCCCGAGCGAAAGGTCATGACTTCGGTCAGAAGTGCGCCCTTCTCTTTGAGATTGCACTTCACTTCCGCGGAGTGGATGTCATCTCTCTTGTCCTTGCCCATAGAGACCGGCCCTGTTACTCCTGTTCGCGGAAACCCGGTTTGCGTCCAAACCGGGCCATGCTGAGCGAGACTCTGCCATCCGCGGGCAGTTCCTCGTCACGAAGCGGCTCGGCTTCGAAGGCGAACTCTTCGTTCTGGTCGAAGGACTCGCCGTAGAACACCGTGAGGTCGATCAGGTTTTCCACATCCTCCTCGCCGTGAATTCCGAGCTGTCGCGATTTCTGGATTGCGGCTCGGATCAGCGCGCGCGTGGCGGTCTCGCCGAGAGCCGCATACCTGGAAGGAAATCTCTCCTCGATTTCGCGGACGCGCCGGTTCTCGAACTCCTCGAGAAACCGAGCGACAAATGCGTTCATCTGAGCGTCGCGAACGATCAACATGCCCAATTCTTAAGCTAGCATTGGGGACGGCCTGTGGCAAGGCCGGTACCGCGTTAGCCAGCGACTTCGCACGGCGGTGTATGGTGGCGCGATAACCGCAAGGGCGGAATGCAGTTTTGCGCTGGAGGGCCAGGAAGAGGGCTTGCAAAGGCGATTTTGGCTTGCGGGACCTGAGTTCCGGCCCTCCCGGCGGGTGGATGAATCCGGCGAGGGGAATAGGGGGGCGCGGCGCCAGCGGCGGGCGCCGGATATAGAGCAGCAAGTGGACAGCGGCGCGGACGGAGATCGGCGGAAGGATCTCAACTGGAATCGAACCGCAGCGCGAGAAACGCGTAG
>Ga0315288_10010905_pt1 | contig 11457 bp, 9 predicted proteins | sample YL17G11_20_MG_FD_203454 | JGI IMG/M metagenome (GOLD analysis project Ga0315288, IMG submission 203454) | Sediment microbial communities from Yellowstone Lake, YNP, Wyoming, USA - YL17G11_20 | ecosystem: Environmental > Aquatic > Freshwater > Lake > Sediment | place: USA: Wyoming | collected... | reverse complement strand
TTACAGTGATGGATCAAAAGGACTTGCTGTTCTCAACCGCGGACTCCCGGGCAATCTGACGAGCGATTCAACGATGATGGTATCATTGATGCGGTCGGCACGTATTGCTTCGTATGGTTATGGAGGAGGATATGAGCGAGGGATGTCGTCAGACACAGGATTAATGTTAGGGGCTAACCTGGAGTTTAATTATGCCCTGGTTCCCCACGAGGGTGACTGGAGGCAGGGAGAGGTTTACAGGCATGGACAGGAGTATAATAATCCTTTGCTATGCCGCAAGACAGGAATCCATACAGGGAAATTACCGAAGTCATGGGGTATGCTGGAAGTGTCGAAACCGAACGTTGTGATGACAGCATTGAAACTGGCGAAAGATGGCTCGACAATACTAAGACTGTACGAGGCATCAGGCATAGCAACACCAGGAGTTACAATCCGAAGCAAGGCAAAAATCATTTCTGCAAATGAAGCTAGCCTGGTAGAGGACACAGGAGGCAAGTTAAAAGTTGCAATGGATACAGTACAATTTGACCTCAACCCGTTTGAGATTAAAACATTTAAGTTCCGTTTTAGGACATAAATATTTAAGTATCATTATAATGTAATAGCATAATGATCAGGCATAAAGATACATATGCTGGTCAAGTATCAATAAGCCAGAATTTCAAAGGTTTAGCATTAATAGTAGGAAATAAAAATGTATTAATGAGAAGTAATTACAAATCTGAAACATGAAATTAGTTCTTCTATTTTTAATTTTGCTAGCTGTTCCATTTTTATCCAGGGCACAGGTACAGATCAGACCATTGCCTTCGCGGGGCTTTGAGCAACGTATCACCGGTTTTATTAACGACATGACTGTTGTTGATACTCACGAGCACTTGTTAAGCCTCACCCGGCTAAAACAACGAACGACTCTCGATTTTATGCTTTTGCTGCATCATTATTCTGCTGACGATATCAAATCAGCAGGATTGCCATCAAAAACTTTTGCGAAATTACTCAAGGATTCGCTGACAGTAAAGGGAAAATGGGAAATCCTGAAACCATTCTGGGAAAACTCACAAAATACCGCCTATAACCGTGCCGCCTTGCTGGCAGCTGATAAACTCTTTGGAATTAATGATATCAATGGATCAACAGTTGAATCCCTTTCTGAAAGAATCAATAAAGCTTATCAGACCGACTGGATCAACCAGGTTATAAACGACAAGTGTAAAATTGAATATCTGATCCAGGACAGCGATGATCGCAGTTACGGAACAAAAGGTTTTCGATATGTTGTCAGATTTGATAATTTTATTTTCATTAATTCAAAACAACAAATCACCTCAATTGCAAAGCGACAAAATATCAATATTGCAACTCTTGATGATCTGATTAAAGCACTGGGAATCGCATTTGACGATGCAAAACAGAAGGGATTGGTAGCAATAAAGTCCGGTCTTGCCTACAACCGCATTTTAAAATATGATAATACCAGCAGGGGAGGCGCGGCAAAGGTATTTGAAGATTTAATGAGTTCTCCGGATGGAACCTCATTTACATTTGCAGATGTTAAACCTCTTCAGGATTTTATGATGCACAGGGTTCTGGATCTTGCCAGGGATAACAAACTACCGGTTATGATCCATACGGGCCTTCATACCGGCAATGGAAATCTAATTGAGAACTCAAAGCCTACCCACCTGGTTAATCTGATAATGGAATATCCAACTGTGAACTTTGTCTTAATGCATGGTAGCTATCCTTATGGCGCAGAGCTGACTACAATTGCCAAATACTTCCCGAATGCATACATTGATATGTGCTGGATGTATGTTATTTCTCCTTCATATTCCGAGAGATTTCTCCATGAATGGATCGAAACTGTTCCTGCATCCAAGATCATGGGATTCGGAGGTGATTACCTGAATATTGAGAATGCATATAGCCATCTTCTGATGGGCAAGCAGGTTGTTGCAAGAGTGCTTATCGATAAGGTAAAGGATGGTTATCTATCTGAATCTGAGGCAAAAAACATTGCCAGGATGATGCTTCATGATAATGCAGTAAAGTTATTTAACCTGTCTCAGTAGTTTAATCCTATGAATTCTTTGGCGGATATGAAAAAGATGTAGAAGCCATTTGGATTACAGGTCTTTCAAATGCTAAACATTTATTGGGATGGAATTTGACATTTTTCGTAATCAGGTTCGTGAGGAGATTTATTTTTTTATACAAAATAAAGTGCAAAGATTCTTTATTCTCTTTTAAAATCGTTATGGCAAACTGAAATTGGAAGGGATCAGCAGCCTGGAATCCAGACATTCAATCTGAAAATAATAATATCCTGAATACTGATGATCTGGAAATATATTAAAATTCTATAACTAATGTATTAACAAGAATGCCTCCCCAATTACCGGTTTAAAATATAGTTATTTATAATCTCTGATGAATTCCAGAGTCTCTTCAACAGATTTAATTCCGGCAGTTGTCCCTATCTGCATGATGCAATGAGCTCCTACAGCATTTGCAAACTTAGCACATTCAGGAATATCCCAACCTTTGTATAAGCCAGCAATAAATCCGGCGCAGAATGAATCTCCGGCACCTGAAGTATCTATTACTTTTACCTTGTTAAATGCCCTGACCTGGTACCCTTTTTGCTTCGCCGGTTTCACGAAACAACCCTCATGCCCCATTTTTATAATAACATTGCTCACACCTTTAGAATGAAAAAATTGAGCTATTTCTTCCGGGATTGTTTTACCACTCATTTCACACGCCTCATCATAACTTGGCATAAACCAGTCGAGATATTTAAGTGAAGATTCAATTTTCCTGATCCATTGACCTTTTGAATCCCATGCAGTATCCATGCAACATATGACCTCATTCCCTTTTGCATATTTTAATAGTTTCTCAGTGCCTTCACCATCAAAATCCGGCATTAGGAATGTTCCTGCTATCAGCAAGATTTTTGATTTTTCTACTATATCAAGGTTAATATCATCAAAACTAAATTTTGCATTTGCACCGAAAGAGTGAAGTATTGATCTCTCGCCATCTCCGGATATCATGACCATTGAAGCAGATGTCGAAACATTTTTATCAAGTTTCAGTGCCGTTACATCCACATTTTCTGAATTAAGGGTATCCAGTAAGAATTTACCGAAATTATCATCGCCTATCTTACCGATAATTGTTGTCTTCAGCCCTAGTTTGGCAAGGTCAATCACAAAATTTGCAGCACATCCGCCAATCTGAAGCGACATTTTTTCGACCAGACCCAATTTACCCTTTTCAGGTAAACTATCGACAGGTTTTCCAAGAACATCGGCAACTAATATTCCGACACAAACAATATCTGACATATGATCGAGTGTTTTTGAGAGCTAATCTTTTATTTTGGTGAACCTGTTAATTCCGGGATCTGTAAATACATCCTGGTCATCGGTACTTGTAGTGGAGAACTCAGAAACAACGGCACCTTCGTTGCCAGCTCTAAACCAGTGCCAGGTGTCCGGCATAAGAGTATATTGTTCACCCGGATTCAGAATTATTTCATGTGCCACTTTTAGATATTCCTGATAATTCTCCAAACCATCAAGTATCGGATTGCTGTTCTTCTCGCCGGTTACATAAAGGTATACCTTGCCCCATCTGCACCTGAATGTCTCTTCTTTTCCTGATCTCCCGTTTTTTGACGGATGAATATGTTCAGGGCATGTTTGTCCGGGAAACATAACAAGTTCTTTTGCACAAACTTTAGCAGTGTTCACGTAAACAAGGACCTCGAGTCCTATTTTGTAGAGGTCACTTAGTCCGAAATCTGCAATTTCAATAGAATTTTTTTCCTCTTCCGTCAGGATTATGCCAGCCTTATCGAAATAAATTATTGCTTTAAGACGAGCTTCATCAAATTGTCTTTTATCAAGCATAATATACCTCCTCTTTGATTAATGATTTCTAACGTTATGGAAACTATGTTGCAATTTTTGGGTCAAAAAAGATTTAGACCTGACTTCATAACAGTTCGCATCAGTAGATTTACTTTTCAAATAAATACGTTTCAGGACTAAAGAATAAAAGCCTGGGATTCTCAAGTATCTCTTTTATTCTGTTCAAAAACGCGGCTCCTAAAGTGCCGTCGATAACACGATGATCAAAAGAACCTGTTAAGTTCATAATTTCTTTAATTACTATTTGATGGCTTCTCACCACCGGTTTTTCAATTATTCCTCCAACAGCAAGAATACAACTTTCAGGCTGGTTAATAATTGCTGTAAAATTATTAATTCCATACATCCCGAGATTTGATAAAGTTATTGTTCCTCCTGTAATATCTGATTCCTGAAGTTTGTTATCCTTTGCTGCTTTAATGTTTCTTGTATTGGCTTCTGCAATCTCAGCGATTGATTTTTTATTTACCTGTTTTACAACTGGAACAATAAGTCCATTTTCAAGCCCGACAGCTAATCCGAAATTAATATCTTTAAATACTTTAATTTTTTCTTCCTGATAATTTGAATTAATCAGGGGGAAAGCCTCAATGGCATTTGCAACAACCTTCATTAAGATATCGTTGTACGTTATATTATATTCATTGGCAGTTAAATATTCATTGAGTTTTTTTCGTAAACTGACAACCTCAGTCATATCGACATCGACAGAAACAGAAAAATGAGGGGATGTAGAAACACTTTCTTTCATTCTCTTTGCAATAGTTCTCCTTATTGATGTTGTATCGAGTAGATAATAATCCCCTTCACCGCCTGATAATTGTTTTTCTCGTATATAGTTATCAATATCAGCTTTTTTGATGAGATTTTTTGAGTAGTAAGTCGCGATATCTTCTATTTTAATATTTTCAACTTTTGCCTTGTTTTTTGCAAGAGGAGAGGCATAAATTATTTTCAAATCCATATTTTGTTGTGAATTCACAGGGCTCTCAGCTTTATTATCTACACTGTTATCTTGAGGTACAGCCGTCTCAGTTTTCTTATCCTCCTGTTTAAGGATTTGTTTTTCAGGTTCTTCCGGTATCTTCTCCCCTGGGTCTCCAATATATGCTACTATTTCACCTGCTTTTACCCGTTCGCCTTCCTGGTATTTTATTGCAAGAAGAGTTCCTTCAGTGAAGCTTTCAACAGGCATAGAGGCTTTGTCAGTTTCAATTTCAAAAAGGACATCACCTCTCATTACAAAATCTCCTGGATTTTTATTCCACTTCTGGATAAGCATTTCATCAGTTGTTTGTCCGCCTGATGGCATTAATATTCTTTGTACCATTTCGACCTCCTCAGATTAAATGAGCCTTATTTTCACAACCGATTATTTTTATAAACTTAACAACCTCATCAGCAACGGCTTCTCTTGCTCCCGACAGCATATCTAATTCACCGCCTCTTCCTATAATATCGTGGGGGTCCATTTTATCAACTTCATAATTGTTAAGGTATGACTGAATTGATTTCAGATAACTACGTTTCAATACAGTACCTACATTAATTTTGCACATTCCGAGTTTAATTGCCTCCTTAAGGTTTTCAGGTGAAATCCCGGTTCCTCCATGAAGAACAAGTGGAACTTTAATTCTTTTCCTGAGAGCTCTTATTAATTCAAAATCCAGGTCAGATTTCTTATTTTCAAGAAGATGAACATTCCCAACGGCAACAGCTAAAGCATCAATTCCTGTCTCTTCAACAAAATATGCTGCTTCATCGGGGTCTGTCTTTTTCCCAAGGCTAATTGAATCATTAGCAATATCAGCATTTGGTAATTCTCCTATTTCGGCTTCAACATCAGCTCCGCAATAATGAGCAATTCTTACAAGGAATTTATTAGTATCAACAAATTCCTTCAGAGAGATACTATGATCCTCATACATAATGGCATTGAATCCTGCTTTCAACCCGTTGATTAACAGAGGTATCTCATGAGCCTCGTTTAATAATAATGCAACCGGCACTTTTGTGCATTCTGCAATTGATTTACCAAGCGATCCATAATGGTAAATATTCTCTTTAACTGTTCTTCTCGCACTTCCTATGAATTGACCTCCAAAACCAATTATTATTGGGGAGTTAGTTTTTTCAGCAGCGTCAACAATTGCCAGGATAGAGTCCATATTCCAGGCTTCAAAATACCCCACAGCATACTTGTTTGCCAGAGCATGACTCATAAGACTTTTCATTGAAACCAATGCCATGATAGTATATTTTATATTATTTAAGACCTCATTAGTTTTCTTGCCTCTTCAACAATTCTCTGGACCGAAGGGACAACAAAATTTTCCATAATGGGAGCGAAAGGAATTGGGACATCATATGTAGCTACTCTCTTTATTGGTGCATCAAGATAATAAATGGCGTCCTCAGCTATCTGGGCGGCAACTTCTGCGCCCCATCCATTTCGTCGGGTATCCTCTTCAACTATCATAAGACGGGTAGTTCTTTTTATTGAATTTATAACAGTCTCATAATCAAAAGGAACTAAAGTGCGAGGATCAATTATCTCAACGCTTATTCCCTCTTTCTCGAGGATAGCAGCAGCTTCCAAAGCCCTGTAGATCATCAATAGAGTTGCTACAATAGTAATATCCTTGCCTTCCCTTCTTACAGCTGCTACACCAAACGGGATGAGGTATTCTTCATCAGGAACCTCTCCAACAGGGCTCAGCGCTGATTTTTCTGCACGTGTACCTTTGCTGCCATAAAGTAGCTTATGTTCAAATACTACTACTGGGTTCTCATCCCGAATTGCGGTTTTTAATAATCCTTTAGCATCATAGGCAGTAGAAGGGCATATAACTTTCAGCCCGGGTATATGAGTGAAGAATCCTTCCAGGCTCTGGGCATGCTGGGCTCCTCTTGTAGTGGCACCAACAGGAGCTCTCATTACCATCGGTACCTTGACATTTCCTCCCGACATATATGTCATTTTTCCTGCATTATTTGCCATCTGATCCATCATACAGAACAGGAAATCACCATATTGCACATCCGCGATGGGGATCATCCCTGTCATGGCGGCTCCCACTGCGGCGCCTGCTATCATTATCTCCGATATCGGAGTATCAAGGATTCTCTCATGTCCGAATTCTTTAGAAAGGCCTAATGTCACGGTGAACGCTCCTCCGAATCCTCCTTCGACATCAATATCTTCTCCAAGACAGAATACTCTTTCGTCCCGTCTCATTTCTTCTCTTATTGCTTCTCTCAAAGCTTCTGCAATCGACATTGTAGCCATAGTTATATCCTCCCTTCAAAATAAACATCAGTCAAAGCGTCATCAGGTTCCGGATATGGACTCGATTTTGCATATTCAACCGCATTATCGATTTCATCCAGAACATTCTTTTCCAATTCCTCAAGCTTTTGGAGTGTGCTTAGTTTATTCTCAAGGATATAATTTTTACAGATAATCAACGGATCTTTCTCAAACCATTCCTTTTCCTCTTTCTTATCCCTGTACCCGCATGCATCGTTCCTTGAATGCCCCGATCTTCTGTATGTTTTGAGTTCCAGGAAGGTAGGCCCTGATCCTTTTCTTGCCCTTTCAATGGCTCTTGCGGCAGCTTCATTTACTTTGATAACATCGTTACCATCGACTATTTCCCATGGTATTCCATATGCATCTGCCCTTATTGCAAGATCCTTGATTTTTGTTACCTGGCTAATATGAGTAGATGCTCCGTACAAATTATTTTCACATGCAAAAATTACGGGAAGGTTCCAGATTGCGGCGGCATTCATTGATTCATGGAAAGCTCCCTCGTTTGTTGCCCCGTCGCCAAAAAAACAAACCACAACATTATCTGTTTTTCTCATTTTGCATGAAATACCAATTCCAACAGCCACCGGCATCCCTCCGCCAACTATTGCAATAGCCGGGATTGCCCCTACAGATATATCTCCTGTATGCATAGCTCCACCTTTCCCTTTGCAACAACCATTCTTTTTTGCGAACATTTCAGCCATCATTGATTCGACTGTCACTCCTTTGGCAAGACAATGACCAGCAGGTCTGTGGGTCGACGTCATATAGTCTTCTTTTCTTAAATCGAACAACATTCCCACAGCTGTGGCTTCCTGACCCAGCGATTGATGAATTGTGCCCGGCATAATACCTTCTAAAAAAAGAAAATATATCTTTTCTTCATATTTTCTGATGAGAAGCATCTTCTCATACATCATGAGGATCTTTTCACCGTCAATATTTTCTTTCATAAGTTTTATTATTTGGTCGTTTATCTTTTGGGTCCCGGAAGAGACTAATATTTTATTGCTTTTATGAAGTGACCTGCAGGGCAGCAAATATCCGTGATTAACCGGCAAGTGTAAATATGAACAAGAGTATAACTTCAGATAAAAAAGTTAAAAATATATTATATTTAGAATTTAACAAAACTCAAAAACTGAAATTCCTAATTCCTTGGTAACTATAGACGATTATCTTATTATTAGCTTAAAGGCAATTTCAAGTCACGATATCTTCTTTTATATTAATATTTTAACTGGTAGAGCATATGAAAGCTTCAAATTTTCTTCTGTTAGGTTTTATTTTATTATTTTTTTCTTCGTGCCAGAACAGGCAGCCTGTTGTAATACTTATTCCTGAGAACGCTTCTTCAGTTGAAAGATTGTCTTCCAGAGAGATCCGCCGATATATTTATCACAGAACCACGGTATTACCTGAAATTATACACGGTGACAAGATGCCGGTAAAAGTGAAAAACCTTATTATTGTTGCTAATCAGGAATCGCAACTTTTATCAGATGTTTATCCTCCAATAACTGAAATCAAAGATAACCTTAAGATTAATGGTTATTTTCTGAAGACAGTTCAGAAAAATGGGGGAAAAGTATTAATTGTGACAGGGAAAGATGAAATGGGAATTCTTTACGGAGCTTATGCACTTGCAGAAAAACTGGGAATACGTTTTTATCTTCATGGCGATGTCATACCTGATAAAAAAATAAGATTTTCAATGCCTGTTCTTGATGAAAGACATAATCCTCTCTTTGAACTGAGAGGTGTTCAGCCTTTCCATGATTTTCCAGAGGGACCGGATTGGTGGTCTCTTGACGATTACAAAGGAGTATTAACTCAATTGACAAAGCTAAAGATGAATTTTATAGGTTTTCATACCTATCCTGAAGGTAGTGTAGGACCGGAACCTCTAATCTGGATCGGTCTGAAGGAAGATATTAATGATGATGGAACTGTAAATTTCAGTTATGGAGCACGTCACTTTACATCAGTAAATGGTACATGGGGTTACAAGGCAAAGAAGACAGATGAATACTACTTTAATGCCTCAGAATTATTTGAAAAAAGTGATTATGGGAATGATTATATGGATGAAATGACTCCGTGGCCTGAAAATCTCAGTGAAAAAAATGAGCTCTTTAACCGCACCGGAAGGTTTTTCAGAGAGGTTTTTACTTATGCACACACTTTGGGAATTAAAACTTGTGTGGGTACTGAGACTCCCTTAATAACACCAGAAGAATTAAAGACAAGATTAACTAAAGAAGGAATTACTGAAGGCTCAATTTTGGCAAAAACTGCCCTTTACGAAGGGATGTTTCAGTGGATTCTTAAAAATTATCCGATTGATTTCTACTGGTTATGGACTCCTGAAAACTGGACATGGGGAGGTAATAAGCCGGAGGATATTGAAAATACAAAAGATGATATACTTGCAGCGTACAAAGCTTTGAACAACACTAATAATCAGTTTTCTCTGGCGACATGCGGATGGGTTCTTGGACCAAAACAGGATAGAACAATGTTTGATAGATTACTGCCTGAAGATATTTCGGTGAGCTGTATTAACCGGAACCTGGGAATTGAAAAGATTGACTCGGGTTTTTACAAAATTTCAGGAAGATCAAAATGGGCAATCCCATGGATGGAGGATGATCCGGGCCTGACAATGCCTCAGTTATGGGCAGGGAGAATGAAGAAAGATGCTTTTGATGCTTTTGCTGCGGGATGTAAAGGCCTTATGGGCATACACTGGCGTACCACAGAAATTGGTCCCAATGTAAGTGCCCTGGCATATTCAGCATGGGATGGAACTGATGTATCAGCCGGACAAATCGACAAAAACCTCAGAGACTTACCTGTTAAAGACTTTTACAATGACTGGGCATTAGCAAGTTTTGGTAATGAGATCGCTGAGAAGGCAGCAGAAATATTTGTCAGTCTCGATGGTTTATACCCGAAAGGCGATACTTCAGCTTTATTCGGACCATTTATGGACAGGTATGTGAAAATGCCAAGACCTGCAGACTGGATAAATGGACCAGGTGCAGTCAAATCTGATACTATTCCGTGGGAAAAGAAACAGACACTGTACAGTTTTGTCGACAAAATGGAATCTTTAAGACCAATGGTTAAAGGGAAGGGAAACTTTGACCGGTTTGACTACTGGTTAAATAACTTCAAATATCTTAGAGCTACAGGAAAATTATCTTGCTCCCTGGGTAATTATAACAGGAAATTAGCAGCAATAAAAAAAATGAAAGATAAAGCTGAGCAAAAAGAAGCTATAGTAAACCAGTTGCTTCCTTTGAGAAAACAGATCATCAGCGAAATGGAAGAATCATTTAACTACCTTATATCGATAATAACATCTAAGGGCAGTATGGGTAATCTCTGTAACTGGCAGCAACATATTTCAGACCTCATAATTGAAAAACCCGGCGAAGAACTGGAAGCATTAATGGGAGAGAAACTAGGCACCGAATACTTACCGGGGAAAGAATATACTGGCAAATCAAGGATGATAGTTCCGACAGCCCGGACAAATATTATGACTGGTGAAGACCTGAAATTGAAAATCATTTGCTTTGGCTTTCAACCTCAAAACCTGGTTGTGGAATGGAAACATTTGGGTGAAAAAACATTCATGATAATATCGGCGATACATGTTGCAAGAGGTGTATATGAAGCAGTTATTCCATCATCAGGAATAAAAGATGATTTTGAATACTTTATCTCATGCATTGATAATACCGGTAAGCCTGTTTTATGGCCGGCTAATGCAGGAGAAATCAATCAATCAATTGTACTTTACTAAATTATGATTTGTAAAAATAATTGTCATGAAGATATTTGCTATATCAGCATTCCTGATATGCATCATTGGTATCAGGGATGTCAAGTCACAAACCGGATTACCTGAAAAAGAAATTGGCCAGGCTGATAGCCTATGGAAAACCAATAAGTTAAGTAAGGCAATTGAATATTATGAAAAGTTATTGTCCCGGGGCGATATACCAGGGGAATATCTGTCACTTGTCTATCTTCGACTTGCAGAAGCCCTGTATCAATACGGCCTTTATGATAAATGCATAAAAACAATCTCGGGAATAAAGTCATTACCCTTTCTTCCGGATCACCACAAGTTATTAACCGAGGAACTATTACAAAAGATAAAACGAATCCCGGCAGCTGATC
>Ga0315288_10010902_pt1 | contig 11459 bp, 10 predicted proteins | sample YL17G11_20_MG_FD_203454 | JGI IMG/M metagenome (GOLD analysis project Ga0315288, IMG submission 203454) | Sediment microbial communities from Yellowstone Lake, YNP, Wyoming, USA - YL17G11_20 | ecosystem: Environmental > Aquatic > Freshwater > Lake > Sediment | place: USA: Wyoming | collected... | reverse complement strand
CACGGCCTGCTGGGTCCGTTACTTCCCGGACAGCAGCCTGGCGCGGGTCTTCATCTCGCGGCGGACGGTTGGCAACGTCGATGCCGAGAAACCCGAGTTGCTGCACCAGACCGGCACGGCGCTGACGGCGTTGCGCCCTTCCGGAATGGCGCTCATCAACGGCAAGCGCGTGGACGTGGTCACCGAAGGCGCGATGATCGAGCGCGGCACGCCGATCAAGGTCATGGCCACCGAAGGCCTGCGCGTCGTTGTCCGCACCGTCTAGCTCCCTGACCGCTCGAACTGTTCAACCAAACTCAACCTACCTCCAGCCATGAATGTCATGCTTGCCTTGTTCGACATGCAACCTCTCACGCTCGGCCTGCTCGGCCTGTTGTTGGTCGCGGCCCTGGTCGTCGCCGTGCTCATCTTCAACTTCTTCTTCATCTGGGTCCGCGCGCTGTTCTCCGGCGCGAAAGTCACCTTCACCGAGTTGATCGCGCTGCGCCTCCGCAATGTGCCCGTCGGCCTGGTCGTGGACACCCGCATCACGGCGGTGAAGTCCGGGTTGGACGTGACGATCGACGACCTTTCGACGCACTACCTGGCCGGGGGCAACATCGAAATGGTGGTCCTGGCGCTGATCGCCGCCAAGAAAGCCGGCATCCATCTCATCTACGACCGTGCCTGCGCCATCGACCTCGCGACCAAAGGCACCGGCAAGACCGTCTATGAAGCCGTGAAGACCTCCGTGAATCCTAAGGTGATTGATTGCCCGAATCCGGCCTCCGGCAAGACCACGATCGACGGCGTGGCCAAGGACGGCATCGTGGTCAAGGCCAAGGCCCGCGTGACGGTGCGCACGAACCTCGACCGGTTTGTCGGCGGCGCGACCGAGGAGACCATCATCGCCCGCGTCGGCGAAGGCATTGTCACCACCATCGGTTCCGCCAACAGCTACAAGGATGTGCTCGAAAGCCCCGACCGCATCTCCAAGACCGTGCTCGACAAGGCGCTCGATGCGAACACCGCGTTCGAGATCCTCTCCATCGACATCGCGGACGTGGATGTGGGCGAGAACGTGGGCGCCAAGCTGCAGGCCGAGCAAGCGGAAGCCAATAAGCTCATCGCGCAGGCCCAGGCCGAAATCCGCCGCGCCGCCGCCGTGGCTGTGGAGCAGGAAATGACCGCCCGCGTGGCGGAGATGCGTGCCCGGGTGGTCGAAGCCGAAGCCCAGGTGCCGCAGGCCATGGCCGAGGCGTTCCGCCAGGGCAACCTCGGCATCATGGACTACTACCGGATGAAGAACATCCAGGCCGACACCGGGATGAGAGAAAGCATTGGCGGCTCCGGTCCGACCGGCGCGCCCGGTGGCAAACCGCCGGGCAGCTAGAAATGCCCACCGGCTGAGGCCGGTGCCCTGACCCGCGACGTCCCATGGATTCGCTGCTCCCATTGCTGGTGTTGCTCCTGATCTCGGGCGCGGCCGCCTGGCTCAAGCGGCGCCAGCATACCGACGAAACAGAATCGTCGCCGGAACCGCCCCCCGCGTCCCCTCGGCCGATGCCCGGCGCGCCGCCGGCTAGCGCTCCGCGACCCGCGCCCGCCAGTTCATGGGAAGAGGAGTTGCGCCGCTTGTTGGAAGGCGAGATGCCGGTTCCGCCCCCGAGGCCTGCCCCGTCGCCCGCACGAGCGCAGGCGCCACCGCCAATCCAACCGCAGCGTCTCCCGCCCGCACCCCGGTCTGTTCCGCCGCCGCTGCCGCGTCCAGTGGTGATCACGCGCCTGCGGGCGCCACCGCCCCCGTTGACCGCCAAGCCGGCCGTGCGGCCGCCGCTGAAGGTCGTTGCGGTGTCGCCGATGGACGAATCCGCGGAAGCCCCGTCTGCTCGGCTGGCCACGATGGCGGAATCCACCGCCGCCTTCCAGCGCGCGAGCCACTTGCACGACGGCGTAACGCGGCACCTGGAACAGATCGACGCACAGACCGAACACCATCTCGTGAAGGCGCCGATCTCGCAGCGACGATCCATGTCGCCGGACGTGGCGCAGGCGGTTTCGTTGACCCGCAACCCCCGTTCGGCGCGGCAGGCGGTAGTGGCGGCGATCATCCTCGGACCGCCGAAGGCGCTCGAGCGCTGAGAAACGGGTTTACTTCACGGGGGCGCGGCCTCTAGGATGTCCGCCGTTGGGCCGACGTGGCGGAATCGGCAGACGCGCTAGACTCAAAATCTGGTACTCGAAAGAGTGTGTGGGTTCGACCCCCTCCGTCGGCACCAACCCGCTGTGCCGGGGCCCCCCAAGAGAAAACATACACACATGTTCCGCCTGCCGTTGGTGAGAAGCCCCAGAGTGTTTGGACGACGTCGGACAGGGTTCTTCAACCACGGATTGCGCGGATGGCACGGATGGGAAGCAGAGGGAGCATGGCCGGTGACGGAGACTATATGAGCCAGGAGTCGGCAGGTTGGAGGAAGAATTCCTCGAGCGGGATGCCCTGGCCGCCGACGAGGAGCTTGCGCTTGGGCTTGAACTGCCGCGCGAAGGCTTCCATGCCAGCGAGCGACTCGCGTCGGCGTCCGCTTTTCACTTCGAGGGCAACGGTGGTCCTGCCCTGATGCAGGACGAAATCCACTTCCAGGTTTCGTTCGCGCCAATAGGTGACTTCCAGGCTGCCGCCGAGGCTGGTGTTCAGCAAGTGCGCACCGGCGGCGGATTCGACCAAGCGGCCCCAGAGGTCACCGTCTTGCCGGACTTGACCAAACGACTGGCCGAGTTGCGCGGTCATCAGGGCGGTGTTCAGCACCTGGAGTTTGGGACTGGACCCGCGCTGGCGCACCTGGCCGTGGGCGTATTTCTGGAGACCGGCGACCATGCCTGCGCCTTGGAGGAGCTGCAGGTAGTGCGCGAGCGTGACGGTGTTGCCGGCATCGTGCAACTGGCCGAGCATTTTCTGGTAGGAAAGGATTTGGGCGGAGTAGTCGCAGCCGAGTTGGAAGAGGCGGCGGAGGAGCGCCGGCTTGTCCACGCGGGTCATGAGCAGGATGTCGCGCGACACGGTGGTTTCGATGAGCGCGTCCACGATGTAACGCCGCCAGCGTTCGGGTTCGGCAATGAGCGGGGCGGCGCCAGGATAGGCGCCGTAGAACAGGTATTGCTCCAGCGTCCACCCGAACGCCTCACGCATCTCCGCGAACGACCAGTGTGGGACCGGGAGGATTTCGAAGCGACCGGCCAGGCTTTCGCTCAGGCCGCGCTGGATGAGCAGGGGGGAAGAGCCGAGCAAGACCACCTTCAGCGGACAGCGGGCGTGAGTGTCGGCATCCCACCGCAGCTTCACGCTGTCCGACCAGCCGGTGACCTTCTGGATTTCGTCCAGCACGAGCAGTGCGCCGCGCGGATGCTGGCGGGCCCGGAGGCGGCCCAAATCCCATTGCTGCTCCAGCCACGTGCGATCGCGCAGCGTGGGTTCGTCAGCGGAGCCGTAATGAGTGGGCAGTTTAGCCGCCTCAATCACCTGGCGGGCGAGCGTGGTCTTACCCGTCTGGCGTGGACCGGCCAACACCTGTAGAAAGCGACGCGGCTCCTGCAACCGGCGGAGAAGCGCGTCGTGAATGTTCCTGCGGATCATGCAATTTACTCAGTTGCCTGAGTATATTTACTCAGAACTGAACCGTCAATTCTCCCGTCACACCAGGATGCCCACAACCAGGATGCCGACACTTGTGGCCGGCGGGGCGCGCGTGCTACGCTCCGGGCATGGACGCCCCGGCTTGGGCCAGTCTCACCGATGACGAGTTGTTGGAGAAGCGGATCTCCCAGCTCGGCCTGACATGGGAGGGGACGAAACTTCAACCGCTCGTCCAGCAGCTCTACGACGAGTTGTCGCAGAAGGGACTCGTGTTCCACCCGCCCTGTCACATCGGCGATGAGTGGTTCGTGCCGGTGGGTATTCCCGCGATCTTCATCCCGTTCTTCCTCGTGCACGACCGGCTGCGCCAACTCGAACGGAAGATCATTCTCGAAGTGGAAGGCGAGACGCCGGAGTGGTTCATGAAGCTGATCCGCCACGAGGCCGCGCACGCCTACGCCTTCGCCTACGGGGTGGCCAAGAGACGCAAATGGCAGCGCATCTTTGGACGGAGTTCCGCCGAGGAGACCCCGTCCTTTTATCGGCCCCGCCCGTACAGCCGGAGGTTCGTCGTGCATCTGGATGATTGGTATGCCCAGAGCCATCCGGATGAGGATTTCGCGGAGACCTTCGCCGTGTGGCTCACGCCGGGGCTGGACTGGCGGGTGCGTTACCGCGGCTGGAAGGCGCTGGCGAAGCTGGAATTCGTCGATGAGCTGATGCAATCGGTCGTCGGCCAAGCGCCACTGCGGCTGCCGGAGTACCACGTCGCGGAACATGATTGTCTCGACGTCAAACTCAAGACCTACTACACCCGGAAGCGAAAGCTTTACGCGGATTCGTTCCCGGACTTTTACGACAACGATCTGCGGCAGCTCTTCCATGCCGGCGCGGACGTCGCGAGCCGCCTGAAGGCGTCCGCCTACCTGAGACGCCACCGGCGGCAGTTGATGGACGCGGTCTGTCAATGGACCAACGAACGCAGATACCGCGTCAACGCCCTGCTGGCGCGGCTGATTGACCGCTGCGACCGCCTGGGGCTCTACCTCAAGACCTTCGACCCCAAACAGAACCTGCAGGTGTCCGCCTACGTCACCACGCTGGTGATGAACCACCTGTTCACCGGCCGATTCAAACGCACCAAGTAACCGCCGTGCAACGCCAACTCAAAGTCCTGGCCCTGTTCGACGCCATTGCGCCCACCACCCTCGACCAGGACCTGAGCGCGGAACTGAAAACCGAGGACTGGAAAACCGAGGCGAACGTGCTCGCCGGCCTTGCCGAACTGGGCATCCTCACCGAACACCTCGCGATCTTCGACGACCTCGACCTGTTGACCCAGAGGCTGCAGCGGTTCGAGGCCGATGTCATTTTCAACCTCGCCGACCAGTTCAAGAACAACCGCGCGTTCGACCAGAACATCGTTTCGTTCCTGGAGATGCACGGGCTGCCGTTCACCGGCTGCGGCTCCACCGGGCTGACGCTGTGCAAGCACAAGGCGATTTCCAAGAAGATCCTGGGCTACCATCGCATCCGCGTGCCGGAGTTCACCGTCATTGCGCGCGGCCGGCGGGGCGTGCGGCCGAGGCGGCTCAGATTCCCCATCCTCGTCAAGCCGCTGAAGGAGGAAGCGTCCTACGGCATTGCGCAGGCCTCGTTTGTGGAGACGGACGAGCAATTCAAGGAACGCGTCCAGTTCATCCACGAGAGTTACGGCAACGACGCCATCGCGGAGGAATACATCGAGGGCCGCGAGCTGTACGTGAGCCTCCTGGGCAACCGTCGCCTTCAGGTCCTTCCCATCCGGGAACTCGTGTTCAAGGAGGTCCCGCCGGACGAACCCAAGATCGCGACCTACAAAGCCAAGTGGGACGAGGAGTACCGGAAGCGCTGGGGATTGCAGAACCAGTTCGCGGAGAACCTCGATCCGGCCGTGGCATGCAACATCGCGCAAACCTGCAAACGCATCTACCGCCTGCTGACCATTGACGGCTACGCCCGGCTCGACCTCCGCCTCACGCCCAACAACGAGCTTTACTTCATCGAAGCCAACCCGAATCCGATCCTCGCGGCGGACGAGGACTTCGCGCACTCCGCCCTCAAAGCCGGGCTCGCCTATCCCCGGCTCATCGAACAGATCATCCGGCTCGGCCTGAACGCAACCCGCGACTGAGGCGCCGCGGCCATTCTGAACCATGACCATGCCATTGCCGCCCACCGTCGGTATCGCCGGCAGCTTCATCGCCCTCGCGCTGTCGTGTCTCGCCCAGCCCAAGGCCGGCGACATCATTTTCCAAACCGGCTTCGAAGGCGCGGGCGCGCTACGCGAATGGGGTGCGGAGCAAAGCCCGGACGTGCGGCTCGCGGCCGGCCTGGCAAGCGCGCAATCGCTGCGGGTGGAACGGCGGGCGGGCGCGTCCAACATCGCCAGCGTGCGCGTCCCGCTGCCCGTCGAGAACATGCGCGGCGCTCGTCTCACCTGCCGGGCGATGGTGAAAGCCGACGGCGTGAGCGAGCCACCGCAGCCGTGGAACGGCATCAAGTTCATGCTGCACGTCAGCGCGCCGGGCGGCGACCTTTGGCCGCAACAGAACAGTGTCTTCGGCACGTTTGATTGGAGGCGCGTTCAGTTCAACGCCGCCATCCCGGCAGACGCGACGGCGGCGGAGTTGATTCTCGGCCTCGAAGCGGTGAGCGGCCGCACCCAATTCGACGACATCGGGATTACCGTGGCGCGCGGCCCGCGTGCACGACTGGCCACGCCGGCCGCGGGTCCGGTATTCACGGGCCACGACGAACCGCGGTTGCGCGGCGCGATGATCGCGCCGGACCTCACGCCGGAAAGCCTGCGGCTGCTGGGCCGGGAATGGAACGCGAACCTGATCCGCTGGCAACTGATCCGCTATGGGCCATCAGCAAAGATCACCGAGGTCGCCGATTACGAGGCCTGGTTGGAGCGCGCCTTGGGCAAGCTCGATGCCGCGCTGCCGCTCTGCGAGCAATACGGCGTGCGGGTGGTGCTCGATCTGCACTCGCCGTTCGGCGGGACCCCCACCGTCAGCGGCTATGTCGGCACGGACACGGGGTTGTTCACCAATCGAGTGGCGCAGGAGATTTTTGTCGCGGACTGGCAGCGCATGGCGCGCCGCTATCGCGACCGCCGCGTGATCTGGGGCTACGACCTCGCCAACGAACCGGTGGAGGGTGAGGTCGCGGAAGGCTGCGACGACTGGGTCGCGCTGGCCACGCGCGCCGCCCGTGCCGTACGCGCCAGCGACACGCAGCACGCGATCATCGTCGAACCGGCGCCGTGGGGCGGGCCGGAGGCGCTTGAAAACCTTGAACCGATCCCGGTGCCGGGCGTGGTGTACAGCGTGCACATGTATGCGCCGCATCCGTTCACCCACCAGGGCGTCCACGGGGGCGCGACGGGCGTCGCGTATCCGGGCATGATCGCGGGCAGACTCTGGGACGAAGCGGCGTTGCGCCGGGTGTTGCAGCCGGTGCGCGATTGGCAACGCGATTACGGGGTGCAGATCTATATCGGCGAATTCAGCGCCATCCGCTGGGCGCCGGACAACAGCGCGTATCGTTACTTGAGAGACTGCATCAACCTCTTCGAGGAGTTCGGTTGGGACTGGAGCTATCACGCCTTCCGCGAGTGGAACGGCTGGAGCGTCGAGCACGGCCCGGACAAGGAGGACGCCAGACCGAGCCAGACGCGGACCGACCGCGAGAAGTTGCTCCGCGAGTGGTACGGCAAGAACGTGAAGGCGAGGTGAGTTTGCTGGATCAATGCGTCCTTCGCCTCGGCCACGAGCCATGCGTAGGCGCAGACGAGGAAGCCGCCGGTGCCGCAGGTGGGGTCGCGAATCTCGAACTCCGGCTTGCCGCGTGGGTCGGGCTTCATGACGTGGCAGATGGACTGGATGAGCGGGCGGGGCGTGAAGTATCGGCCGGCGCCTTTCTTGGCTTCACTGGCGGCCTTTTCGAGGAGGCCCTCGGACGCCGCGCCCTCCACGTCCACGTCCGTCGCAGATCAGTCCTCCTCGTCAATCACGGGACTCAGGGCTCTTTTGCGCAATATCCTCTGCGGCGAAATCCATTCTCACTATCGGTCCCTCCTGCGCTCGACATCCCCCCCCAGAGACTCGGGCCATATCTTGGCCACCCAAAGCCTGGCGATGCCCAGTCCCGGCGCATCACGCCGATTCATCGGACGCGCTGTCGAGAACCCGACTGAGCATTTCGGTCCATTCAGGCACTTCGGCCTGAAATGCCTCCAGAAGGCGCTCGTGCGTCGACCGCGCTACCTCGGGGCAGCACGACTGGATCAACTTCTTTACCGCTTGGCCGGCCGCTTCAGCAGGGAAGTCCGGAGCCCAGCCCAACGCACCGTCTGACTGCACGTTCCTCGCCTGGTACAGACCCTGCACGATGCCGAGGCAGGTGGTTTCCGCGGCTGCGATCCCTCCCGAACCGGCCTGGCTCTTCATGTCCTCGATCCATTCATCGAGCGCTTCCTCCAGGAGTTCCCACGCCGCCTCGCCGGGTTCCACATAGCCCCAGGAATGGGCGCCGGCCCGTTCGTTGAGGGCCTCGAGATCGATGCTGGTAATCGAGGAGAACACCGCTTTGGCGACATCGTCCTGGGAGACCTCGCCGAGGGGTGGCAACGCCGCAAGGCTGGCGGCGATCTTTTGTGCCTCCGGTCCCATCTCGGGGTGTTGGTCGAGCAACCGTTTGAGGACCGCCCACGCGTCTTCGGGGGTTAGGCCTTCCAAGGTGCCGGCTGACGAGTCGATCTCACCTGACCGGCTCGGCGGTGTCGCCGAACGCCGGGGATTCGAAGCTCTACGTCGTGGCATGGTCACAAGCCCGCTGGGTCCAGCCGGGTGACGAACGCCTGCTTCCGAACCTGCGCCTCGCGTAGCGCAGCGATCCGCCGGGCGAATTCGGCGGTCGTTCCCCCTCGCTTGGCCAGATCGCGCAAATCGACGAGGTGCCGAACCGCCGCGTCGTAGTTCTTGGGTTGCCGGGTGGCGATGAGTGCGTCGACGCTGGCCCACAGCTCCGGTGCTCGGCTCGCGAGGGCATCCAGGTGCTTTTCGCGGGCAATGGCGGCCTCGCGTTCCCGTCGCGCCTTCGCCTCGGCGGCCGCTCGCGCTTCGTTCTGTTTTCGTCGCTGCTGCCACGCTTTGGCGGCAGCCAGGAGTTCTCCCACCGTGCGACGCGGCGCCTTGGCGACCGGTGTCCGCACCAACCGGTCGCGGAGAAACCGCGAATGGAGCTCGGTCCCCAGGTGCGCATCCCCCCCTTCCATGAGTTGAACCAGCAACGTGTCCTTCTCGTTTGTCGGAAGCGCCGCTACCCACGCCGCCAGCTCCTTTCGACCAGCCGGGTCCGGCTTCGTGCTCGGGCTTGATTGCGCAGCAACGGCGAGCAGGTCTGGATCGATGTGGAGGAACTCCGCCAGGTTTGACAACGGTCCGGACAATTCGCCGAAGTTCGCCGGCACGGGCGGTTCCGGTTCCCGCTCTGCCCGTTTACCGTCCTGGGCCCAGAGCAGCCAGCCCAGATACAGGGCGCGGAGATCGCCCCGTGCGAGCTCGTCGCGTATTGGCAAGATCGATGAGAGGATGCCGTCCCCCTCGATCCACTCGCCGGCGGGCTCCTCTTCGGAGGCGAATGTGAAAATCAGGTTGCCTTCCTTCTCGCTCACCGAAACGGGAGCACCCGGACAGTATTGTCGGGCCACCTTGGCGGACAGCAGTCGGGTCGGGAGGCGCACCATGAAGATGTGCGTGCCCCAGTTGGCGAGGTACAGGAAGGCATCGAAGTACTTCTCCATCCAGAGGTCTTCGTCGCCCTTGAAGTTGCCGAACGAGTACTCGTTGACGAAGCTCGTTGGCGTGATTTGGGCGCGTGAAGAATAGCGCCGAAGTTCCTGCATCTCAGGTTCGCTGAGGCGTCGATCCACCGCCTGGAACTCGTAGTACTGGTATTCGCTCATATCTCGGTCCACTGTCCGGGCACCGGCACCGGATAGCGCCCGAGCGCATCGGCTTGGACCGGTGGCGGACTGTCGTCGGTGAGCTCGTCGATGTTTGGACAAAACGAGAAGTTCGACGCCATCGCCTCGGCCCAGGTGATGACCTTGCCCGAATGCACCGCCGCGCGCCCCATGATGTCAGCCAGATTCGACCGCGCGGCGCGCCTGGCTTCGTTGTGCGGCTTGTCCTGGTGAATGGCCTCGAGAAGATTGTCCCACTCCGCCTGCCACGGGGTGATGGGTTCCTTCTCCGCGCGCCAGGCGATGTTGCTGCGCTCGCAACGCTGATCCTTGTAGGTGTGGACGACGCCTTCGTGATTGCTGCCCGAGAACTGTGCCGCGCATTTCGTCCCGTGCACGTAGGTGGCGAAATCCGTGTGGCAGTTGGGGAGCCAACGCACCACGTCGAACGCCTTCGTGCCGTCGGCGAACGTCCACTCGATGGTGAACGAGTCGAGGCCCTGGCCGCAGTCCGTGCTGTTGGCCGCGCGGCCGCCGATGCCGTGCGCGGACACCGGGTAGGCGTCCTTGAGCCAGCAGATCTCATCGATCTGGTGAATGTTCATCTCGGCAAACAACCCGCCTGAAACCCAGAAGAAATCCGTGAAGTGCCGGATCTGCCAGTGCAAGTCCTTCTCCGTCGGCGGACGCTTCGGCAGCCAGCCGCACGCCTGCATCCGGTAAGCGCGAATGAGTTGAAGGTCGCCCAGTTCCCCGTCGCGGATGCGCCGGATGAGTTGGTGGCGGTTCCGCGAATGACGGCACTGTAGGCCGGCAGCGATCTTGAGGTTCTTCTTCTCCGCCGCCTCGCCCGCCTGGATCACGCGCCGCACGGCGGGCGGGTCGGTGGCAAACGATTTCTCCATGAAGACATGGACGCCTTTCTCCACGGCGTATTCCAGTTGTCGCGGCCGAAAGCCCGCATAGCCGGCCAGCATGGCAACATCGCCCGGACGCAAACAATCAATGGCCTGGCGCCACGCCGCGAAGCCCGTAAACCGGCGGTCCGGCGGCACGTCCATCTGGTTCGGGTATTTCTCGGCGAGAGCCTGGTGGGCGCTGGCGAGCCGGTTCTCGAAGAGGTCGGCCAGGGCGATCATCTTCACGGGCCCGTTGGGCGAATCGAACGCGTTGGCCGCCGCCCCACTGCCGCGCCCGCCACACCCGATCAACGCCAGGCGGATGGTATTCTCTCCCGCAGCATGGACCAACGGAATCGCTGCGCCGGCCAACGCAGAGCCAGCGAGCACAGCGCCGCCGCGAGACATGAACTTGCGGCGGGAGAGGGTGCTGTGTTCTTGGTGAGACCTCTCATGCGAAGAGGGGGGCAATGGCTTTTTCATAAGATGGTCTGACCGGTTCACGGAAACAGTTCCATCAACGCGTCCGCGAAGATTCTCATGCCCTGCGCGTCGGGATGATTGATGGAATTCAGCATGAGGGTGCTGTAGGGAATGCCCTGGCGCCAGAGCCGCCCGTAGCGGCGCGAGGCCTCGGCGAGCGCCACCGGATGCGTGGCCACGAACTGGCGCAGGCCGGCCACATAGGGCCGCGGGTCGTCATCGATCTCCCGCTCGCGCGTCAGGCCCATCCAATCGGGGCGAACGTAGTGCGGCGTGAGTACGATCCACTCGGCGCCGATGCCCTGGAAATCAGCGAGCAACTTCCCGTAACGCTCCTCCACCTGTTCCGGATTCAGCCCCGCGTCGTTCACGAACTCCGACACGATGAGATCCGGTTTCACGTTGAGCACCTTCTCGCGGTAATGGTGCGGGCTGCCCGGCGGCTCGTTCAGGT
>Ga0315288_10010900_pt1 | contig 11460 bp, 8 predicted proteins | sample YL17G11_20_MG_FD_203454 | JGI IMG/M metagenome (GOLD analysis project Ga0315288, IMG submission 203454) | Sediment microbial communities from Yellowstone Lake, YNP, Wyoming, USA - YL17G11_20 | ecosystem: Environmental > Aquatic > Freshwater > Lake > Sediment | place: USA: Wyoming | collected... | reverse complement strand
GTGGATGAATCCACAGGCTGGACTGGACATACCCAAACCTGCTAAAGCAGGTTGATAACCGTTCCGCCAACCTGCTTTATCAGGTTTAGGTTTAACCAGGCGCAAATTTCAATCTGTGCCTGGTCTGTCTGCGCTTCTACCACGGATAGTAACCTGTGGATGAATCCACAGGCCTGACATACCCAAACCTGCTAAAGCAGGTTGATAACCATTCCGCCAACCTGCTTTAGCAGGTTTAGGTTTAACCAGGCGCAGATTTCAATCTGTGCCTGGTCTGTCTGCGCCGTCTCGACCGATGCCGGTTCCTTAATCTTAATCTTCATCGAATAATTCTTCCAACTTTCTTTCAGCCTGCTTCTTACTCTTTTTCTTCTTGGGCTCGATATAAACATCCTCCAAATCATGCGCAATCGCCAGTGACTTATCGATTTTACATTTTTCGCGCACCCGCTCCGGCCAGATGCTGTAGGCCAGGTGCGCCCAGTCGTATTCGCCGGCTTCCAGATTCTGCCAGGTTTCTTTCAAGCGCTTCTGCCAGGGTTTGTACTGGAATAGCTTCCACAGCGGCGCGGCGGTGATCTCCACCCCATCATTGAGATTCGGTTTCCAGAATTTTGCCACCCGCAGCAGTTCTTCGCGGAAGTCTTTTAACTCGCGTTCAAAGTCCGTCAGGTGTTCCAATTCTTTTTCGTCAGCAGTCGAGCGTCCTTTTTTCTGCCGCAGGCAAGCAGTTTCTTCAGACACCTGCTTGAGCTTGGGATCAACAAAATCATTGACGCAGGTGAAAAGGGTTTGGTTGGTTAAACGGTGGTAATAAAGCCAGAGCGTGTACGAGCAGGAGGGTGTGGAAAGCGGCCAGTAGATAGGGGCTGCACGGCGGCTTTTAGAATAGCGCTTCAGGTGGTCGGCAAAGAACCCAACCGGCTTGCGGAAGTACTCGCGCACCGAGCGCACACCCAGAATCTGGCAGGCTTCCTGTTCGATGGCCTCGGCTTTATCTTTCCATATAACTTGCATAGCTTCACGCACTCGCTGCTCAACATCTTCGATTTGGCCTTCGTCATCTACCAGAATGCTAGGCCAGGAAATGCGCAGCGGGTAATCGACAGGCACATCTTGGAGCGCGGCAGGTAACCCCTGGTTGTTTTGCAGCATACCAGGCGGGCATACTGGCAAGCGTGCAAATGGATCGGATAATTCGGACGGCTTGCGATGGCCGATGGCGTAACGAATATCCCAACGGCCAAACAATAAACCAATTATATAGCTTTGCAAACCTTGTGCAGAAGTATCTTTTATAATGACAGAACAAGGCGTTTCTTCCACAATATTTCGCTCTAAAATAGCATCCCCAATGTTTTCTGAGTCGATTTTATAAATCTTATCGATCAAAAGGGTTATTTCCTCTTGTAACCGTTTTATCCTTTCGAATTTCAATTTTCTTGTATCGCCTTGCAACATTGGCATAAATTGTAGCGATTCCGTTGGCTTGAACAAAATCCCATAAAACAAAGGATCTGTCTCTTGCCACATTTCTAACTCGTGATAAAGATTAACCAACTCCAATGTCGCATTTTCGATAACCTCTTGGCTATTCTTATCTGGTGCAATCCATGGCAATATTTTTATACTTCCAGGAATGAAATCGTCGGCAGTAGACTGCATTTCAATTAAAGTCCTGATAAACCTTGAAGAAAGCCATCCCAATAAGTAAAGACATGAAAACGAGCTTTCTGGAAGAATTAAGGGAGCATTACTTGACCAAACACTATCTACTGGAATTGCCCTTGCTGAAAATCCAATTGCACTTCTAGATGTGTATTGTGCACCAAGTCGATAGTAATAAGTTGATGCTTGACGACTTTGAGCTGTTTGGCCATTAACTAACTTATTTGTTTCAGATAATTCAGCGCCATCATTTTCACGATTAACCACAAGATGAATATCTGTGTAATAAACAGAATATTCTCCTCCTTTTGCAAATCTCTCCCATTTAACACGTTTTCCGATGAAGTTCGAACTGACCTCCCAACTCAAACGCAAATAACGGAAATCATCAAAAGTTGTCAATCCCTTGCGTATTGTTGCTATAGAAGGCTCAATTGGTTTGCATTTGGTGAAAATTTCCGAAATTTTTTTTGAAACCTGATAGAGAAGTTTTTTCCCGGGAAGTTTTTCAATAAAACGCCGTTTCAATACATAAACTTTATCTGATGCTATAAGGTTCTTAAAAATGGTTGAGAGCGCTTGATCTTTGTCAGATTCATTTTGACAATCTAAAAATAATATAGTTTCAATTTTCGATGGTGTAGAACTTAAAACATATGAAGCGCTACGAACCAATGCATCATCCATGACGCCAAGACCCAGATCTGCGAACACTATCAACCTGGAGGTAAGGATGTCACGCCAACGAAGTAATTTTTTAGATGCAATGAACGTGCGGGATGTTATTGCACCCACTAATCCACCATCTCGCAGTAAGTCTCGGCCACGCTCAACGAAAGACCCATAGACATCCACATAAGTATCCGGGTATTTGGTTTGCAAGTATTCAAACACCTTTGGTTGAATAAGTCCAAACGGTGGATTCATCACCATTGCATCATAATGCTTGCTGCATAAATCAATGAACTCAAACCCCTGGACTGCATCATCTACAAACAATCGTCGCCGGTAACTTGAGCCGTTTTCAGCCTGCTCGGCATACTCACGCAGTGCTGCCAGCACCAATCCCTCGGCGCGGTCGAAGAAATCCTGCTCTTCCCCTGATATCAACTGCACATACTGCTCTTTGACCGGTTCGTCCAGCCCAAACTCCAGCACGCGGAAGAGTGGGGCTTTCTCCTCCGATTCCTTGCGGGTGGTGGCAATCGCTTCGCGCAGCGTCTCTTCGATTTTGAGCAGGCTGCCAGCTTCACCCGCCAGTTCCATCTCCTGCCAGACGGTGCGCACCAGCTTCACCAGCGCATCTGACATCTGTTGGGTGGCGCGTACCTTTTGCCGGGCGGGCACATGCCACACCTGGCGCATCAACGCTTCCAGTTTATCCTCACGTAGCGTCGCCAGAAATTCTTCCAACATCTTTCGGTCACCCGGCATCGGCTCGGCGCACACAATGTTCGACTTGCGGATCTGCGGGCGTTCGTGCGCTTTCAGCCCCTGCGCCTGCCAGCTCTTCTGCGCCCGCAGCCAGAGCGAAAGCCCAGCAATCTGCACGGCGCGTGGGTCAATATCAATGCCGTGAATGTTGCGCTCGATGATCAAGCGCGGTACATCGCGCAGATAGGTATCTTTATCGGGGTAAGTTTTGTGCAGCGCTTCCAGGTCAGCCAATCGCCAAAGCGACTGAGAGCCGAGACGTTCTTCCAGTTCCCATGCTTCAGCGTAGATTTGCTCGAAGAGATTAAAGGCATACAACCCGAAGTGCATCGAGCCACAAGCTGGATCGAGCATCTTGATTTCGCGGGGGTCCTTGATAGGGCGATGGAGGATGAATTCCACTTCCCAATTCCAGCGTTCACAGATGGTTTGGTAAAGATCAATAATAGCCTTCTCATCATCACCATCGGGTCCCTGACCAAAATGATGATAGCGGCGCTGTTCAAAGAACAGACAGCAGCGTAGTTCATCAAAGCTGCCCTCCCACTTTCCTTCCTTCCGATAATGGTGAAGCCGTTCATTTGCCAGATCACCACACTCGATATTTAAGTGATGTTTGGCATAATCATATCCTCCAACTGTCAGCGCATACGCGAAGATACTACCAATATCTTCCAACTCCGGGTTGGGTTGCAGCCACATCTCCCCCATTAAGTCCGGATCGCCCATATTATCCTTGGTCGGTATAAAAGGTGGTGGAACTTCAATACCTTCCACTAGAAAAATTGGTTGTTTGCGGCGCACCAGGTAACGGCAGGTATCCTTCAACGCCGTTTCACCTCGGGTCATTTCATACCAAATTTGCCCCAGGGTGTTATCGGTCAGGAATTCGACCACATACCGCGTGGTGAAGAACTGGTTGCGCACCGCCAGCTCGCGGCTGTTGCGCGGCGCTTGCGAGGCATCCCGCATGGCTTTGCGTTCTTCCTTGCTGTTGAAATACTGGTAGATCCAGCCGATGGTTTCATCTTCAACCCAAAGTGGATCGATTTCCGGGTCGTTGATCAGTTCTAGCAGTTTCAGCAGAGCAGCTTCACGCGGGAAAAGCCTTCCTTGCGGGCTGAAGCGGTCGAAGAGCGGGGGCAACTCAACCGCCAGTTCATCGAACAAGCTGAACATGTAGCTGCGGTAGGCTTCGCCCTTCTCTCCCAAAGCGCTTCCTGCCAGGCGGGCATACAGTTGAAAGCCTCTCGATTGGTAGCCTTTTGCAATCGCTTCTAAAATTAACCCGCGTGCTTCCGCCATGCGCAGCGCGCACAACCGGTTGAGCACCGTAAACGCCTGCTCGCGCACAATTCGATCCAGCACATCCCTCGTTCGCTCCCTCTCCTTTTGGGAGAGGGCCGGGGTGAGGGCAGTCATGTAATATTCCAGCGTCTCGCGCAGGATCTGCGCCGTCTCACGCCGAGCGTCATCCAGGGCAGTCAGCCGGTCGATCTGGGTTACTTCTCCGCTGGCAGGATCCAGGCCATATTCATGCTGTAATTGGCGAATGAATTCTTCGGTCAATAAAGCGCGCGCGTCGCTGACAAAACGCGCCAGGCGATTGCGTGTAGTTTTATCAAATGCCATGAAGCCTGTCCTTTAATCCTTCAGCTCTATGGTGACTTCAATATCTTTATACAGCCCCAGTTCGGATTTAAGTTTTTGTAGCTGCTGGATCAATTTTTCTAATTGTTCAGTACTGGTCATACGCAGGGGGATGTGCAGGGTGTGCAAAAACTTTTCGCCGTCCTTTATTACTTTTCGGTGTTCCAATTGGCGCTGGTGTCCCAGTTCAATGATTTCCTGCTTGAGCACGCCAACCTGATATTGAATCGTGTATTCCTGGCTGAGGTTTTTTTTCAGACCATTCAAATCTTCGTTCACCATCACGGCTAGCGCTTCAAGCTGTGCCAGCGTTTTGGACTGTTCTTCGTGTGTCAGTTCCGTCCATTCGTACAGGCGCTGCAGTTCCTGTTGAGCCGCCCGGATGCTTTCCTTCTGTTCTTCCATCATCTGTTGGGCGGCGCTGCGAACCAGGGTCTTGATCTGAGTGAGCGCCGCATTGAGATCAGCAGTGTGGGCATAAAAATTATCCTGTTCCAGGCGCTCGGCTATCGGCTGCAGGGCTTCTTCGACATCTGATCTTAGTTTACCCGGTGTGCCGGTGTCTGGCAGCGTCTGGATCTCCTTCCAATGCTCGCGTAGTTCGCGGATGGTATTTTCAAGACCATTTTTGAGCGCCAGGGTCACTTCGGCGGCCCATTTCAGACTGCTATAGAGGGTCGAATCGGTGCTTCCCATGCGCTGGGGAACATCGGAGGCATCGGTTTCCAATATCTCAGCCAAATCTTTGTTAAGTTCCTGTACATTCTCAACGCCAGGCAGCCCCAGGTTTTCCAATTTGGACGCCAACGCGCCGTAACGCAACTGGAATTGGGGAAAATGTTTGACCGCTATTTTGCTGATTTCTTGCTCGAGAGGAATGGTCGTTTCGCCCGTTAGATCAGTCAGCCGGTGAGCGGCACGAGCTAATACATCCAGATCAGGTTTGATATCACGAAGAGAAATACCAACTGCCTTAAAAGCATTATTGGTACGTAAGCCTTCGATGGCCTGTTGGCCGTTGACCTTATTTCTCGACCCGAGATTTTCAACTTGATCTCTCCGTTCACCAAGAGTGCAGCCACAAGGTAACGCAGCGTGTCCGACGACCACCCAAAGGGTGCATCGGTGAAATGATCCGTCAACCGTTTCCCATCCACTGAACTACTGCGATCGATATAATCGCGAATACTGATCAGGGCTTTGTGGTTGGAATTGATCCGCGGTGATCCACCGACAACCTGTACCAACCCCATTGGGTCAATCTCGGAAGAGATTGCGCTCAGATTCCCTACTCGCAAGAATTTTTCAGCCAGGTTAGTGTCTGCCCGCACCGGCGCTTCGTTGTAACGATCAAAAACCTGTTCGGCAACTGTTGCCAGGTGCTTTTTTGCAGCTTCAACCAGGTCATGATCCAGACTGTCTGCGGCTGTGACTTGCCCGCGGAAGATGAATGATCCCTGGCTAAGACAGTTCTTGAGCAGATGCTCCAGATCGTCCGTCAGTTCATTGGCGCGGTCGGCCTGGGCTGAGCAGTATTCTTTCACTTCCTGGTCTGGGTCATTACGGTAACGTTGCACAATTTCACGGCTGCGGTAAATTTCAGCCACCAGGTCGTTGATTTCACTTACAGTTCTCCCTAACAAATAGATGCTGTATTGCGAGCTGCGTTGGCGCGATTCATCCACCCATCGGGTGCGAGTGGTTTCGTAAACTTCAGGAGCAATGAACTCTACAATCATTTGAATGGTCTCTTTTTCACCAGCCAGGCTGGTCACCATCGAGCCCACCGCCGCTTTTAACCCAGAAGAGACTGAGAGGCTGCCGTGTAATCGCGTAGAGGGCAGAGGGCTGAAGACCTCACGCAAGCCCTCATTTTGTATTCGCCGGGTTTCAATTGAACGCAAGGGAATCTGTGCCCGTTCCTGGTCAATGTCGTTGATTTTTTCACTGAAGAAACACAGGTTGCCGTCTTTCTCACCAAAGGGCACAAAGCCATCCGAGATGAGCTCCTTCACCGCTGCTTCGACCTGGTCGCGGCGGGAGGTCGCATCGATGTTCGAGTGAGTCAGACTGGCAACGTTTTGAATCGTAACCGGCATATTCCCCAGAATTTGAAGAATGGCTACTGTTTTGGCGACTTCCTGATGAATAGAAGAATCGGGGAAACGGATGAGAGCTTTACCAACCGCTTTATGGATAGAAGGAGCCGCGCGGCGAATATCCTTTTCCAAAGAGTCATATAACGTGACCGAGGTGGCCAGCCAACCAATGGCCTGGTTGGCGACCGGCGGCTGTCCATCAGTACCTTCGATCAAGATATCCTGGATCACTTTGATGGCCGAGCGCAAGCCGATACCACCCGTGGATTTGGCTAACGCGCCTAATAAATGCAGCAGGATGTCAAAGTGCGCTGGCAGAAATGGGTAGAGGTTGGTAAAAGTCGCCTTGTCGAAATCCGCATCGTAATACTTCGCATCCTGCAGTTTGGTATTAAAACGCAATTCCTGACCATGTTTTTCAAACAATGCACCAAGCGTCTTTTCTCCATCGGGTGATTTACCCAACAAACGACGGTAGCATATTTCCCGAATATCACTGGATTCAAGATCGACCTGGATTGGGAAACGATCTTTGAGTTTATACAAGACGGGAGAATTGAGTGATGCCCGAGGGTCATCTTCTGTGAGTGTTTGCTGAGCAGTCCCGATAATCCAGGCCTTACCATTCCCAATACTTTTCAGGTTCTTTGCCAGTCCATCCAGATTTAGGATCAGATTAGGTCGTGAGCTGACATATTGGCCAACCTCATCGATGATGAACACGATATATTCTTTGCCAGTCGCCTCATGAACGATGTCGATCATCTCTTTTACCCGTTCATTTTCAAAACGGATAAAGTCGGTTGTCTCGATGTTGAAGGCGTTGGCCGTTATAAAGAGCTGCGGGTACATCTCATGGGCGATTTCCGGGATGAGACTGTCAACCACCAAGGGATCGTTCTGTACTTCTTTCCATGAATCCCCCTGGTCATTTTGGATACGATCAGTGAACTCATCATACCGGCCGTCCTTTTTCAACCGCCGCTCGAATGCTGCTACTTTTAAATTGCGAGAATAACCGGCCCATTGCAACACCTTGTAATACAGAACCGTTGATACTTCCTCCATCGTCGCGCCGGCCAGCATCTCGCTTGCCAGATCAAGCAACACAACTGCTGCCGGATAGCGATTGGCTACGGTTGAAAGCAAAGCTCGTGTCTGCGGTTTATTCATACGGTCCTGCAAATACTTCAGGAACCGCGTCCCTTCGATTTGGGTACTTTGATCCAATGCCAGACCAAGATACTTGGTGAAAGATGACTTCCCAGACCCATAAAAGCCAGAAACCCATACACCGACTTCATTCTCGCCGCCCATATCCATGGCCTGCTGCATTTTGGTCAGTAATCTTTCAAACTGATCTTCAATGCTCTCAGTAACGATGTATTCGGTGATTTCTGCCTTTAAACGAACTTCTTGTGAGGCATTGTAGGTGATCACCTTTTCGATGGTGCGGTAGATGTCCTTCGATGGGTCAAATAATGTATTGATTTGCATAGCCCCTGCTCCTCACTTTTTAACCGCCGACATGTACCGAACGGTAATTTCCATCTTCTGGATAAAAACCTAAGAATTTCAAACGAGTTTTTCCTGTACGTTCACCCGGATAAAAGAAAACGGTAGGGACATAAAATTTTCCATAGAGTTGGCTTTCAATGGCGCCAATTCGTGTGTATGGGTGAAGCGCCTCGAGATCTATCACCAGGACGATGGTGTTTTTCTTATCCTTTAGTTGCTCCAACTTGGCTTCTAATCGCCCTTCTAATGAACCATTTGTAATGGCATTTGCTAAAGACTGGTTGGTTTTCTCCCATAACAGCGGTGATTTACTATCTGGAGCCAACCATGTTTTCATCCTCGGGACATGGTTCAAAATATCATCAATTTCCTGGGCGATTGAAAAACAGTGAACATCCCAGCCATCATTACGCAGTTTGGCCATCCAGGCTGGCAGGTTTCGTTTTACATCTAATATTTCCTTTGGGGGGAAAATGAGATAATAGATGGGTTCAAAACTGGCATGTCCCAACTCACGTCCAGAACGGACGCGCTCCATTAATTCGTCAAAATTATCCCTTATTGAAGGCATTGATTAACTCCTCCATGTTCTGATATTGCCAACCAATGCGGGCCGCGTCCCCAGCCGATTGGATGATGAACCACCCTTTTAAAGCCTGCCGTTTGAGTTCATTTAGTACATCACTGCGATCCATGCCGAACAATGCCCAATCTGGATCGCTGAGAACATGATTATCACCGTGACCGGCGAAGTGGAGATCATGAGCCAAGATGATGGCAACCTGGGGTTCGATTCGATATGGAAGTATTTGGCGGCTCATTTTAGAGCCTTCCTCAAGAAGCCCAAAATCCGCGCATGAGCTTGTTAGGTAACTAGATACCCTAAGAATTGTTCCCTCAGACCAGGGCCGAGAAGTTTTGCCGTCTTGATTTGCCCTGCTGACAAATAATAGGGCATCTTCATTACTGATTTTCTCTCGACCAGAGATATATGCGTTCCAATACAATTCATGCACAAAGTCAGCCAAAATCCGGCTTTCTCGACACGTAAAAACAAACAATAGTTGTCGAAACTCTCGATTAGAAATAAATGGTTGAATTAATTTTAGTAATACAGCGGGTTTGCCATTATTCACCAGGTAGCGTGGTTTGAAACATTCTGCAATAAGATTACGTAATCGACGAGCCGTGATATTTGGGAATTGCCCGGATTTTAGAGCAATCTGGTTAAGCTCATTCATACTCATACCTGGATTCCACAAATCCAAAAGGATCCGAGTTTCATCAATCATGCCAATACCGGCATTGAGCATTGACGTATAAGTGGTTGCTGTCATACGGTATCAGTAAAGTAAGGATAGATTTCGACACCTTTTTCAAAGACATAAAGGTAAAGACCAGAAACCAGCTTCCATGATTTAAGATCAAACAATGATTTTTTATCCCCCACCCGAGTCGGTCCAAGGCTGGATTGATCGGGTTTAATAGAATCCTTTCGCAAATAATCCATGGCAGCCTCTTTGCTGACAAGAATTTTATTTGGTTTGATCTCGTGTAATGCTTTATGGATATTTTGCTCCATATCCTCAGGTAAGCGGAAAAGGTGGTAAACATTGCCTACGCCAATTAGTTCGTCATGTTTTATGGCTGCTGCCTGAGTAACACCATTACATTGTGCCAGGATTTGTGTTCGACCAAAAAGTGGGGAAAGGAATGCATCACTCCCCTGTGTGAAAAATGAACTTTGCCACCAACCATTTTGTTCCCGTTCACCTAGGTAGCCGATGACCATTCTTAGTTCTGCGAGCATCTGAAGTTGTTTGGCTTCCATGTCTATTTTTTTAAGAACTACTTTTTTGTAGTATTTTGTTGGTGAGCTACCAGGATCGAGTCTAGTGATTGGTGAGGACGTTCATAGTTGTAGAAGTCCTGATCATCTTCCTAATGATCTACCGTTTCAGCATTTAGGAAATCTAAGTTCACATTCACCCTCTCTAAATGACCTTTTAAACCACACGTGGTAGAGATGATTATAGCATTGAATGTTAAATAATCAGCTAAAAGTTGCTTGAGGAAAAACTACTGTTTTTACAGCCGATTACTCCAGTTGTTGGCCAGAAAGCTTGGTTTTTATTCAAGTTACATTTGGCCAACCACTTAAAAACTACTATAACAATGAAAAATTTATTTGGGAGGTAATTGTTTTTGCGGTTGGAATGTATGGGTATTGCTCCGAACTCTCCACAACAAGTCCGCCATGCGAAGATACAAGATTCGTCGCATCAAGAGCGATTTTGATCATACTCTGGTTCTACCATTACTCTCATCGCGACACCCGACAGTTCTTAACATGGGTCTTTGCAGGCTTTGTACGTGGTCAGACCAGCTCCCTTGGCCGGGCAAGGGGTCTCTTAAGACCTGTCAGGTGTTGGGGGTTGCTTTTTTTAGCCTTTCTCTGCCCCTTGGCGTTAAATCCCTTTCTTTTTCGGAGTGATCATCCACAAGCGACACCTGACAGGTCTTAACATGGGTCTTTGCAGGCATTGTACCTGGTCAGACCAGCTCCCTTGGCCGGGCAAGGGAGCTTATAAGACCTGTCAGGTGTTGGGGGTGCTTTTCTTAGCCTTTCTCTGCGTCTCTTGCGGTGAATAACTTGTTAGATCGCCGAGGTTGGGTAGAGAAATGATATAATCTCTTTTGGGAAGGATAGGTGATAATTATGCTAGTTCTTACACACCCCCTAAAAATGACTTATGATAGTAACGGACAACTAATTGAAGTGGTTTTATCTGCTGAGGATTTTAAAACTTATTTACGGACACTCACACAGGATGCTGATTGGGATACATTACCCAATTATCTACAAGATGCCATCGACCGCGTCTTAATTGACGAAGTTCGAACTGAAAAAGACACGGCTCGCGATTTAGAAGACATCCTGGCTGTAAAGAGCTAAAGATGAAATATGGGGTTAAATGCCTAAAACTTATTCTCGGCGTGTCTACCAGGAATGTGGCCGTACTGCTGCTGCTATTTAATAAAAGCTGGCTTTTATGAGGAGAGTATATGAACGAAATTATTGAGGCAATCT
>Ga0315288_10010899_pt1 | contig 11460 bp, 11 predicted proteins | sample YL17G11_20_MG_FD_203454 | JGI IMG/M metagenome (GOLD analysis project Ga0315288, IMG submission 203454) | Sediment microbial communities from Yellowstone Lake, YNP, Wyoming, USA - YL17G11_20 | ecosystem: Environmental > Aquatic > Freshwater > Lake > Sediment | place: USA: Wyoming | collected... | reverse complement strand
TATCCACACCTCAAAATGGGATGTGCTGAAATCGGTCCTCCTATCCACTCGCATGATGGAGTGATCCTTGCCGTCGATGATGATCAAGTCGGCGTTCGTCGGCGCAACGATATCCCCGGCCAAGTAAACCAATGCAGCCGATACGACCTGTTCACCCTGGGCATTGCGGACAAGTTTGTTCTGCCATTCAATGCGAGCCTTGATGGTGATGGTCGTATAGGTGGGTACGTTCCACTGGTCCAGAGCCGTCAAATACTTGATGGAAATATCGTCGATCAGATAGGCCCCGATCATGCGTTCCTCCAAGCCAGGGCGTTCTCGGAAGTCGGATTGAGATTGTGCTCACAGTTGCTTGACATAATCCCATTGGCAACATATAATGAGGATGGCGATTGGAGGTCGTAAACATGACCCGCAAAATCAAACCTTCTGATGTCGATGATATGTGTCAACTTTATCAATCCGGCTTCTTGGAGAGTGACCTGGCAAAGCGATTTAAAATCACTTACCAGAATGTCCATCGCTATCTCGTTTTGCGGAACGTCCCCTTGCGGAGCATCAGCGACAGCCATAGAATCGCGGCCTCCCGAGCGAGTAAGGAAGAACGGGCTCGGCGTGCGTCTTCCGCCCATGATGCCGTCCGCGGCAAACGCCAGACGCTTGAACACCGCGAGAAGATCGCTCTCACCCGAGAAGCCAAGCATTCCAACGTTAGCCCCGTCGAGATTGCTTGCGCCCGCTCCCTTCGCCGGGTCGGCCTTGTTTGTACTCCTCAAAAAGCGATAGGCCCCTACAATATCGATATTGCCGTACACGAACCCCGCATCGCCGTGGAGATATTCGGAGGAGGCTGGCACAGTTTTGGTCGTCATGCTATTCGTCATGGAAAGAGAATTAAATATCTGATAGACCGAGGTTGGGTTCCGGTTATCGTTTGGGCTGACCGCGACCGCCCCTATGGGCGAGGCGCAACAAAATATATTATCGCCCTTGCGGAGAAGATGCGCCGAGGCGAATCCATAGGGCGTAAGGAACAAATGATTTGGGGTAATGGACACCTGAGCACCGCTGGCGAATATAAGCTCAATGGCCGGGCCGGAATACCCGGCCCTCAGCCCCGCGATAAAACCACCGGGAGATTCCGCCTTCGTTCCTGGAAGTAAACAGTTTGGATGAATCGGAGGGGTCTCCTCGTCCGTCAATTCTTGATAGTCAGGATTATCGCCGGAGATCGAATAAATCTCCCCTTCATATTGAGCACATTCTTCGCACGGGTCGTCATGCTTCGAAAACTGAACCAGGTCGTTGTCGAACTCCTTACATAGTTCCTTCGTCGCCTCGGTCTGTGCCTCTCTCATCCGCGTCCGGGCGACTAGTTCCGCGTAAGACTTGACGTTATAGTTTCTTCCGTTAATCGTTATAAATGATTCCCCTTTGAGCTTGCTCAGAAGGTAATCCCTTATCTGCCTGCTCAGCGCACCCTCGGATAATGTTGCCCTAGCCACGTCCGCCGGGCGCGCCCTCTTTAGGAGTCGATTGATCCATACCTGAGCGTCCTCAACATCGAACATCTGAACTTGCATGGACTTCTTCACGCCCGCCGCCGCCCGGCCCACGACGGCCAGGTACTTCCGCGCCGTCTTCTCGATAGTCCGGTTGGCCTTCCAGTAATCCGTCATGACGGTCTTTGTTAATGCGGCGATCTTCTTATCATGCCGCACTGGGTTATACCTTGATGCCGGGAGCGCCTTCGTGCCGATGAGTTCGAGCCGCGTCCGGGCCACGCCTGCGCTTTCCTGGTAGGCCGCCCGGATCGCACTGGGAGCCCACGTCTGAACCGCCGTGTCGAGCGAGTGGACGATGTCTTTGACTTGCGACAAGGCCCTTCCCGATTCCGCTGCCGTGTAATTAGCGGGGTCTAATGAAGATAGAATCGCAATAATCCGCCCCGCCGCTGAAGCATAGACGGATTGAATCTCCGCGATTCGCTTCTTCATCGGAATCAAGGCGAGCTTCTTCACGAATAATTTCTCCTGGGACGCGTTGAATGGGTTGATCGTCCTCCTCCAATTGATCGCCCTCTCCCGATGGATGCTCTTCGGTTGACCTTTCTTTTGCTTTGGTCATACCACCACACGGTTCCCGACGCGGTCAAATGACAAACCCCGGATATAAAGGCGACACCAAAATAATCTTCGGGCTTGGTTTCTTCGCCGGTTGCAATAATGGAACCGTTACCCGAGATCACCGCTGAACCGGCTACGGCCTTCCGCCCCATTGAGGTTAATGCCCCGGTCTTCGAGATTGAAGCGGTCGATGAAATGGCCTTTGCCCCGGAGGCGATCGGGGTCCCGTTTCCAGAGATTGCCGTAGAATCCTTGCCGTCTTTTATTCCCGCGGATGAAAGTGAGCCGCTACCGGATATGGCCGCAGCCCCGGAATGGTGTTCGATCCCGCTAGCTTCCCCGGTTGCGGAGAGTGAACCACCTCCGGTCATCCCGGCAATCGCAAATCCAGCCTTCGCCCCATTGGCCACCTGGGAACCACTCCCCGAGATTGGCCCTGCCGTAATCGAGCCAGCCTTAAGCCCGATCCCGGAAGCAGCGCCCCCTCCAGATAGGGCGGCTGCTCCGGAATGAAATTCAACGGCCGTTCCGGTTGCAACAAGGGAACCATTGGCATGTATGGCTCCCAGGTCAGCTGCTGCCTTGAGACCATCCCCGATAAGCGATCCTGCACCGGAGATCGATGCTGAGGTAGAAGTTGCCTTTATGCCCAACACCACGAGGCTTCCGGCTCCAGAGATTACCGCCGCCCCGGAGTGTTCTTCGGGGGCACCTGCTGCCTCGCCTGTTGCAGTAAGTGAGCCGCCCCCGGAAATTGATGCTACATTCTGGACGGCCTTCAGGCCCGCCGCTATCTGAGAACCGTTGCCGGATAGGGAGGCAAGTCCCATCATTGCGACGATACCGAGGGCGGCCAACGTTCCCTTCCCTGATGTTATTGCAGATCCCAGAACAGCTTTTTGAACAATGCCCGCCAGAGAACCATTCCCCGAGGCTAGGGCAGATCCCTTCCCATTCTTTTGGACCGCCGGGGTTATGGTTCCATTCCCGTGGATTAGGGCAGCGCCGGAGTGTTCTTCCGGAGCAGGCTGTGGCGCCAATGCTACCGCGTGCCCGCTGCTAACAGCAGACGTGAAGGTGCTCAGCGAATGTGCGTCGATGGCATCCGTTCCTGACTTTATTCCACTGAAGCAAGCCAGGGCACAATATGTGCTATAAGCAACGGCATATCCGATAGTGATAGTGCAGGCCGGATCAGCCCCAGAACATGCAGAGGCCGTCCCGCCTAAGGCATTGCTGCCGATAACTAAAACCAGGCAGCCCGTTGTGACCGTAGGCGTCGGGACGGCTATCGAGGTCCCGGCTGAGTTAATCTGCTGGTTTGCCACGTCAATCGGGGCGGACGTAGAGACGCCCGTCAGGGCCATCATCTCGCCCCGGTTTCTCCCCGACGTACCGAGAGTAAAAGTGAAGGTCGTGGCATCAACATCGGCCTGAACTGCAACTTTCCAGAATAGTGCCGATCGGGAACTTGCCGTATTGGACTGCGCCCCGATTATCGTCCAGTCAGCCGGGGGCGTGATGGTTCCGGATGTGGCCTTATTGACGACATGCGCCAGCATGAAATCGCCGAGAGCAAGGCCCGCGGGTTTTGTAATAATGCAGTTTGCAGAATTCGCCCCAGGACTAGCCCCAACGGACCGAAGTGCAATAGCCAAGTAAGCTCCTTATGCGTTCAGGTCTAAGTCCATGTCGGTCAAGGTATAGGTTCCCTGCGCCCCGAATGTTTCAGAGGTCACAAGGGCGGATCCATAGAAGACACCCCCGGTAACGAGCGACCAGAGGCCGACATAGAGGACTGTTCTTCCAGCCGGTACATCAAAAACCGGCACGTTGGAATCATCCATCGTCCCCGATCCTGCCGCACTCCAGGTGATAGCTTTTCTAGCATAGACAGGGCTCCCGCCAGAAGTCGAGTGCTCATTTGCGCCGCCATCCCCGGGGTCCGAACTGTGAAGCGACGCAAAAACCGCGAGCGCCCCAAGCGCGTTGAGCATTGCGTTTTTCCCCAAAGAACTGTAAGGCATGTTATCCTCCTAAAGTTTCATACCGTCATTGTCTTCATCTCGATCAATCTTAGAAACATAAAACGGCGTTATTATGGCTGTTGAGAATTCTTCAAGAAGGCCGGCCACGAAAGGCGGAATCGGGAGATAGTTCAGGTCCGTTTCCGCATACTGCTCCTTGACGATCCCCGCGACGATAACGCCCTGGGCCTGGAGGCCCTTGCGCCTGTCCTCGTCGGCCAAATGTAAAAGCATATATAACGAAAGCTCGCACTGTGCTTTTTTCAGAACAACCAACTGATCCGCCGTTGCATTCAAAAATAATGGAAGGTCGAAAAGCCCGGAGAAGTAAAGGCGATCATAAGCGGTTTGAAGCGCGGCGGCCTTTTTCGGGTCTCCGGACGTCGGAAGAATGGAGGTCCAGGCGTCGGCGGAAAGCCGCATCGAAAAGTAAAGGTCTGCATCGCCTACGCTGATGTAACCGATTTCGCCGCTCATGTCAGCCTCCTAAAACAATTGCGGATCATTCAAATGAGCCGCGCACTCCGCCCGTATCTTTTCTTCCGTTATGTCGAAGTTTTGAAAGCCCCATTTATGGCGCAGGTTTTCTTCGCTTTGCAATTCCCGCCTCCCCCTCATCCGCCGCGCTATGGCTAGATTAACGTCGGCCATTATCCAATGTGCCCCATCAAATCTCGTATGTGAAACTTGAATCTTCGGGTTATCATAATACCGATGAAAGCCCGGCCACCAACTAATGCCCAGGCCCGATTTCACGATGATTGGTTTTCTATATATACCATTCCATCCTACCGTCCTATTCGGATCGCCGTGCCGCCTTTGCAGGACGATCGGCCAGGATGAATCCAAATCTCTCTCCGTCCAATGGCGGTAAACCTGCCACATATCCATATAAATTAAATTGCCGTCGGCTCGGCTCAAGGCCGTTCTCACATCCCCATTCCCGGCGGAGAATATAAATTCATCCGTATCGGGGGCCATTATCCAATCGCTATCTACGGTGGCCGCGGCCTGACCGACCAATCTCGTGGTAAAGCCATAGTTAATCTTCCCGGGGAGTTTATAATTCCGGATCTTGGCGTTCGGATATCCGGAAATAATCTCCGCCGTGCCATCGTTCGTCGCCTCGTCCAGCAGGATGATGACCTCGTCGGCGTAGGCATAGTGACTCAGGAAGAACGGGGCGAGCATCGCCTCGTTGAACCAACGGGATATCACGGTGATCTTCATGCGGCTTCCTTGATGATGAGGCCGATCCCCATTTGGTCCGGGCATCCCGCAATCGGCTTATATCGTTTGAATGTCAACGTAGTGTTTTCCTTTTCCATCTCGACCAGTTTGGGCCAGAAGTAAATAACGTCGCTTGGATCATCGTGCCAACGGACCAGGAAAATATCGTGGAGGGCGATGAGATGTTTTACCAGGGGGCCATAGAGTTCATAGTCTTGTTTAACCGAATTGTAGGTATGGTCGCCGTCGATAAAAAGCAGGTCAATCGGACGCCCCGCAAGCCGAGCCTTGAGTTTTTCGACCGTTTCAAGATTGTGCGAATCACCGAGGATGTCTGGGCAGGAAGCCGGAGAGATATCGATGCCGATATGCTCGGCGCCGAGAAGTTCCCTATAAAATGCCTTCTGAGCATTGAGGAAAACGCCGATTTCGACGATGACCGGATTCAGTATGTTTCGCGTTTTAAAATAGGAGTCCGCGAATTCTAGGAAATAGCGCCATTCCGACGACGACTGAGCTAACTGTACGCCGGGTACATTCAGGGTTAAAAGGTGCTCGAATTTTAGGGCGTCCATGATTTCTTTCTTCCTATGCCCCAACAATCCGTCCCGTTGACCTGACCATCGGTCCGGCTCCCCTTCTCATCATCCCCGACGACATAGGCTTCTAAGCATTCCGCCCCGGCCCGTTCAAGAAGCACGCGCATCCCGTCCGGCAGGAACCGCCAACAATCAAGTGGATGTCGGTGTTCAGCCCATATAAAGGGGGCAGTAACAAGCAGGACTGCACCTGGTTTCGCAATCCTTACCGCCTCGACCATGAGCCTGAATGGATCTCGACAATGCTCCAGGCATTGGCCGCAAAGAACGGCGTCGGCCGAATCCGCCGGGAGACCCGTGTCAAACTCTGAACGCATAACGAGGTCGACATTTAGCCCGGCGGCCAGATCGATTCCGTAATACCTCCAGTGTGGTTCAATAAGCGGACGGTAAGTCCCATTGATATCCATGGACCCGATATCCACGATGAATGCCCCGGCAGGCAGGGCATAGAAATATTTTTTAATGTTTGCCGCCATTTTGCCGTAACTCAAAGCGTGCATTTCGGATTCCGTTCTTCTATACCAGCCCCTCATTCAATACCCACGGTGGCTCTATGTATGGAAGGTCTTTTCGCCCCTCCCTATGTGCCCCCGTCCCACCAAAATCATGTCTCACATATTTAAGTGGGCCATAGGCTATTAAACCCGGGAATTGCTTTAGGATTTTCCCGGACAACCCCCGCTTATGAATATCGAGCATCGTCAAATAGCACGGGGCGCCATGATGGACGTATGGATAGAACTTCCTATAATTTCTTATATCGATTAACTGAAAATAGGGCTGAAGGTATCTCACCGGGCCGTTAACGTGACCGTGTGGACCATGAGCGAAACGATTGAAGTCCACCTTTTCGTCAATGGTTCCTACACCAAACGTATCCTCTTCCATCATGGACAACATCGCCGGGAGGCACGGCTCTAATAGTTCAATATCGGAATCGAAAATGAGGGCATAGGGAGTCTTAACCCGGTCGATTCCCATGCACATCCCACGCCCATGACCGATGTTATGACCGAGCGAGACAACGGTCGTTTTCTCCGACGCCAGGCTGCGCACATAAGCAGCGCATGGGTCGTCTGGGTTGGACCCGTCGATGATGACGATCGGCATCTCTGGGTAGAATTTGCGGACCGAACTATAGGCCCGCTCGATAAAATTTTTCGTATTCCAGCACACCGTGATTCCGGTGATGGGAAGATCGGCAGGGAAATATGATTGGTAGTTTTCGCTTGTCAGTTTCCCGCTCAAGATGTCCAGATAGACCTGGCAATCCTTCGGCGCCCACTTCTTGAGCATGGCCCTGTCAGCCGTATCCCGGACGCCTCGGTACATGGAAGGATTATGGCCAATCCCGATTCCCGTTCGTCCGGGCAATCCCTTGATGCCTAGATATAATGGTTTATCACTATCACTAAATCGGTATCCCCGACTACCAACCTTCCGCCAGATCCTCAAGTCTACGTCTGTACCAGCCGGATGAGGTGATGCGTCTCTTTCGCGTAATACTTCTTGAAACTCCGGTAAAAATGAATTACGAAAAGCCGTCTCGGAAAGAGAACAATGCGAGGCGTTCTGGTGGGTATGATATCCGCCCGTCGGGAGGTGATAATATTTGGCCTGAGTGATTCCGACGACCTCATGCCGATCAAGATTACGTGCCACTTCTGCGATATATTCCGGCGCGTAGTAATCATCGTCCTCCATGATGATTATCTTGTCGCCGGCGATGAAGGGGAGCGTCGCTTGCAGGTTGAGAGCGAGCGTATGTTGCGGGTCATCCGGCCGTGGCTCGCGCCGGACATATTTGACGAAGTCATAAATTTTGAAAGCCTCGTCCAAAGCCATCGGAACCTTCCCATCGTCCACGACGATCCACTGGCCCGGCCGCCGGGTCTGGTGCGCCATCCATTGTCGGCAGAGCGCAAAAGCCAAGGGGCGATCTCCCGTGGGCGTAATACAGGTAATTCGAGAATCGACCGGCAGAGTCTTGATATAATTTATGGGATCAGGAGGGAGGCTAGGCACAACCGTCCTATATGTTCTTCGGTTTGTATGATCCGCCCGCTGTTTTTGCCGCAGGGCTATGATTTCTACAACGCGGGGATCCCTGGTAGTTATCATTGCCATAGGTTATCCTTGTCGCCGAACTCGAAGCACCTGAGCGCCGAATTCGGATTGAGATTGATGATCCGGGGCTTGCCGTTGAGCAATGCCGTCCCGGCTTCAAAAGCCCGTTTGAATATATTCAACGCCTCCGGATTGCCCCCGGAGGGATAGCCGTCGTGATAATTCTTTTCGCCCTCCGGACCCTTGGAACAATCGTAACCAAGAAGATAAATCGGATCTGCACCCAAGACCATCGCTAGATTTAGAGCTCCGTAACCGGAATTCTGACCGTGACAAAGCCCTTCCCTGAGGCTCTTCGTCCAGCCGATCTCGCCCGCCGCCGGTAGGGAATAGACGCTCGGCGGATACGAGTATCCGGAGAGGTCCAGCCAAAGCTTCACGCCCGGGAAAGTCTCGAACGCCTGCCTATAATTCTCGCCGAGTTTCCCTGATGTGACCCTATCGAGTAATGACCTATCCATCGCAAACATCACGTCCGCGAATGGAACGTCGTAAAATGCTTTATTGACGACGATGACCCGCTCGCCTCGGAGCCGCCCGAAGTCGAAGCCTTTGAGTGACGGTCCACCGCCGACGATGAAACACCGCCGGCCGGCCCAAGAGCCGTCGGGAAATCTTTCTGTAAAAGCCCGGGATTCGCCCCTAGAGCGAAACGTCCGGACGTGCGCCCGGTCGCGTTGCTGTTGCTGTTTCATGGCCATGATCCGGCCCACTCGGGCATCCCTGGTCGTAATCATCGAGTTCATGTCATTTTTTCCATTAAAAAGACGGGAGGCGAAGTCGGCCCCGCCTCCCCATCTTGCGTTGTCTCAGGATCACGCCTCCCCCGGCCTTTAACCTTACGAAGCGCACCTTACGAGCTGTTCAATGTCTCCGATGGCTCCGCCATAGCGCATCCAACCGGCCGCCGATTCCGTGTAGCTCAGCATGTCGAACGCAGTGAAGATCGCCAGATCCATCCGGTATCCGGCGATGAGTTTGATTTTGGGCAGGATGACATAATAAACGGCGGGGTTTGCGAGCATGGTCGTGGAGATCAGTTGGAAATTGAAGTCGGCGAATTTCTCGGCGCCCGTGATGGCTAATTGCTGAAGTCCGAGAGCCCTCCGAAGCCGACCGCGCAACTGAAGCGGACAGAGAGCGATGAATGCCGCATTCTGTGGGTTCACGCCATAGCCCTTGTTCGCCACTGCAAGCAGGATTTGTATCGCCGCCAGATTCATCGTCGCGATGTCGCGGCTTGCCGCATAGGTCGCGGTCCCGACGGCAAGCGTGTCATCACCGACCTGCCAGGCCAAGTTTTGAGCCGCCGGCAACGCGTCGATCAGAGCATAGAAAACCTGTGCGCGGGTCAAGTACGCCTTATTCCGGAACTCGATGGCGTTGTCCTCGATCTGCCAATACTCCTCGTCATCGAAGAGTGACTTGTGCCAGCCCAGACCCCCGCCGTAGAAGTCGAAATAAACGTGGGCCTTAGGTCCGCCGAACGGTTTTGCAACGATGATCTTGTCGCCGATGACCTTTTTCTCGAACGTCAAGCCGCTTTGAACGTCCATCATGTCGAATCCGTTCCGTTTCGACGCCGAATAATCCCGGACGTTGAAGACCTGCTCATAACCGTTATCAAACGCGGTCGTGAGGTGGAACCTTTCCAGGACTTCCAGAACGGAAGTCGGAAAATCCTGCGGCGTCCCAAATTCCTGAATCTTTGCCAGCGCGGTTTTGAGTTCCGGCTTTTGAATCGGTTCCGCCATGAACTTCCCGAGGTTCCGACCGAGGAGGGCCATGTGATCCCTATTCGAGTAATCGAACTTTGTCCAATCTTTGATGAGTATGCCTTTCATGTTATCCTCCTCAGCTCGCCTTGTCGCCCTTGAGGTCGATCAAGACTTCGCAATCCGTGATGGCGGCATCCTTGACGCAGATCCCGATCCAAAGGTTGCCCCCTCCCGCGATGTCGGCCTGTTTGTTTGCAGCATCGTAGAAGATCTTGTCGCCCTTACTGAAGGCATGACCGACGCTGGAGCCGTTCTTGGGAACCATGATCTTCTCTGCGTGGTAGATGAAGGCCACGTCATCACCCACGTACTTGGTGATGCCGTAATCCGAAAGAGCGCCGACCGCCAAGACCGTTTCGACGTAGACGCCGACCGTGTCATGGATCATGTCCATAGCCCCGGCCACAACAGCCGCGACGGTCGTTACTGGAAAAGACCGCCAATCGCCTAAAGGCGTGGCGGTTCTGAGTTTTAACCCAATTTCTGCCATGTGTTTTCTCCTATCATTTTTTGATGTCGTCCCTCAGTGCGTCCGGCGTGAGTTCGTCTTCAAGCGGGTTCGGACTTTCCTTCCCTGCCCCGACCCCGGCGGTCGTCTTGCCCTTACCGTCGCCCTTCACCCCGAACAGTTCCGCCGCCTGATCGTACTCAGTGAGTTGGTCATCGACGAATTTGTTGAGGTCTTTTATCAGGGCGTCGCCGGTCGTGGGCGCGAATTTGGGAAAATCCTTCTGCACAAACTTGACCTGTTTCTCGTCAAGCTTGCGCTGGGAGATGATGTCCTTGAGCTTTTCACCGGCCTCGGATTTCAGCCCCTTCTGATCTGCCGTTTTCACTTGATCCTCCAGGGCCTTTTTTTCCTTCTCCCATTTCGCTCGCTCTTCGTCGAACTTCTTGTCCGTCCGCGTGCGGTGTTCGAATTCCGCCTGCGTTTCCCCCCTTACGATCCGTAGGACTGACGAATCCTTGGAGATCTCATCGTCTCCGAACACGTCGGATAAACGATAGCGTCCCTCCTTGATGGCCGTTTTGATTTCATCAAGAGTCATAATATCGCCTCCTCTGGAGCGGTTGCCGCGATCCACATTGTCGGCAAACTCCTGGAGTTGGGCCAGGAGCGCCGCGCCTGCGAATCCGGGTTTTACGATCGCGGAATTGCCCAATGCAATCCCCGTTATTTCCTCAACATCGACGTCCGAAATCTTGACGATGGGACCGATCTTCTCCGGCAGATGGATGTCCGCCTCGATCGAAGCCACATCAAGCGGGATGTCGCGATAGTCCGGATAAATGTAAGCGATAGCGATGGACGATAATCTGTCAGCCGCGTCCGAGAGAACCTTGCCGACTATTTCACCGATCGGCTTCCGACCCCCTTGTTCATTCGTAGGGCCATGCATATGAAAAATCTTAGTGCCGACGGCCAGCTTTTCAGTGAGTTTCTCAATCGCGGCGCGCGCCCATTTCTTGATGACCTTGCCGACCCCGACTACCTTACCCGTGCTTTCGCCCTCATGACCTATACAGTAGGCCCGAAATTCAGCCTTGGAGTCGCCGGCCTTGATACGCT
>Ga0315288_10010898_pt1 | contig 11460 bp, 19 predicted proteins | sample YL17G11_20_MG_FD_203454 | JGI IMG/M metagenome (GOLD analysis project Ga0315288, IMG submission 203454) | Sediment microbial communities from Yellowstone Lake, YNP, Wyoming, USA - YL17G11_20 | ecosystem: Environmental > Aquatic > Freshwater > Lake > Sediment | place: USA: Wyoming | collected... | reverse complement strand
ATCCAAGCTCTTGCATCCTGTTGAACAAAATGACATTTCTTTTTTCCTCCTTATATTAGTTTAAATCCTATTTCTAGGTCTTTAATTGCATGAGTAAGAACCAAAGCTTTGTTTGGGTATCTCTTTATCATAACACTGCCCACAGTGTTCTGCTTTAATACAATTTTTAGTTCCAGTAACATACAAATTATCTCTGAAAGATCTCGGGCACTGAGTCTATTTAGTTTAATTTGGTTTTCTTTTAGAAAGTTAACTACAAACAATATTTCTTTCAAGACAGGATAGGTTTTGTAATAGTAACTTGTATTCCAATTCCAATAATTTTTCTTAGGAAGTGGTGGCAAGTTACTCAATCTCCAAGATCCATTCTCTTCTATCTGGAATTCTATGCTGAACTTTGTACCTTTGATACTTTGTGTCTCTATCTTAAATTTCTCACTCATGTTATAACCTCAGATAAAAAATATACTCCAAAGAAACGTGGGAGTTTAGGTTCTGAAATGTAGCTTTCTCAAGATTTCCTTGAGAGCTTCATTGACTACAATATCCATTGCTCGCCTTATAGAGATTCCTTGTTCATGTGTTGGTAGTTCTATATCTATAGAAATAGTCACCTTAGCTTGACCAGTTTTAGCCCAATCTGATAAAGCTTGGAAACTCTTTTCATCAACTCTATAGAGAAATTCTCTAGAATTATCCAACCAATCCTTTGTAGCAGATTTGATAACAGGTACTGATATCTTTGGAGTCTCAGTTATCCTTCTCTCAGCTTCTTTCCGTTCTTCCAACGAAAAGTCAGACAAAGGATCATGAGTTGCAATTGGTTCGGCTTTAGGATCCAATTTATTAAAATCTTCTAAGACCTTAGCTGTAACAGGAGTTGTTGCTTCTTGTGCTTTTGCTGGATCATTAAGATTCAGATGTTGAACATAGTAATTTAGCCAATCTTCAGCTATTCCAAGCTCTTGGCTAACTTTGTTTACTGAACCATAATATGCTATCAGTTTTTGAACTGCATTTCCAATATCATTAGCTTCAGTACCACATCTCAGAAGTTCATCAGTTACACATTCTTCTGAACCTTCTGGTTTAGTAGTGCTTTCAGGAAGTTTTATAACACAAGGAAGTTCCTTAATTGAAAATCCTTCCTTCTGAAGTTCCAAAGCTGCTAAGAATCGTCTTTGTCCCTTTATGATTTCATAGGTTTGATCGTCTTCATTGTAGACTACAGTAAGAACATCCATGACATTTCGGGCTCGAATGCTCTTTTTCAGAGCATCCTTTTCCCGATCTTTCAAAGTTTTCCTAATGTTCTCATCAGAAACTTTCAAGCTTTTCAAAGGAATCCATTTTAGTTCTGAAAACTTCAAGTTTATTCACCTTTACTTTTCAGGTTCTTCAACGAATTCCACGATGGGACCCTCGTCTTCAGAACCTTGAGTGGGCATTTCCTCATTTGGTGCTTCTATTCCAGTTATTGTCTTACCTGGCAAAGGATATATTGCAAATGCTTCCATGCTGACTTGTTCCTCATCTTCATCATTCCTCTTCCAGAGTCTAGGTTTTCCAAGTACAAGGACTCTGCTAAGTTCTGAGAAGCCTATTGGGAAGTCTGCTGATAGGAACACTCTAACAGTTTCTATCATGCCAGAGTCGGCATCTGACAGAATTATACTTCTGCTATTTGTATTTGCATTTACCTCGGGTCTGATGAGATCTACGTCTGCCTCTGTGACAATGAAGAAGTCAAATTCCTTCATGTGTTGCCCTGCTATCTTTCTCAGATCAGCCAATGCTACTACTTTAGAAGCATCTCTAATCCATTTTTCATAGTCTACATCTTTCCTAGTGACCTGGAACTTTGTCTGAGTGCATGTATTCAGAGTATAGTAGCCTTTCTTCATGTCCTTTGTAATAGCCTTAAACTCTACAGGGACAAATGGCTTATACGCAAAGTTCTTTGCACTAGCTCTCCATAGTGACATTACGAATATCAGTGGACCCTTTGTTCCTTCTTTCTGAGCAACTCCATAGACCTTGCGAGCCCATAGATGTTCAGTAAGAGGCTTATGGAAGTTGGGGTTATCCCTCATTCCTATTTTCTCTCTTGGATCCAAAGGCATACCCTGCTCATCAATCAATCCTTCAAGTTGTGCTTGAACTGGATCTTCTCTTGCACGAGCAAGGGCTTTTCTTCGGTAGTTTTCATTGATGTCAAAGGCTCTATTTGTTCCCAGAATGAAACCGAAGTAGGTATCTGGTCTACTCTTAGAATAAAGTTCTCTTCCCATTTCCTTACGGAATAGGACCTTAGAGATTCTTTCTCTTTCTAGATCAGACTTGTCTGCATGTAGTCTATCTACATCTGTACAAATTTCATCAAATTTCTTCTCTAGTTCTTTCAATGGTTTCTTTGTGCTCTTAACCCACTTATTTAGAAATTCTCTGTCCATTTTTTCTTTTCCTCCTTTTTTTATATTATCTTTATTTTCCTTAGATCTCTGATTAATTGCTCTGGTGACTGATTCTTAGTCAGTTTTCCTCCACCAAAGCCTGGATGTCCATTTATGTTGTAATTCATCTTTTTCAATTCCTCATATATTACTAGACTCAATACTCCTCTCAAAGACATTCTACCTGTTTTGGTATTCACAATAAGACATGTCTTCTGATCTATCTCACTTGCTTTCCAGGCAATTGTTCTTTCCAACTTGTAGTCTGAAGATATTCTCCATACTCTAAGATTTGGAAATTCAATTGGTGCTGAATCTCTCATTATCCTTCTTTGCTCTTCATTTACAATGTCTTTAGCTGCTTTCAATGCAGGATCCTCAATGATATCCAAAGGTTCTTTAGCATTCTTTAAGATCTGATAACCTGTATACCATTTTTCAGGTATCTTGCAAGGAGCATTGATATAAGATGAGAGCTTGAGATACACTGGAAGTTTATAGATTGTTACCTTCCCATACTTCTCATAGACCGATCCATATCCATCTAGTAAACTTGGACACTTTGCCCAAATCTCTGGTGGAATCAAATCGGCTTGTCCGTCCCCAACTAATCCTACAACCATCTTCCAATGATGTTCTGGTGGAATAATATCTTTAAAAAGATTATAGATTATTCCTGTTGCTGGATATCCTCCATCCCAAACTAATGTATACTTTCTAAGACTGCTTGGTGGATGACTGGGGTGATGATCTATACATAGACCAGCCCATTCTGGATCTTTTGGAACCATATCAACAGCAACATCTGGTGGCACATATTTCTTTGCAATATCTGCCTTTGCTTCCCATTCTCCAAAGTCTTCAGGCGAAAAGACTTCTTTAACAGGAAATGCATGACTCAAAAGAACAGCAGAGGTAATACCATCTGCATCATCATGACAATAAAGGAGATTGATCCCTTTCTTTAGTCTCTTGACTACATCAATTTCTTGTGCCATCTTCTAGGACACCATCCTTCCTTCCAATCTAATATATGTTTCACTACTATTTAAACCTTGTTTTTCATTCATTTCTTTTTCCTCCTAATACTCTTGATACGATATTTACGTTTAGCCTCAAAATAATAAGCATCTCCAACCCATTCTGCTCTTGTTATGATTAGATCTCCATCTATTTCAAAAGCAATTTTGGTTATGTCTTTTTTCCTTTGATATCTTCTACTAGGATTAAGATTTATTATAGATCGCATCCCATTCTTTTATCTTCTTTTCAATTTCTTCTTGACATTTCAAACATAAAGGTCTGAATTCTTCTAGAGTGAAATATTTCTTCTTTTTATTTTGCTTTCTTTGCCAAGCACAAGTTAATTCTAATGGTCCACCTTTCTTCTTTCTTAGATCAACATGGCAAAGAGGAACCTGACCTTTTCTTTTAACAAATCTATTGATAATCCAATAAGCAAAGTTTCCATCTTCTATATATTCACGGGTTGTCAAAAAGAATCCCTCTTTATTTCTTTGCCTCTGCCTTTATATTTGCCACTATATCTTATCGTCTGAGTCTTTCCCCTGAGAATATCTTTGCTTGAATCAGAGCACTCAGTATTGTATGGACAAGAACCGCAATCTAATCGTCCTTTGTAGGAACCATAGCAATCAGGTTTGTCACTATCTCCCCATGTATCATCTGGCTCTTTATCTTGGAATTTCTTTGTCATGCAATCTATTCTCTGAGGACAACCAAAACAGTCCTCACGAACATAGTCATGTTGACCAAAACATTCTTTCTTAATTGTCACCACAGACTGGACATCTCCCTTCTTCTTTTGTTAACAATTGATGTTTTCTGCTTCCATCTCTATATACTGTTATACCTTTACATTTCAACTTGTAAGCTAATAGATAAATAGTTTCAATGTCTGTAGGAGTAGCATCTCCTGAAAGATTAATAGTCTTAGACACTGCATTATCAGTGAAATCTTGGAATGCTGCTTGCATCTTAATATGCCATTCAGGATTGATTTCAGCAGAGGTAACTACAACATCCTTAGTTTCTTTAGGAAGCAATGTACACTTAACACATTGTGTTTTCTTTAGAGCTTCTTCCATCTGAGGACTCCAAAGACCTTTCAATTCTAGTGAACGTCTAATAGCTGGATTAACTTCTATCAGATCTTCTCCTAGAGTCTCCTTAACATTCCTTCTCTGAACAATAGCAAAGATTGGTTCAATACCACTTGAGCAGTTAGCAATTATACTTATAGTTCCAGTGGGTGCTATAGTTGTAATAGTAACATTTCTTAGATATTGAAGATCTTTGTAGATACTCTTGCCCTTGTTTGGAAAGCTACCTTTCTCCTTTCCAAGTTCTTGAGACATTTGGAATCCTTCTTTCTGGATGAACTGCATTATCTTCCTTGCTAGTTCTATACCTTGATCAGAATCATAACGTATTCCAGCCATCAAAAGCATATCTGCCCAACCCATTACTCCAAGCCCTATTTTCCTGTTCCCCAAAGTCATCTGTTCTATTTGAGGTAGTGGATATTTGTTAGCATCTACTACATTGTCTAGAAATCTAACAGATAGACGAATTATCTTTCTTAACTTTTCCCATTCTATTCTTTTGTTCTTAATAAACATTGACAAGTTGATAGATCCTAGATTACAGGATTCATATGGGAGGAGAGGTTGCTCTGCACATGGATTAGTAGTTTCAATCTCACCAAGTTCTGGGGTTGGATTCTTTTCATTCATCTTGTCCAAGAATATAACTCCTGGCTCTCCATTCTTCCAGCTCATGGTAATAATGAGATTCCACAAAGCTCTTGCTCTAATAGTCTTAGCAACTTTATGTGATTTTGGATTAACTAGATTGAAGTCTAAATCCCTTTCTACAGCATTCATAAATTCTTTGGTAAGTCCAATTGATATATTGAAATTTCTTAGAACTCCTTCTTTCTCTTTGAGAACTATGAAATCAAATATATCTGGATGATCAACTCTGAGAAGCCCCATATTAGCTCCTCTACGTTTACCTCCCTGCTTTATCACTTCAGTAGCAGCATCAAAGACAGTCATAAAGGATATTGGACCAGAAGCTATTCCTCCTGTAGACTTAACTATATCATCCTTTGGTCTTAGTCTAGAGAATGACATTCCTGTTCCTCCTCCTGTCTTATGTATCTTAGCAGTATAATGAACAGCTTCAAAGATAGCATCTATATCATCTTCCACTGGTAATACAAAGCAAGCAGAAAGCTGACCTAGATCTGTTCCTGCATTCATCAATGTTGGTGAGTTAGGTAAGAATTCAAACTTAATCATCATATTCAGAAAATCATTTTCTTCTTTCTTTATCTCTTCTTTTGTCTTCCCATACTTCAGATCAACTTCAGCGATAGCCCTAGCTACTCGTCTGAATAGCTGTCTAGGAGACTCTATGGTCTCTCTATTTTCATCTTTCTTCAGATATCTTTGCTTTAAAATATACTTAGCATTCTCAGATAGGCTCATAATCTTGTTCATCTCGTCTACTCGGGTTAACTTTAATATTTATCTTAGGAGTTCCTCCTTGTCTCTTAAAGAAATCACACATCTCAGGATTAGATATGCAGATATGAGGAATACCCAATTGACCATGTCTATAAACACAGAAAGCATAGAATGGACATTTAGGTCTTACTTTATTCCCACAAATGGGGCAAGGTATTTCTTCACCTGTCTTTTGCCTGGGAACAATTGCTTTAAATTCGCTTATGCCCATGTAGCTTTACTCTCTTTTCATTATTCTTCATTATCTTCTCTAGGATATCTTCCAATGGAACATCCAAATCATGACAGATATGGAAGAGTCTAACAAAACAATCTCCGATCTCTTCATTCATCTTATTGGGTTTGTCATCTCTCCAACCTTTCTCAAAGCCATTTGTTAATTCATCAATAGTAGCCATGAGAAAAGCAGGAAGTTCTTCCCATGTAACCTTCCAACCTTTTTGATTAGCAGATTCTCCACACATTTTAATATACCAATTTAAATCATGAAATTCTTTGTTCAATAATATCATCCCTCTTTGATGGGTTATAATTAGATTCATACATCTTTAATCGCTTCTTGAGTTTTTCATTAATTTCTTGTTTTTCTTTATATTCATTTTCAAGTCGTATATAATAACCTGCTGCTCTTCTTTCCATTAATTCTTTGCATTCTGCTAAGGTCTTATTTTCAAATACGTGAATTGGATAAGAACAACCGCATGTGAGGCAATTAAACTCTGAGTCTGAGAAATGAGATTCATACCCTGATGATCCAATGAAAGTTATCTCAAATTCTCCACAGAAAGCACATGGTAGCTTTATAATCTTTTCTCTGTCCTTGTAACTGTACATATTCAACTTCCCAATCTCAGCCAATCTTCTTTCTCCTTTGGATTATATATTGCTCCTTTCCTGGTATAATAATCATGATATTTTCTCTTGTCGTTATCGAAATATTCTTTGTAATGTGCCATTAATTCCCTTACATAAAATTGAGTATCTATAAACCATTCTTTTCTTAAACATTGTAAACAAGGTCTTTCAGCAGCTTCTGATTCATTCTCAAACATACATCCTTCACATTGAGGAGTTACATGAGGATTCTTGTTTATTCGTTTAGATGGATTCCCCATATTGATTCTCTCTCAAAGTTCTAGATTAGAACAGAAGGAAACCATCCTTCTTTCCTCAATTTGTTTATTGCATTGCTTACATCTTCATAATATAAGCCAATAGAATTATCCAAATCTGTATCAGCTAAGATTTCCTTGAGGTTTCTTTGTTTGCGTCTTGATGGATTATAGTCTTCTTTCTCAATTATCTTCTCTAGCCTCTTAAATGCAGGTGAAGGATGGAATAACATATCATGAGGATATTGCTCTTCAACATTAGCTTCATAAGTAATACTCTTCACAGTTCCAATCTTGTCTCCTCTAAAAAGAACAGATGGTTTCTTGCCTGAACGGAATGTCATGCGTCTTTTTCTTGTCATGGTGTTTGCTCACTACACATACAAGCTGAATAGTCTTGATGGCATCCAGGGCACTCACAAGGATCTATAGGTTCTTCAAAGAGCCAACTGTACTTCTTTTGGAGAGTCTTGGAATATAGATTCTTCAAGCTGAAGTCTACCTGTTTAGCCCATTGAACATAAACACTTGGATCTATATAATTCTTGAGAGATGTATTGAGATTGTAATCTCTAGCTTCCTTAGCTAAGTCTACTTCCATCCAAGCTTTCCTTGCTTTTCTTATGGCAGAATCACTAGCTTTTCCTTGCTTCATCAGATCTCTTAGTCTCTTATGTTCTTCCTTAACCTTCATATCTCGTTCATTAAGCTTCTGATCAAAGTTATCTGGGACCTTTCTCTTGTGATTGGCAACCTTAGCAGCTTCTAGGTTAGCTTTCTTTGCATGATATTTCTTTACTTCATCTGTATCTGTTTTCTGAACATTACATTGACTAAGGTAAGCTCTCACTCTATCTGTACATTTCCAAGTTCTAAATGTCTTAGCTGACAATCCAGGCAATGCTTCTGATAAGAAGTCTTTGACATCACTTGAAGTTATTCCTTCAAATAGATAATCTTTGCAATGAGTAGCAAAGTCCTGTAAGTTATCAATGATTTGTTTTGATGCTAAGATCTTCTTTTCCCAATGTACTGAATCTTTTCCAAGGAAATCAAAGAATATCTCATTTCCTATGATAGCTAGATGTTGAGGTCTTAAAGTGATAGCTCCAACGGTATCTGCTTCATCAGGATCTTTCTCATCTCCAACTCTCATGTTCACTGTTAGAATTAAATAACAGACAGTAGCTATCTTTTTCCTCTTAAAGTCCTTAGCATTGAGGTTAGTTTGAATATGCTTCTCTACCACTTGAATATTCTTTCCAAGTAACTCTGCTTTCTCAAACTTAGCTTTCTCTCTATCTTGCTTAAGAAATGCTGAGTCAGAGAATAGAACATATTTAACCTTGCTAGACAACTTGTCTATCCATTTAGCAAGATACATCTTGTTAGGCTCCCAAACTATGCTCTTCCAATTGCCTTGAGGTCTTGGAGCATTAGGACTAAGGTTTAATGTAATATCTTCTTCTTTTGGACCTTCCTTCCAATGTCCTCTCATAGGATGATCTCCTCTTCCTACAAACAGACAAGATGGCTCAGAAGCCCAATTGCCTATCTCTAAAGTCTTGCCATCTACAATAGCAAAACCATAATGTTCTCTAAGTTTCTCACGATTAGTCTTTCTCTCCAACGAAAGAGATTTCTTCTCTTCTTTTGTTCTGGACTCACGGGATCCTTTCTCCAAGGTTAACCACGATGTGATTTCACATAGATTCACATCAGTATACTCTGCTTTCAAAGCGAGCTCTTTGGAGAAGTCTGCCATAAAGTTCTTAATCATAACTTCATCTGGCTTGGAAAGTGTAGGACTTAACAATCTACGACACCAAGCAATAGCCATCTGTTCAGCTTTAGAATTAAGCTTAACAGGTTTATTTTTAACTTTGATAGTAAATACCTGATCCACAATAGGAGCAACAAAAATACCATTATGTATCAGGGACTTCATAGTATACTTAACCATGAAATCTATTCCTTCTTTTCTTCCTTCTTAATCTGTACTTTCTCAGTTGCATCAGTTGGAAGCTTCTTAGCTTGTTCTCCTTCAGGGAACATCTCTGAATTGCTTGAGACAGGAACTCCAACAACTATCTCTGCAACTTTCTTTCTCTTAGACGCTTCCTGTAAGACATCAGTTAATTCTGCTTCCTTTTCTTGCTTTGACATATTTTTCCTCCTTATCTTTTTGATGGATTGATCTCTTCATCTTCCAATTGAATATCCTCTAATTGAACTTTGTGAGGATAACTACACTTTGGACATATTTCTGGGTCTATACTCTTTTTAGAACTTCCTGATATAATATGCCTTGCAAATTCTTCTTTGCATCTGGGACATATTACAAGCTCAATATATTCTTGAGCTGTTCCAAGACTTTTGATCTTATATGTTTTCAATACTTTGAATGGACTCATTGGAAGAACAGAACTCCTTTCACCTAGAAATCTCTGAAGAGCTAGTTAGTCTAAAAACATTTTCCATCCATCCATCCTTCCTAGAAGAACTAACTCTCTGATTCTATCAAGTGGGAGTTTCTTGTTTCTTTCATTGTTGTTCAATTTCATCTTCTAACCATGCCATGAACCTGTGACCAATTGAATGATGATTTGAGCACAAAGTAATTGTAAATGGATTTTCTTTTCCAAAAGGATGATGTTGTTCAAGCATGAATGGATTGATTTCTCCACAAACAAGACAACATCCATCGGTAGAGACAAATTCTTTCAAGAATTTTTTCTCTTTGTATTGATCTTTATGTTTTCTTTTCCAATGACTTCGATAACTCAAACTTTCAGGTTTATGATTCTGTTTGGTATAAATTTCCTTTTCATTATTAGGATTCAAAAGTCGCCATTTTTTCTTCTCAGTATTTATATGATCTCTATTCGAAGCTCTCCACTTTGCTTGTTTAGCTTTATATTTAAGTGGATTCTTTCTTTGCCATTCTAATGTCTTTCTGCTTTCTGGTGTACTCAATATAACATGCCTCTAGCAAATCCATGTAATTTTTCATGTCATCTAGTGTATCTCCTACAGCTTCATTACTAGGCAACTCTCCTACTTTGCGAAAAGACAAATTACAGAATCTATCTATTTTCAATAGGATATATACGCAAGCCATTCCATGAGGAGTAGTTGGATCTACACCTAGAATCTGTATCATCAGAGCTACTCTCTTGAAATTGGAAAGAACATCTTCAGTAGCATAGTCATGTGTTTTCTTTGTATGAATCTCTCTTCGTCTCTTCCAAGAATCTTCTATTATTTTCAGATACTCTTCTTCTTTCATGTTAAATCACTCTTATTACTTTAAGTAATACTAGGATAGTAATAAACACTATCGAGACCATTACACATTCATTCTTCTTTCTTCTCATTTCCCATTCCTTATTATGCCAGAAGAATGTTTTCATATGTTCAGCTTCATAGAGTTCTTGATAATGCTTAAGTTCCTTCTTCATATCCCAAATAATTAAATCTTTCTCATCCTCTTGAGATCGCTTAGAAGGATTTAAGTCTTCTCCTGTCATTGCAAGGCTTCCTTTGTTTCTCTCATACACTCAGATATTATCTTCTTTAAACTATCTGTAAGTTCTAAATATGCTACTTTTCTAGTCATTCCAACATAAGGTTCATCTACTACTTTGTATTCTATGAATGGAGACAACTCAGCATACTTTTTAATTGTCTTCTCAACAGACATTACTTCTGGAAGATTACTTCCTTGGGTTCTTCCTTGCAATATGTGAACAAGATATTTCATTGACACCTTACCATTGTTCCTCATGATTTCTTCAATGAGTAGAAACTCTTTCTTTCTGACACTTCCGATGAATAGATATCTTGAGAACAATTTTCCCAGAACTTCATAGTCTTCATTGCAAGTACAGTTTCTTCCATTCAACATAGCATGACCTTTAGCTAGAGAATCTATCATAAGCATTAAGTTCTCTGGAAAGCGTTTAATCTTAAGCATCTCATTATATACTTCTTGTCTAGCTTGAGAAGTAAGATCTATATGAATATTAGGGCAAGCACTTTGAGGCTGAACTCCTGAATTAACAAATGCATCACAGAGTAATCTCTTCCATTCTTCTATGATACTATCATCATCTCTAGAGAATGTCCCACTCCTAGCTCTATTGATTCTCTCATTCCATTCTTCAGATGACATCAATAGAAAGATAGAGATACTTCGTCTGTCAATATATTCAGTAAAGACATCCTGAGAACTAATGAAATCAAATTGGGATGGTGTTCCCGAGAGCATACATTTCTTTTTCTTATCAGACATTGGAAGTCCCAATCCAGCACCATCAGATGTAATATCATCCAAAGTCT
>Ga0315288_10010897_pt1 | contig 11460 bp, 7 predicted proteins | sample YL17G11_20_MG_FD_203454 | JGI IMG/M metagenome (GOLD analysis project Ga0315288, IMG submission 203454) | Sediment microbial communities from Yellowstone Lake, YNP, Wyoming, USA - YL17G11_20 | ecosystem: Environmental > Aquatic > Freshwater > Lake > Sediment | place: USA: Wyoming | collected... | reverse complement strand
CAGACGGGGACGGGCCTGCCCGTCTACATCGCGCGCGAGGCCCTCAGCGCGGATGGCATCATCGTCCTCAACCGCATCAAGCAGCACACCGATTTCGCGGGCGACTACGAGAGCGGACTCGCCAAGATGCTGGCGATCGGGCTGGGGAAGCGGCTCGGCGCCGCCGCCATGCACTCGCGCCGCTGCGCCAGTCTGCGGGAAGAGATACCGCCCGCGGCCGCGCTGCTGCTCGAACGGGCGCCCGTGATCGCTGGCTTCGCCATTCTCGAGAACGGCTATCACCAGACGGCCGAGATCGTGGGATTGCCGCCGGAGATGATCCTGTCGCATGAGAAGGTGCTGCTCAGGCGGGTGCGGCGCACCGCGGCGCGGCTGCCCTTCCACGAGCTCGATCTGCTCATCGTTGACTGGATCGGCAAGGACATCAGCGGGGTCGCCTTCGACACCCATGTGATCGGGCGGCGCATGATCTGGGGCGAGCGCGAGTTCGGGGGCGTGAGCATCGAGCTTATCGCCGCGCTCGACCTCACACCGGGCTCGCGCGGCAACGGCCTTGGTCTGGGCCTCGCCGACCTCGTGACTGAGCGGCTCGTACGGAAGATTGACCAGTTGGCCCTTCGCACCAATGTGCTGCACACGAACTTCCTCAACCGGGCGAAGATCCCGGTGACACTGCCCACTGATCGCGCGCTGCTCCGCGCCGCCTTCGTTGCGCTGGGCGAACCCGACCCCAGGAAGGTCCGCATGGCTCGGATCGCGGACACGCTACAGCTCGGCCGTATCTGGATCTCGGAGAGCTTGCTGCCAGAAGCGCGACGGAATGCCCGGCTGCGCGTGATTGGAGATCCGACCGAGCTGAAGTTTGACCGGAAGGGCGACCTCGAACGGCTCCCCCGCTAGCCGCCGGTGGACCAGATCATCAGCCGCTCGAGGGCGTCGGCGACGGCGCTCTCGTTGTTCGTGAGGGGCGAGACCCAGTCCGCAGCCGCGATCGCGTCCGCGTTCGCGTTGCGCACCGCCACCCCGCAGCCGGCCGCCTCCAACAGAGACACGTCATTGAAGTTGTCGCCGAAGGCCAGTGTCAGAGACCGTTCTACCCCGTAACGTCGCGCCAACGCCGCCAGCGCCCGGCCTTTCCCAGCCTCCCGGTGGTAGAACTCCAGGTACTCCGGGTTGGTCCGCATGACGGCCACCTCCCCGCCCCAGCGACCATGCCAGACCTCGTAAAGCTCATCTCGATGGCGTGGATCGGGCTTTCCCGGCGCGGTGCAATCGGTGACGAGGAGCAGCTTGGTCGGCTCCCTGCCCCGGAACACAGAGAGATCGGGCACGAACTCGAAGACCGCGCCCGTCTGGCGGGAGTAGAAGTCGGCGTAGGCCCGCAGCTCGGAATCGTCAACCGCGTAGAGCTTTTCGTCAAGGTAATAGTTGAGGTGGAATCGCTCGCGCCGGGTGTAGCCAATGAGCTCGTCCGCGTAGCGGGCGGGAAGCGCCATCTCGAAGATCGTATGGCCACCCTCCCCCAGCGACTCTCGCGCCAGGGCGCCGTTGTAGGCAATGGTGGGCCCGTCAAGGCCGATGATCTCGTAGAAGGGACGGATATTCGCGGTCATCCGGCCGGAGGCCAGCACAACGATCCCGCCGGATTCGTGAAAGCGCCTTAGAGCGGCCGCGTCGTCGGAGGACACACGTGCTTGGTCGTCCAGCAGCGTTCCGTCGAGGTCGAGCGCGATCAGGCGAAACGGCCGAGGGGCCGGCAGCGGTCTACTCATGGCAGCATGTCTTTCGGGCTGTCGCATTCGTCTCCCTTCTCTTTGCTTCGTTATCGAGACTGTGCGGCGGCATGCCCAACAAGGCAAGCGACATGTGGTATATTCAAGTTGAGCGGGGCGAGAAAGGAGATCTCAGTGCAGAGAGGCGAGCGCAATCTAGGCATAGCTGTAGCAGTGATGGCGGTCTGCGCGGCGATCGCGTTCCTCGGCTGGGGGGTGACGGGTGGGGCGGCGCAGGAGGAGCAGGCCGTGGGGCGGTATGAGGTCGCCGTCCCCGATCTCGTGCTCGACACGGCAACCGGCAAGCTTACGAGCAAGGGGCAGGTGTTGGAGCAGGCAATAGACCCGTCGGGGCAGGAGATCGGGCGCTACTCCGTGGATGGCTTCATCACAGCCGTGACCAGGAGGGTGGGGCTCAATGTGCTCGAGCAGCCCGTGGTGTGGCCGGAGTTGGTGAAGGGCTACGTCATCGTTGACACGAAGACGGGCCAGATCGTGAAGCAGCGCACCTACTACTCGCGTGCCCTTCAAGAAGGCGATTTGTAGCCGGACAACTGGTCGGAGGGTTGCGGTGCGCGCGGGCGTCGCAAGACGCCCGCGCAGTGTTTGTGAGGCGCGTCCGGCCGCCTTCCTCAAGTCGTGGACGCGCGTTGTCGAATCTTCTTAACAAGGGCTGTTGGTTGTCGCCCTGTTTGGATTGACACTGCCCAACCCGTGCTATATCTTGACGTCTGGTATTGGCAGAGGCGTGCCGGCGCGCAGCCGGCGGAGTGGGGGGAGTGGAGTCCGATGGATCAGGGTTCTGACCTGTGCCAATCAAAAATCCGAGCCAGCCTCGGGCTAGGGGCTCAGGAGCAGGAGACGTGGACAGGATCCGCACGACTGAAGTAGGCTGGTTTCCGGCACGGGGCTCGTACGAGGAAGCGGTGCTGAGCTGGCAAGAGCAGATTGACCAGTCTTTCCGGCGCCGCGATCTCGAAGCCCAAAGGACAGGATCTGAGCCGCGAGTGCGGCAAGAAGGCGGCGCGCGTGCGACTAGCCTGCGTGCCGGCTGACGTGCCAGTGTTCGGGACAGTGTGACTTTGATCTAGCTGGATAGGCGACAGTCCTGGGTGGGGAGATGGGTGTGCTCATCTCCCACGATGCGAAAGGGCGGAGCTGGCTCCGCCCTTTCGCCTTGGCCGGGAGGGGGCGCGCCGGGCGCGTGGAACCTTGAGTCAGTTCCGCGCAAGCCCGAAGTGCAAGGTTCGCATGGCTCGCTGTGTCATTGCTGGGGTAGCTGTAACGTATCTGCTGGCCGTGTTTCAAGCCACGGTCGGGGCACGGCTGGCCGTGGGCGGCGTCTCCCCCGACCTGCTTTTCGTCTGGAGCGTTTGCCTGGGGCTGCTGAGCGGACCGCGCATCGGCGCGCTCGCCGGGTTCGGCTCGGGTTTCTTCGAGGGGGCCTTGCAGCAGGCCATGATCGGCGCGCTGGCTGTCAGCAAGGCGGTGAGCGGCTGCGCGGCCGGCCTCCTGGCGGGGAGGATGTTCAGGGAGAACTGGCTCGTTCCCGCGCTGTCGGCCGGGCTGCTGACTTTGGTCAACGAGGTGCTTGTGCTCCTTCTCTCCGCGAGCGGACACGGCGGGAACCTCGCCCGCACAATCCTCGGCCGGGCCGTCTACCACGCCCTGCTCGCGCCTCCCGCGCTGGCGGTGATCGTGCGCGCTCGCCAGGCCATGACCGGGCAGCGCGCGGAGGTGAGCTAGTCCATGGCGCGCCGGCTGGTAGTGCTGCGCGCGACCGTAGTCCTGCTCTGCCTGCTCGTGCTGGGCCGGCTGGTCCAGCTTCAGGTTATCGAGGGCAACCGGAATCGCGAGCTGGCCGACGAGAACCGTATCAGAGTGATCCGCCGGCTCGCCCCTCGGGGCAACATCTACGACCGCCGCGACCGACTTCTTGCCGGCAGCCGCCTCGCCTTCTCCGTCTGTGTCGTCCCGGACGAGGTCCATGTCACCGGAGCGGACGACACCGCCGCGGCGCTGGCCCAGTTGCTCTCCATGCCCGCAGATGAGGTCCGCAAGACGTTGGAGGGCAGCGGCGCGGCCCGCTTCGAGGCCGCCTTCCTTCTGCGCGAGGCCTCCCCCGAGGTCGTTGCCCGCCTGGAGGAGCACTCCATCTACACGTCAGGTGTGAGCGTGCTCGCCGACGCAGTGCGTCACTACCCCCACGGAGCGCTGGCCGCGCATGTGCTTGGCTATGTCCGCGAGGTGAGCGGCGAGGAGCTGGCCCGCCCTGAGAATGCGGGGTACCGTCCGCTCGACCTCATCGGCAAGGACGGCGTCGAGAAGGTGGCAGAGCAGGCGCTCAAGGGCATTGACGGTGGAGACCAGATCGAGGTTGATGCCCGGGGCCGGCGTGTCAGAACACTTGGCACGATGGCGCCGCAGTCCGGCCGGAGCGTATGGCTGACGCTCGACCTTGACATCCAGCAAGCGGCAGAAGAGGCGCTCGGCGGCCGCGCCGGGGCTGTTGTTGCGATGGACCCGTGGACAGGGGAGGTGCTGGCTATGGCGAGCGGCCCTTCCTATGACCCAAACGTCTTCGTCGGCGCGCTGAGCCCCGAGGAATGGCGCCGCCTGAGCGGGCCAGGGCATCCGCAGCAGAATCGCGCGACCACTTCGCACTACCCGCCGGGCTCGCTCTTCAAGCTTGTCACGGCCGCCGCCGCTCTGGAGGCCCACGAGGTAAGCCCCGAAGAGCGGTTCCATTGCAGCGGTGCCTTCCGCATAGGCTCCTGGACGCTCCGGTGCTGGAAGCGGAGCGGGCACGGCGACTTGGATTTCACGCGGGGCTTCGCCCAGTCGTGCAACGTCATGTTTTCGACGCTGGGCCGCCGCACCGGGCCCGAGCGCCTGGCCGAGATGGCGCGCCGCTTCGGGCTCGGGGCACGCAGTGGCATTGACCTGCCTGAGGAGGCGGCCGGGCTCATCCCTGACCCGGAGTGGAAGCGCAAAAAGCGGAGTCAGCCCTGGTACCCCGGCGACACCTGCCAGCTGGCGGTAGGTCAGGGCGATTGCCTCGTCACCCCGCTGCAGATGGCGCGCGAGGTGGCGGTCATCGCCAACGGGGGGACGCTGGTCACGCCCCGCGTGATCCTGCGTGTGGAGGGAGAAGACACGGCTGTTCGGGGCAAGAGACAGCGCTCAGTAGGACTTGAGCCGGAGACAATCGAGGCAATAAGAGCAGGCATGAGGGCGGTCGTCGCGCCCGGCGGCACGGCGTCACGCATCGCCACAGATAGGTACGCCATCGCCGGCAAGACCGGCACCGCCCAGGCGCCGGGCGGCCAGCCACATGCCTGGTTCGGAGGCTATGCTCCCGCGGACGACCCCAAGCTGGTGGTCGTGGTGGTGGTCGAACACGGCGGCAATGGCAGCGCGGCGGCCGCTCCGATTGCCCGCCATGTCATGGATGCGGCTCTCCTGCCGGAGAAGGAACGCCCGCCCTGGCACGCGCCCGGTCCGCCGGCTCAGATCTCGCCGCGTCCCGCGGAGCAGCCGCTGTGATATCGCTTTTCGTCACGCTGGCGACGCTGCTGCTCTCACTCCGCCCTTCGCTGCCGCCGCCTGCGCCAACGCCGCCCCCCGAGCTTCGCCCCGCGCCGGCGCCGGTCGCGCCGCCGGCCGCAGGGATGGCTCTCAGCTACAGCCGCCCACTTGGCCAGATCGCCCGCTATCACATGACGGTTGAGGCGCGGGGCGAGCAGATCAGCCTGGACGAGCACATTCCCGTCAAGTGGCAGGCCGAGATCGAGCTGACGGAGGAGGTGATCGCGCGCGGGCAGGACGGCAGCCTCTGGCTTCGGGTCAAAGGAGGGCCCATCGCGGTCAAGGACGGAAACAGCGTATTCGCTAGCGGGATGATGAACGAATGGCCGCAGATGGATCTTCATGTGAGCAGGCTGGGTGAGGTGTTGGAGGCATCGCCTTCGGGCTCGGCCGCTGAGATGGGCGAGAGCGCGCGGGCCTTCGTCGCCCTCGCCGCCCAGCCGCCCACCATCATGCTGCCCGACCGGAACGTACAGCCGGGAGATGAGTGGCAGTGGGAGCGCGAGGGGGCGCGCCAGGTCAACAGGCTGGTGTCAGTCACAGGCGCAGGCGACACCCTTGTGGCGAACCTGTCGAGCTCCGGGGCGGCGCCGTTGCGCCTGGAGGAATCGGACCCGCGCCTGGGGATTGCCACACGGATGACCGGGAATGTGACCTACGACTCCAAGGCGGGGCTGCTTGTGGCACAGGGGCTGGTTCAGCGGCACAAGGGAGAGATGCGTCTGCGCACGAAGTCGGAGACGACCCTTGACACGGCGGAGGGCAGGGAGCTGTTCGAGATGGAGAGCGACTTGACGGTTGCCTTCGAGGTGCGACTGGTTGGCGCCAGAGACCCCGGCCGCCCTGCGGGCGCCGCTGACAGAGATTACCAGTGAGCGCGAACGAGAGGGGTAGGTGAATGAGATATCTTGGTCTGGAGTCACGTAACATGATCGGAGTCGACCTGATGGGTCTCGCCATCGTCGCGGCCGTGCTGCTGCTTGCGGCCGCGCCCGGGGGTGCCGCGCCGGGTGGGGTGGAGCGCCGCACACTTGCCAACGGCCTCGTGCTGCTGGTGCAGGAGGATCACTCCGCGCCCCTGGTCTCCTCGTACGTCTGGTATCGCGTCGGGATGCGACATGAGCAACCGGGCGAGGCGGGCATCAGCCACTTCCTCGAGCATATGGCCTTCAAAGGCACGGAGCGTCTGAGCGGGCGCGAGATGAACCGGCTCGTCACCGCCAAGGGCGGCTACTTGAACGGCTTCACTTCCATGGACTACACCGCCTACGTGGAGACGCTGCCCGCCGATTCGCTCGATCTCGCTTTCGAGATCGAGTCCGAGCGCATGGCGAAGTGCCTTCTCTCGGCGGAGGATATCGAGTCCGAGAAGGGCGTGGTGCTGTCCGAGTTCGAGGGCGCCGAGAACGACCCCGGCTTCCTGCTGCGGCGGCGCGTAATGGCCGAGCAGTTTCCCGGCGAGCCCTACGGTCGCACCGTCATCGGGGAGAAAGAAGACCTGCGCGCTCTCACCAGAGACAAGGTGCTCGCCTACTACAGGACCCATTACGCCCCGAACAACGCCGTGCTCGTGGTGGTCGGCGACATCGTGGCCGACGACGTGTTCGCCAAGGCGGAGCAGTACTTCGGCGACATTCCGCGGGACGAGCCCGCCCCTCCCGTACCCAACCCAGGGCGCGGCCCGACGGGAGAGAAGCTGGTGAAGCTGGAGGTGCCCGGCCGGACCCCCTACCTCCAGATGGTGTACGAGGTGCCGCCGATACAGCACCCCGATCACATCGCCCTCGAGGTGCTGCAGAACATCCTCAGCAGCGGACGCACGAGCCGGCTGTATCCGGCGCTGGTGCACAGCGGCCTCGCCTCCGATGCCGGCGGCTGGGACTATGAAAACCCCCAGCCAACCGTCTTCGCTTTTGAGGTCTCCCTGCGCCCGGGTGTCGAGCACCAGCAAGTCCAGGGAGTTCTGGATGACGTGATCGAGCGCCTGAAGCAGGAGCCGGTGGCCGAGGCCGAACTCACCAAGGCGAAGAACAAGACCAAGGCCAGCTTCGTCTACTCCAGCGACGGGGTGACGAAGCTCGCGCAGCAGATCGGCTACTACGACATCATCTACACCCACGACTACCTGACCGACTTTCCGGCGAAGGTTGATGCGGTGACGGCCGACGACATTCAGCGCATCGTGCGCAAGTACTTCACCCCGGAGAACCGCACGGTGGGTTGGCTCATCCCCACCGGCGAGCCGGCCGAGGGCCCTGTTGGTGGTCCCGCGCCGACGGATGTCCGCTGGCAGCACCACCGCGACGAGCCCACCGACGCCGACGCGGCTGATCCGCTGGTTCCGCCCCCGCCAGGGCTGGGCCGCGTTGCGCCGATCCATTATCTCAAGCTCGACAACGGCATGACGGTCATCATCCAGGGGAACCACGCGGCGCCGTTCGCCGCCGTCTTCGGCAACATCACGGCCGGACCGGTGCTCGATCCGGGGGACAAGGCCGGGCTCGCCGCCTTCTGCGCGGAGATGCTGTCACGCGGCACGGAGAAGCGCTCGTGGCAGCAGATCAGGGAGGAGCTGGAGGCTGTCGCGGCGGAGCTTTCTTTCGGCACCGGCGTGCAGGTCGGCACGGTTGGCGGCCGCTGCCTGAAGGACGACCTCGGCCTGCTGCTGGATGCGATGGCGGAGCAGCTCACACAGCCGGCATTTCCACCAGAGGAGATCGAGCGCGTGCGGTCAGAGCTGCTGGCCGCGCAGCAGCGCCGGGACGAAGACACACAGCAGGTGGCCGAGAAGGAGCTGTTCGCCAACCTGTATCCGGCCGGGCATCCTCTGCACACCCCGCGGCTCGGCACCGCCGAGAGCGTCGCCGCCATCACCCGCGATGACCTCGTCCGGTTTCACAGCAAGTACTGCCGGCCGGAGAACACGTTCGTCGCCATCGTCGGCGATGTTGATCCGGCGAAGGTAGACGAGGTGATCGAGCAAGCCTTTGGCGGCTGGGCGCGCGCGGGCGATCCGGTGCGGCCGGAGCTGCCGCAGGCCCCGGTGCCCGACAGGCCGCGCGTCGTCAGGATCGAGGTACCGAACAAGACGCAGGTTGACATCGCCCTCGGCTTCCCCGGCATCAGCCGGCGCGATCCCTGCTACTATGAGGCCGACCTCATGAACTACGTGCTGGGCCGCAGCTTCATGAGCAGGCTCAACATGCGAATCCGGGAGGAGCTAGGGCTTGCCTACTACGTCTACAGCATGTACCTGGCCTACTGGGGGCCGGGTCCGTGGATGCTGCAGATGGGCGTTAACCCGGCCAACGCCGACACCGCCATGTCGGCAGCGCTGGAGGAACTTCAGCGCATTCAGCGGGAACCCCCTTCCCAGGAAGAGCTGCAGCTTTGGAAGGACTATGTGAAGGGTACGGTTGCGCGGCGGATGGAGACCTACGGCGGGATCGCGCAGGAGCTGGTGCTGGCCTCCTTCTACGACCTGGGGCTCTACCATGCCTACGAGTACCCCGGCCTTCTCGCGGCGATAACGCCGGAGGAGGTCCACCAGGCGGCGGAGCAGTTCCTGCATCCGGAGGGTTATGTGGCGGTGGTGGCGGGGCCGGTGAACGGGAGTGGTGGAAAGTAGGCCGGCTGAGGGCGGGGGCAGGAGACACGCTCCTGCCCTACGAAGTTTCCCTCACCGGCTCAACTTCCGAGCGGGCCCGGCGGGCAAGCGCGGCGGTGATGCCGATCCACAGCACCAGGCCTGCGAACCACGCGAGGCCAAGCGCGCTGAAGAGGCCGGCTTCGTGCGGCGGCCTCACGGCTCCCTGCAACTGGCACGAGCACTCATACGCGCCAAAGGTGGACCCGAAGATGTAGGCCACGATTGTTATCAGCGCGACCATTACGGCCCAATAAGTGAGCGTCTTCTTCCAACCCGCTATCTTGCCTACCAGGATGAGCCCCGGAAGGCTGAGCCCCGGCCCCCCGAGGAGCAGCGCGAGGGCCGGCCCGAGCGCGAAGTACTTGAGCAGCAAGGCCTTGGTGAAGGCCACCTCTGTCAGCATCGGGAAGTACATGAGCGTGCCGAAGAGTGCGCCCAGGAACACCGGCAGGAGGTGGTTGCCCTGGGGGTGGCCGAAGCGCAGCCCCCCGGTGTCGGCCGCCGTCGGCATGACCCATCTCAGCGGGATGTAGTTTACGATAAGCGCGATCGCGATGACGGCGATGATGAAGATCGGAAGGATCATCCGGAGGAGCAGCCAGGTCTGACGCCCCCACTCCCGCGTCTCCTCCGGGCCGAACCACAGCAGAGCCAGCCCCGCTAGCCCGGCGAGTGCGAGCAGCACGCCGCCCAGTCGCACGAACTGCCCCACACCCTCCGGGAAGTACGGGTCCAGCGGCAACCAGGCGCCGAATATCAGCACGGCCACCAGCATGCCGAAAATGACCCCGGCTCGTCGCGACTGCTCGGGGGAGTGGTCCAGCAAAGCGACCGCCCGCTGGTTCTCGATCTCGCACTGCCGCGCCGCCTCCTCCCGACGGAACAGGAAAGCCATCGCCGACCCAACCAGAACCGCGATGATCGGCACGGCGAAGAACCGCCACAGCGCGAGCCGATAGCCGATCACCTGGTAGGTGAGGACCGTGTTGACGATGTGGATGGCGGGAGCGGCGAAGACGAAGCAGAAGGCGGGGCCGATGCCCGCGCCTCTGCGGAGAATCCCCGCGAAGATCGGCACGACGTTGCAGGAGCAGACCGTGAGGACGTTGCCGGAGACCGCGGCGACGCCATAGGAGATGATGCGGTTCGCCCTCGCGCCGAAGTACTTCATCACGGAGTAGCTGGGGACGAACACCACGAGAGCGCCCGCGACCAGAAAGGCCGGCAGCACGATGGTGAAGGCGTTGAGCGTGAAGATACAACACTTGAACAGATTGACGGCCTGCCCCAGAGTCTCCACTGGGTCCTCCCGTTCAGCCCCGCTAAAGAGGGGGCCAGCGACCCCGCTGGCCCTCCCAAGAGATTCTGAGGCCTCGGTGTTAACTTACTGTTAATGAACGGCGGCGCTTTTCGCTTCGGCGAGGATGGCCCAGGGACAGGAGACACGCTCCTGCCCCTGGGAGCGCAGGCGTCCCGCCTGCTCGTCCTCGCCCGCGCCCCGGAGCATAACGGGAGCCCGCAGAGGGGCTCCCCCTACCGGCTTTGGGAGGAGGCAGGCGAGACGCCTGCGCTCCCGGGGGCAGCGGGCACCAGCAGCCTCGGCACGAGCTTGCCGTCCTCGACATCGAGCACAATGGTATCGCTGTCTCGATACTCTCCCTGGAGGATGCCGCGCGCGATCGGGTTCTCGACGAGCCTCTGAATCGTGCGCCTCAGCGGCCGCGCGCCGAAGTCCGGGTCGAAGCCCTTGCGCGCCAGCAGCAAGCGTGCCGCCTCCGTCGCCTCGAGGCTGATGTGCCGCTCGCGCAACTGCTCCCGTACGCGGTCCAGCATGAGGTCAACGATCTGCTCGATCTGCGCCTCGGTCAGCGGCTCGAAGACCACGATCTCGTCTATGCGGTTGAGCAGTTCCGGCCGGAAAGCCCGCCGCAACTCCGCCAGCATCTGCTCGCGGGTGCGGGCGAACTCGTCTCTCTCGGGTCCCGCGCCGAACCCGAGCGACCCCGACTTAACCAGCCGGCTGCCGAGGTTGCTCGTCATGATGATGACCGTGTTCTTGAAGTCAACCACGCGGCCGGCGGCATCGGTCAGCCGCCCGTCCTCCAGAATCTGAAGCAGCATGTTGAACACGTCCGGGTGCGCTTTCTCGATCTCGTCGAAGAGGATCACCCGATACGGCCGCCTTCTCACCGCCTCCGTGAGCTGGCCGCCCTCCTCATAGCCGACATAGCCGGGCGGCGCGCCGACCATCCGGGAGACGGCGAACCGCTCCATGTACTCCGACATGTCGAGCCGGACCATCGCGTCCTCGTCATCGAACAGGAACTCCGCCAGCGCTCGCGCCAGCTCGGTCTTCCCCACACCCGTCGGGCCGAGGAAGACGAACGAGCCAATCGGCCGCTTCGGGTCCTTGAGGCCGGCCCGCGCCCGGCGGATGCTCTCGGACACGGC
>Ga0315288_10010896_pt1 | contig 11461 bp, 8 predicted proteins | sample YL17G11_20_MG_FD_203454 | JGI IMG/M metagenome (GOLD analysis project Ga0315288, IMG submission 203454) | Sediment microbial communities from Yellowstone Lake, YNP, Wyoming, USA - YL17G11_20 | ecosystem: Environmental > Aquatic > Freshwater > Lake > Sediment | place: USA: Wyoming | collected... | reverse complement strand
CTGGGGGACCCAAAAGGATTTCTCGATGCAGTGATTCTGCCACCGGGATGGGAAGGAATGGAAAGCGACGCTCTCGCCGCAAGGCGCGCTTTCACAGAAGGCAAATTCGAAGAAGCGTTGAAAGTGCTTCCGCGATACCTGCGTGATGAGGGAAGACTGCTCGCGGAATTAGTGAAGACCGGAGATGCAGGGCGCGCGCTCAGAGCGCTCAATCCACAGATGGCGCTGTTTTTCATGAACGCGTACCAGTCGTACCTGTTCAACAAGGTGATGGCGCGGCGCGGGATGGAAATGATTGACAAGCTGATGGAAGGGGATTTGGCATACATACACGCGAAAGGGGCGGTGTTTCTCGTGAAGGATGCGGCCGCGGAAGCGCCGAGGGCGGAAAGTCAGGAGATATCGCCGTCAGGGCCGATTTACGGGAAGAAACTGCTTTTTGCGAGCGGCAAGCCCGGGGAAATGGAGAAGAAGATTCTTGCAGAAGAAGGATTGGCGATGGAGCTTTTCAACGAGAAGCGGCTCGGGCGGCTGAGCGGAGAAAGACGGCCGTTCAGAGTGCCGGTGAAAGTTGCAGGGCCGGTGGAGGAGTCGGAGGCGGGGGTGCTCGTGATGAAATTCGAGTTGCCCGCAGGAGCATACGCGACGAATATCCTGCGGGAAGTGATGAAGAGTACCGAACTCGAAGATGAAGAGTAAAATACACGCGAGAGGAGACCGTTCATGATTACACGCGAGCAATGTGAGTGGGCGAAGGACAGGGCGCTCGAATATCTCGAAGCCTCCGGCATTGCCGTGACCGCAGATGAAGAGAAACGAATTGAAGTGGCGGATTTCGGCCTTTCTGATTTGGAGAACACGGGGCTGGAATTGCTCGTGTACGTGAATACCGACCGCTGTTGCGCCAAAGAACTGGTGCTGTTCCCAGGGCAGACGTGCCCGGAACACAAGCATCCGCCGGTGGCAGGCGGGCCGGGGAAGGAAGAAACTTTCAGGTGCAGGTCGGGAGAAGTCTACCTATACGTTATGGGTAAGACGACGGCGAAACCAAAAGCAAAAGCCCCCAAAGGGCACGAAAAGTATTACACAGCGTGGCACGAAGTCGTGCTGAAGCCCGGTGAACAATACACGCTTAGCCCGAACACACTGCACTGGTTCCAGGCAGGGCCGGAAGGAGCGGTGGTTTCGGAATTCTCGACGAAAAGCCGAGATGAAGCGGACATATTCACGGACCCGGGAATACAGAGGTCGACGAAGGTAAAAAAGTGATGCGGACTACGCGTTCTTCTTCAGGAAGAAACGGAACTTGTTGCCGGTCCAGAAATGTCTGAGGAAGGCGTGATAAAGTTTCTTGATAATGCCGGGCGGGCGGCGGAAACGTGAATATGTATAGCACGCGATGACCGTCAGGCCTATTTTCGCGGCGAGGTTCCTGAACGCAGTGTAAGTGAATTCGTAAAGATGGTGGGGGGAATGGATACGAGTCTTCTTGAGGCCGGTCTTTTCAAGCCAGCGTTTGAAGCGCAGGTCGAGACCCATGATGTTGGGGACTTCAATGACGAGGATGCCGTTGCTTCGGACACGGCCGGCAAGGGCCTTAAGGAAAGAGACTGGGTCGAGCGTGTGTTCAATGACGTGGCAGGCGGTGACAACATCGTAAAGCTTGTCGCCGGGGGGAATCCGGGTGATGTCTTCACACGCGGCATGGAGACCGAGCTTCTGACAACACTCAACCGCGGCGCGGGAGATGTCGATGCCGTGAGCATCCCAGCCGCGTTCGCGTGCGGCGAGAAGCAAGTCGCCGGTGTTGCAGCCGACGTCGAGAAGCGCGCCTTTGTCCGGCAACATCTTCTCGACCTGAGAAAGCAATTCCACGTTGTGATAGTATGGCGCGACGCGGGTGTGAAAATCTTCGGAAACGGAGCCAGTGATAGGGCCTTCGTCGTCCTTTTCATACATCTCGCTGATGAAGCGTGTGTCATAAATGGGACGCGGCGCAAGGTAGAGCAGTTCGCAGGAAGCGCACTGCACAAAGAAGTGCTGGGCGTCAACGACGTACTTGTGAAACGGCCGCCGTTTGGAACTGCCGCACACGGGACATGCCGGGACGTCTTCCCATCGCCATTGCTCGACTGCTCCGGCGGACGTGCCGGGAGACTTCGCATCACCCATCTATTACTCCTTATGCCGGAGAAGATGATACCGCCGTTGACGGGATGGCGCAAGATTGGCGAAAGCGTTTACCCTTTACACTTGAAGCCGGGGCAAGAGAATTGGCCGCGGCAGATTCGAATAAAACAGGAGGCCGCATGGAAACCAGAGTATCACTCGGCGGACAGTGGACGCTCGGCAGTACGACTGCCGGACAAGGCGAAAAAAGAGGTTATCAGACGAAGCCGATATGGGAGGGCTTCGAAGCGCAGGTGCCGGGGTCGGTGATGAATGATTTACAGCGCGCCGGTCTGATACCCGACCCGCGCTGGTGCAGGAATCCTGAAGACGTCTCCTGGGTGGGAAGACGCGACTGGTGGATGCAGAAGCGTTTTATCGCGCCGCAGGGAGAGAAGCAATATCTCCGGTTCGAAGGCGTTGACACGTTTGCAGACGTGTTCATCGATGGTGAATTGATAGCGAGTCTCGATAACCAGTTCATCCCCCACGAGATAGACGTGACCGGCAAGGTCGTGCCGGGGAAAGAGCATCTGATAACGGTAAAGCTCGAAGGGCCTGAACACGCAACAGCGCGCGTGGCGGGAAAACCGCTCGGGTTCTTCAACGGGTGGTATCACAGGCTGTACGCGAGAAAAGCCCAGATGTCTTATGGCTGGGACTGGGCGAGATATGTGCCGACGCTCGGCATACTGCGACCGGCGGAAGTCATCGGTGTAACCGGGCCGCGCATAAAGGACGTGTGGGTGAGGACGCTTTCCATCGAAGAAAAGTGCGCCGTGATTGAAGTAAATTCAGTCATTGAAAACGTGGGCGAAGAAAAGCGGCTGGAGATTGCGTTGTTGGCGGTGTCGAATTTGGGAGGGAAGGCCGAATTCTCGGAACTGGTTACATTGCCTCCCGGTGAAACTACGCATACGACGAGAATGGAAGTGGCCGACCCGACGCTTTGGTGGCCCTCGGGTTACGGCGAGCCGATGCTCTACCGGGGCGAAGTAACTCTGCGCGAGAATGACGAGCCGGTGGCATCAAAGAAGGTGTCTTTTGGGATACGGACGGTTGAACTGGTGCTCGAGAAATCCGGTAACAACGCGTTTTGTTTCAAGATAAACGGGCGGGAGGTCTTCGCTCAAGGCGCAAATTGGGTGCCGATAGACGTGGAGTTCACGACATCGCATGAGAAGTATCGGGCGGCGTTTGAACTGCTGAAGCACGCCCGCATGAACATGCTGAGGGTCTGGGGCGGCAGCATCATCGAAGACCCGTATTTTTACGAACTGGCCGATTCATATGGAGTGATGCTCTGGCACGACATGATGTACGCGTGTGGAGAATATCCGACTGACGACGGCTTCCGTGAGCAGGTGCGGACGGAAACCAAAGCAATAATGACAGCACTGCGCAACCATCCGTCGATTGTGCTCTGGTGCGGGAACAACGAGAACGCATGGCTGTTGACCGAACATCCGCTGTTCTCGAAAGACATCCCTGACGTGGTATCGCAGATGGATCCGGACAGACCATACTGGCCGTCAAGTCCCTGGTCGCCAAAGGGTCTGGAGCCGAACAGCCAGGACGCAGGCGATTGTCATGACTGGTCGGCGTGGCATGGAGGCAAGGGCCGCATTGCCGTCGAAGAGAATCGCTGTCTGTTCCTGAGCGAATACGGATGCCAGGCTCCCGCGGAACTCGCGACACTGAAACGGATTATCCCGTCAGATGACATCGGGCGGCTCGGCCCGTCGTGGTCGCTGAGAATGGGCGTCGTCGAGCTTCTGATGACAATGTCCGCCCCGTGGATGGGCACGCCGACCGGCGACATGGACAGGACTCTCAACGCAATGTGGTGCGCGCAAAAAGAAATAGATGCGCGCGCGTTCTACCTGCACAGGGCGCGCATACTCGAGAGCAAGGGCGGCTCAGGCGGAGTGCTCGTCTGGGCGTTCGGCGAAGCCTGGCCCGCGATAAACTGGTCGATAGTGGACTTCCTCCTCCATCCCAAAGCCGCGTATTATGGAATCAAGCGCGCCTCCAACGCCGTGTCTATGACATTTATCCAGAAAGACGGCGTGGTGAAGACTTTCATCAGCAACGGCGGGCTTGAGCCAATCGAAGGCAGGATGCAGGTGACGACGCACGCTATTCATGGAAGGAAACTCGCAGAAGGCACTGCGAAGGCGTCGGTTCCTGCGCTGAAAGCTGTCGAAGGGCCGGAAATCAAGAAATCCAAAGAAGCTGTTGTGATTCACTTCGAGTTCGAAGGCGAAAATGGATTGACCGCGGCGGATACGCAATGGCTCGAAGTCGTGAGCGCGGACAAGATGCCCAAGGGTTCCGTAGAGGCCGCATGGGTAGACAATCACAACCTGCGCGTCGTTAACAACGGTGACGGCGTGTTGCGGATGGTTCAGGTGCGTGACGCTTCGGGAAAAGGCGTCCTCTGGAATGACAATTTCTTCGACCTCCTGCCGGGTGAAGAAAGGGTTCTGACGGGGCGTCTCATACCGGAGATGACTCCTTACGACCGTGCTACGGTAACAGTGTCGGCGGAAAATGCCCCCATCAGGAGAATTGCGTGAAACGACCGCCAAAGACGTTCGCATTGCCCTGCTTTGCCGCGGCATTGCTGGTGGCGTCCCTGGCGGGATGCGCGACAAGCACGACCCAACAGCGACCGAAAGCCGCGGCCTCGGCGGATATAGTCGCGCTGAAGATGGCCGCGGCTAGCAAGAAGCCCGACGGGACTCCCCTCAAGGAAGGGGACCCCGAATACATCAGTCCGCAGGAAGCGACCGCGCGTCTCGACAAACTGCTGAACAGACCGGCGGCGCAGGCCAAACATGAAGCGGCGGGACCTCCATCTGAATACACTCGTCCTCCCGCACTTGTCACCGGAAGTTCAGTGCCCGTTCACGTGACTGTTACGAACGCGCATGACCAGCCCGCGGACTTTCTCCTCAGGCTCACTGCATCCGGGATGAACATGTTGCCGGGAAACTCGCCGCTCGGCCAATACTGCCACGGCTCTTACTCCGGCAAGGTTCCCGCGGGGCTTGTGAGAATAGAGATAAAAGGAGGTCTTTTCCGCAGGGCAATTGTGCGGGAATCCGTCGTCAAGCCCGGCATGACTATGCAGGTGAAGGCAAGACTCGATGAGGGTATCCTCGCTTCAGGGCAGAAGGATGGTTACGTTCCCTGGAGGTTGCTTTACAGGCCGCCGGCCGAGAACGCCGAACTGGACTTGAAGCAGGTTGAGTCGGTCTGGCAGACGAGAATAATCGCGGCTGACGGAAATCCGCAAGGCGAACTCCTCGGCGCAGTCATGCCTCCCTGGCCGGGTTACGGGCATAGTATCGCGATCGGCGGCGCAAAAATGGCTGGTGTGCTGGACGCGTGGCGGCAGTCTCAAGGCAGCGCTCCAGGCGGCGCTTTTCTCGCAGACCCCGCGGTGCTGTGGAATGCCGCGATTCTGCCGCCGGAGAACACCCAGTTGATATCGCCTAAGAGCGCATTCTTCTTGTGGAGCGGACTGAGAGCACGTCTTCCCAACGCGGGCGTTTTCGAGGATTACCTGCCGGCGGAACTCCCGGCCTTGTATCTGACTGGACTGACAAACGCAGTGTGCGTCCCGCCTTCAAAGAGCGGCCTGGATGTGTTCGCGGCTTTGAGCAAGGCGTACCCCGGCATTCTGCCCGCACCGTGGATGCCAAAACCGGAGGAAGCCTTCCCGAACGTCTTTATCTGGGGTAATCCAAAGTCGCCCGTGGACGCGCTGGAAGCTCTTAAGAAAGGCAGTTACACAATAGGGGAAGGGCTTTACATCTACGCAACTCTGGATGGGAAGCCTCCGAGCACAACCGAGATATTCACAACCGGCAACCCGCATGTGTTCAATCTGTCCATCTTCACCGCAATGCTCAGCGACGCCGGAGTAGATGAAGTAATCATATACAAAAATGGGGAAGCGGTCCATCGCGAAAAAGGACACCGCAACGAAACCAGGATGCAAATCAGCTTCTCGGTAAATGAGGAAAGTCCCGTACGATACTGGGTCGCCGCGCTGGGACACGCGGCTGAACCTGCAAATGGCATGGCATCTGAAGAAACAACCCAGCCGGCCGGAAGATATAAGCTTTTCGGAATGACCTCGCTTTTCAACATTGGAACAGCGCCCTTTGCGGAACCGCCGGAACAGGACATTCTCGTGCGCGCCAAGGACTTGCACGGACGGCCCGTCCAGGGCGCAAGAATCGCTGGAACCGGCCGGGATGTTCAGACCGATGGGGACGGGAAAGCGACGGTAAAATGGCGAAAAGACCGCAAAATCACAGTCGAATTCAGAGAAAAATCAGTGGAAATCGACCCGTTAGCCGGTAACCAGCTTCTACGGTTGTACGAGGCGGCGAACAGCGGGGCGCTGGACTGGAAGAGTGGTGAATACTTCAATCGAGTGAAGGCCGCGCTCGGCAATCAGACCCTCGACGTGATGCTTCCAGTGGACGCCGCACAGGGGGAAGACACAGGGGCAAAAACCCCTTGACACCCCCGGCGGCCTGCCCTATAATCCGAAACTCCGAGGTAGCAGTATGTGTCTGACGCCGGAAGGAGTATGAATGGGAGAGCCTGATGACAGAGGCCTCGGCAGAATACTCGTCGATGCCGGTCTGGTTACCCCCAAGACGCTTCAGGAAGCCCTGAATTATCAGAAAAGCATAGGCGGAAAACTCGGCCGAATTCTGGTAAAGCTCGGGGCGCTTCATGAAGACCAGCTTCTCGAGTTCGTCGCCAAACAGCAGGGACTGGAAGTTGTGTCTCTCAAGGGCTTCGAACCGGAGGAAAAACTCCTCAAACTCGCTCCACGTACTTTCTGGCTTCAGCACGAAGTGGTGCCTTTCAAGGTGGACCGCTCGACACTCAAGGTAGCGATGAGCGATGCGAGTGACATCATGGTGATAGACGAGTTGCGTTTCACCACTTCTCTCGAAGTGGTGCCCGTGCTTGCCGCCGAGCGCGATATACAGGCCATATTGAACAAGCACTTCTACAAAGATGAAGACGCCGGACGCCCGCGCCAGCACACGGACCTGAGAAACGTGGCGCGTGAACTGGAAGCCAAAGGCCCGGTTCGCGGTGAGCGCGAGAAACTCATAGCTGACGTGCTCGCCGCTAATCCGGCGAAACTCGCCAAGGCTATCGCGTCCCTGGCGATGAAGAAAGGTCTTTGGGAACCCAAGGACCTCGCGGATGAACTTAATGAGACCCCTTAAGCGCTTGATGGAGTAGATGGATGAAGACCGTCTCCTTTGAGCAACTGATTCAGGAAGTGATGCAGGCGGTGGGAGCGGCGCCTGTCGCCGCACGAGCCGCTGTCGAAGCGGCTGTGAAGCAGATACGCGGGCACCTCGCGGCCGGCGAGCCTGTCGAACTCGCCTCTGATATCACCGTACAGCCTTCCGCCGGCGTCACTGTCGCACAGGCTGTGACCGGCAAAGTATACAGGATTCTCCTCGCTGTAGGTGCCGTGGATTTCTTTACCAACACTATGGTTCAGAGACTTACCGGCCCGCGCACGAGCGTGGCCGTGGCGGAAGGCGTTGACGCGGCCTGGAAGAAAGTCGAATCGAATGACCCGGACCTCGTCATTGTCGATAGCACGCTCGATAACCCCCGTTCTCTGGCTGCGAAAATTAAGCAAACTCTGGCGACAAGCCTCATTGCCGTAATCCTCGTATATCCCGAAGGCACCGACCCGAACGCAGTCGACGGCCTCAAAGTTTGCGAGGACGAGAGTCTTGTTGAGCCTTTCGACCTCGACGAACTCGTTGCTCTCGTCGAAGATGAGCTTACAAGGAAGGAACAGGAAGAGGCGTTCTTCGAACACGAAATACACTTCCAGCTCAAGACCACCGAGCAATACGTTGAGCAGGCTAACGACCTTATCGCAAGACTCATCGACCAGGTCAAGATGTCTGATGAGAACAAGGCGGCGGTGAGCGTGGCTTTCCGCGAAGCCATCGATAACGCCGCTCGCCATGGAAACAAGAACCAGGAAAACCGAATCGTCGACATAATCTACCTGCTCGATAAGGAAAAGGCGACTATAACGGTGGAAGATGAAGGGGACGGTTTCGATACGGAGATGTTTGTGACACGAGGCCGTGAGGGCAATGCTGTGGCGGCGGCTCGCGAACGAAACGTGGCCGGGCGCGTCGGCGGGCTTGGAATCATGCTCATGCTCAAGTGCCTCGACGACCTCGAATACAACGCCGTCGGTAACCTCATCAAGCTCACGAAGTTTGTGGCGTGACCCCATGAAGGGCATTTAGAATGGCTGCCATAGATTTCAAGGTCAGGGTCGTGAAGAGCCCCCAAGGCGCGGTCGCCACCGTAGCCGAGGTCACCGGCTCGATTGACGCCACTACGATAAACCAGTTCCAGACTATCATGGATAAGCTGGTGCAGAAGGGCGTGAAGAACCTCGTACTCGACTGCACAAACATAAAGTACATAAACTCCACGGGCCTTGGAACGCTTCTCAAGTACGTCGATACGTTCTCCGGTGTTGGCGGCAACCTTCTGTTCATCCGGGTGCCGAGCAAGGTGATGCTCGTAATGGAAATGCTCGGCTTCAACGCCCTCTTCAATATCTACGAAGAAGAAGATGAAGCTTTGCAATTCCTCGGAGCAGGAGTCACGGAAGCGCCGGAAGCCACACCAGTCGCGCCTGTTGCGCCCGTGGCTCCGGTAACACCTTCGGTCGCGCCCAGAGTGGCCCCGCAGCGCGTTCCGTCAGGCGTCCAGCCTCGTCCCTCAGTAGCGGCCGGCGGACAAGTCTCATTCCCGATGGAAGCCGAATGCTCGCGTTGCCATCAGAAGCTCGAAATACCCGGAGCCGGAACTTTCCGTTGCCCTCGGTGTGCGCAAATGTGTACGGTAGACGGAGGCGGAAAAACCGCGTTCCCGGCAACCAGACTTCCTGCTCCGGTAGAAGTGTCGATACCGGCCTCGTCAACTTTCGCAGGCGTAGTCGCGGCTCTGGCTGAAGGCATCGCCGTCACGATGGGCATTAACTCCAATAAGGCTCAGAGCATTCGTGACAATGTCGGCGGCTTGATAATGAAAATGGTGGACTCTTCTTATAGGGCCGATGCGACCAGCGCCATAAATGTGCTCCTTATTCCGACGGATAACGGGCTGAGAAGTGAAATAGTCGACAACGGCACCGGCCTCGATGCCAGTGCAATCAGTTCGGCGGCTGACGACGTAAAGGTAACACCGCACCCGGTCAAGGGCAACGTTTACACTCTGCTTTATCGCAGATAAGGGCCGTAGGAGAACAAGCGAATGGCGCCTGCACCGAGTTCACGCAGCGGCCGTGGCAAGCCAATAGGCGAAATCCTTATAGAAAACGGGGCCGTTACTCCCGAACAGCTCGCCCGCGCCATCGCGGAGCAGAACAGCAATTATGACCTTCTCGGCAGGATACTTGTCCGTCTGGGAGCCTGCGGCAATACCGAACTGCTCTCTGCTCTTCAGGCTCAATACAGGGTGACCACGGTTGAGATTGGCCGGATTCCTATTGACCCTGCGGCTATCGGCAAGGTGGACAAAGACGTCTGCGAAAAAGGCCGCCTTGTTCCGTTCGACCTCATTGGCAACACGCTTTGCGTAGCGATGACGAACGTTCTCAACCGCAAGGCTATCACTGATATCGAAGCCGCCGCGGACTGTAAAGTAAAAGCGTTCTCAGCGCCGTGGCTTGAAATAAAGAAAGTCATTACGGCCTATTTCGAGCAGGGCGGCAAAGGCATTACTCTGGTGCAGAAGTCGGATGAGGCACTGCCAGTGCCTACTGAAGCTCCTCCGGTGCCTGCCCCGCCTGTTCAACAAGCCCCGAAGAAACTGGTTACGACACCGATTCCACCGCCCGTTCAAAAAGCCCCGACAAAACCTGTTTCGGCACCCGTTGTGCCACCCAAAACAGCAAAACCGGCGCCTGTTCCTAAAACACCGGCCGAAAAGGCAAACGTGGGAGGACCTGCCCCGGCAGAAGATACCACCCCGTCCGGAACCGTGGTGGTGCCTTTCAGCGGAATAAGCATTCAGCGAAAACAACAGAAAAAGTCCGCTAAACAGGACACGATGAAGATACTCAAAGCCAAGTTGATGCAAGAGAGGGGCACTGCTCCCGCCAAAGAAGACATAGTGATGCCGGGGACGGAAGAAGCGCCGGTCGCATTAGAGCCGCCTCCGATGGAACCCAGTCCCATAACGGAAGAAGTACCTGTTGCTCCTCCTCCGGAAATGGTCCCAGTGCCTGAACCCGTGGCTATCGAGCCTCCAGTCAAAGAACGGAAGTCTATAGGCCCCGCCGCCACGGTTGCATACAAACCCACACCTGAGTGGTCAAAGTATCCTACGCCGCCCGCTGACGGGCTGGTTCCCTCCAAAGTAGCGCGTCCGGACGTGGAGCCTGCTCTGGTTGCGAAACTGCGGGAAAAAGGCCACCGCGGCTCAGCTGACCACGAAGTGTTGGATGCGCTCCCGGTTGCAGAACGGTTTGCGCCGTCACTTGATGACTACAAGGTCACCGTGTCTGCACTGAACGCTCTGGACAACGTTGTCATCGAAGAAAAACAAAAGCCTGTGGCTCCACCGACACGGGTAGAAGCAAGAAAGCTGGTTCCACCTCAGCTTGTGTCACCGTCCGCTGTGACTCGCCTCGATATCCCCGCAATGGCTCCGGGCACAAAGGCCCGTGCCGCGGTAGGTGTGAGCCAGGAGGAAGCCAGGGCGTTAGCGCCAAGAAGTGGCGAAGACCGCGAAGCCGGATTCAGGGCACGCTTCCTTTCATCGAGAGCAGTCAAGGTTCGTTCAGTTGGGTGAAGGGGCTGGAAAACGCCCTGTTCTGAACTTGACCAAATCAGTTTGCAAAGCTATGATTCTCTACATCCAGATTATTCGAATGGGTTGCCCTGTCGTCTAATGGTAGGACACCTGACTCTGGATCAGGCAGTCTACGTTCGAATCGTAGCAGGGCAGCCAAATAGAGCGAAACCGGGTGTCCCCATCGTCTAGCCCGGTCCAGGACGGTAGGTTCTCAGCCTACAAACTGGGGTCCGAATCCCCATGGGGATACCATTCAGTCAGACTGTATGGTTTCAGACTGGCAGACTACACAGTATCAGTCTTCAAACCACAAGACCTTTGGGCCTAAGGCCACAGGCTTGGGACTTGAGGAAAGACGCTGACACGGAAGATTCATGTGGCCGGACACCGGGGATGAACTGAT
>Ga0315288_10010895_pt1 | contig 11462 bp, 11 predicted proteins | sample YL17G11_20_MG_FD_203454 | JGI IMG/M metagenome (GOLD analysis project Ga0315288, IMG submission 203454) | Sediment microbial communities from Yellowstone Lake, YNP, Wyoming, USA - YL17G11_20 | ecosystem: Environmental > Aquatic > Freshwater > Lake > Sediment | place: USA: Wyoming | collected... | reverse complement strand
AAAGGGCTCCCCAACGATTATGTGGACGAGCCCGAAGCCGTCGAACAGGCGCAGGTCCTGCTCCGAGGGCCTGATGACCCCCGACGGGTGGCTGTGGACCGTGCCGCAGGCCCCATAGTTCGCTGGTAGCATGTGCAGTTGCAGTATGGCCGCGGCCTCGCCCTGGAGGGTACCCGGCAGCATGACCACCTCGGTGATGACCCCGTCCTCGGCCCGGAGGGCCGCAGAGAATTCGTTTGGGTAGGTGTCGCGCGAGGCCTCTAAGATGAGCTTGAGGACCTTGGCCTTGATGGCCCAGGGCCTACGGCTTCCTGTGGCCGCCTTCCCCGGGTTCTTGAAACCTTTTACTTTCATCCTCGCCCTCACTCCCACGGTCCCTGCGCTCGGGATAGAACTGCTTTCTGAGCAGGTCGTAGTATGATGGTTTGAACCTGATGAACTTCGCGACCTTCTCCGAGGCTGTGAAGAGTATCCTGTCGCCCTCGGTGACGACCTTCTCGTACTGGCCGTCCAGGACCATGACGCTGGGTTTGGCCTCCATGAGGCGTATCTCGATCTTGGCCTCGTTGGGGACCAGCAGGGCCCTCGTGTTCAGCTTGAAGGGCGCGATGGGCACGATTATGAAACCGTGGACCCTGGGGTCCACAAGCGGTCCTCCGGCGCTCATAGAGTAGCCTGTCGAGCCTGTCGGCGTCGATACTATCATGCCGTCGGCCCGGAAGAGGTCCACCTCGATGCCATCGACGCGCAGGTCGAACATCTGCATCTTCGCGATGACCGATGTGTGTATGACCGCCTCGTTCAGGGCGTCGTAGAGCCTCGTGCCGTTCAATGTCACGCCCAGCTTGTGCCTCTCCTCGACGAAGTAGTCGTTCCTCAGGACGCGCTCGAGGCCCGTGATGGCGTCCTCGGGCATGACCTCGGTGAGGAAGCCGTAGCGCCCGGCGTTTATTCCGAAGATCATCCCATCGAGGACCTCCAGCGTTTTCAGGATGGTCCCGTCGCCGCCGACGGTTATGTTGATGTCGGCGCTGATCTGCTTCCAGTGGACGCCCGTCACGCCCAGGTACTTGGCGAACTCCTCCTCGACCTGGACCTCGAGCCCCTTGGCCATGAGGAATTCGTAGACCTTTTGGGCCGTCTTCGTGACCAGCCCCCTCTCTAGCTTGCCAATGAGCGCGAACTTCATGGACGCGAGACCCCCATTGAACATTAGAATCCTATTGACTATTTGAATATTACCCGAGGAATGAACACGTGCCCTAAAAGATATATATGGAGGGCCGGGGATATACCTGGACGAGGGATTCGATGTCCAAGACGATGTGCGAGGTCAGGGAGCTCAAGCCCAACCGCTACATGATAATCGATGGGGAGCCCTGCAAGATCCTCAGCATCTCCACCTCCAAGCCAGGGAAACACGGCGAAGCCAAGGCCAAGATCGATGCCGTCGGGCTGTTCGACGGGCAGAAGCGGTGCGTCGTCCACCCAGTCAAGCACAAGGTGGACGTGCCGCTCATAGACAAGAGGACTGCCCAGGTCCTTTCCATAGCCGCGAAGGAGGTCCAGCTCATGGACATGGCCACCTACGAGACCTTCGACCTTGGCATCGATGAGGCGACCAAGGCCCAGCTCCAACCGGGCATGGAGGTCCAGTACATGGATGCCATGGGCCGCAAAAAGATCATGAGGATATCCAGTGGTGAGGAATAGTCCTTGGCCGAGCGGGCCTTGCCTTGGCCCGCCGACCTCGACATCATAATTCAATGTTTTACGAGAAGGGAAGTGGTCGCCATGCAAAGGGCGCGTTTCCTGCATTTCGCCGAGGCCAACGCTGAATGGGACGAGGCCCGGTTCGCGATACTCGGGGTCCCGTTCGACGGTACCTGCTCCTACCGGCCAGGCTCCAAGTTCGGCCCCAACGCCATCCGGGAGGCATCCTATAACTTCGAGATCTACCACCAGGAGCACGACTTCGACCTGGATGAGTTGCCAATCTTCGACGCCGGGAACCTGGAGGAGTGCGGCAGCGCCGACGCGACGGTGGAGGCCGTGGAGGAGCAGGTCACGAAAATGCTCTCGGCCAATAAGTTCCCGATACTGCTAGGCGGCGAGCACTCCATCACATCGGGGGTCCTGAAGGCCTTCAGGGCCATGAAGAAGAAGGTCGGTGTCCTGCAGTTCGACGCGCACCTGGACTTCAGGGACGAGTACCTTGGCCAGAAAAACAGCCACGCATGCGCGTCCCGGAGGATCTCCGATGTCGTGGGCGTCAGCAACCTCACAATCGTGGGCGTCAGGTCCATCTGCAAGGACGAGATGGCCGATGCAAGGAGGCTCAAGCTCAAGTACTTCACGGCGGACGAGGTCTTCGAGCGCGGCATGGCGGCCGTTGTGGACGATGCGCTCGCCTACCTCAAGCCCAAGGACATCTACGTGACCGTGGACATCGACGGCCTGGACCCGGCATACGCGCCCGGCGTCGGGACGCCGGAGCCCTTCGGCCTCACGGACCGGGACCTGAAGCTGCTGCTGACCAAGGCCGCCCCGAGGATGGTCGGGCTCGACCTGGTGGAGGTCTGCCCGACATTCGACAAGGGCAACACGGCGGCCCTGGCGGCGAGGCTGGTCCGAGAGGTCCTTGTTCTGAAAGGAAAAGAAAAGTGAGCCCTTCTGGCCTCAGACGATCTCGCCCTGGATGTAATCTTTTATCGACGTCTCCCTTATGTGTCCCGCCAACAGGCCCACGAGCAAAAGGAACAGGGAGACCAGGGTGAAGTCCACGACGGCCTGGCCTGTCCCGATGGTGTAATCGTCCCCAAGGGAGGCCATGAGCCCCAGCAACAGGAGGACCCTCGACGAGGCCGCAGCGAGGCCCATGAGGCCGCCCCACTTGAGGCCGACCAGAGGGCCGACCGACGAAAGAACCAGGAAGGTCGCCAGGAGCCCGAGTATGGACCAGGGCCCTATGATCGACCAGGCGCCGACCATCGGGATGGTCGCGAGGCCGAAGATGAAGGACAAGACAACGAGAATGGCCTTGAAGCGCGTACCGTAGCCGTAGAGCGTTCGGATGCCTTTTGCTAGGACCTCTGGGCTGCCCAGGGATGATACGGCCATCTCCATGGCGTGGTCGGATTGGTGGGGCCTGTACCTCTCCATGATGTGGGCCTTGAGGTCCTTCAGGGCCTTCTCGCGGTCCTTCGGGCCAACGCCCCAGAGCCCATCCTCGACCTCGCCGAGGAACGTGTCGAGGATCTTTCGGTCGTGGCGGCGGATGCCGTCGTCGGGCTCGGCCGGCGGGGCCTTGCCGCCCTTGGCTTTATTCTTTGCCATGGCCCTCACCCCCCTTGTCCTTACCATCCTTCTCGTCAGCTGGGCTATCTCCTTTGCCGCCCACGGGCCAGTCCTCGCCCTGTTCCCATTTCCTCATGTCCACCTGGCGGCGGCGGGCCTCCTCCTGTCTCGCCTTCTCCTTGTACTCCCGCATCTCGGCGAGGACCACCCGGTGCCTGTCCGCCTGGCGCTCTGCCACAAGGGTTTTGAGGACCGTGATGAAGATGGCCACCAGGGCAATGAAAATGGCCAGGTAGAGCTGGAACCTGGAAATGTCCGGGTCCAGCACGTCGATGGTGAGCTCGAACATCAAGTTCGGGTAAGGGCCTGGTGGCATAAAAGATTAGTCCATCGTCTGGCCAATCATCATTATATTTATTATAAAGGATGTACCGGTCAGCCAAGATGGGACCGCCATGGCGAAGGACTACTACCAGATAATCGGGGTGGTGCGCTCTGCCACCAAGGCCGAGATCAAGAAGGCCTTCCGGAGGCTGGCCAAGCAATACCACCCGGACGTCTGCGATGAGCCCGACGCCGAGGAGCGGTTCAAGGTCATCTCCGAGGCCTACGAGGTCCTCGCCGACGACATCAAGAGGGCAGATTACGACACCAGCGGCGGCGAGAAGGAGCTGTTCAAGGAAGGCTTCAACTGGAACGACTTCACGAAGTTCGACGACATCAGGGACATCTTCGGGGCCTACGCGAGCCCTTCGGAGGTCTACACCCACCGGAAGAGGTACCAGGGCCCGCAGATGGGCCGAGACATCGTGCACCCGGTGGCCATATCGCTGCAGGAGGCGTTCAAGGGGACATCGAGGCCCGTGGAGGTCCAGACCATTACGGCCTGCGCCACCTGCAAGGGGACCGGCGGCATGCCCGGGTCCGGGACCGAGCGCTGCCCGGTGTGCGGAGGCCTGGGCCAGATCAAGCAGATCGAGAACCGCGGCATGACGAGGCACATGGGCATCCAGTCTTGCTCGCGCTGCCTGGGCAGCGGCAAGGTGACCGGAAAGTCCTGCAAGGACTGCGACGGGACCGGCAAGGTCACAGGGACCAAGACCATCAATGTGAAGGTCCCAGCCGGGGTTTCGGACGGGGCGACCCTGAGGGTCCCAGGGGAGGGGGCCGACGGCATCCTGGGCGGCCGGCGCGGGGACCTTTACGTCCGGGTCCAGATCCTTCCCGACGAAAGGTTCGCGCGCGACGGCGACGACCTCATAACAGAGGCCTACATCAGCTTCACGCAGGCGGGGCTCGGCGGCACGATCGAGGCGGAGATCGTCGAGGAGCGTGTGAAGGTGGAAGTGCTGCCCGGGACACAGACCCACACGATGCTGAAGCTCAAGGGCAAGGGCCTGCCCCATGTCGACGGGTCCGGCCGCGGGGACATGTATGTGCGGGTCGTTGTCAGGACCCCGGAGCGCCTCACGGCGAGGCAAAGGGAACTTCTGCAGCAGATGGAGAAGGATGGGGGGGAGGCCGCGGTACCGCCGGACCAGTCCCCGAAGGACAAAAAGAGCGGCTTCAAAAGGTTTAAATTTTTCCAAAAGGATTGAGCGCGGGTCCCACCGATGGGAAAGACGCGAACCTTGGACGACATCCTCCGGATCATACTGCCGGTGATGAACGACTGGGAGCTCTTCTACGTCATAGTCGACAATCTGGCCAAGAAGGTCTTCGGCCAGCCGCGCGAGGTCGGCACCATCGATATATTATTGAACATGAAGGACGAGGACTGGGACACGCTCGGCCGTTTCTATAGCAACGAGCTGATACCCTACATCGAAAGGAGCGAGGGCCATCGGGCCTTCAGGGACCGGTGGGGCGAGACAGTCATAAGGACCGTCAAGGCCACGGACCAGTTCGACCTCATGACCATAGGCCGGAGGACCCTGCAGGACTACGCCTTCACGACGGTATACCTGGCCTCGGTCGAGGACCTCATCCTCAGGGACCTTAGGGCCGGCGACAAGAAGGCCTTCCAGGAAGCCCTGGACCTATACACATACTGGAGGAACCATCTGGACATGAGCTACTTGGTCTCCACGGCCAGGCAGCTGGCCCTCTACGATGTGTTCATAAAGATGAAGAAGAAGGGGGACGCGAGGAGGACCTAACGGCCTCAGCCGTCCATGCGCTGCTCGTCCGATGACGCTGCTGACAAGGGCGGGACCCTGCCGGGGGAGACCTTTATCGATGTCAGGCCTTTGCCGGCGTCCTTGACATCGAACCTGGCCCCCACGAGCCTTTCGATGACAGCCATGTTCGTCCTCGCATGCTCCGTGACCTCGCGGACCATGACCTCGGACGGGCCGCTCGCCAGGGCCAGGTAAGGCAATATCTGGTCCGCCAGATGCCTGTCCACGGTGGCCCCGTCGCGGCCCTCGGCCAGGAGCTCCTCGACGCACTCGTGGGCCACGATCTCCGCCCTCTTGCCCTTCTCGCCCAGGGCGGACGCGCCAAGCACGGTATTCCCGAACTCGGCCACGAGCGTGATGCCGGCGCCCGTGCTCTGGCCTTTCCACTGGTTGTCCATGATCTTGACATCCTTGATGCCGAACAGCTCCTTGCGGGCGGCTTTCTTCATGCGGACACCGACCTCCTCGGGCAAGTTGGCCGTGTGGACGCTGCCGAAGACCTTGGGCTCGCCGTCCTGCTCGACCAGGACAAGGGGTTTCAGCCCTGTGGTGTCCAGGGGGCACACACGGAGCTCGACCTCCCCGCCGCCCTCTGGATAATAGCCCCTTTTAATAAGCCCCAGGTTCGTGTGGGCGCCCATGATGCGGAGCATTGAGAGGAAGATGTAATGGATATAATCGATCGAAGGGGACCACTTGACATCGGTCCCGCCGTGGATTCGCACGAAGGTCTCCTTCGGGGCCCAAAGGGCCGGGAGAACGAGCGTTTGGATGACGAGGGAGATGCTGCCCGCGGTCCCGATGTTGACCGTGAAGTGCCCGCCCTCGACCTTGCCAGGGACGAAGGTGACCTCGCGGCTTCCCACATCGAGGCCCGTGACCTCGGCGTTGCACAGCTTCTGGAGGGCCTTCACGGCCTCCAGGTGCTGGGCCTTGAGGCCTGGTTGGGGCCTGTTGCTACGGATGTCCACGACCTTGACCGGGACGCCGGTCACGGCCGACAGGGCCACCGCTGTCCTGAGGATCTGGCCCCCGCCCTCGCCTTGTGAGCCGTCTATCTCCTCGAGCCTGGGCCGTTCCCCGGCCGAGGCCTCCTTTTCGGGCTTCCCCGTCTTCTTCTCCATGGCGCCTCAGCAATGCAGTTATCGATAAAGAACCTTGCGACCTGGCCTGTCGGACCAAGGGCCCCTGGGACCTCCCGTAGAAGGATATTTATCAGGGGAGCTTAATTCGATTCTCGATATCTTTCGATGGAGCACAGAGAGGTCGTTAAGATGGTCAACAAGATGCTAGTAGCAGTTGTGGCGGTCATAGTCGTGATCGCCGTGATGGTGCCCGCCGTATACATACTAACACAGAAAACGGCCAAGAAGAACCATGCCCCCGTGGCCGTGTTCACGGTCGGCGCGACCAAGGTCGCGCACAACAAGACCCTGACATTCATAGCGGCCGCGTCCACCGACCCGGACAAAAAGGACATCCCGAAGCTGAACTTCACCTGGACCGTCGGTGACGGCGGCTCGGGAACAGGTATGACGTACATCCACAAGTTCATCAAGGACGGCAACTTCACGGTGACCCTGACGGTCTCGGACGGCAAGCTCTCCAACGCGACCTCGAAGAAGATCGAGGTCTACAACGTCCCGCCAGAGATAACCGGGAGCCTCCCGGTCGGGACGGCGGCGTCCATGAAGGAGGGCGAGGCGCTCCTTCTCAATATCACGGTCTATGACGAGAACCTGGACACGCTGTCGGTCAAGTGGGTCATAGACAACAAGACGACCTCGGAGACCACATCCAAGTACAACTTCTCGGCCGACTACAACAGCTCGGGCAAGCACAGCGTCAAGGCCGTGGTGACCGATGGCAAGGCCCAGGCCTCGAAGACCTGGGAGCTCACGGTCGTCGACATCAACAGGGCCCCGGTGCTCATTCAGTTCGCGCCGTCATCGGACGTTTCGGTGCCCGAGGCCGGCAGCCAGCTGTTTTCGGCCTCGGCCATGGACCCGGACGGGAACAACCTGACCTGCACCTGGAAGCTGGACGGAAAGACCCAGTCGCCCGTCAATGGCACGACGGCGCAGTTCACCTACAAGCCCGACTTCGAGGCCAACGGGACCCACAAGGTGGTCGTGAACTTCACTGACGGCAAGCTCGGGGTGGAGCATTCGTGGAAGGTCCTCGTGCCGAACGTGAACCGGCCACCGGTGATCCAAAACGTCACGCCCAAGGCCGATGTGACCATCAACGAGACGGACCAGGTGGACTTCACGGTCAACGCGACGGACCCCGACAAGGACACGCTCACATACAACTGGACCTTCGACGGCGCGTCCCAAAGCAACATCAAATCCTACTCATTTGCGTCCAACTACAGCTCCGAGGGCAAGCACGTGGTCATCGTGAAGGTATCGGACCACTTCCTGACGGTGGAGCACAAGTGGAACGTAACGGTCAAGAACCTGAACAGGGCGCCGACGGCCGTCGCGTTCTTGGACAAGGACACGGGATTCATCGACGATGTGATATCGTTCGACGGCACATATTCCACGGACCCGGACGGGGACGCCCTGACATACTTCTGGAACTTCGGCGACGGCAAGAACGCCACCGGGAACATCGTGACGCATGTGTTCAAGAGCGCGGCCCTGTTTGCCGTCAACCTGACGGTGACGGACACTCACGCTTCATCGGACACGGCCCCTCTCTTCGTCAACATATCGAAGCCCATCCCGAAGCTCACGCAATTGTTCAAGGTCGGCCCCTTCGACCACGAGCTCACCCAGCTGGTGGTCGGCGACGTGGACAACGATGCCAGCAACGAGATGGTGTTCGGCGAGAACAATGGTACCGATGTCAACGACATCGCACACGGGTGCATCTTCGTCTACGACCTGGCGACCCAGGCCCTCGAGTGGCAGAGCGGCGACATAGGCGGCGCGGGGGTCATTGCCCTGGCCAACCTCGATGCCGACCCGGCCCTGGAGATCGTGGTGGGCGTCACGACCAAGGCCGTGTCCAGCGGGTTCAGCTCCGACATGTATGGGAAGCTAATCATGATCGACGGCATATCGCACGCGGTGGAGAGGCAGAGCGGTAACATCGGCCAGGTCACCCTCATACAGATTGCGGATGTCGACGGGGCCGCCCAGAAGGAGATCATCGTCGGTTATACCTACAACTTCTCCCTCAACTGGTCCACCTTCACTGTGAGCTTCAAGGGCGGCATGGCAGTATACAACAACGTCCTGACGCAGATCTGGAACAGCACGGGATGGGGCATGACGGGTGTGATGTTCGTAGGGAACATGGACGCGGACCCCGCCATCGAGATCGTGACATTCTCCCTCAAGTCCATCTCGGGGCTGGGAACTGACCAGAACATATCCATATTCGAATGGGTCACGAACAAGCCTGTGCAGAAGAACAACGTGACCGGGGCCAACGCAATATCCCCCAATGCCTTCGCAGTGGCCGATATCGACGGGGACGGGAACATGGAGGTCATAGTGGGCGAATCGAACGGCAACAGTGGCCTCTATTCGGGGAAGGTCGTCGTTTTCACCTCGACGATGTCCAAGAAATGGGAGACCCCGGACATAGGCGGCGTCGAGGCCCTGTGGGTGAACGACACGGACCAGGACTCGAAGAAGGAGGTCCTGGTGGGCGTGCTCGAGCTCGAGGACCAGAACACCTACGAGGACACGGGAAGGCTCATCGTCTATGACAAGGACGGCGTCAAGCTCTGGAACACCACTAACATCGGGAAGGTGGTCGTCATCATGACCGGCGACCTGAACGGGGACTCAAAGCCCGAGATCATCGCAGGGGCCATTTACTACGACGATGGGAGTGGGTCCGTGAACTCGACCATCCACATCTTTTCTGGGACCACGCACGAGGCGATCGGCCAGGTCGAGGGGATGCACACCCTGTTCTGGATGAACTTCCTGGTCCTGGACGTCGATGGCGACGGGATTGCCGACCTGCTGTTCGTGGATTGGGACGAGGTCGATTCCGTGGGCAACGTGTACGCCTACGGGTTCCCGTGAGGCCCTAGGGGGCCGGGATCATCGGCCCCCATTTTGTTCTTTCTGTTCTTTTCCCTTTTTGGTCATCGACGAAGGTTCTTCATCGCGACGGCATCCGACCGAAAGGCTTAAATAATGTCTTGTGTGGGTTTCATACACAAGATAATTATTCGCTCCTCGGAAGGGCCGCCCCTACTACCCGCATCATCGTCCCGGAAGTGCGTGGCCCATCTGAAAAAGGTTTTATGCTTCGCTTCTGTTCCTTCCACCATGGTACTTCTATTCGAGCTCTCTGGGGAGCATACGGACCTCCCGGTCCAGGAGGCCCTCGGGGCGCTGGAGGCCGAGGGTGCCAGGCCCGTCGTCGTGGCCCAGGCCGATGGCGTCCTCGCAGTCAAAGGGAGGGGCGTCGTCCCAAAGCTGGCCCCCGTGCTCGCCAAGAGGCTGGCCCTGACCCGGAAGATAAGCGAGCTCCTGTATTCGTGCAAACCCGAGGATGTGGCCAAGAACGGGAAGGACATCGAGCTCACGGGCAAGACCTTCTGCGTCAGGGCCCACCGGATATTCGCCTCCGTCCCGAAGGAGCTCATCAAGCCCACCGAGAGGGACCTGGGCTCGGTCATCTGGGAGAACAACAAGGTAAAGGTCGATCTCACACATCCCGAGGAAGTGATCAACGTCATCTTCTCCGACAAGGCCTATGTGGGAAGGGTCCTGGCGGAGGTCGACGACAGGTTCGAGGAGAGGTCGGCCTCCAAGAGACCGTTCTTCTCCCCTATATCTCTCCATCCAAAGCTGGCCCGATGCATGGTGAACCTTGCCAGGGCCCGGCGGGGCGAGTTCCTGGTGGACCCGTTTTGCGGGACCGGCGGCATCCTTATTGAGGCCGGTCTCCTGGGGGCACGGATCGTCGGTGGCGACCTCTTCAGGAAGATGACATGGGGCACCAGGAAGAACCTGGACGCCTTCGGGTTCAAGGGCACGCCCATCTTCCAGGGGGATGTCGGGGACATACCGGGATGGCTCGCCAACCAGCACGACGCGAATGGGAAACGGATCAAGGTCCGGGCCGGGGCCATGGACCCGCCCTATGGCAGGGCCACAAGGACCTTCGGGGACCCGGTGGCCAAGATCTACCGTCGGGCTTTCGAGGCCATGGGGGAGGTGTTGCCTGCGGGAAGATACATGTCCATCCTGTTTCCGAGCCCGCATTACCTCGAGGGGGACATGCACGGGCCATTCGAGCTGCTGGGCCGCTATCCATTCAAGGTCCACCGAAGCCTCACGAGGCACTTCTGCGTGCTTCGCAGGAAGAAGTGATGGACCTGGTGAGGATCCGCTGCAATAGGATTTTATCCCAGGAGCCCATTAGGGCGCTCGAATCCAGGGGGTTTTGCGATATGGCCAAGAAGGGCAAGGGTTCGACAAAGGGCACAGGCAAGGACGAGGAACTGATGTTCACGGTGGTCTGCTTCGGAGCTTCGAGGGTCGGCATTAGCAGCCTCGTCAAGAGGATGGCGGTCGATTTCGAGTCGGAGTGCAACTGGGGCCTTGGTATGGAGTTCTACGAGGAGAAGGTCCAGGTCGACGGCAAGAAGGTCACCCTTGTCATGTTCGAGGTCGGGAAGGAGGGATCCTTCGAGCACATAGCGAACAACATCAGGAAGGGCAGGGCCGGCGTCATGCTGGTCTTCGACGTGACCCGCAGGGAGACCCTGGACGAGATCATCGGCATAGAGGAGCACCTGAAGAAGTATCTCCGCGGCATCCCGACGGTCCTGGTGGCCAACAAGGTGGACCTCAAGAAGGAGAGGGTCGTGGGCCCCATCGAGGGCAAGAAGGTCGCGGCCAGGCTGGGCGCCGAGCTCATTGAGACCTCGGTCGTGGACAGGTACAATGTCGACGAGACATTCAAGCTCATGGCCCAGCTCATACTAAAGGGCTGAAGCGGTGG
>Ga0315288_10010894_pt1 | contig 11463 bp, 8 predicted proteins | sample YL17G11_20_MG_FD_203454 | JGI IMG/M metagenome (GOLD analysis project Ga0315288, IMG submission 203454) | Sediment microbial communities from Yellowstone Lake, YNP, Wyoming, USA - YL17G11_20 | ecosystem: Environmental > Aquatic > Freshwater > Lake > Sediment | place: USA: Wyoming | collected... | reverse complement strand
AGAGGCCGTCTTTCTTCGCCTTTATCCCCATGCCCCTTTTGACCCGGAAGGCAAAATGAACCCGGCCTTCCTCCAAAGAAAGGACCCGGGAATAATGAAACTCATGGCCTTTCAGAACCCGCCCGACGGCGTAAAAGGGGTTCTCCCTCTCCACTTCCAAAAGAGTGTAGCCGTGCCCCTGGGGCCTCTTTTCCATGGAAAAGGTCATCGGCAATGCTCCTGCCAGGGGAAAAGTGCGGGTGTCCACGGTCAGGCTCTTTCCCAGGTACATCAGCCCTCCGCACTCCGCATAAACCGGCAACCCGTTCTCGATCGCATCCCGCAAAGACTGTCTAAAAGAGAGGTTGTCCGCCAGCTGCTCGGCGTGAGTCTCGGGGAATCCTCCGCCGACGTACAGGGCATCGAGCGCCGGCAATTTCCTTTCCCGGACCGCGCTTACTTCCACCAGATGGGCTCCCCGGTCCGCGAGCGCCTGGAGATTCTCCGGGTAATAGAACTGGAAGGCCGAATCTCTCAGGATCCCGATCGCCGGTCGGTCTGCCGCGGCCTTTAGCTCACCTCTCTCTTCTTCCGGTTCCCAGCGGAAGGGGGAAGCGCTTTCCCCAATTTTCCAGAGCTGTTCCAGGTCCAGATATTTTTCGGCGACTTCCGCCGCTCTCTCCAGAGCCCGGGAGACCCATTGGTGTTCCTGGGGAGGCATCAAGCCCAGATGCCTTTCGGGAAACGGAAAATCATCCATCCTGGGCACGGCCCCCAGGACCGGAAGGTCACAGGTTTCGTCGATGGACGCCCGGAGAATTTTCTCCTGGCGGCTGCGAGCCACCTGGTTCAGAACCACTCCCCGGATGTCCACTTCGGGGTCCATCCTCTGGCATCCCAGGACCATGGCCGCCAGGGTCCGGGTCACCTTGGTGCAGTCCAGGATGAGGACCACGGGCGCTTGGAGCAGTTTGGCCAGCTCCGCCGTGGACTGGGTGCCCCGTGAATCCATTCCGTCGTAGAGCCCCCGGTTTCCTTCGATCAGGGAAATCCCCCGGGATTCGGCATTCCGCCCGAAGGACTGCTGGACTTTCTTGGGCCCCAGGAGGAAGGTATCCAGGTTTCGGCAGGGTCTCTGCGCGGCCAGCGACAGCCAGGCCGAATCGATGAAATCCGGCCCCTTCTTGAAGGCGGCCACGTTTCGGCCGAGTCCCTTCCAGGCGGCAATCATGCCGAGGGAGAGCGTAGTCTTTCCCGCTCCCCCCCGCAATGCCGCCGTGACCAACCGAGGAAGATACCCGGCCATGGCCGCAGGCTATTCTTCTTTGGGGAAATATTCGGCCAGCATGAGGTAGGTCGTGCTGCCGCTGGACCAGTACTTCAGGGTCTCTTCGTCCAGGAGTTCCTTCACCACATCCTGTATGGCGTGGCGGTCCTCCGCGGGGAGACCCTTGACCACGTCCTTGATGTAGAACTTCTTCTTTTCCCCCTTGGATTTTTCCTGGAACCATTCCAGAACCTTGGCTTTCGTTTCGGCGCTCATGATCAACCCCACTTGAACTGGGTGGTGGTGCGGAAGGTGCTCGGCGCCAGGGTGAAATCATCGATGTGCTTGTCGGTGAACTCAAACCCGGTCAGCCCGAAGAACCTTTCCCAACCGATCCTCTCGATCCACTCCCCGATGCGCTCGTGTTTCCGGGCATTTTTCGCGTAGATTTCCACGATCTTCTTCACCGCTTCCACGGTCTCCGGCCATCGCGGCGGATTGTTGGGCAGGAAGGGAACGACCAGCTTGGAGAACATGGGGGCGCTCCGCGCGTTGGACACCTTCCCGCCGACCCAGATGGAGATTCCATCGTTTTCCGGGTCCGCCAAAGGCAGGGCCGGGCAGACGGTGTAGCAGTTGCCGCAGTACATGCATTTTTCTTCGTTGATGACCACACTCTTGGTCTTGGGATCCGGACGGATGGCCCCGGTGGGGCAGGACGCCACGGTCGTGGGAATCTCGCACACGTTGGGAATCCGGTTGTGGTCGGGCTTGGGAACGGTCCGGTGGATTCCCAGGATGGCGATGTCCGAGCAGTGCACGGCGCCGCACATGTTCAGGCAGCAGGCCAGGGCGATCCGCACGTGGGCGGGAAGGGTCATGGACTCGAAGTATCCGATCAGCTCATCCATGACCGCCTTCACCGGGCCCGAAGCATCGGTGGCCGGGGTGTGGCAGTGGACCCAGCCCTGGGTGTGGACGATGTTGGTCACCGAATGTCCGGTTCCGCCGACCGGATAGCTTTTCTTTTTCAGCTCGGCGAGGAGCGGTTCCAACTGGCTCTTATCCGCAAGCAGGAACTCGATGTTGTGCCGGCTGGTGAAGCGGAGATAGCCCCCGCAGTATTTCTCGGCGATGTCACAGATCTCCCGGATATGGTCGGTGCTCAGCAGCCGGGCCGAGCCCGCTCTTACGCTGTAGAGTTCCTCTCCCGATTCGGCCACGTGTTTCAGCACGCCGGGCTTGAGGATTTCGTGGTACTTCCACTTGCCGTAATTCTTCTGAATCACGGGGGGCAGCATTTTTTTATAGTCCGGGGGTCCGATGTCGGTCTTGGCCATGGTTATTTTCCTCCCTTCTTGATTTCTTCCGGCCAGAAGAATACGTAGGGGTTGGACCTCGGATTTTTCACCATCTGGGGCACCGGCTTCAGGCCGATAACCTTGAGGAAGGTCCGCATCCCCACCCGGTTGATCAACTCCCCGATCCTCTCGCGGGATTTTCCGTTTTCGTCCCACCAGTCGAGGATCTTGGCGATCAGCTCCTTCAATTCACTGTACGGCGGTTCCAACTTCATGAAGGGAACAAAGACCGTGGAAAGCAGCGCGCCCTGCAGGATGGGCGCTTTGCCGCCGATCAAGAGGGTGGCTCCCTTCTCCTTGCCCTGGCGCAGGGCCTTGGGCATGAGGTTGATGCAGTGCATGCAGCGGTTGCAGTCGGCATCTTCGATGGTCAAGGACTGGGCCTTTTCATCCCACTTCATGCATTTCGTCGGGCAAAGACCTACGACTTCTTCCTGAATGTTCAACCCGGACTTGGCGCAGGCCTGGACTTCTTTCGGATCGACCTGGATCTTGCCCTTCCAGGTCCCGATGATGGAGAGGTCGGCCCGGGCGATAGCCGCCACGCAGTCATTGGAGCAGGCCGAGGTTTTAATCTTGAATTTGTAGGGAAACATGGGGCGGTGAATCTGGTCCTGGAAGTGCATGGTGAGGTTATAGCAGATATCCAGGCTGTCGATGCAGGCCCATTCGCAGCGGGCCGGACCCACGCAGGCGCTGGGGGTTCTAAGGGCCGAACCCGATCCCCCCAGGTCGAACCCCGCGTCGCTCAGGTCGTCGAAGCAGGGCTGCAGGTTTTCCGTCTTGGTTCCCAGGAGAATAATGTCTCCCGTGGACCCGTGCATGTTGGTCAGCCCGCTGCCGTGCTTGTCCCACACATCACACAGGGACCGCAGGGTCTTGGTGGTGTAGAACCATCCGGTGGGATGGTTCACCCGCATGGTGTGAAAATGTGCGACTCCGGGGAACAGGTCCGGGCGGTCCGAGTAGCGCCCGATGACCCCGCCGCCGTAGCCCTTGACTCCCACGATCCCGCCGTGCTTCCAGTGCCCGATCTTTTCCTTGTAGGAAAGCTCGAGCTGGTTCATGAGGTCCGCGGCCATGGGCTTCTTCTCGGCTGCCTGCTTCATGTCTTTCACGAAGCTTGGCCATTTCCCCTTCTCCAGTTCGTCCAACAGTGGAGTTTTTGGTTTCGCCATCTCTTTCCTCCGTGTTTATTTGAATCGGTCATGGCCCAAAAAAAATTCATCCCTTTCCCAGATCCCCTCCCCTTTTCGCTTAAAGGGGTCTCGCAGGAGAGTTTCAGCGGCCTCCCATCTTTCTGAATCCTTGAATTTCGGCGATTTCCCCTAGAGGGTATGAGCAACGGTCAATTCAATTCAGATTGACCCGAGGTGTCGAGAAGAGGGTGGTCCTGGCTGTTTTCCCTTGCAAGACCACATCTCCTTAAAGTATCTTAGCCGAACCTTTTAACCGATAAAAAGACCTTTCGAAATCCGGATGGCCATTGCTTTAAAGGATTAAAAAAATCAAAAAATTCCCTTTTAAAACCTTATTTTATTATGGTTCACGAATTTTTATCAGTCAAGGAGTTTTTAACGGTTTTTAAGGATTCCAGAATACAATCCCTGAAGGCAGAAAAAAATCCCAAGGATGAAAAAGCCAATTTCCACCCCTGGGATTGGCAATGGATCGTTCCTTTATTCCGCCGGTTCGGTTCCTTTCACCCTGGAATTCTCCTGCTTGGAGATCTTCCAGCGCATGTACAATTTCGCCACGGCGAGAACCCCGACGGCCCCGATGATCTCGCACGCAATCTGGAGCCCCTTGCTGGGGTTGATTTTTTCCACAATCCAGGGGTCGGTGATGATCATCTCCCCGCCGACCCGGCCCAGGACCGCGGCCCCGATCCATACGATGATCGGGTATTTATCCATGAGCAGGGATAGGAGGGAGCTGGTGAAGACCACGAAGGGGATGCTCAGGGCTAGGCCGAAGAGGAGGAGGAAGAAATTTCCCTTGCAGGCCCCGGCCACGGCCAGGATGTTGTCCGTACTCATGATCAGGTCGGCGATCACGATGACGCGAATGGCCTGCCAGAAGGTCGTCGCTTCCTTCTGGAATTTGTCCTCCGGGGCGCCTTCGATGAAGAGCTTTACGGCGATCCACAGGATTAACATTCCCCCGAGTAATTTAACGAAGCTGATCTGCAGAAGCTGGGCCACAAAGAAGGTGAGGACCACCCGCAAGGCCACCGCCACCCCGGCTCCAAAGATGATCCCGGTTCGCCTCTGCTTTCCATGGAGGCTTTTGACTGCCAGGGCAATGACCACCGCATTGTCCCCCGCCAGGACCAGGTCGATGAGGACGATACTGAGAAAGCCGACGCAGAAATCCCAGGTGAACTCAATTTTTCCGAGAAACCCCATGTCGATTCCGTCGGCGGCTAGGACCGGGGAAATCCATGCCCATCCTCCGAAGATCGCCAATGCCGAAAACCAGAACAACAGTTTCGAAATTCTTTCTTTGGCCATGACCACCCTTCCAATGATTAGATTCCTTCCGGATTTGAAAATTCCCTAGAAAAGTTTAACCCACCTTCCGGAAAAATCAATGGCTTTTTCAGTTTTCCGGCTCCCGGGATTTCCTCCCGGCCGAAGGGGCGTTCTTCCGGAAACCCCATAAGCGAAGGGGGCATCGTCCGGAGACGAGCCCCCATATTTCACCCCTCCGATGACATCAGAATTTCGGAGCCGGCAGAAGCACCCCGCCGAAGATGAGATAGGCCAGGAGGAGCGTCCAGATGACGTTGAAGGCCTGCGCCCCCAGGAAAGCGAGCGCCGGCCTCCCTCCCCCCATCTTGAACAGATCGGCAAAACGGGTTTCCAAACCGATGCAGGTAAAGGCCAGGGCAAACCACCAGGTCCGCAGATGTCCCAGTTGGCCTTTCACCGCGTCCACCGTTTTGGGATCCAGGAGGAAGGAGAAGATGAGAGAAGCGATCATGAAACCGAGGACGAATTTGGGGAAGCGGAACCAGATTTCGATGGCCCCGGGTTTGTCCCCCGGCGCCGCCTTTTTAAAGGTCCACACAATGGCCAGGATGAAAGCGGCAAACCCGATCAGCACGTTCTGGGACATCTTGACGATGACCCCGATCTTCATGGCCGCTTCGCTCACCAGGGCGCCCGCGGCCACCACCGAGCCGCTGGTGTCCAGCGTCCCGCCCAACCAGGCGCCGCCCACCAGATGATTCATATCGGTGGCCTTGATGATCCAGGGCATGATGACCATCATGGGCACGGCGCAGACCAGGACGATGGAAGTCACGTAACTCAGTTTTTTCGGATCGCCCTTCACCGCCCCGGCCGTGGCAATGGCCGCGGAAACACCGCAGATGGAAACCCCGCTCGCCAGGATCGCGGAGAATTCCGCATCCACCTTCAGCTTCCGGGCGAGCCAGTAGCAGGCGTACCAGACCACGGCCACGACCAGAATGCCCTGGATGATCCCGTAACCGCCCGCCTGGACGATCTCCCCGAAAAGGATCCCCGATCCGAGAATGACCAGTCCGACCTTGATGAAATACTCCGTCCGCGCGGCGGCCAGGAGCCATTTGGGGGTTCGGAAGACGTTGCTGATGATCAAGCCGATCAGGAGGCACCAGAGGACATACTCTAATCCGTAATAGAGGATGGTGTAATTCCCGGCCAGGAACTGGGCGATGAAGGCGATGATGAAGATCACCGGGAATCCGGCGATGAACTTACCCACCTCCAGTTTCATCAGGGAGGCCCCGATGGTGGCCAGGATCCAGAATAAAACCAGGATATAAAACGCCGCCATGATGTTGCTTCCCGAAAATACTTTATCCAGAAGGCGTCCGGCTTGGCTGTTGATCGGTCGAACCAATGAAGGGACCTTCTTTTTCAGTCCTTCATCTTTAGCGGTTTTGACAGCTTCATCCATTTTTTTGATGGCATCGCCGACCGCTTTCCGGTTCCCGGATTGCATCGCGGCTTTCAAGGCGGTCGCTTGGGCTGCCAATCCCTCTTCCCCCTTGTCTCCCGCCTCCTTGATCAGCTTGTCCACCAACGGAATTTGTTCGCCCGCAAAAGCGGCAAACTCCCCGTCCGTGGTCCACCGGAAATTTACATTGCTCAGCTTGAGGCCCGCCAGGGTGAGGACAATGATCAGGAAACCGATCCAGACCGCGAGCCACTCGTCCTTTTTCCAAAGAGAAGACCAATCAATCCCCTTGTTTGCCATCTTGTCCTCCTTCTAGTCATAGGATTAAGCGGAATTTGGAATTCGATACCCTTTTCAAAAAATCGAGACTCCGGACGCAGAATGCACCCTTTTCTTCATAGAGGATCAATCCTGGATAAAAAATCATCCCATGAAGGAGTGAAAAAAGCGTTCGATTGAATCGAAACTGGCACCTGAATGAATTGGGTTGAATTATAACACCGGGGCAAAAACAACCGCAATAAAAAAAGGGGGGGAAATAGCCTTAGGGGGCGGGACACGCGAATCAATCCCCGCCCGGGGGGGATGGAACCTTCTTTTTTCTTGTGCCGCGGCCTTTCCTGTGATAGAAAATTATGATCCTGATAAATAATCAAGGGTTGCGAATTTCATAGTCCCTGGGAAGCGGGGTCTATTTCTTGTTCCGAGGAAAAAATGGACTATAAAGACACTTTGAATCTGCCGAAAACCTCTTTCCCCATGAAAGCCAATCTTCCCAAGCTCGAACCGGAGATTCTGAAAAAATGGGAAGAAGGAAAGATCTATCAGAAGCTGCGGGAGATTTCCAAGGATCGCCCCAAATACATCCTGCACGACGGCCCCCCTTACGCCAACGGGCACATCCACATCGGGACCGCTTTGAACAAGATCCTCAAAGACCTCATCGTGAAGTCCAGGAACATGGCCGGGTTCAACGGGGAGTATGTTCCCGGCTGGGACTGCCACGGACTGCCCATCGAGCACGAGGTGGACAAGAGCCTGGGAAGCAAAAAAGGCTCCTATTCCATTTCCGAAAAAAGGAAACTATGCCGGGAATTTGCTACCCGGTTCATCGACATCCAGAGGGAGGAGTTCAAACGGCTGGGCGTCATGGGGGAGTGGGAGAACCCTTACCTCACCATGAGCTATGATTACGAGGCCACCATTGCCCGGGAGTTTGGCCGGTTCGTGGGCAAAGGTTCCGTGTACCGGGGGAAGAAACCGGTCTACTGGTGCGCCACCTGCCAGACCGCCCTGGCGGAAGCCGAAGTGGAATACGAGGACCATAAGTCGCCTTCCATCACCGTCAAGTTCCCGGCCGTCTCCGACTTCGGGGAACGCTTCCCGGCGCTCAAAAACAAGAAGGTGTTCGTCCTGATCTGGACCACCACCCCCTGGACCATTCCGGCCAACCTGGCCATTGCCTTTCACCCCGCCTATAAGTACGTGGCGGCGGAGACGGATGGAGAAGTATGGATCTTGGCCGAAGCGCTCCTGGAGCAGGTCATGGCCCAGGCCAAGAAGAAGCAGTACCAGGTTCTGGAAAAATTCTCCGGCCAAGAAACGGAGGGCTTGAAGTGCCGCCATCCTTTCCTGGACCGGGAATCCCTGCTCATCCTGGCCACTTACATCACCCTGGATACGGGCACCGGCTGTGTTCATACCGCTCCCGGCCACGGCCAGGAAGACTATGAGTCCGGGCTGGAGTACAACCTTCCCATCTATTCCCCCGTCGACGACCAGGGAAGATTTACGCCGGAGGTGAAGTTTTTTGCGGGGCAGTATGTTTTTGACGCCAACGGCGCGGTCATCCAAAAGCTCCAGGAAGTGGGCGCGCTGATCCACAGCGAGATCTACACCCACCAGTACCCCAACTGCTGGCGCTCCAAGAACCCCATCATCTTCCGGGCCACGGAGCAGTGGTTCATCTCCATGGAGAAGAACGGGCTGCGCCGGAAGGCGCTGGAGTCCATCGACAAAGTAAAATGGATCCCCCACTGGGGCCATGACCGGATCTACGGCATGGTCCAGAACCGCCCCGACTGGTGCATCTCCCGCCAGCGGGCCTGGGGCGTCCCCATCGTGGCCTTCGCCTGCGTGTCCTGCGGGGAGGTGCTGACCGAAGAGCCCCTGGTCGAGCACGTGTCCAGACTCTTCGAAAAAAGAGGAGCCGACGCCTGGTTCGACCTTTCGGTGAAGGAACTCCTTCCCCCGGGGACCCGTTGCCCGAAATGCAAGGGCGAAGAATTCAGGAAGGAGACCGATATCCTGGATGTCTGGTTCGATTCCGGAGTGAGCTACGCGGCGGTCTGCGAAAAAAGGCCCAACCTGAAATCCCCCGCCGACATGTACCTCGAGGGAAGCGATCAGCACCGGGGATGGTTCCACAGCTCCCTTCTGGCCTCGGTGGGAACCCGCGGACAGGCCCCCTACCACTCGGTCCTTACCCACGGGTTCGTGGTGGACGGGGAAGGGAGAAAAATGTCCAAATCCCTGGGGAACGTGATCGTTCCGGATGAGGTCATCAAGCGGTACGGCGCCGAGGTCCTCCGCCTCTGGGTGGCGGCCGAGGACTACCGGGACGACATCCGCATCTCGGAGGAGATTCTCTCCCGCCTCTCCGACGCCTACCGGAGAATCCGCAACACCTGCCGGTTCCTCCTGGGAAACCTGCACGATTTTAACCCGGAGAAGGATTCCGTCCGGGATTCGCAGCTCCAGGATTTGGACCGCTGGATTCTCCTGCGCCTGCAGAAATTGACCTCCCGCCTGCGCGAAGCCTATGAGAATTTTGAATTCCACGTGGTCTTCCACGGAATTCATAACTTCTGCTCCGTGGACCTGAGCGCCTTGTACCTGGATATCCTGAAAGACCGCCTGTACACATCACCGGCGAACTCTCCCCAGCGCCGGGCCGCTCAGACCGCCCTGTACAAGATCCTGGACGCCCTGGTTCGTCTCATGTCGGTCATCCTTTCTTTCACCGCCGAGGAGGTCTGGGAGCGGATCCCGGGAGCGAAGGAAAAGGCGGAAAGCGTGCATTTCACCCTGTTCCCGGAAGTGGAGTCTCAGTTTCTCGACTCCAAGCTGGAGGAACGCTTCGAGCTTCTCCTCAAGGTGCGGACCGAAGTCTCGAAGATCCTGGAAGCCGCCCGGCAGGGCAAGTTGATCGGAAACTCCCTGGAAGCTTCCGTGACCCTGAATGCCCCGGAGAAGCTCCTCTCCTTCTTGCGGGAAAACGAAGCCCATCTGAAGGATTTCTTCATTGTCTCGGAGGTTCGGCTGTCTCCGACCGCGCCCCCCGGCGCCCAGCAGTCCAAAGAGATCGAAGGCCTCCAGGTCCTGGTTTCCCGGGCCGGCGGCCAAAAATGCCCGCGGTGCTGGGTCTATGATCCGAAGGTGGGAGAAGGAGCCGGTCTCTCCCCGATCTGTCCCCGGTGTCAGAGCGCCATCGCCGCCATTCAGGCAGAAGGGAAATCGTGAGCCCCAAATACACTCTGGCAGGTCTCATCAGCGGAGCGGTCCTGGTTCTGGATCAAGTCACCAAGGTCCTGGTGGACAACACCATGACGATGCACCAATCGATCGATATCATCCCGAATTTTGCCAGCCTGACCTATTTGCGGAACACCGGCGCTGCCTTCGGCTTTCTGGCAGGCGCCCGTTCCAGCCTGCGGATTGTTTTCTTCGCACTCATTTCCTCCGTGGCCATCGGGTGCATCGTTTACCTGATCCGGGGACTTCGGCCACAGCAGAAAACGCTGCTGGCGAGCCTGTCTCTGATCCTGGGAGGGGCCATCGGGAACCTCATCGACCGCCTGCGCCTGGGCGAGGTGATAGACTTTATCGATCTCCACTGGTATGATGTTCACTGGCCGGCGTTCAACGTGGCCGATTCGGCCATATCCATCGGGGTGGTCATTCTCTTCATCCAGATGCTGCGCAAAGGATCTTTAACTTTCGGATGAAAATAAGAAAGACCCGTTACTGGTTACTGGTTACTCGTTACTCGTTACTCGTTCCGGGCACACCGTCATTCCGGCTTCCAATAACGAGTAACCAGCAACTAGGAACCAGGAACAGGTCACTCCGAACTACATTACTCCGAACTTAACTATATGTATCCTATTCTGCTTAAAATCGGCGAATTCACCCTCCACACCTACGGTTTCCTCCTGGCCGTGGGATTCTTTCTGGCGGTAATGCTCACCTTGCGCGAAGCCCGGCGAGTCGGGCTCGATCCCAATGTGATGATGGACCTGAACTTCTATGTCCTTCTTGCGGCGCTGATCGGCTCCCGGGTTTTTTACGTGATCACCAGCTGGGAGGAGTTTCGGGACAATCCGGTGGACATCGTCCGGTTCTGGAGGGGAGGACTGGTTTTTTACGGGGGGTTAATCTTTGCCTTCCTCGTCGGCCTCTGGTACGTGCGGAAGCATCATTTGAATTTTCGCCAGCTGGCGGATATCGTCGCCCCTGCCATTCCCCTGGGCCAGGCCATCGGGAGGCTGGGGTGCTTCTCCGCCGGCTGATGCTACGGGTTACCCACGGAGGCTCCGTGGGCCGTCACTTTCACCGACCCCGAATCTTTGGCTCCCCGGGGGATCGCTCTCCATCCGACCCAGGTGTACGAATCCGCGGGCGATTTCGTAATCTTCGCCATCCTGATGGTCATGCGGAAAAAAGAACGATTCCAGGGCAAACTCTTCTGGTTTTACCTGCTCTTTTACTCTGCCATGCGGTTCTTCGCGGAGTTTTTCCGCGATGATCCCCGGGGCTGGGTCATTCCTCAGACTCTATCCACCTCCCAGGCCATCGGAATCGCCGCGGCCATTCTGGCCATTTACATGCTGCTGAGAAAGAAGGCCC
>Ga0315288_10010892_pt1 | contig 11464 bp, 11 predicted proteins | sample YL17G11_20_MG_FD_203454 | JGI IMG/M metagenome (GOLD analysis project Ga0315288, IMG submission 203454) | Sediment microbial communities from Yellowstone Lake, YNP, Wyoming, USA - YL17G11_20 | ecosystem: Environmental > Aquatic > Freshwater > Lake > Sediment | place: USA: Wyoming | collected... | reverse complement strand
TCCCAGGTCGCTGAAGAGGGCGGCCGCCTCACCCACGGTCGGGAGACAGGCAGGCTGAGCCGCGCGGATGCGTCCATCGATCTGCGCGAGCCGCGCCGCGTATTCCGCCTCGCTGAACGCCCCATCGGCATAGGCGCGGGCGAGCCGTCGCTGCTGTTCGAGCAGCCCGGATAGGTCCGCACGATTCCGATTCTTGACCTTCCGCCAGATTGCGAGGGCGAGATCGAGACCGTCGGTGCCATCATGATGGGATCTCTTTCCCAGTGCTTGAAGGCTCCTAGGCCATAGCCGACAGCAGGTTGACGAGGGTCAGGACGAGGAGCGAGCCGGTTCACGCTCCCTACGTGGCAGCCATCTCCTGTGGGTCCTGGGCGCACAGATCCACCTAAGGTAAGGGCCGACTCCTGGCGGACGAAGCCTGTGCTAGCTCCTCCTGGCCGCAGTGCCGCATTCAGGGCAGAAGCGGTCGCCGGAGCGCAGGCGGCAGCCGCACCGCGGGCAGAAGCCCGCCGCGTTTTCTGGCTGCCCGGCGGCCTGCTCGCGCCTCCGGCCTGCCCGCGGTGCGCGTCGGGCCGATGTGGAAGGCAACCAGCCACGTCGGCGCCACAAGATGACGACTGACGCGCCAACGACGAGCGCCGCTAGCAGAGGCAGGAGCAGCAGCCAGCGGGGCACCCCTTCCTCTGACTCTGTGGCCGCTGGGGCTGACGGCGGAGCGGGTGTTGCCAGGCCGAGGATCTCCGCGGAGGTACGGGGGTCGGTCTTCTGATAGCGGACGTTGATGGCGAGTGTCTTACCCGCATCGAGGGTGCCCAGGTCGGCCTGGCGGTAGGCGAGTCCATCAGGCTGGACGACGGCGGGGCCGAGTTCCGGCTGGACCGATGGCTCGGTGGCTCCAGCGGGCTGCTGGAGCTGCACACTTAGCTGGTCTACTGGGAGGTCACCGGGCCAAACGTAACTGTAGTTCCTGTCGGCGTTGTCGGTTCGCAGGGGGTCGTAGAACTCCACGTGGAAGAAGCGCTCGGGAGGGGAGAAAGTCAGCGTTATGAAGTCGGCCTGGGCATCGGTGCGCTGATAGGCGAGATTGAGCAGTTCGCCATCCGCGGAAGCCGCGTACGCTAGTGCCGCGGGGCCGCCTGAGGAGGACGGGATGCGCAGAGACACTGAAGCTGGAAGGGTCACATCTGCTGCTATTTCGGCACGAAGGATCACCAGGGCTGCCGGCCGGTCGAACTCGGGCCAGATCTCGATCTCTAGACTGGCCAAGCGGGGGCCCTCCTGGGCGTAGGTACTCCCGGCCGTCTCGTGCCCCAGCCACACTGCGACCAGCAGAAGTATGCACCCGATGGATAGAACTGTTCTCATAGCTGCACGCGGCGGCCGATCCGGGCGGAGGCGCAGTCTTGACTTACGGGTGCCGCCGGCCCGTCAACATTACCCCGTCGACGTCTACTTTATCATTCCGGTGTTTGTGAACCAAGGCCAGCCGCACGTCGTGCCGGGGGCGAGCTTGAGGGGCTAGCCGCCGCCCGCATGCAGCCAATGCTCGCGGAGGTTGACGCTCGCCTGGAGCAAGGGCTGCCCGTGCTCTCACCGGAAGTACTGGCAGTGGACGGCGAGGCTCTGGGCGAGCTCTGCGATGAGATAGTCTCCATCTTGGCTGAGCGCCGGCCGGAGCAGGCGGACGCCTTCGCCGCGGTGCGGGCGTGGCTGGCCCGGGAGCGTGAGCGCCTGGGCACCCGGGCGATGGAGTACCTGCGCGAAGGCCACATCGGCGAGGGCGACGAGGCCGACCTCCTGGCCTTCATTTTCGACACTGCGCTCCACCCCTTCCTGCGGGCGGCGGCGCTTCCGCTGGCGCCCGCAGGAAGGTCGCACCTGGTATCGAGGCGTCTGTCCTGCCTGTGGCGGCGAGCCCGACTTCGCGGCCATCGACCGCCGGGGCGGACGACGGCGGCTGTTTTGCCCGCGCTGCGATACCGAGTGGACGTTCCGGCGCGTGGGCTGCCCGTTCTGTGACAACGACAACCCGCGCCAGTTGGGCTACTTCCCTAGCGGCGACGGGGCCTATCGCGTCAGTGTGTGTGGGGCCTGCCGCCGCTACATCAAGACCATCGACCTGCGCGAGGTCACAGGCGAGCGTCTGCCGGCGATGGAACGCGTGCTGACGCTGGGCATTGACCTAGCCGCCCAGAAAGCTGGATATTTAGGGGGGTAAGGGTTGCGGTCGTGCGCTACGGATACCACTACAAGCTCCTGCGGGTGAACCTCTCGTCCCGCACCAGCGAGATCGAGGAGCTGCCCGAGCGGCTACTGCAGGACTTCGTGGGCGGCGTAGGCCTGGCGACTCGCCTTCTGTGCGATAACACCCCGCCGGGCTGCGACCCGCTCTCGCCGGAGAATGCCCTCATATTCGCCGCGAACCCGTTCGTGGATACTCCCGTTGCGACGTCTGCCAGGTACGCGGTGGTGGCCAAGTCGCCTCTGACCGGCTTTATCGGCGACTCCCTATCCGGTAGCGATCTGGCTATCAGTCTCAAGCGAACCGGGGTGGACGCCCTGGTCGTCACCGGCGTCGCCGACGAGCTGACTTGCCTGACCATCGAGGACGGGCAGGTCCGGTTCTTGTCCGCTGCGCATCTAGCGGGTCTGGGGGTGAGCGAGGCCCAAGAGGCCATCCGGGACGAGTTCGGCGACCACTTGCGGGTGGCAGCCATCGGCCCGGCCGGCGAGAACCTGGTGCGCTACGCCACCATCGGCAGTGACGGCCGGCAGGCGGGCCGAACGGGCACCGGCACGGTCATGGGCTCTAAGCGGCTGAAGGCTATCGCCGTGGCCGGGAGCCAAGGGGTCAGCGCAGCCCGCATGACGGAACTGGCGGCGAGAGCGGAGCGGCTGACGGAGCGCAGCCTCGGCCCGGCCATGGCCAAGTACCGCCAGTTGGGGACTCCCGCCAACCTCCTCCTGCTCCAGCGCCTGGGGGCTCTGCCCAGCTACAACTTCCGCGGCGCCACCTTCGAGCACGCCGACCGCCTGAGCGGGGAGCAGCTCCAGGAACGCCACCTCGCCTCTGTGTCGTCCTGCTCCTCCTGCGCCATCGGCTGTGGCCGCCTGTACCGCACCCGCAACGGAGGAAGCACTCCGACCATCGGCAGGCTTGAGTACGAGACGCTCTTCGCTTTGGGGCCCCTGTTGGGCATCGATGACCCCAACTTCGTCATCCGCGCCGCCGCTCTTTGCGATCGGTTGGGCCTGGACAGCATCAGCACCGGCGGCACCATCGCCTGGGCCATGGAGTGCGTTGAACGGGGACTACTTCCCTATGGCGAACTCCGGTTCGGCGGCGGCGAGGCCCTGCTTTCCATTATCGAGCAGATCGCCCGCCGGGAGGGCCTGGGCGCTCTGCTGGCCGAAGGCTCGCGGCGGGCCGCCGCAGAACTGGGCGAGGGCTCGTCGGAGTGGGCGATGCACGTAAAGGGCCTCGAGATGCCGGGCTACGAGCCGCGCAGCCTCAAGACGCTGGCCCTGGGGCTCGCTGTCGCCACTCGCGGCGCCTGCCACAACCGGTCGGCCGCCTATCAAGCGGACATAGCGGAGCTGGTGGATCGCCTCAGCGCGGACGAGAGCCGCGGCCTGCTCGTGGCCGAGGGCGAGGACCAGGAGGCACTCTTCGACTCCTTGATCCTGTGCAAGTTCGTTCGCGGCTGCTTCGCCGATTTCTACGCTGAAGTGGCCGCCCTCTACAGCGCCCTCACCGGCTTCGAAGTCACCCCCGCGGAGCTGCGCCGGGCGGGCGAGCGCATCACCAACCTGAAGAAGGCTTTCAACATCCGCGAGGGCTGGCGGCGCGAGGACGATACGTTGCCGCCGCGCATCCTGAGTGATACGCTCCCGGACGGAGCGGCGCAAGGCGTGGGCCTCAGCCGGGCGGAGCTGGACTTGATGATCGACAGCTATTATCGGGCGCGGGGGTGGACGCCGGACGGCCTGATCCCAGAGGAGAAGCTGCGGGAGTTGGGCCTCGACGACCTGGCTCACGCCCGCGCGGAAGCGCCGCTGGCGCGCTGATGGGTGCGAGCTGCGGACGCCGCTCGCCGGAGGTGAGCGGCGTTATCCTTGCCGGCGGCGCGAGCCGGCGCCTGGGGCGAAACAAGGCGCTGGAGCGCATCGGGGGAAAGACGCTCCTCGAGCGAGTGGTGGGGATCATCGCGCCCCTGAGCGCGGAGGTCATCGTGGTGGTCGCCTCGCCTGCACAGGCGGCGGCCCTTCCCCTGCCGGCCGGCGTGCGCGTAGTGAGCGACCGCTTCCCCGGCTGCGGCTCGCTGGGCGGCATCTACACCGGCCTAAGCGCCAGCCCCGAACCATGGATCCTGGTAGTGGCCTGCGACATGCCGTTCCTTAACCCAAGGCTCCTGCGCCGCCTGATGGCGATGCGACGGGGCGTGGACGCCGTCGTTCCCTGTCTGAACGGACAGCCGGAGTCCCTGCACGCCCTCTACTCCAAGACGTGCCTGGCGCCCATGGAGCGCATGCTGCGGGCGGAGCAGCTCAAGATCGCCCCTCTGTTCGAAGCGGTGCGAGTCCGATATGTGGGCGAAGGGACCATCGACCGCTTCGACCCCGACCACCGCAGCTTCTTCAACGTCAACTCCCCCGCCGACGTGGAAGAAGCGATCGGCCTGCTGGCGCGATAAGACCGTGAAGAACGGCCAGGCGCACTGACCGACCGCGGCTTCGGCTTGCTCTTCCCTGACAGCAGGCATGGTGTTTGTTCCAGGGCCTCTCCACCGCACTTGACGCTATCCCCGTTCGGCAGCACTATCTAGCTGCACTGGCTCTGCCGGAGTGTGCGGCGGCGCCGCCGGCGCCGCCGGGCCGAGAAAGGAGACCGACCATGGAAGCCTTGCTTACCGAAAGCCAGAAGGCTCTGCGCGACGAGGTGCGAGCCTTCGTCCGCGATGACGTGCCGCGCCAGCTGCTCCTGGACATGGACGCCGGAAAAGTATCTTACCCCCGCCAGTTTCTTGAGGCCGCCGCCCGGCGCCGCCTCTTGGGGCTGCGCTTCCCCAATGAGTACGGCGGCCGGGGACTCGGATGGGCCGATGAGATCGTGGCTCTGGAGGAAGTGGGCGTGCTCAGCACCAGCCTCCCCTGCCTGTACGGCCTGGTGAGCATCGTTGGTGAGGCACTCACCGTCTTCGGCACATCTGAGCAGAAGGAGCGCTGGCTGCGACCGGCCCTGGAGGGCAGGCTCACGGTTGCCGAGGCCCTCACGGAGCCTCGTGGTGGCTCCGACTTCTTCGGTACGACGACCATCGCCCGCCGGAATGGCGATGGGTGGATTCTCAACGGCCAGAAGCGCTTCATCGTCGGGGCCGAGGGCGCGGACTACTTCTTGGTCTACGCCCGGACGCGCGAGGACGCGCCCTCGCGCGAATCGCTCAGCGCCTTCATCGTGGAGCGTGGCCCGGGTTTGGAAGTTCAGCACGTGTATGGCCTGATGGGTATGCGCGGCGGTGGCACCGGACGTGTGTATTTCCGCGATGTCCCTGTGCCCGCCGAGAATATCATCGGCGGGGAGAACTGCGGCGCCCTGGTCTTCAACCAGATGATGATCCCCGAGCGCATGACCAGCGCCGGCGGCGCCCTGGGGGGGGCCAGAGCGGCGCTGGAGATCGCAGCCCGCTACAGTGACCGGCGCAAGGCCTTCGGCCAGAAGATCCGCGCCTTCGAGGCGGTCAGCTTCATGGTGGCGGATAGCGTTACCATGCTCGACGCCGCCCGAGCGCTGACCCAAGCCGCCGCCCGCTCCATCGATGTCGAAGATGAGCCATCGCGGGTCCGCCGCCTGGTGTCCGAGGCAAAGAAGTTCGCCACCGAATCTGCCTGGCAGATCATCAACAACGCCATGCAGATCATGGGCGGCATCGGCTATACCAATGTCTATCCCATCGAGCGCCTCCTGCGCGACTCCCGCCTGTTGATGATCTGGACCGGCAGCAACCAGATCATGAATTTGCTGATCCAGCACGAGTACTACCGCGAGCTGAGCGTTAGCCGGCTGGTGCGGGATGTGGAAGCAGATGCTCCCGATGCCGACAAGGAGGAGGAGAAGGTCTACGAGTGAACGAGCGGCCGGGCCGACCATGTTGAGCTTGCGGACTTTCGGCTGGAACGAATTCTTCGCCACGAACTTCGCGCCCTTCGTCAACGACGGCTACAGCGCCGGCCGCGTCGCGGTGCAGCACAAGACGCAATACGAGCTGTACACCGAGTACGGTGAGTTGAGCGCCGAGACAACCGGCAAGATGCAGTACGACGCGCGGAGCAAGAAGGACTTGCCGGTTGTCGGTGACTGGGTCGTCATTCGCGCCCGCGAGCAAGAGAGCATGGCCACGATCTATGACATCCTGCCGAGAAAGAGCAAGTTCTCGCGCAAGGCCGCCGGCACCAAGACCGAAGAGCAGATTGTCGCGGCCAATATCGACACCATCTTCCTCGTGACGGGATTGGATGGCAACTTCAATCTTCGCCGCCTCGAGCGCTATCTCGTCGTGGCCTGGGAGAGCGGCGCCGATCCGGTCATCGTGTTGAACAAGGCGGATCTCTGCGACGACATCGAGCAGAAGGTCCGAGACGTGGAATCGGTCGCGCTCGGCGTTCCGATTGTGGTCATGAGTGCAATCAACAATCGAGGGCTGGAGCAAGTGCTGGCGCACGTCAAGCAGGGAACAACCGGCGCGCTGCTGGGGTCGTCTGGCGTGGGCAAGTCGACGATCGTTAATCATCTGCTCGGCGAGGAACTGCTAAAGACGCGAGAAGTGCGAGCAACAGATGATCGTGGACGGCAGACCACCACGCGTCGCGAGTTGATCGTACTCCCCTCCGGTGGCCTGCTGATGGACACGCCCGGCATGCGCGAGCTCCAGCTCTGGGGTGGAGATGAAGGCATCAAGGGTGTCTTTGAAGATATCGCCGAGCTGGCGCAACAATGTCCGTTTCGTGATTGCCAGCACGGGCCGGAACCCGGCTGCGCTGTCCAGCAAGCGCTGGAGGACGGCACCCTCGATGCCCAGCGCTTCGCTAGCTATCAGAAGCTGCAAAAGGAGATCGCCTACTTCAAACTCAGGGAAGACAAGCCGGCCGAAGTGGTAGAAAAGGAAAGATGGAAGAAGATCGGCGCCGCGCGCAAGAAGCTGAACAAGGAGCGAGGAAGATAGTGCGCAGCCAAAGTGAGGATTTCATGCCACGCATCGCTCTGCCTGCGCCTCGTCTGAAGGGAGAGGTGTCCCTGGAGGAGGCGATCTCCAGTAGGCGATCCCGTAGGGGGTTCAAGGCTACTGCCCTCACTCTGGAGCAGGTCTCACAGATCTTCTGGGCTGCGCAGGGCATCACCAGCCCCGAGGGACTTAGAGCCGCTCCCACGGCGGGCGCTCTGTACGGTGTCGACCTCTACGCAGCCGTCGGCAAGAAGAAGGCCGGAGGGCTGGCCGCAGGCGTGTATCGATACGTCCCACGGGACCATGCCCTCGAGCACATCTTGAAGCGAGACGTTCGCCGGGAACTGGCTCGTCTGGCTGTGAACCAGGTGTTCATTGCCGATGCGCCGATGGCGATGATCATCACCGGCGAGTACGAGCGCATTTCCCGGAAGTACGGTGACCGGGCGACGCGCTACGTCCACATGGAGGCTGGACACGCGGCCCAAAACGTTTACCTTCAGGCGGAGGCCCTTGGGCTGGGCACGGTTGTTGTCGGGTCCTTTCAGGATGAGGAGGTCTCGCGGGCCTTGGCTCTTCCCGCCGGACAGCGGCCCCTCTACATCATGCCCATAGGATACGCGGCCTGATGAACCTGCGCAGGCGCCGGCTGGGCCGCACGGGCCTGCTGGTCAGCGAGTTGGGGTTCGGCGCGGCGCACGTGGGCTCTGCCGACGAAGGCGAGGAGGCGCTGTTCAGGGCCTTCTCCATGGGCGTCAACTTCGTCGAGACGGGACGGGCCTACGGAGAGAGCGAGTACCTCATCGGCAGGGCGCTCCGCCGTCTGAGCGAGGACGCGCCGCCGGTCCATGTGGCCAGCAAGACCCTCAAACGCACCAGGGACGGCGCCCTGAATGAGCTCGAGAGGAGCCTGGCCCACCTCGGTCTGGAGAGCGTGGACGTCTACCAACTGAACGATGTCGACGAAGCGTCCTGGGATCAGGTGATGGCCAGCGGCGGCACGTTGCAGGGGCTCCAGGAGGCGCGGGAACAGGGTCTCGTCCGGTTCATCGGTGTCAGCAGCCACTCGGCGGGGGTCCTGCGACGGGCGGTGGAGAGCGACCAGTTCGACACCATCGAGGTGAAGTACAGCCCCTTCAACAGAGAAGGCGAGGCGGTCATCCGGCTGGCGCACGGGAGAGACATCGGCGTCATCGGCATGAAGCCCTTCGGCGGCTTCGGGATGCTGGGCTCGCTCAAGGCTTCCCTCGCGGGCCACGCCCTCGATGTGGGCACGCTCCTCCGCTACGCCCTCTCCAACCGCCACCTCTCGGTGACGATCCCGGGGATGCGCTCCGTGCGAGAGGTGGAGGAGAACGTGGCCGTGGCCGTCTCCTACCAGCCCATGACGTCGGCGGAGAAGGCCCGCGTCCGCGAGCGGGCGCGGGCGCTAGTAGCGGTGGTATAGGGGGAGCAGACCGATGTTTGACGAATCGCGCTGCGACCGCTGCGGCGACTGTCTGGTGCGCTGTCTCTACGTGGACTACGACCGCGAGCGGGCCGCCTTCGAGATCGACGAGCTTATCGTCGGGCGGCTGGCGCCCATCCTGTCGGACTGCACCACCTGTTTCGCCTGCAACGAATACTGCCCCACCGGCGCCCGTCCCTTCGACCTGATCCTGGAGCGCCAGGAGCAGTTCGGCTCGCTGGGCATCCCGCCCGAGATGCTGGCCGCGGAGGAGGCGCGCTACGCGGCGGCGGGCGAAGTGCGGGTGCCGGAGAACCAGGGTCGCGTGCTGTCGGCCTGCGTCTTCAGCTCCAGCGATGCCGACCTCTTCCAGGGCCGCCTGTTCGAGGGGCTTCCGACGGTTCGAGGCCGCCACTTCTTCTGCTACATCCTGTTCGACCACCTGGGCGCGGGCTCGGTCACCCGCCGCCACGCCCAGGCCTTCGTGGACAACCTGGCGGCCACCGGGGCTCAGGAGGTCGTCCTCTTCCACGACGACTGCTACGGCATGCTGGTGGACCGCGCGCCGCAGTTCGGCGTCGAGGTCCCCTTCCGCCCGGTGCACGTCGTCGAATACCTGCGGGACTTTCTCCAAGCCCACCGGCACGACATCAGGCCGCTCGGCCTGCGCGTGGCCTACCAGCGGCCCTGCGCCTCGCGGATGTCGCCGGGCAAAGAGGAGGCGGTGGACGCTGTCCTGGGCCTCATCGGCGTGGAGCGCGTCCAGCGCCGATACGATCGCGAGAGCTCTCTCTGCTGCGGTCTCGCGGCGACCATGTTCAACCCGCAGCTCGTCCCGGTCATCCGCCAGCGCAACCTGGACGACGCCCTGGCGGCGGGCGCGGAGGCAATGTGTTATCTCTGCCCCATGTGCCGCCGCGGCCTGGCCGACGATGCGCGGGCCCACGGCCTCGCCGGCTACCAGATCATCGAGCTGGTGCGCATGGCGCTGGGGGAACTGCCGATCTCCTCCTAGGCGCGCTGTCTCCACCGAGGCCGTTGATTCTCTCTGGGCACTCTTGTAGGCTGGGCTCAGGAGTGTTGTGACACAGCCATCTGCCCTGCGTCTTCTCGACGGCCCGGTCAGCCACGGGCATTCGTGCTTCGTCAGCCTGATGCTCCCGGAGGCTGTCGACTTGTTTGCCGGCTTCCTGGATGCTCCCTATCCCGTGCTCCTCGACTCGGGGATGGACAGCCCCGAAGGCGGCTGGCTGGAGGGGTACTCCGTCGTTGCTGCTGACCCTTTCCTAATCCTCAAGAGCCGCGGCAGGGACGCTTGGGTGGAGAGGGGCGACCGCCGCGAGTCGGCGGGCTCGGACCCGTTCTCGGCCCTACGTAGCTTGCTGGCGGCCCACGCGATCGCTCCCCTTCCCGGCGTGCCGCTTCCTCAGAGTGGAGCCATCGGCTACCTGGGCTACGAGCTAGGCCAGCACGTGGAGCGGCTGCCCAGCCGCGGCCTGGACGATCTAGCGCTGCCTGAGATGTGCGTGGCGTTCTACGACTGGTGTCTCGTGCAGCATCGCGCCAGCGGCCGCGCCTGGGTAGTGGCCACGGGGCTTCCTGACCGCGACCAGCGGGCGGCGCGCCGGCGCCTGGAGTGGGCGCTGGATCGTCTCCAGGGACTGGAGGCGAATGAAGGGCCCGCCGACGATCCTCAAGCATTCGCGGCCGGGGCCCTCCGGTCGAACTTCGAGCGCGACCAGTATCTCGCGGCCATCGAGACGGCGAAGGCCTATCTGGTGGCCGGCGACATCTACCAGGTGAACCTCTCGCAGCGATTCCAGGGGTCGCTGCAAGGGGACTCCTGGCAGTTCTACAGGCGCTTGCGGCGCGTGAACCCCCCACTCTTCGGCGCCTATCTGGGCTTTCCGGAGTCGACCGTCATGAGCGCGTCTCCGGAAGAGTTCCTGCGTGTGCAGGGGCGCCAGGTCAGGACCCGCCCGATAAAGGGCACACGACCCCGAGGGGCGACTCCAGCGCAGGACCGGGAGCTGGCTCGTGCCCTGGCCGAGAGCGTCAAGGACAGGGCCGAGAACCTGATGATCGTCGATCTCATGCGCAACGATATCGGGAGAGTCTGTCGAATCGGTTCCGTGCGGGCGCCTCGCCTGTTCGGGATGGAGGCTCACCCCACGGTGTTTCATCTGGTCTCCACCGTAACGGGCGAGCTCGCGGAAGGCCGGGACAGCGTCGATCTCCTGCGGGCATGCTTCCCCGGCGGTTCTGTCACCGGCGCGCCCAAGATTCGCGCCATGGAGATCATCGACGAGCTGGAGCCCCATCGCCGCGGCGTGTACTGCGGCGGCATCGGCCTGCTCGACTTCGCCGGCAATCTGCACCTGAACATGGTCATCCGCACCCTGGTCCGGGTGGGCGATTCCTTCTACTTTCACGTCGGCGGGGCCATTGTGTTCGATTCCGATCCTGCGGACGAGTATGAGGAGACCCTCCACAAGGGCCGGGGCCTCCTGCGGGCGTTGGGCTATGGCGGCTAGCGAGCGCCTGGCCTGGGTCAACGGCTGCCTGGTGGGCGAATCCGAGCCGTCGCTATCGCTCCTGGAGCGCGGCCTCACGCTGGGCGACGGCGTCTTCGAGACCATGCTGGCGGCCGGAACCAACATCTTCCGCCCGGCCGAGCATCTAGAACGGCTTGCGCAGGGAGCCTCGCTGCTGGAAATCGACCTGCCCCCGACCGAGCACCTGCTGGCGGCGGTGCTCGAGACGCTGAGCGCCAACCGCCTCCACCGGAGGCGGATCA
>Ga0315288_10010891_pt1 | contig 11464 bp, 6 predicted proteins | sample YL17G11_20_MG_FD_203454 | JGI IMG/M metagenome (GOLD analysis project Ga0315288, IMG submission 203454) | Sediment microbial communities from Yellowstone Lake, YNP, Wyoming, USA - YL17G11_20 | ecosystem: Environmental > Aquatic > Freshwater > Lake > Sediment | place: USA: Wyoming | collected... | reverse complement strand
GATGGCGAAGACGATGCGGAACCCGGTGACGGTGACGCTGCCGCGCGCCGCAGCGCACAGCGGGCGGGTTGTGGCCATACGCAAGACCGATAACGGGCAGGACGTAGTGACGATTCGGTCACAGAACGGGGAGACGATGGGCGGGTCGTCGTGGCTGACGCTGACGGCGAATGGGGAGTTTGTGCAGTTGCAGAGCGACGGGGCGGAGTGGCAGATCGTGATGCACTTTTAGGAAAGAGTGAAGAGAGAAGAGAGAAGAGAGAAGAGCGGACGGACGGAAAGATGAACCGCCAAGAGCGCCAAGGACGGAGCGGGGCCGGAGACGCGACGATTCTTCGCTGCGCTCAGAATGACATGGATTCGAGGAGGACATTATGGGCTGGCTAGGAGCGATTGTTACGCCGGAGACGGAGATGCTGAAGGCGCAGATGCGGAGCGTGGATACTGAGCTGGCCGACCAGGAGCGGCTGGCCGGGTCCGCGATTCAGGAGTCCCGCGAGGAGATGCGGAAGCGAAGGCGTGCCACGATGAATACGCTCGGGTCTTACGGCGGGAGCTCGACCGATTTCTATCAGATGCTGTCGGGGATCGAGGCGGGGCAGAAGGCGGAGGAGAACAGTATCAGCCAGGAGACGATGATGGACCAGGCCGCGGCGGCGAGGATGAAGCGGCAGTTGGCTGAGGTGATTCCGATACGGCAGGCGCAGGAGACGTGGGGCGCGGTGAAGGACACCGTCGGGACTGTGGCACAGGTCGCAGCACCGTTCCTGGGGCCGGCGGGGATTCCGGTGGCGATGGCGGGCGCGGCGCTGAGCAGGAGCCCGGATCCGGGGAGCGCGGGGCTTGGGGTGCAGGAGCTGCAGGACCAGATGAGGTATGGCAGCCCGGCAGAGGTGGGTGGGAAGCCGGCGACCGGGATGTACACGGAGCAGATGGCACGGCCGGGACTGGCTGCCGGGCAGGCGGCCGGCGCGATGGCGGGGAATCAGGGCCGGATTGACCGGCTGATGGCGATGTTGCAGTTGAATCCGGGAGACGCGGGGATTATCGCGCAGCTCGCGCAATTAGGAGTTATGCTGTGAGGAGCGGGACGGACGAGGACGCAATGCAGAATGCAAAGTGCAAAGTGCAAAATGCAAACTGCCGGACAGGCGGAGGTGCGATTTGACCTACGATGACCAGGCGATTGAGAGAGAGGCGAGGAGACGGTTTGGACGGTCGAACCCGGGGGATCCGCGCGGGATTCTGGCGAATGTACCGATTCACTTTCAGACCGAGCCGGCGACCGCCGACGTTCGCAAGGCCGTGGGCAGTTTCATGGGGGCGTACGCGGATAAAAGGCGTGCGACACAGGCATCGCTGGCCGCGCTCGAGGCCACGGCGGCCGAGCATCAGAGGAAGATGGAGGAGCAGCGGGCAGCGGCGGAGGCGACGGGAGAGCAGGCGAGGCTGACGAACGTCCAGCTTGGGGACGTGAAGAACGTTCCGGAGGTCGGGTACGCGACGCGGAAGGCCGGGGCGACGGACTGGGCGATTACGCCGGTAGCGCCGCAGGTGAAGCGGTCGGTGGTGGAGTACCGGGGCGGGCGCGGGGGAGCGCCGGTGGAGCCGAAGCTGACGAGGTACGAGCAGAGCGTTGTCAGTGGGGAGTTGCTGGATAAGGACTATCAGACAGCGAAGGGCAAGCGATGGCCGAAGCCGAAGATGACGCTGGACTCTAAGGACAAGGTAATCAGGGCAGCGTTGCCGGTGAGCCGGTTGGAGCAGTCCGCTATCGCTGCTGCGGACAATGCGGTTGCGCTTGCGAACCCGGCGGAGGCCCGGGCTGCGCTGGATAGGGCGGAGCAGGAACTGGTCCCGAAGGGCGAGGCGTGGCGGTTGGGTGAAGCGGACCCGTCGAGTGCTTCGCTGTTCGGTGGCAGCCGGGGAGGGAAGGGTTCGGCGGCGCTGACTTATGGGGACATAGAGAATGTCCGGGGCATACTGGACGACGCCAGAGCCGCGATAAAAAGGCAGGAGGACAGGTTGAGGTGGATGCCGAGGTCGACGCAGCAGCAGTATCAGCAGGGGGCGGTGCAGGAGGATGGATCCGCCGCCGAGATACGGGCGCTGGTGGCCGCGGGGTATGACCCTGAGGTAGCCCGGCTGGCGGTGCTAGGCGAGTGATGGGAATGGGTGGCCGGTTACTGGGTCTTGCGGCGAGTGCCCAGCAGAAGTGTGGCGGCGGCGCCAGCAAGAAGGACTGCCGCACCGTCGTAGTAGATCTTCACCGGGTCCTGATAGCGACCGTAGGTAAAATCCCACCGACCGTGAGCGCCGACAGCAATGAGTACCGCCAGGGCCAAGAGGGTGGTCGCGGCGGCGATTTTCTGAGCAAGGTTCATAGTTGCCTCCGAGAGATTGTAGGAGGTTGGGCGCTGGGAGTCAAGGGCGGGGGAGTCGGACGGATCGGTCGGATTGGACTGATAGGACGATGACAGCGGAACGGTTGGCGGAGTTGAAGGCGCGGGCGAATGCGATTGTCGCGCAGCGGCAAGCGGCAACGCCAGCCGCTCCCGTCGGCGGTGTAGCCATTGCTCCTGACCGGATGGCGCGGTTGCGGGCGAGGGCAGATTCGATTGCGGCGGAGCGGAGGGGGACGGCTAACGGCTTACGGCTTACGGCTGACAGCAGGATGGGGACGGAGGGGGCGGGAGCGAAGGAACGAGGACTGAGGACTGAGGATGGAGGACTGAGGACGGGGACGGGAAATAGGGGAAGTGTCCCTAGATTAACGGCGCCGGCGAGGTTGAGGATGGGTCCGCAAGCGGTGCCGGCGGCGACGACGGCGATGAGTAATAGTCGCGGAATGTCCCTCGTCCCTGGTCCTTCGTCGGAGCTAGGAACACGGACGAACACCGACGAACAGAGACTGGCACGGACACAGGTGCCGCCAATGCGGGATGAGTCGACGGAGCTGAGCCGGATGATGGCCAGGATGGACCGGAGACCGGGGACCGGGGATCGGCCGAGGGCGGAGTTTGCGGCGGCGTCGACCACGATTCAGAACCGTCCGACAACTCCGACTGCGGCGAGACCGCTGACGCTAGAGTATCGTCCGGTTGAACCGAAGAAGTCAACGGAATTGCGTCCTCGATACCTATACCCGCAGCAGACGCTTGCGCCGAATCCGGAGCCGGAGAACGTGGCGAGGTTGCGTGAGGCTGAGGAAGCTCGTAAGCCTAAGCCTGTCTCGCCCATTGCAGGAACACTGCTTTCAGTTCCCGCGCTGGTGGAGGAACCTCTGAAGAACGTGGCCGGTGGCGCGTGGCGAGCTTACGGTCTTCACGTTCGCACCAACCCGTTCATTCCCAAGGATCAAAGAGAGAAGGTCGCGGCATGGTCTGACGCGATGGCCGAATACATGGAAGACCCGCGGACGGGAACTTACACGGGTCCGCCAGCGGCCTACAAGGAACAACTGATGCGCCAGGCCGATGTGGCCGGTAAGGGATGGGGCACAGTCGCGCAAGTGGCCAACACGGCGGTCGAGTTGGAAAAGCTGTTCCTGGGCTTGCAGGCAGTGGGGTTGGCGGGCAAGGCTGTTGGTGTCGGCAAGGCTGCCAGTTTGGCGCGACCGTCACCGTTGGCTGTCGTGAAAGGCCCGTTGCAGGTTGGCGCATACGCGGCGGCAACGTCACCGGGCAAGGTTGAGGACCGCGTAAGGTCGGGGCTGCGGATAGCTGCCATGACTGGGGCGAACTCGATAGCCGCAGCGTTCAAGGTCGCGCCGGCGGTAGAGAAGGCTATCAACCTGGTCTTCAACGTCGCGGTGAACTCGCCGGAATACGTGCAGGCTATCAGCAGCGGCGATCTGACGCAAAACGCGGGCCGACAGACCTATCCGATGCTGGCGTTTGACGTGCTGTTCTCTCTGTTCGGGCCGACCGGTGGTGGCGATCCGGCACGGCAACTGGACGCCCGGGCCGAGTTCGTCGGCAAGGATGTAGCATGGGAACGTGCCGCGATTGACCATATCAACAAGACCCAGGGGGATGTACCGATACCGAAGGCAGTGCGGCTGGAGAATATGAGGCGGGTCAGAAAGGCCAAGGCTGAGGTTAAGGTTAAGGTTGAGCTGAAAGCGGCACCGAAGGGGACGGTGAGGGTTGACAGGGCCGTGCAGGAGATGCTGGATGCGCAGGCGGCGGAGAAGGCGAGCGCAGGGAAGGCGTCGCTCGCGGAGGTGATTGCGGCGGGGACGAAGGGAAAGGTTGAGGGCGGAATCGGACGGATTGGACGGAGCGGACGTATCGGACAGGGACGGACAGCGGAGATTGCAGGCGCAGAGGGGGAGCCGGCCGGGATGCCTCCTTCCAATGAACCCACCAAAAATCCCACGGCTCCCGCTGCGCTTGGGAGGGCTGACGGCTTACGGCTTACGGCTGACGGCAGGACACGGACGGGCACGGACGAGCAGGGACTGAGCGGAGTGAGAACCGCCAAGGTCGCCAAGGTCGCCAAGGGCGGAACAGCGGAGGCCAAGGCTGAGGTTGAGGTTAAGGTTGAGGGAGGAGCGGAGGGGAAGGCGGCCGGGAAGTTGGACGGGGTAGATGTGTTGAGCATGGAGAAGCCGCGGCGCACTGAGGGGCGGAGCAATGGCGAGAAGTGGGCGGTTGACTACGCGGTTCCGTCCGCTACTGCCAAGAGCGGGAAGCAGCGTAAGACGCAGTATTTCTTCGACAAGACCACGGCTACTAACTTCGCGCGTCGGGTTCAGGGTAAGCCGGAGGTGAAGGCTCACGTGGTTGCGTCTTCGGATAGGCCCTATCGAGGGTGGTTCTGGAGCAGTAAGAAGTGGCCGGAGGTCGGGGATACGAACGACGCAGGGGAGACGTACTCGGAGCTGGACGCGATGCTTGACGGCAGGACAAGTATGAGTCCAAGCAAGGGACTCGTCAGTGACTTGCGGGAGAAAGACCCGGCGTTGTACATGCGCGTTATCAACTCCGAGTCCAAGACGAACCCGAACGTAGATGAAGTATCTCAGAAACTCGGCTACGATTCTGAGTCAGACCTGTTCGAGGCTCTACGTCTGCGACAGGCTCGGCGGCAGGGGAAGGACCCCTCGACGATAGAGGAGAGCCTTGCGGAGTGGGATAGCAAGCACCCGGATAAGGGACCGCCGGCGCCGCGCGAGCCGGACGCGGGCGAGTTGCGCGCCGGTGACTTGGGTGTGGGGGATAAGATCCACATCTATGAGCCGGGCGACCAGGTGAACGACCTGGTTGACGACTGGCTTACCGTGACGGAGAATCAGCACGGGAAGGTTACGCTCAAGGACGGGGTGGAGCACACTTACGGGATTGATGAGAGGATTGGCGACTGGCATGAGGTCGCGGAGGTGATACGCGGGGAGCGGGGGAAGGCGGCGAAGGGCGGGATTGAGTCGGAGAGGTTCTACGCGGTCAATACGAAGTCTGGGATGGTGCTGGACCAGGTGTTCGACTCTCCGGAGGCCGTGGCCGCGGCGACCAGCACGGAGTTGAAGTCCGGGCTGCTGGGGACGGAGCGGCAGGTGAAGCCTGAGTTCCGCGATGCTGACGGGAAGCCGGTGGTGCGCGCCGTGCTCGGGCGCGAGGTCAAGCAGATGCTTGAGAATAAGCAGACGCCGTGGTCGCTGGTGAAGGGGACGGTGAACGACATCCGATACCGGCCGGCGGGGATGGGCGAGGGCGGCGAGGGGGAGATGTTCCACACGGTTGAGGGAAGACAGGTCACGACCACTGAGCTGTCAAAGCAGGAGAGGATAGGGACAGAGGCAAAGGTAGAGGTAAAGGTAGAGGCAGAGGGCGGACGGGGAACACGGACAGGCACGGACGTACAGGGACAGGCACGGACGGGAGAGGCGGGAAATAGGGGTAGCGTCCCCAGATTATCGGATGCTCAGACTGAGCGGGAGAAGCAGCGGAAAGAGGACGAGGCGAAGCGGCAGCCGTTCCGTGACTACGCCACGACGCCCGAGCGCGTGGACAACGTGGCCGAGCTGGACAAGGTGGTAGAGCGGCTACACCCCGATAGTCCGCGTGGGTCCCGTAATAGCCCGGTGTATGTCTACGACAAGGTGCGCGACAAGCCGGGGACGAAGGCATGGTGGGCGAAACTGACCGAGGTGCTCCAGAGCAACTACGGCAAGAAGACCATCGTGGCTTCGCCGGGGTCGGACATGGACAGGGCGTTGTCGAACCCGAAGCACTACGACATCAACAGCGGGCTTACCGTGGTCGCTTCCGGTTGGGACACCGCGCCGATGGCGACGGATGGGCACTTCATTATCGCCGACCCCAAAGCGGCGAAGCAGTGGAAGGCCGACCATCTCGCCGACGCGAAGCGGGTGATAGCGAGTCCCTACCACGGCTCCAGCGTGGGGGGTGGCCATCAGACCATTCAGACTTGGGAAGAGGCCAAGAAGAACCAGGTGCCCGATTTCAAGCGCGTCATCACGCCGCTGAACAAGCTTGACCCGAAGCGTCTGACGCAGGTCGCTACGGTGGTGCAGGCCGACTACAATGGGAAACGCGTTCCGCTGGCCGTCTACCGGATGTCGGATGGCGAGTTCATTGGCCTGAGTTCGCGCCTTGCGGCGATGCTGAACGAGTATCTGCCAGGGTCGGAGATGCGCCCGAGGATGAAGGGAAGCAAGCCCGACGCGCTCGGACCGGTGTCATTCGTCAGGAACGGCAAGGTGGTCGGGATGGCGATGCCGATTCGGATAGAGGGTGAGTACGAATTCCTCAAGAAGGGGATGCCGAAGGCGGGGGGGCTGAAGGGGGCAAAGGCTGAAGGGATGAAGGGCGGAAATGAGCCGGAAATGAAACCGGCCGGCGGGAGGACGTTAGAGGCGGGGAAGGGGGAAACGAAGGGGAAGGTTGAGGCTGAGGTTAAGGTTGAGAGGGGAGCGGAGGGGAAGGGGAGAGTCCAGAGTCCAGAGTCCAGAGTCCAGAGTGCAGAGTTGGGGGCGAAAGGGAAGAGCCAAAAGCTACGGCTTGGGAACAGGCCGGGGGAGTTTACGGCGGACCGGGTTGTGACCGTGGATGGGGAACGGATAGCAGAGTACAGCGTTTCGAAGAACCGGCTGACGGGGACGGACCTTTCGGGGAAGGCGCGGGTGCTGGACTTTGACGGGAAGCAGTGGTCTGAGGCGGGCGTGCCGGTGGACCTTATGGTGGGGGGGAAGGTTAAGGACGTACTGCTCATGCCGGGGCAAGGAGCGGAAGGGGTCGGCGGAGAAGCCAAAAGCCAAAAGCCAAAAGGCAAAAGCCAAGGCGAGGATCCGGAGGCGGAGAGGGTGGTGGAGGAGTCGCTGGCTGAAATGGAGAAGTTCTCTGAGCGCACAGGGCTGGATGTGCTTGGGGAAGGGGGCTGGGCGCATAATCCGGTGGTGAGTATGTGGGAATCTCTAACAGGCAAGAAGTTCCTCAGACAGCGGGGCATAGACCTTGAGATACACAATCTCGGCGACGTGTTCCGCACACTGAAGACCATTACCGGCAAGGGAGCGCGGGAGATATGGTCCGAGGCGAAGGATTCGTACTCTATCGCCGCGGCGACGAATAAGGCGCCGCTGAAGCCGGGCGAGGGCGCGAAGGCCGTGGAGCATCTGCAGCGGGCGATTGATGAGGCGACCGCGCTGTCGCCGGCGGTGAAGGAGGGGTACGCGCTGGAGCGGGGCCGGCGGATTTCGGCCTATGATGCGCAGGAGAAGGCATCGCTGGAGGCTGGTAAGCTGACCGAGGCGAGGAAGGCGCGGCTGCGGGGGATGTATCTGTCCGGGCCACTGTTTGAGGAGGGGACGAAGCCGCAGGTGACGCCGCTGTACGGGGAGCTGCGGCCGAAGGACCTGCCGGTGATTATCACGCCGAAGGACTACAACGCATTGCACCGGATGATTCGGCAGCATCCGGGGTTCGATGCGTGGGATAATCTCTCCGTGGGTAAGTCGCTGGACCGGCTGATGTCCGGGGACATTCCGGGGGATAAGGCGCTGGCGGATTTGCGGTTGGTGTTTGGGGATAAGGTGGTGAATGACCTGGTGAGTAAGAAGCCGTTTACGCAGCGGTTGTGGCGGGAGATGGTTTCGGCGGTGAACGTCCCGAGAACGCTGATGAGCTTTATGGATATGAGCGCAGTGCTGCGGCAGGCGGCCGTGAGCACTATCGCGCACCCGTTCGCGGCGAGTAAGGCGCTGGCCCGGTCGTTCCACTTTGTGTTCAGTCCAAAGGACTTTGAGACGTACTTCCGGGACGTGTTGCCGGCTGAGGAGTACTATCCGCAGATGAAGCGGTCGGGGCTGGCGATTACGGACCCGACGAGCGGGGATTTGTCGCAGCGCGAGGAGGCGTTCCTGGCAAGGCACATGGAGAAGGTGCCGGTGCTGGGGCATCTGGTTAAGGCGTCGGAGCGGGCGTATGTCGGATACCTGACGAAGCTGCGCGTGGACTTGTTTAAGGACTGGGTGGACGTGCTGCGGTCGGGCAACGAGATTAACGTGAACGCGGAGCCGGGGACGAAGGACGCGAAGGCGATGGAGGCGATGGCCGAGGTTGTCAACACTTTCACCGGGAGAGGGGAGTTTGCGGAGGGGTTGGGGGACTGGAAGACGCCGATGAATGCAGTGTTCTTCTCTCCGCGGCTGATACTCTCCAGGATGCAGGCGCTGAATCCGCAGTGGTATGTGAGCCTGCTCTTGAAGAACCACACTGGATCGCCGTGGGACAGGACGCTCAAGATTGACCCGGTGAGCCGGAAGATAGCCACACGTGCGATGGTCGACATGGCGAAGTTCGTGGGTGTGGGGATGACGGTGCTGTGGCTGGCCAGGCAGAATGGGGCGCAGGTGGAGCTGGACCCGCACAGTTCGGACTTCGGGAAGATACGAGTCGGCAACACGCGGTGGGACGTGTGGGCCGGGCATCAGCAGTACGTGCGGGCGCTCTTTCAGTTCGCCACGGGGCGGGTGAAGCAGGCGAGCGGGCGGACGTATGAGCTTGGCCGGGGGTACAAGCCGAGGACGCGGTACGACGTGTTTATGGACTTCTGGTCGGGTAAGACGTCGCCGCCGGTGAGTATGGCGATGGACTGGGCCAAGGGCACGAACTCGCAGGGGCAGCCGTTCAAGTTGTGGCCCGCGTTCCGGGACCGGATGTGGCCGCTCTACATGCAGGACCTGAAGGATGCGTGGCAGGACGCCGGCCTGGGCCGTGCGGCGACGACGGCGGTGCCGGGGTTCTTTGGGGTTGGTGTGCAGACGTACAAGCCGCAGCCGCGTAAGTTGAGGCTGCTCTAGGGATAAGGAGGAGTGAGGAGTGAGGAGTGAGGAAGGAGGAGGGGGAGGGAGAGGAAGGTTGGGATTGAGGTTGAGGGAGGAGGGGGCGAGATTCCTCGTCGTCGGACTCCTCGGAATGACAGGGGAAGCGGACCTCGGAATGACAGAAAGAGAAAAGGAGATGAGATGAGAGCGATAGTGGCGGTGGCGGTGATGGTTGGGTTTGCGCTGGCCGGGGTGCAGACGTTTGATATGAGGTTCCTGGACGGGAGCGCGGTGATGGCGATTCCGGCGTCGGCGGCGTGCACGACGAATTGGCAGCCGTGCGACCGGGGCCGGGCGCAGAGCCTGTATTGGCGGGAGTGGGTGGCCGTCGGCGCGACGGATTCGGCACGGGTGAAGATTGATGTGCAGTACGCCGTGAAGGATACGAGCAAGCGGATCTCGGGGTCCGATACGCTGATTTCAATAGCGACCTGCAATGTGCTGGATACGACCGCGACGAAGCCGCACGTCTTCAATCGGCAGTACTATCCGCACGGGATTGTGCGCTGGGTGCGCTATATCGTGACGGGCATTTCGGGCAATTCTAACGTAGCCTACATCGGAAACCTCGTCCTTTCGCTGGACGATGGGCTGTAAAGGAGCTGAGATGAGGAGATTCGCAATCCTGGCGGCGCTGCTGGCGGCCGTGGCGCTGGGCCAGTGGAGTCTGCCGCCGTACAATCTGGTGATAAGCGGCGGCGTGACCGCGGTGCGGGCGGGGTATCTGATGAGCTTTTCCGAGGACCCGCTGGTTGATACCGGGACGATTGCGTGGGACTCGGCGGGGTTTAAAACGTGGTACGCCGCCACGTCGACTGGAGACAGCATCACGAAGGGCGTGGTGAAGGCGACGCGGGTCCGGGCCGCGACTATCTACACGACCAATATCTTTCCGACGGCGACCACGACGCACCTGCTTTTCGCGCTGACGGCGTCGACGTCGCTGGATTCGGTGCGGTTCAAGGCGACGGTGGTGCGGGGCGATTCGCTGGCTTTCACGGCGGTGACGGCCACGAACTTCCGGGGTGCGTTGACGGGGAACGTGACGGGTGCGAACGGCGCGACGATTGTGAACGGGTCGGCGGGGGCGGTGACGATCACCGAGGACACCATCTTCCAGGCTGGAGTAGTGAGGCCGACGAAGGTCGTTGTCGGCACCGGGGACGTGGTGCTGCAGAACGGTGCGACGATTGTGAACGGGTCGGCGGGGGCGGTGACGATCACCGAGGACACCATCTTCCAGGCTGGAGTAGTGAGGCCGACGAAGGTCGTTGTCGGCACCGGGGACGTGGTGCTGCAGAACGGTGCGACGATTGTGAACGGGCACGCCGATACGTTGACCGTGACAGAGGCAGTCTTAAAGTGGTCTGGGTTGGTCTTCGTCAATGGAAAGCTGCTGTTCGGTAGCGTGTTATTTGATTCGTCTTCGCACGGTACTCGGCGCGACACCCTGCTGTTGTGGGCGCATGACACAGCCTACGCGATAGTCAAGCGGCCGTAGGAGAGGGTGAGGGCGAGTTTGCAGGTTGCAGGTTGCAGTTTGCAGGGGCGGGCGCGGCAGGCGATGAGCGAGGCGAGAGGCGCGAGGCGAGAGGCGAGAGGAGAGAGGCGCGAGGCTGCGGAAACGATGAGCGATGAGCGAGGAGCGAGGAGCGAGGAACGAGGAACGGAAAGAGTGAAGAGAGAAGAGTGAAGAGAGAAGAGTGAAAGGCGGAATAGGCCGGATAGGCCGAATGGCAGAGCGGAGCCTGGCGCTCGTCCTGCTGGCGGCGTGCGCGCTGGCTGCCGATAGTTCGCAGCAGGGCGTACCGTGGGGCGGCACTCGCAGGTTCCCGATTACCGGCGGGGGCGGTACGGTCACGAGCGTCAGGCCGGGCTTTCTGATGTCGTTCACCAGGAACCCGCTGGTTGATACCGGCACAATCGGCTTCGACAGCCTGGCGTTCATGGCGTGGTACGTCGGAGACCCAACTGCATTCCATCATGGCGACACGACGGACCGGAACGACCGGCTGTATGCGTCTAAGGTCGAAACCGACAGCGTCATCAGCAAGCCGACCTCGACCAAGATGGTTTTCGGGCGGGGCGATACGGGGGTCACTCCCGGTACGCCGA
>Ga0315288_10010889_pt1 | contig 11465 bp, 10 predicted proteins | sample YL17G11_20_MG_FD_203454 | JGI IMG/M metagenome (GOLD analysis project Ga0315288, IMG submission 203454) | Sediment microbial communities from Yellowstone Lake, YNP, Wyoming, USA - YL17G11_20 | ecosystem: Environmental > Aquatic > Freshwater > Lake > Sediment | place: USA: Wyoming | collected... | reverse complement strand
GATTTCCCCCTCCCGCCGATGGCTGGAGAGGGCCACCCTCTCCCTGGCGGATCGCGTAGTCGTCTGCTCGGAGGCGGTGCGCCGCTGCGCCATCGAGGAGGTGGGGATGCCGGAGGACAAGGTGGTCACCGTGAGCAACGGCATCCGGGTGGGCCGCTTCTCCGACGGGAGCCGGAGAGGCGCCCTCCGCGCCGCCCTCGGCCTGGCGCCGGATCAGCCGGTGGTGGGAACCGTGGGACGGCTGGATGAGCCGGTGAAGGGACTGTCGGTGCTGGTGGCGGCGATGGAGAGAGTGGCGGAGCGGATTCCGGGGGCGGTCTGCCTGGCGATCGGCGAAGGGCCGGCGCGGGTCTCCCTCGAGGCGATGGTGAGGCGCCGAAATCTCTCGGAGCGGTTCCGGTTCCTGGGGGAAAGGAGGGACGTTCCCGACCTTCTACATGCCATGGACCTCTATGTGCAGCCCTCCCTCCTGGAAGGGTTCGGTCTCTCGGCGCTGGAGGCGATGGCCGCCGGGAAGGCGGTGGTCGCCAGCCGCGCGGGGGGGCTGATGGAGGTGGTGGCGGACTCCGTCACGGGGGACCTGGTGCCGCCGGGGGATCCCGAAGATCTGGCCTGCAGAATCGTCCGTCTGTTGGAAGACCCGAACCGCCGGGAGCGGTATGGCCGGGAGGGACAGGCCCGGGCCCGGGAACGGTTTCCGCTCGAGAAGATGGTCCGGGGCTGGACCCACCTCTACCGGGATCTCTTGGCCCTGAAGGGCCGCAGGGAGGCGGCATGATCCGGATCGCGCTGGCGTTTCTCGCCGCGGCGCTGTTGTCCCACTATCTGACGCCGGTCCTGCGTCAGGCGGCCATCCGCTTCGGGATCGTGGACCGGCCCGACGGGAAGCTGAAGAACCACCGCGCACCCGTCCCCTACCTGGGAGGGATCGCCATCTACCTCTCGTTCCTCCTCGCCCTGGCCCTGACCGCTCCGTTCGAGAGGGACGTGCTGGGGATCCTTCTGGCGGGAGCCATCGTGGTGATCCTGGGCCTCATCGACGACCTGGGAGCCCTCGGGCCTTCCGTGAAGCTGGCGGGGCAGGTGGTGGCGGTCCTGACGCTGATGAAGGCCTCGGTCACCATCAAGCTCGTTTTCCTGCCTCCCTATGTCGCCCTTCCTCTGTCTTTCCTGTGGCTGCTGGCGGTGACGAACGCCTTCAACCTCATTGACGTCATGGACGGCCTGTCGGCGGGGGTCGGCCTCGTGGCGGCCCTGATCCTGGCCTGCGTGGCCGTGGGAAGCGGGCGGTACGGGGTGGCCCTTCTCCTGGCGGCCCTGGCGGGCAGCCTCCTGGGGTTCCTGCGGTACAACCTGGAGCCCGCCCGGATCTACATGGGGGACGCCGGCAGCCTCTTCGTGGGGCTGATGCTGGGGGCGCTGGCCATGAACAACAGCTACACCACCCGGAACCTGGTGGCCTCCCTTTCGCCGGTGGTAATCCTGGGCGTCCCCATCTTCGACATGCTCTTCGTGATGTTCCTCCGCTGGCGCCGGGGGATCCCGGTGATGCGCGGAAGCGCGGACCACTTCGCGCTGAGGCTCCGGAAGTGGCGCCTGACCACCCGGCAGACGGTCTGGACCAGCTGCCTGGCCACCGCCGTGCTGGGCGGCGCGGGGATCGCCATGATGCTGGCGGAGGCCCGGACGGCGGGACTGATCCTTGGGGGGACGGTGCTGGCGGCCCTGGCCCTGGGCTTCTACCTGAAGAGAATCGAGATGACCCTTTAGGAGAGGGGCGTGACCTCGACGCGGAACCTGATCCTGGGAGCGGGGCTTGCGGGCCTGTCCGCCGCACTCCACCTCCCGCAAAGGGAGACCCTGGTCGTGGACCGGGAGCGCGAGCCGGGCGGACTGTGCCGGACCCGCCGGGTGGAGGGCTTCTTCTTCGACTGCACGGGCCACCTTCTCCACCTGGGGAAGGGGCCGGTCCGGGAGATGGTCCTGGGGCTGCTTCCCCGTCTCTTCCAGTCGGTGGAGCGCCGCGCGTGCGTTTTCTCGAAAGGCGTTTTCACCGGCTATCCGTTCCAGGCCAACACCCACGGACTTCCGCGCGAAGTGGTCCGGGAGTGCGTGGTCGGCTTCGTGGAGTCCCTCATGCGGAAGGGGAGGGAGGAGGAGCCCGACAACTTCCGGGACTGGGTCCTGGCGACCTTCGGGGAAGGGATCGCCCGGCACTTCATGTTCCCCTACAACGAGAAACTCTACCGGGTGGATCTGGAGGAGCTGGAGTGCGGCTGGGTCTCCTGGTCGATTCCGCGGCCCACCCTGGACGAGGTGATCCGGGGCGCCCTCGGGACCGAGGTACGGGGCCTCGGATACAACGCCCGGTTTCTCTATCCCGGAAAGGGGGGGATCTCCTGCATTCCGGAGGCCCTGTCCGGGCGCTGCGGCACGATCCGCACGGGATGCTCCGTCCGCAGCGTGGATCCCAGGGAGAGGCGGGCGCTTCTGGAAGGTGGAGAGTGGGTGGAGTACGAGCGCCTGATCTCCACGCTCCCCCTGGACGCGCTGCTCCGGATCCTGAAGCCCCTGCCGGAGGGGATCTCCCGGCAGGCGCCGGGGAGGCTGCGGGCGGTGCGGGTCATCAACGTGAACCTGGGAGTGGACCGGCCCGGAGTGCTTCCCTGCCACTGGGCCTACTTCCCGGAGCCGGAGTTCCCCTTCTACCGGGTGGGATCTCCCACCAACTACTCCGACCATGTGGCGCCTCGCGGCTGCTCCTCCCTCTACGTCGAGGTGGCCCGCCGGAGGGACGAGCCGGTGGATGAGGAAGCGCTCCAGGAGGAGATCCTGGAAGGGCTGAGGCGGGCGAGGATCCTCCGGCGCTCCGATCGCATCCTGGCCCGGGAGGCCGTCGTCCTCGATCCGGCCTACGTCGTCCACGACAACTTCCGGCGCGAGGCGCTCCCCGGAATCCTGAAGAGGCTGGAGGAGCAGGAGATTTTCTCCATCGGCCGGTTCGGGGCCTGGGAATACGGCTCCATGGAGTCGGCCCTGCGGCAGGGACGCGAGACGGCGCTGCGGCTGGCGTCGGCGGGACGCCGCGTCGCGGGAGGGGAAAGGTGAGCGGGGAACCCGGAGCCGGCGGACGGCGGATCCGCGTCTGCCACATCATCACCCTCCTGGAGCTGGGGGGGGCGCAGCAGAACACCCTCCACACGGTGGCGAACCTGGACCGGAGCCGCTTCGAGCCGATCCTGGTGGCGGGCCGCGGCGGAATCCTGGACGGGGAGGCAGGGAGGATTCCCGACCTTCAGACCCTCTTCCTTCCGGACCTGGTCCGGGAGGTGGATCCGGCCCGCGATCTCCGGGCCCTCGTCCGGCTGCTCGCCTTCCTCCGGGAGCTGCGCCCGGAGATCGTCCACACCCACTCCTCCAAGGCCGGGATCCTGGGACGATGGGCCGCGTTCCTGGCCGGAGTCCCCGTCATCGTCCACACGATCCACGGCTTCGGCATCACCCCGGAGCAGGGAGACGCGCGCCGGTGGCTCTTCCGCAGCCTGGAGTCGGCCACTTCCGCCGTGACCACCCGGTTTCTGGCGGTCTCGGAATCGAACTTGGAGGAGGGGGTGGCGACGGGGCTCTTCCCGCGGGAGAAGGCGATCCTGGTGAGAAGCGGAGTTGACCTCGCCTCTTTTCGCAACGGCGCTTCACCGGGGGACCTTCGCGCCGCCCTCGGAATCCCCCCCGGGGCTCCCGTGGCCGGGATGGTGGCCTGCCTCAAGCCCCAGAAGGCGCCTCTGGATTACGTGGCGGTGGCGGAGCGGGTCGCGCGGCGGGTCGCCGATGCCCACTTTCTCCTCGTGGGGGACGGAGAGCTCCGCCCCCGGGTGGAGGAGGCCGTGCTCCGAAGCGGCCTCGGCGGCCGCTTTCACCTCCTGGGATGGCGGCGCGACATTCCCTCGATCCTGAAGAACCTCTCGGTCCTGGTCCTGACGTCGCTCTGGGAGGGACTCCCCCGGGTCGTCCCCGAGGCGATGGCGGCGGGGCTGCCCGTGGTGGCGACCCGTGTGGACGGGACCCCGGAGGTGGTCCGGGAAGGGGAGACGGGCTACCTGGCCGAGCCTCACGATATCGAGGAACTGGCGGACCGGGTGGCCGGGCTTCTCGCCGATCCCACTCTCGCCCGCAGGATGGGAGAGAGGGCCCGGGAGGAGGTGCGGGACTTCGACATCGATGCCATGGTTCGAAGACAGGAGTCCATTTATCAACAGGTTCTGGGAGGCGCCGGTTGACAGTGCCTGCTTCTTCTTCCCTATACTGCCCCGGCGGAAAGCGATGAGAGGGGAGATCTGACCATGCCCCCGGTCCTGGAAATCTCCCGAATCTCCAAGAGCTACCGGGCCAGCTTCTCGCTTCGGAAATACTGGATCCTGAGGGACCTCAGCTTTTCCGTGGAGCCGGGAGAGATCTTCGGGTTCATCGGAGAGAACGGGGCCGGCAAGACCACCACCATCAAGCTGGTCATGGACCTGATCCGGCCCGACGGGGGGACGATCCGGATCTTCGGGCGGAGCCACCGGGAGGTGGGGACGAAAGCGAGGATCGGGTTTCTCCCCGAGAACCCCTATTTCTACGACTACCTCACCGCCAGGGAGTTCCTGGACTTTTACGGCCGCCTCTTCGGCTTCTCCCGGGCGGTCCGGGAGGCCAAAACCAAGGAGCTGCTGGAGAGGGTGGGACTCGGCAACCGGGGGGACCGCCAGCTGAGGAAATTCTCGAAGGGGATGCTCCAGCGGATCGGCCTCGCCCAGGCCCTTATCAACGATCCCGAGCTGGTCGTCCTGGATGAGCCGATGTCGGGGCTGGATCCGGTGGGGAGGCGGGAAGTCCGGGACCTGATCCTCTCCCTGAAGCAGGCGGGAAAGACGGTCTTCTTCTCCACCCACATCCTCTCCGACACGGAGCTGATCTGCGACCGGGTGGGGATCCTGAGCAAGGGAGACCTGAAGGCGGTGGGAAAGGTCTCCCAGCTCCTGGCCCACCAGGCCAAATTCTACGAGGTCACCTTCTCCGGGCTCTCCGCCGACGGGCTTCCGGGTGTGGAATCGGTCGTCTCCAGAGACGGCGGCGAGACGCTGGTCCGGGCCCGGGACGAGGCCGCCGTCCGGGCTCTCGCCGAGGCGATCCTCCGGCGCGGCGGGACGCTGAGGGGCGTGGCCCCCCAGCGGGAGAGCCTGGAGGATCTGTTCCTGAGGGAGATCCAGAGGTGAACCAGATCTGGGCCATCGCGTCCAACACCTTCCGGGAAGCGATCCGGGACCGGATCCTCTATCTCCTGCTGGTGTTCGCCCTGGTCTTCATCGCCTTCGCCCAGATCCTCAGCCTCCTGACGGTGGGGAGCGAGGAGAAGATCATCAAGGACCTGGGTCTCGCCTCCATCTCCCTGTTCGGGGTCCTGACCGCCATCTTCACCGGCGTCTCCCTGGTGAGCAAGGAGATCGACCGCCGGACCATCTACACCATCGTCTCCAAGCCGATCCACCGCTACCAGTTCGTCCTGGGAAAGTACTTCGGACTGGCCCTGACCCTCCTGGTCAACACGGTGGTGATGACCTTCTGGTTCTACCTGATCCTTCTCTTCAAGGGGTTCGCAGACCCGCGGCTTCTCCTGGCGGTCTACATGATCTTCCTGGAGCTGCTCCTGGTCACCGCCCTGGCGATCCTGTTCTCCTCCTTCTCCACGCCGCTCCTGAGCACCCTCTTCGCCCTCTCCCTCTATCTGGTGGGGCATCTTTCCTGGAGCCTCAACCTCCTGCGGGATCGCCTGGCCGGCAGCGCCGGGAGATGGGCCTGCCGGGCGCTCTACCTGGTCCTTCCGAACCTCGAGATCTTCAACATCAAGGGGGAGGTTGTGCACGGCGCCCCCCTTCCCGCGAGCCTGCCGCTCTGGGCCACCCTCTACCTGGCCGGATACGGGCTCGTGGTCCTGTCGGCGGCCTGCCTCATCTTCCAGAGAAAGGACTTCAGCTGAGATGCCCCGCCTGGCCGTCGCCCTGCTCCTGGGACTCGGGTTCGCCGCCGCGGGGGGCTCCGCCCTGAGGGTCGAGGACCTGCGCGCCGGACAGCCCCCCGGCCACCATCTCCTCTACCTTCCCAGCGGGAAATACCTCAAGGCGGTGACCTTCGGCTACAGCAACCTGGCCGCGGACCTGATCTACCTCTGGTCCATCCAGTACTACTCCAATTACCAGATCGCGGACCGCTACGACTACCTGGACCGGATCTACCGCCGGGTGATCGCCGAGCTGGATCCCGGCTACATCGACCCGTACCTGGTGGGTTCCATGATCATGTCGGTGGAGGCCAACCGGAACGACCTGGCCCTGCAGCTCCTGGACGAGGGAATCGCCAGGAATCCCGGGGAATGGATCCTGCCTTTCTCCGCGGGGTTCCTCTGCTACAACACCCTGCATGACCCCGCCCGGGCCCGGAGCTACTTCGAGAAGGTGGTCCGGATTCCGGGGGCCCCCTCGGTGGCGAAGCGCTTCTACGCCGAGATGTTCAACCGGCTGGGAGACAGGCGGACGTCCCTGAGATACTGGTCGGAGATCCACGAGACCGGTGACTCCGACTACGTCCGCCAGGTGAGCTGGCTCCACGTCCACGATCTCTCCATCGACGTCGCACTGGAGGACCTGGCCAGGCTGGTGGAGGCCTACCGGCAGGCAAAGGGCGCTGTTCCCCGCCGCCTGAAGGACCTGGTGGGGGCCGGCTTCCTCCCGGCCCTCCCCACCGATCCCGAGGGGAGGGATTACCTCTACGATCCGGCCACGGGACGGGTAAGCTCCCAGTCCCGCCGGCTTCTGCAGAGCCGCTGATGGAAATCTACCTGGCCCTCGTCTTCTTCCTCCTGGGGTCGGTGGTGGGGAGCTTCCTGAACGTGGTGATCCACCGGCTGCCCCGGGGGCAGTCGGTCGTCTTCCCTTCGTCGTCCTGCCCCGGCTGCGGGGAGCGGATCCGGGCGAGGGACAACGTCCCGATCCTCTCGTTCCTGCTCCTGCGGGGGAAGTGCCGAAGCTGCGGGAAGAGGATTTCGCCGCGCTACCTAGCCGTCGAGCTCCTCACGGCGCTTTGCACCCTGGCTCTCTTCCTCCTTCTGGGGCCCTCGGTCCCGCTGGCCGTCTATCTTCCCTTCACCTGGGCCCTCATCGCCCTGGCGTTCATCGACGCCGAGCACCAGATTCTCCCGGACCGGATCACCTACCCCGGGATCGTCCTCTCGGCCCTGGTCCCGCTCCTGGGAAGCATCCAGAAGATCCCGTGGGGGAGGATGCCCGAGCGCTTGGGGTGGAGCGGCTGGGCCCTGGGCATCGTCCTGGGCGGGGCCCTCCCCTATCTGGTGGGCGAGGGGTACCGGATGTCCCAGTTCCGGAAGCCGCCCGGCGAGCGGCTGGACGGGATGGGAATGGGAGACGTGAAGATGCTCGCCCTGGTCGGAGGGTTCCTTGGGTGGAAGCTGGTTCTCCTCACCATCCTGATCGGCTCGGTCCTGGGATCCGCCTGGGGACTTGGCGGCGTGGCTCTCTCCCGCTACGGGATGAAGCACGCCCTTCCCTTCGGGACCTTCCTGGCGGTGGCGGCTTTCGTGTCGCTGACGGCGGGCCCGGCCCTTCTGGCATGGTACGCCTCCCTCTCGGGCTTCGGGGGATGAAGGGGATGCTGCGCTACCTGGGCTCCTACGAGGGGAAGATCAAGACCTTCCTGATCCTCCTCGTTCTCTTCCTGGCGGTGGCCATCTACGTCAGCTTCCACCTCCTGGTGGTGAGCCGCAACGCGATCTTCGAGGAGGTGCGGCAGAGGATCGCCCTGGCGGCGGAGGCGGTGGAATCCGATCTCGAGATCGGGGAGGTGGGGCTTCCCCGGGACCGGGAGGCCATCCTCGGATCGCCCTTCAGCCAGGGCCGGTTCGCCCGGATCGCGGCCGAGCACGGCCTGGTCTCCCTCGAGCTTCTCGATCCCGGCGGCCGGGTGCTGGTCTCGTCGCTTGTGGGAAGGGTCCACTCCCCGGACGCGGGGTGGGAATCCCTCTCCGCCGCGGAGAAGACGAGGCTCGAGGGGGGTGCCACGGTCCTCTCCTCCCTCCGCTCCGACGCCGGGATCGCCTACGCCACCATGACCGGATACCGGCCCCTGCTGGACCCGCCGGGAAGGCTCACCGGGATGATCAAGGTGGAGGACCGTGCGGAGAACCTGGCGCGGGTTGAGCGGAGCCTGAGGATCCTCTCGGGGATCCAGGCAACGGGCCTCACCCTGCTGCTGATCCTGATCTTCTTTTTCGCCCGCTGGATCCTGGCGCCCTACCGGAAGCTCATGGCCACCGCGGACCAGGCGCGCGTGGCCGAGAGCCTGGATCGGGAGAGAAAGGGCGAGCCCGATTTCCTGGTGGAATCTTTCCGGGCGGTGCTGGAGAAGCTGCGGGGCCAGGAGCAGGAGCTGCACCGGCTGAAGGCGAGCCGGGGAGAAGACCGCGAGGACGATTTTCCCGCCGAGAGCCTGGCCAACAGCCTCAACAGCGGGATGATGGCCCTGGACCGGGAGGGGAGGATCCGGCTGGTGAACCCGGCGGCCCTCCAGATCCTGGGAATCACCCGGGAAGACGCCGAGGGGCGGACGGCCGGGGACCTCCTCGGCGAAGGGGAGGGGCTCGGCCGCCTCATCCACGAGGGGCTCCTGCGTGGAGTGCCCCGCAGCCGCGAGATGGTCCCGTACCGCAGGAGGGACGGCAAGGAGATCCACCTGGGAGTCGGCCTCTCGCCCGTGATCCGGGATTCGGGGGAGCTCCGCGGCCTGGTCTGCCTCCTTTCGGATCTCACGGAGATCCGGCACCTCCGGGAAAGGGTGGCGCTCAAGGAGAACCTGGCGCAGCTGGGGGAGCTCTCGGCCGGGATCGCCCACGAGTTCCGGAACTCGCTGGCCGCCATCCAGGGCTACGCTCGCCTGATCGCCCGTCACTCCGAGGGAGACGCGCGGGAGATGGCCGGATCCATCGTCAAGGAGGTCCAGGGAATCGGCAAGGTGGTGGAGGACTTTCTGCAGTTCGCCCGCCCCGCGCCGCTGAACCTCTCGGAGGTGGACCTGAGGGGGCTCCTGGAGGACCTGGCCCGGGAGATGTCGGCGCCGGAGGCTCCCCGGCCGTTCCGGGTGGTCCTGGAGGGGGAGTTTCCCCCGATCCCCGGTGACGAGCCGCTTCTCAAGCAGGCCTTTCACAACCTGATCCGGAACGCCCGCCAGGCCATGAACGGGCGGGGGGTCCGGGTGACCATCCGCGGATCGCGGGAAGAGGACGGCAGCCTGAAGATCGAGGTGGCCGACGATGGTCCCGGAATCCCCCCCGATGTTCTCCCGCGCATCTTCACCCCCTTCTTCACCACCCGCCCCGGCGGGACGGGCCTGGGACTTCCCCTGGTCCAGAGGACGATCGTCAGCCACGACGGCACCATTGATGTGGCCAGCCAGGTCGGCCAGGGAACGCGGGTCCTGATCCGACTCCCCGTCCATCGCGCCCCGGACCCCCCCATCTCCCTCTAAGCGGGCGTTCGGCCGTCAGCCCTCGGCCGGGTCTCTCTGGGAAGCGGCCCGCTCCGGGCGTTACGTTTTGTAACGTCCGGCAAGGCGCCGGCGAATCACGGCTTTCTCGGGATTCCGGACCCGGCCGGCGAACTCCTTTTGTCCGAACACCATGGCGGAGCGTCACTACACCGACACTCTCTGGCACCTGCCTTGCTGATTCCCCGGGGTGAAGCAGCGGCCGAACGCACGGGCGCGGCAGAGAAGGAGCCGGACATGGAAAGAGCGAAAAGGAGATGCCGGAAAGGGCGGGCCCGGAGGTCGGAGCTCGGCTTCTCCATCACGGAGATGCTGGTGGTCCTGGCCCTGGCGGCCATGATGATCACCTTCGTCGGGCCGGCCTTCAGCGAGTCGTACCGGGCCTACAAGGTCCGCGCGGCCACCCTGGAGCTCACCGACACGCTGCGCGCCGCGAGGCAGGTGGCGGTCACCACCCGCACCTCCGCCAGCGTGGCGATCAACACAACCGCAGGCTGCTACAGCTGGACCGACGTGAAGGGGAGGAGCCGCACCGTAACGCTTCCCGACCCGGTCCACTTCGTGAGCGCCAGCCCCGCCACCATCACCTTCGTCACCAACGGGACGGTGAGCACGGGCACGGCGACCGTCTCGCTGCAGAACACCGTCACCAAGGACCGGGCAGACCGGTGGACGCTCGACCTCAACACCGTGGGAAGGATCACCACGACCAAGACCGTGGTGGCGCCGTGACGGCCGGGAGGAGACCCATGAGGAGCATCTTGAGAAAAGGCGGCGAAAGCCGCGATCCGCAGAGCGGGGTCCAGGGGGGATTCAGCCTGATCGAGGTGACCCTGGCCCTGGGGCTGCTGGCCACGGTCCTGATCTCCATCGCCTCCCTCTTCATCATGGGAGGGAAGCAGGTCAAGAGCGGCAAGAGCACCACAACGGCGGCGGCGATCACCCACGAGATCATGGAGCGGATCGAGCAGGAGACCTACGCCGAGGCCTATACATATTTCGGCGGGACGGACAGCTCCACGAGCCTGTCGGTCTCCACGACGACGACCGGGAACAACGCCAACCAGTGGCAGGCGGAGATCGCCTCCAAGCTGGGTCCCCAGGCCAGCGGCACCATCGCCGTCACTCCCCTGGGGAGCGCGTCCCCCCTGAATATGGGGACTTCGCAGGCGCTCCAGGTGAAGGTCACCGTCACCTGGAACGAGCTGGGGAGGAGCAAGAACGTGGCACTGGAGGCAGTCCGATTCTAGAAAGGCGCGGCCCGGCCTGGAGCCGGGCCAGAAGGAGGCTCCGGATGTTCCGCAAAGCTCGCAGCGAAAGTTCGGCAGAGAGGGGCTTCACCCTCGTGGAGATGATCATCGCCTCGGCGATCTTCGCCATGGCGGCGGCGGTGGCCTTCATTCTCTACGGGGCGGCGCAGAGGTCCTACAAGGCGGGCCAGAACTTCACCGATCAGCAGCAGAACACCCGGGCCGCCTTCGACCGGATCCTGTCGGACCTGAGGAACGCCGGCTACAACCACAACCCGGACGGGAGCAAGAGCCGGGGCGACGAGCAGATCGAGGCGGCCTACGACACCGCCATCGTCCTCCGGGCGGACCTGGACTTCGAGGATGCCGCCCTCAGCACGGCCCCCGAAAGCAGCATCAAGGGTGTCTACAACGTGGTGAGCACCGGGAACGACGAGATCGTGGCCTACGTCCTGGCGAAGTCGGGCTGGACGGGCGGCTCCACGCTGACCTTCAACGCCGACATCGACAACTCCACCCGGACCACCATCAGCTATCTCGGGAACAACATCAGCGTGGGTCCCCGGGACGGCACCACCGAGCCGGTCCGCCTGGGAAGCGCCGCCCTGGTGCAGGACAACCCGC
>Ga0315288_10010888_pt1 | contig 11466 bp, 5 predicted proteins | sample YL17G11_20_MG_FD_203454 | JGI IMG/M metagenome (GOLD analysis project Ga0315288, IMG submission 203454) | Sediment microbial communities from Yellowstone Lake, YNP, Wyoming, USA - YL17G11_20 | ecosystem: Environmental > Aquatic > Freshwater > Lake > Sediment | place: USA: Wyoming | collected... | reverse complement strand
TCGTGCCCGGCCTCCACCGGGGTGTGGCAGGTATAGGCGAACTTCTCTCTGAGCTCCTCGATCCCTTCGCCGGAGTTATCGGCCTTCTCCAGAAAAGCCAGGGCGGCGTGGCCTTCGTTCAAATGATATTTATTCACTTGATAGCCCAGGGCAGAGAGAGCGCGCATGCCCCCGATCCCCAAAATGGCCCTTTGCATGATCTTCCACCAGGCGTTATCGGAGCGGTAGAGCTGGTCGGTGAGGCGGCGGTTGGCCTCGCTATTCTCCTGGAGGTTGGAATCTAAAAGTATTAGCGGCGTGACCGAAGTTTTATCGTGGCTGAAGACATAATACTTCCAGAGCTTAAGCTTCAGCCCTTCGCCGTTAAGACGGATAGCGATGTATTTATCGAGCGGGATGAGGCCGGGATAGGTGTGCGGGTCCCAGCGCAGCTCTTCGGGGACCTGGCCTTCGCGGAACCAGAAGTTCTGCTTGAAGTAGCCCTTGTTCCAGAGTATCCCCACCCCAGCAAGTGAAAGCTTTAGGTCGGCGGAAGATTTCAAGGTGTCCCCCGCCAACACCCCCAATCCTCCGGAATAAATGGGGATGTCCAAGAGTTTCTCGAGCGGCAGGACATGGTAGTAGTCCATGGCGCGCATGTTGGAGAAGACCTGGTGGTGGCGGAGGTAATTTTCCTCCGCGATCTCGCGCTTGGTCAGGAAAGTGTTATAAACGCTGGGGGCCAGCCCGAACTCCATGGAAAAATAGGCGATGGATTTTTGCGCGGGATCTTGTAGCAATTCTTCGGCTTCGAGGATGGGGCTTAAGGGAAAGCCGAAAAAAGAATCTGAGGTTACGTCTTCCTTGAATTTTTCGTCAAAAACATTCGCGCCGATCAAGGAACAGATCTGGTCTTTGTCCACGGGGCTAATTATATACTAGAGGTGATTTTTATGCCAGGGCGGCGGCGTCTTCTCTTTGATGGTGCTGTTCGATGACCCGCTGGTTAGCGCCCAGGCCGCCGAAGATCGGGTCAAAGCTGGGCTGGTCTCTGCGCTGCCTTTCGTCCTGCTCTCTCCCGGTGCCGGCACCCATCGATGCTACGGCAGTATCCAGCACGACGTCGCGGTCACTGGTGCCGGGCATTCCCTCAACTGTGGTCTGTGTTCTGTGTTCAGTGGTCCGTGTTCTCTCTGGTACTGTGTTCAAGAGAACTGCTACTCTGCTTGCATCAGTTTGTCCGGGCTGCAAAGTATCACTTTGCGGGAAGGTCACTTCAGCTTGTTCTTCGGGCGTATCGCTAGTAGTAGCAGCAGACGGTTGGATCTGCTCCCTCAATTGTCTGGCCGCTTCCCGGACTTGTGGATTCTGGGAGAGTTCCTCGACCATGCTCAAAAACGCGACCAGCCGTGCCTGCTGCTCAGGGGGCAGGTCTACCGTACCGTCGTCTAGAATAACAGCGGAACGGATCCTGGCTAAAGCCGACAGCTTCTCTTCCTCGGATCCCGCCTGGAAGATGCTCAAGAGGTCCTCGGGGATCTCGGGACTATTGCTCCTCACTCGTTGGAGGAAGTTGCTGGCAAAGTTCGTGGGAGCGGATTGGGCCTGAATTGACTGCAGCCCCAGGATCGTTTCATCCAACAGGGCGCGCTCGCCGGCAGAGAGAGTGATCCGGCCGGCATCGTGGCTATCCCTTACCTGCTCCAGCACCACCAGTAATTGATCGGGGCCGTAATTTTCGATATTATCATGGATGACCTGCAGATTGAGGCCGGCTTCCAGCTGAGGCAAAAGCTGGGCCAGTTTATAAACATCCTGTCTTACCAATCCTAAGTCGGGTTGACCTCCGTCGTTAGCAATTTGTCTGACCACTTCCACATCATCCCTCAACTGCCCCAAAGCCCTGGCTACCGGGCTTTGCGGCTCGGTCTGCCCCTCGGCCGGCGTTTCGGCGCTGGCAAGTAAAACCGCGGAAGGCAGGGTCTCAGCCAATATCGCCCGGGCGGCGGAGAACTCAGTTGCTACGGAGAACAACTGCCGGGCTTCTTCCTGGCTAAGCTCTCCTTGTGCGAACTGCAAGGCGGCATCTTGAACTATCTGCTCAAACTGGGCGCGCACTTGGGGATTGCTCTCCGCTGATGCGGCCATCGTACCCAAAGCCAAAGCCCTCTCTTGCGGAGTGGAGTTCGGAGAAAGCGCCTGCTGTCCTAAGACCTGCATGTTGGAGGCCTCGATCTTCTGGCTAAGTTCCTGCGCGGCCAAAAGCAAGGCGGCATGTGCGGCTTCCTGCTGTTCGGGTGCGGTAAAGGTTTCGCGATTGAGTTCGGCCAGCTGCCTGACCAACGCTACTGCGGCTTCCGGGCTGCCTACGGCCTGAGCCATGAGCTCATTGTATCTTTGGGTGTACGCCGGAGGCAATAAGGCCTCGGGGCTGGCGGTAGCCGCATCCGGAGCAATTTCGGCCTGGCTGGGATCAGCCGGATTGGTTGCCGCTGGCGATCGAAGATCTCCATCATGTTGAGAGGCAGCGTTATTGGGATCTGTTTTCTCCCTGACCTTTCCTAAGCCATGCAGGCCGTCTTTTACCAGGGCGGTCATGATCTTTTGGAACTCCTTGGCCAACTGCTGGATGATCTCCAGTTTTTCCGCTTCGAGTTCCAGCTCGCCGGTCTTGACCTCCAGCTTCATAGCTGCGTTTTCATAATAATCAATGGAATTAGAGGAGGCGGCCTGGCCCCCCTCCACCCTTTTCCCTGAATGGTTATTGTTATGGCTGGGGGCCAACAGGTTGTCATATATCTGGGTAGCTACCAGCTGGGCGAAGTTATCGGACATGACGAAATTCAACGCGACCCCTACCAAATCACCCAGTCCAATCTTACCGTCCCAGGTCTCACTGCCGCCGGTTAGGAGCTCCTGGGCCACTGGATCTTCGGTTATGGTTATGGTGGCCTCATCGCCAAAGGCCCCGTTCAGGGCTTCCGTTAACCTCTCCCCACCGTCGAGTTTCATGTAGGTGCTTACCGCCTGCATTGCCGCCGTGGCGATCGCCATACCGAGCTGCCGCTGCAGCTGGTTCAACTGGTTCTGGCGGTCGGCGTATTCCTGCACTTTTTGTTTTAGGATATCCAGATTCCTGAACGCATTTTCCCGCGCCTGATAGACCGACTCCAAGCTTAAGCCGTCTTCCTGGGCGGTGGCTTGGCCAGTGATGCGGGCCACCATCTTTTTCTGGCGCATCTGGGCCTGGGCAATAGTGGCTAGGGCGATCTGGGAATTGAATATCCTTTCCAGCTGTTGAGAGATCCGGGCAAAGGCACCCGAGTCCACCGCCACATTCCCTCCCCCCGTATCTGTCACCAGACCGCATCCCACACCCGACACTGTGTCATGCGCGGCCTGCTCCAGGGCTCCAAGCTGGGATTGGCGGTTCACCCTGAAGGTATCATCGATCATTTCCTGAATGGCGTCTTCCGTGCCCAGGCCCCCGTTATTAAGGCCGACGTCGTTGGCGGAATATGCCAGATTTATAACGGCATTGGCCAACCCGCCGTAAAACATGCCGTCCATCATTCCAGAAACCCAACCGGCCTCACTCATGGCTCCACCTATGGCACCCGCCGCCGCAGAACCGATCGAGATACCGAACGAGATCCAGGCCTTCTCCATCGCGGCATCCTGCATCGCCGCGCGGTTGTGGGCCGCTACCACATCGGAGACCATCTCCTGTTTAAGCCTAAAGGCCGCCTGCCGGTTTTGGACCTCAGCCCGGTGGGACGACTGTACCATATCCGCGCTGTCGGAAGCGGAAACCCCGGAAGTGGAAGCCATCACTATATTCGTTATGTCCTGCTGGGTCTGGGCGATTATCAGCAGTATCTTTTGGATGTTATGCAGTTTATTTATGGTCGAATTCACCTCGCCTAAAAGCGCGGAATCCAGGCCCCACTGGCTGTTGGAGAAAGAATCGCTCCAGGCGCCGTTGGTCCCCAGGCTCTGATGGGAATCGGCGGAGAGGCTGTCAATCTGGTCCCTGGTCTGTTGATCGAGATTATTATAAGTATCGATGAGCAGGTTGTCAGTCACCTTGGCTTGAGGATTGTCATAGAACCGGCCCTGGTCAAAACTACTGGCATCCACCGGATGGGTGGCATTGAATATCAGGTCGGAGATCGAGGACCCCATGGCCGTCATGGCCGCGAACAAGCTGATGGCCGCCATGGCTCCCAGCCCGCCGGCCACGGTGCCCGCCGCCGCCAGAATAATGGCCGCGAAGGTCATAACGAATTTCAGCATCGCTTTTTTCAGCGAAACGCTTTCCGCGACTTGATTATTGTGTTCCTGAATGCGGTTGGTCATATTCTGCAGTTTCAGCTCGAAGGCCAGCCGTTTACTGTCGCCCAGGTCGTCCAGGGCCTCCGATCCGATGAGCTCGGAGGATAGGTCGGCCTTGCGGATTATCTTGGCGACTATGTCGCGCAGGCCCATCTTGGCGCGCAGGAAGATCACTACCTGGCGGGCCAGGTTCTGCTTTTGTATCAGCCTATCCCGCAGATCGTTAACTATTGATTCATCTAAATTTTGGATATCGTCGCTGCCGGTCCTTACCGCGGCATCATTCAATTCGCCGACCACTCCCCACATTTGAGCGTCCAGTTGGTTGATAAAGCGGATCGCCTCCGCATCCGAATCCAGAATATTCCGCACGATGTCGCTCATGTCTTCAAAAACCTTGTCCAGTATCTGCTGGACATTCACTTCCGTTAATCTGAAATTTGCGTCCTGATCGTAGGGTGCCTGGGCCAGGTCAACCAGGTAGCCGGCCAATGCTTCCCCGGCCGGGGCCAGGATCCACAGGGGGGAGCAGAACATGGAGATCCACCAGTCCTCCTCGGCCTCCTCCGCCGCGTGGCGGAAATCGATCATGTTGTTGTGGGAAAAGACGATGCTTGACATCTGGCGGTGCAGGGTCTGGAAGGCCTGCTTCTCAAAGGTGGCGGCGCTGTCCACCGCACCCATGATCACCCCTTCAAAACCGCCGCCGCTCCCTTCCCTGCCCTGAACGATCTCGGAGACGGACTTCTGCAGCTTGGCCTTGGCCAGCTGGAGGGTGTACCAGATGCGTCTTAAGTTTTGGAGGGCGGTGAGGCGGACGTCGGTCTCGAGCACTACATTGCCGCTAAGGTCCCATTTGGAATCCCCGACATTCACATTGGTGCCGTCAAAAGTGAAGTTCTTTATCAGACCGCCGATGTCCTGGCTGAAAGGATCGCCGGCATCAAAGTTCATCCCGCCAAAGGCGGCTTCATATTTTGCTTCTATCCTCTGTTGGAAATCCGCCCGCCTCTGTTCGATGGCCTCCATCTTACGGTTGAAGCGCGCATCAATGTCGTTGTTCATGGCATTGCCCAGGCCAAAGGTGATTATGGTATTGAACCAGTTCCAGCCGTCGTCATTGGCTTCATCAATGGCGTCGCGCCGGGCCTGGGTCCTTAACCTTTCATATTCCGCGTTATTGTAGGAATTGATATATCTCTGTAAGGTGTAAAGCTGGTAGCGTGCCCGGGCCGAGCTTAGGGACCGCTCGCTCTCGGCCGCGTCCATCAAGGAATACTTGGAAGGTTCTGTTTTAAAGCCGGTGGTCATCTCCGTAACCATCTTTCTTAATTCCATCTTGGCATTGGCCAGAAGATATAGGGTGGCTTTCAGGTTGTAAAGCGCTTCCAGATCATGCATCAATTCAAAGAATTTCTCCGAAACGTAAACATAACCGGTACCGCCGTCATCGGTCCCCACCCACATTTGATTTTTCCATCCCAGTAAAAAGTCCTTAAGGTCGGATCCCAAATGCTCAATATCAAATCCCTCCGGAAGCTCGGTCCCCGGCGGTATCTCGATCCCCATTGATCGTAAGCGGTCCAAAAGCAGCAGATCAAAGATCTCATCAGCCGAAGCCCCGCGTAAAGCGGCCACCTGCCATTCTTTAAGTCCAAAACGGGGATCGCTCAGATCGATATAGATGCAGTCCGCCCCCTCGATTATTTCAACATCATACATGCCTCCGTATCGGTCTTCCCCATTGTAAATAACATTTACTCTTTGCAGGACCAGCTGATCGCCTTCCCGCCGAAAAACATAATAATTACCATCGGCATCGCGATAGACCTGCGTACCATAACCATTATTCTTCAAACCATCGTAGGATCCATTTTCCATCCAATCCCGCACCCCATCGCCATTCACATCCCAAACCGGCTCAAACCCCATCATATGAAGGACTCTATTAATAAAACCACCGTCTAAAAAGTACATCCCCCCATTGGCATAAGCTTCCGCCAATTTACGAAGGGTGCCCATGGTTCTCGCTTGATACTCGCTGCCATCTATTCCGTCCAGGATCCCGGTAGCGTTCGGATCAATAAAGATGCTCAATATTTCAACGGCCTTGTCGGGATTGGCTTCCAGCAGATCGGCGATAAAATTGCCGATATCCCCCATACCGCGCAGGAGGCCGATCAACTCATCCCATTGCTCGCGGGTTAATCCCCCATGGGTCAAGGCGAATTCCGCATCGTCTGCCCTCTGGTCGGTCGCGTCGATAGCATCCTGGGTGGCCTGGTCATCGGAGACGCCCGAAGTCGAATCGGAGGGCGGCGGAGGGGGTGGAGGGGGCTCGTCTACGGTGGTGCTGTGGGTTTCCATGTCATCTTCATTTACGATGTAGTTGCCCACACATTCCGCCAGGTATTCAAAGTCGACTGAGGAAGTTGAAGTAGTGGAAGGTGAGCTGGTGTCTAAAGAAACCGAGTCCGAAGCGGCTTCGGATATGGCCTCAAAATTTACGGTGTCATCGGCTTTGAGGTAGGCGGCTTCGACATTGGCGTTTACGTCCAAACGCTCTTTGAGGTCATCTCCGATGATCTGATAGTTGGTGATAATTGGGCTTGGCATTCTACTATATATATCGGGTTTTGGGCCGAAAAACTTGTATGAATAATGAGTGTTTTTTTAAGGTAAAATGGAGGAAAAAGGTGGGTTTTTAGGCATCGGCAACTATTGTGGGACGGGGGATTCCGGGAGGTAGTTCGGAAGGAGCTAGATCCGGATCTGCAGTAGCTGCTGGATTATCGGGCCCGGTAGAAGTAGAAGGATCGTAGATCTCCGAATCATGATCGGCGGCAGCGCCTGCTTGCCCGCTCCCGGCGGCATCGCCCATTATCCCCACCACTCTGGCCAGATCGGCGGGCCCTTCTTGCAGTGCATTGGCGGCATCTTCCTTACTATAGATCTCCTGCCGGCGGGCTCTCTCCCCTATAAAAGTCGGCATTACTACCGGTTTTCCGCCAATATACTCTAATGACATGTTAAGCCATTACTCCTCTCGGGGCCAGATCATCCGGGATCTCTCCGTCCGCGGTTGATGTGGTCTCGGTATCACCCAGATCAGAATCATTATCGCCGGCCGGTCCTCTCCCGCCAGCGCGATATTTATCTATTGCCCCGGCCAGACGCCGGGCACCATCCATGCCCTCTTTTAGCTTGTCGGTATCCAAACCGCGGGTTAATCGAGGACTACCCGCCGGTCTCCCGGTCGCCCCTGCATTTATGCCTTTTACTTCCTCTGCTCCCATTTTAGCTTACCTCCACCGATACGGTTTGGCCCGGTATCGTCGCCGGCGCCACATCAGCAACTGCCGCGGGGGGTGCCGCGGGTGGGGTTTCTTCGTCAGTCGGCTGATCTTCTGCCGGCGCTGCGGGTTCTTCTGCTTCCTCTGATTCCTCTGCTTCGCCCGTTGCATCCGCCACCGTTGACACTTCCTCCCGGGTGATAACGTCGCCATCCGGCAGAGGGTGGGGAGTGCCATCCAAGACCGCTTGATGATCGATATTTTCCCTTCCGCCGTCGATCAGAACGATACGCACCTCGTGCGCATAAGCGGTAAATATCGATTCTCCGCCCGGGAAAGTCCCGCTCATGGCCGCTTCTACATCGCCCTGCGGAATTTCCTGGACCGCGGTCATCACATCCTCAAAGATGCGCATTTTTTCGGAATAAATTTCCTGCTCGGTGTCCCCGGTCGCCTGGATGCCGTTGAATACCTGGTTGATGGCCAGGGGCACTATCATGGCCCAGGCCAGCTGGGGATTGTAATCGGGGCTTTCCTCGTCGATCAGGGCCCTAAATCTCTTCTGCTCTTCGGTCAATTCACTTTCCGGGGTATCGTAATTGGCACCGGCAAAGGAGCGGCGCCCGTACAATTCATTAAGAACTTCCCTTAAGCCGTCGCTTAAAACCGTAGCGGGGTCCAAAAGCCATTTCACCAATTCCTGGGTGGTGGGTATCGCGCCATCATGGGCTTCGCTATAGGCCTCCGCGAAGACCGCATATAGCACCTGGCCCTGCCGCTCAAAATCAACAAAGTAAAAGTCCTCTTCCTTAATATATATTTTATAAGCCTCGGCGATATTACCTGTCCCTCCCCTGATCAGCAGGTTTTGGTAGGTCCGGTTTATTCCCCGGTAAAAATCAACGGCGCCCGAAACCTCATCTCCGCCCCTTTCCGCAAAAAAGGAGGCCTCAAAAGCGTCATCGGTTATATGATAGGTATCATCAGAATCCTCAGCGGGAAAGCCGTTCTCATCCAGTATCTCGTTCTGTTTATCGGCATCCAGCGTGCCCTCCCGGGCGGCCACCAGCAACTCGTCAAAAGCTTTGTTGGATTCATCGGTGGGGGCTTGCAGGCCGAGCTGTTCGGCAAATTGCTGCCTGGCCTGCCGCACGGCAAAACTATTGCCGCCATCTCTTAAGATCTGCAGCTCTCCAAAGGATATCCCACCTTCATCCAGATCTCCCATGTAGGTCAAGGTCACTCGCTGTCCGGTTTCGGTCAATTCATCTTTGGTTATTACCCCGTCATCCAGGGCAGTAGCGGGATCTCTTACATACTCGTCATAGTGCTCCCCGTAAGCCGCGGTCAACAGCTGGGTCTCCTCGTCCTGCAACTTATTTTCTAAACCGGTAAGCTGCACTTCGATCTCACCAAGTTTTGCGGCGACCTCGTCTTGGGTAACGGTCCCGTCCGCCAGACCGGAAGATAAGGCATCGACCGAGGCCTGCAGGGCCTGCAGGTCCTGGATCTGGGCCTCAATGGCAGCCCGGTCCGCGTCCGAGAGGTTGGCGGTGTGCAAAAGCCGGGCTTCCAGGCGGGCGATGGCGGCATCGGTGCGCTCTTGGATCTTGGCCAGCCGCCGTTTTTCGGCCTGTCTTTCCGTCTCTTCCAGCCTCTGGTCGGCTTCTGCAATGCGGGCTTTAACGTTCTCCCGAATTGCCCGAATAGTTCTTAAATAAAGCTCCAGCGCTTCCCGGGTGGCTGTATCTGTGGCTTCCAATTGCGCAGGAGCCAGGTCCCGTCCATCCCCAACAGGTTGCTCTCCCTGCGTTCCCTCTTCAGCGGGGGCGGTGGGATTTTCTTCTTGGACTACTTCCTGCACAAGCGTGCCATCGGAGTTGACGCTTATCTGATAGGTCTTGCCATCCTGGGTTTGGACCGTGACCGGAGGAGCGCCGGCCACGAAATAACCGGTAAATTCAGCTTCGGTGATAGTGCCGGGAGAATCAGCGGAGGAATCCATTTCTTGAGGTAAATTCGTTCTTTCTTCTTCAGTATCGATGGTTTCAGTAGAAGCTCCGCCACGGGAGGCGACCCCCCGGTAGAGTTGAGAAAGCGATATTTCAACAGGCCTTAATGTCATCCCATTCTCTCCTACATATTTATCGTATCTACCTGCGAAAAACTTGCATCCATTATGTTAGATTCTTCAGCCAGACGGGTTAAAAGCCGTACCAGGAGTTTTTCCTTTTTGGCCAGTTTTTGAGAGTTATTTTGTCTTATTTCAGCGCGGACGTTATCGAGCTCTTTTTTGGAGATCGCATGGATCTCATTATTGGCCTTATCCTTCATGACTTTGAATTCGGCGGATTGGATGGGCATCCCTAGCCGCTCGGCATTCTTGAGCAGGCCCTTGATCTTGCGCTCTATCAGGTCGTGGGCGGGGCCGGATAGATCGTAGAGGGTGGCGCGTTCCAAAAGGCCTTCCCTTAACATTTCCATGGTCTTCATCTTGGCCAGCACCTCGGCTTCGTGCTTCACCTGGTCATCAAGCTCCGGGGTCATGACCCCCAATCTGAACAGGCCGTTCTTAAGCTTCCTGACCTTAAAAATGGTCTCCAAGCTGGAGAAAAATCCCTTTCTCAAGGCCCCCTGCATGTAAAGGGCGCGCAAGCGATTTAGCAGAACTTCCTTCTCGTCTTCCTTCTCGTATTCATAACCGTGTTTCTGCCCCTGGGAGTTGGGATCATTGGTATTGGTATTGACGTTCATCCCGGTGGCGGAATGCGGTACGTCCATAAGATACAAGCCATTATGCAATTTCTTCTCCGGCCAGTAGTCGTTTATCCAGGTATTGAAGTCAAAATCGGCATCCTGGCCGGCCTTGATAAGCTTGATGGTGTCTCCAAATTCACTATCCTGTAAATAGGTCTTTTTGATCAGGGCGTTTTCAAGTTCCTCGGGAACAAAGCTCCGGAGTTCTTCCTTGGCCGCTTCCCGGGCCTCCTTAGTCATGGTCTCCGCTTCCTCTTCCCCGAACTTGGCGACCAAAAGGTCCTTTAGGTCGTTTACTCCCCGGTTCCGGATGCCCTTTTCCACGCGGTCGTCCTGGGAAAGCAGCTGCAGCACGATGCCGTTCTTCAGCGCCTCCATTATCGCCTTGCGCGAAGAGCCGCCGATCCCCTTCTCTATCAGCACCAGTTTTTCCTCGGAGATGCCTTTTTGGATCAGCTTTTCCCGCAGGGTCTTGATCTTCTCCGCCAGTTCCGGCCCGCTCTTTACCGCGGCTTCGGCCAGGAGATTGGCAAATTGCTCCAGCAACGCGGCCGTTTCATCTCTTGAGTTTAAGAACTGCTTGCCGCCTTCGCCCGATTCTTTCTGCCCCTTGTTCTTTTGAACTTTAAAAATATCCTCCCGGCTGCTGATATCCACACTATCTTCCAGCGATTCGTTCCTCCCCAGCAGTTTTTCTAGTTCCTCATTGTTTAACTTTTGATCGGCCTTGGGGTTGAGAGATATGCCGGCGGCCGCCAGCTTGGAGAAGAGAGAACCTAAAATCTCGCGATTCAGGTCTTTGGTTTTCATCTCCATGAGCTTGGAGGTTTCGATCTCCGAAGCCCGGCGAGGAGCTTTTTTATTATCTTTTTCCTTGACCTGGTCGGTGACCTGGTTCAGCATCCCCTGATTCAGGGATACTGCCATTTCCTGACTGTTGGATTTTTCGATTATGCCCGATACCGTCATGCCATGATCCTCTCTTTTAAGAGCCGGAGCTCTTTTTTAAATTCTTCCCTGAGCTTGGCCAGCTTTTTCTCGTGTGTGTTCAGCCGGCGCTCGGCCCGCTTGATATACCCCTCGAGTTTTTTGACCTTCAACA
>Ga0315288_10010887_pt1 | contig 11466 bp, 19 predicted proteins | sample YL17G11_20_MG_FD_203454 | JGI IMG/M metagenome (GOLD analysis project Ga0315288, IMG submission 203454) | Sediment microbial communities from Yellowstone Lake, YNP, Wyoming, USA - YL17G11_20 | ecosystem: Environmental > Aquatic > Freshwater > Lake > Sediment | place: USA: Wyoming | collected... | reverse complement strand
CACAGTTAATATACAATGAATATCGTTGGCAAGTACTTCTTAACAACGTTAGTTCAATGAGCCATATAAGAGAATTCTATTTCCATCATACAAATAGAGATGGGTGGCACGAGTCGCAGCCCGAAGAGCTGATATATACTGGGTATGCTGATCAGGCAAATGCTGGAGCAGCAGCAATTGCTGTTGCTATAATAACAAAAAACTACGGCGTGGGCGTGGTGCAATTGGCGAGACACTAAGGTCTTAAAAACCTTAACATTAGAGACGCTGTGAGTTCGACCCTCACCGCCCACACATAACAAATAAGGAGAAATACTATGCACAAGAAAGGAGTGACCTGTCATGACTATTAAGTAAAGGAGGTGATAGTCAATGGCAGGGAAACAAAGCAAGAAGAGCAAGAAGCACGGTCGCGAAGCTCGTCATCCGGCGCATCTGCGTTACAATGCAGGACATCGTCGGTTGGCGCGTAAGGCCGCGAACATTGTTCGCTTCATGCGTAAGCATCCCGGGTACAAGTTGCCCGAGAACGCGGACGAAGAAGTCAAGTCTCGCGTTTACACGTTGTTGAAATAGATTTAAGCGCCGGTAGCTCAATTGGATCAGAGCAACGAGCTTCTACCTCGTAGGTTAGGGGATCATACCCTCTTCGGCGCTCTCGGAGGTAAAATGAAAATAATAAAAAAAGAAAAAAAGAAAGTAACAACTGTTGTCGGCTTTCAATGCGACATCTGTAACAAAGAATATACCGATCACATGGAGATGCAGGAATTTATCCTTATCCATGGCACCGGGGGATACGGGTCCGTCATTGGTGATGGAACCGCTTACAATGTAGACATATGCCAACATTGCTTTAAAGAAAAGCTGGGGCAATTTTTAACAACAAAGGAGTTATGGTAAGATGGAAAGTGGTACAGTAAAGTGGTTCAACGCAGCAAAAGGGTACGGCTTTATTCAACGTCAAACTGGCGAAGATGTGTTCGTACATTTTAAAAGTATAAATGGAGATGGTTACAAATCTCTTAATGAAGGCGAGCAAGTACAGTTTGGTGTTGAGCAAGGTCCGAAGGGTCTCCAGGCTATCAACGTAAGCAAGGCATAAATTTTACTTGACATTAACGTAGAAATAAAGTATCATAGATTATGACACCGTTTGCAAACATAACCATCGCATATTGCGATAATACACCGGCTCTAAACGAGCGAACGGAATAGGTATCATCTATTAGCAGGATGCCGCTCTGGGGCGCTCAAGAAATTGGGCGCCCTTTGTGGTTTAAGGACTATGAACACACTAATAAAAACAGCAGACGATTTAAAAGCAGTATTAAAACAATATACAGGATCCGATAAGATTGCATATGAGATGTCCTATTGGGGGATGCCAGGGCATATGCATACTCCTGGAGCCTTAGAGTATCTTTCCTACTCGAGAGGAACGCATACGCTAGTATTTCGAAAAACAGATGGCGTAACTGTAGAACTTATTGATGTATGGCCTAAGTATAAAAGATCGTTGTGGCAAGACGGGCTAACACACCTGGATATGAAAACAATTCTCCCTCTACTGCAACGAGGGGGAACCATACATGGACATTGGAGGCACGGGCTTTCAATTAGATTGGCTTCATCTCTGCCAGAGATGGAAGTTCTTGATCTCTTTAAACTAGGATTTTACAGTTATGAAGAACATCCGAATCCTGCTGTAAGTGCCGTGCTTATTATGAGAGGATGATGCACCCTTAACATAATGGTAGTGTAACGCCCTGATATGGCGTAAATCCTTGTTCAACTCAAGGAGGGTGCACTAGGTATTTTAGAATGTGATAACCATTTTTCGAAAGATTTAAAGAAACATTTGGCTATCACCTGTCTGGATCAGAGGGATTTTGATTACAAGAAATTACTTAGAGAACTTGCTGCTTGGAAGTTCGAGAGCGTTCTTCTAAGTAAGAGCGATAGCGGTGTTTTGGAGAAGGGCTAACATCGCCCTTCTTTTACTGCAAACTTGGCTGAGTGGTTGAAGGCACGTGACTGTAGATCACGCTCGAAAGACGCGGTGGTTCGAATCCATCAGTTTGCACTACGCGGCTTTAACATTGGTAGTTAATGTGCCGGTCTGAAAAACCGGAAAAAATCGCGCAACTCGATTAGGCCGCACAAGGAGGAAAAAATAATGCCATACGAACCATTACTAGATGAAAACGGAAATCCTATATGTGATAGCCAGGGCTATTTCATATATGTTCATTCTGGAGGAGATATTTATTTATTAAAGTGGATACCATCCCCCAGCGAAATTGCTTATACACAAAATATAAGAGGTGTAGTAAATGGATACCCGGTAGTTTTTACTGCGGTTGCTCCCATAGAAATAACAGAAATGGAATATTCCTTCTCTGAAGGAGATGTTGTTGAATGGTATGTTGAGACCGTAGGGCACCTGGGTAAGAAATCTTATAGCGATCATAATAGTTTTACGGTGCCGTACCCAAGTGGTTAAGGGGAAGGTCTGCAAAACCTTTATTCATGGATTCGACTTCCATCGGCACTTCCATCACTAAACATAACGGAGACACAATGATACTTGCAAAGGCTTTGAAGAAAAAAAATCAACTCGCCGGCGAAATTCGCAGGCTCGAGACACTCATCACGAACGAAAATGTGAAGACTGGGACAAATGTCAGCCATTTCAATGTGGATGGATTGTATGTGGCCCTAGAACTTACACACGCAGCCCTGTGGGAATATAAGGCAGCGATTGCAAGAGCTAACGTCCCAATAGCTCTTCAGATGGCAAAACAGAGCGAGCTGAAGGCGCAGATAGCTTTTCTGCGAGGACTCGATGTTCACGAGGGGTTGGAACCTCCAACGGTTAGCTTCCGCGGAACAACGGGCGAGCCGGTGCTGTATAAGGCTACCCTTACAAAGAGATTTGTTGAGGATAAAGTCGTAAGTCTCGAAAAGGAAATAGAAAAGATTCAAGACGAACTCGATGCGTTCAACGCAACAACTTCGGTAGAATAATTTGCAATGGCAGTCTACATGGTGAGGGATAAGAATACTTCCGTAATCTTGACAGATAATGATAACGAAGAAGTCTGATGAAGCAAAAACTCATGGACTTAAACGTAATACATTATCCCTCAACCCTTAAACCTTATCAGTGTTCTTTGTTCTTTGCTGTGTAGGCTGCCTTGCAATATGAATCTGTAACTCAATTGGTAGAGTAACGGCCTTTTAAGTCGTAAGCTATAGGTTCAAGTCCTATCAGATTCACGCGCGCGTAGTTTAGTTGGTTAAAACATCTGACTTACATTCAGAAGACCCGGAAGTTCAAACCTTTCCGTGCGCACAACATAAACAGGAGAATTCAATGAGCAGAACAATGCGTGATTCGAATCATCCTTGGTATCCATATGCAAAAGGTCCGCGGGACAAGAAACCCTGGTGGAAACCACCCAGTGACTTTAAGAAGATGAAACAAGCTATACGGAGGGCGAAGGCTAAACAGGCACTCAGAGAAATGATTGTGCCCGAAGAATTCATTAACGTACAATTTAAAAAGAAGGATATGTGGGATTGGAACTAGATCAAGGACTTTTCTACAATACCGAGAAGGCAAATTGTAGTGTGTATGAAAGCGGGCTAATGGCGTATAACGCTTTGAGATTATCATCTCATTATACTTTAGATTACATGACAGTACCAACGCCTCTCAACATGATAACAAACTATGACTTCATAGTTTTCAACTGGCACCAGATCACCATGAAACATGTAACAGAGGAGATGATAAAAGATTTACGCCAACGACTAGGTAATATACCTATATTTACTGTTGTCGTAGAATGCGGACCAGAAGATCATTTGCCTCTTACACCTCGATGGTTCGATGGGTATTTGGTCTTAGATCCTACATTTAAGGATAGCGGCGGTATATTTAGTATGCCACGTCCTTTAGATGAATATGAGATCTCGCCAACGTCGGCAAGATCATCTATACCCACCATAGGCTCATTTGGATTTGCTACGCGGGGTAAACGGTTTGATCTTATAATAGAACAGGTAAACAAAGAATTTGATTATGCAGATATTCGTCTTAACTTTCCTTCCAATCCTTACGTGTATCAAGGGGCGGAACTAAAGATGGAAAATAATTTGCGCGATCTAGCGAAGCCTGGAATTGAGCTTTACATAACACATGACTATTTAGATAAGCAGGCACTTATTGGCTGGCTCGCACATAATGACCTTAATGTGTTTCTATACTATAGAAATATGAACGGCTTGGCCGCAGTTGTTGATCAAGCAGTTTCTGCGCACAAGCCCCTGCTTGTGTCCGAGGATTGTACATTTCGCCATGTTCATAAATATATGGATCCCTGGCCGTATATGAGTTTTAAAGATGCACTAGAGGTTGGCAGTAAGGCAGTTGAGTTCATGTACGAGGACTGGCACCCCAAAAATTTTGTTTCAAAATTTGAAAGAATCTTCGGATGGAAGTAAACAACAGAAGAATAATTATCTACGATCCATTTCTTATCGACGAGGTTGGCCATTGTGCTCCTTACGATAAAGCCATCTATGATGAGTTATGGAGGCAAGATAGGCCCTGCCACGCAATGGGTAGAAAAGAAACAGCGTTGCCCTGGGTCAATGGGTTGTTCAGTGATAGTTTACAGGTTCCGTTCTTTACCGTAAAGAACCTTCGTAGGATGCTTGGGAAGAAAAGTACCTCTGTTGCCTCTGGCAAAGTAGAAATGCCAAAAGGCGGAATCAAGCGGGAGTTTGTTAAAGCGTTTATTGATTACTTTGACTTTCTGAATATTCTCTACTTGAACATACAGCATTTTTTTATTGGAATACGATTTAGAAAGGTTGTCATTTTCTCCCCGAATACAAATCAATATTTTGCATTCGGATTGTGTTTAAGTTCCTGGGTGTCAGGCTCAAAGCTCATACTGATGTATAGAAGCCCCTTTGACATTCCACATATTGTTGCGAGGATGTTTAAGAGTGTTGAGTTTGTGACAGATTGTGCAGAATTAACAGTATTGCTCGAACATAAAATAGGAAGATACTTTGAACCGTGGCCTTTACCGTGGATTGTGCCTCCTAAGGGGTGCATTAGTGCCAGAAGATCTCAACAACTAACCGTGGGGGTTATTGGCACTCCGAGACTTATGAAAGGATTGGATACAGTTCTTAGGGTTGTTACAAAAATGGAAGGCTATAAAAACATTGACTTCCTTATCCAAGCAAATTTGCATAATGCATCTAAAGAAGAGATAGCTATTGTAAATAGACTTTCTTGGTTTGCGAATGTACAACTAATACAGTGGGATCAGGAAGAGACGGTATATAGAGCAACTGTTGCAAAGATGGATGTTATGTTGCTTCCATATAAAAGAGAGCAATATGCATACACAAACTCTGCATCCTTCTTAGATGCCATCGCATTTGAGAAAGTACCAATCGTAACCAAGGATACTTGGATGAGTAAACTTATTGTGCATCCATGCTTGACAGTAGAGGAAGGCGATGTGCAAACGATATGTAATAGAATTGTTTTATTACAAGATTCTGCAGTATACAAGCACTATCTTCAGCATGTAAAGAATGTAAAAGAAATTGTGTTTGCAGAACATAATCCTAAAAATTTCGTAAAGAAGTTACTAGCATAGCTGTATGGACCTGTAGCTCAGCCTTTGGTTCAGAGCAAATCACTCATAATGATAAGGTCGGTAGTTCAAATCTACCCAGGTCCACCACCAGAAACGGACACCTATACAACCGTCAGAAGCGCGTAGACTTGAACAGTCCGGCGGAAATGCGTTACGTGTTTTCGATCACATGTTAGAGAGCAAGGCATTCGCATTAAAGTCTTAGGTATTGAGCGATGTGTAAGGCAAAAACTGCGAATCCATCAAAGGGTTGCCGGTTCCGTTTTCTGGTAGATTTGGGGGTTGGGGCTGCATGGGGTGGCCGTCACATTTGCAATGTGAAATTCAGGCGAGACCGTTACTCGCAACCTCCACATTATGGTATAAGAAAGTAACAACATGAGGAATGTATGCCTATCGCATTAACAACACAACAGCTGCAAGCTCGATATGAGCTTTGCAAAGAAAATCTTCAATGCTTCGTGAGTTTGCGTCCGACTCTGGGGCAGAGCTGCAGATTGTTTGTAGAAAAAGATCAGCCCGGAGTACATCTTCATATGGGCGAGATCATGGTTATTGAGGAGTATGTGAAGTATTAACAAACGGGGGCCCCTCGTTCGTCTAACCATAGGACACAGGCCTTAGCTGAATAATATGGGTTGGAGTCCCATACGAGAAGGTCCCCATTATATCTAGGTGTAGCTCAGGTGGTAGAGCGCTTGGTTTGGGACCAAGAGGAAAAAATCGCAGGTTCGAGCCCTGTCACCTAGACACTATCGCCGGCTTAACCAAGTGGTTGACGGTAGCAGATCTGTAATCTGCCGGAGCAATCCCTCGTGGGTTCGAATCCTACAGTCGGCTCAAAGGAGAAACAATGTGGACATTTGACAACGTAACATTAGTACCAAGAAAGAAATCAACCAAAGAACACAGATCTGCTTGTGACACCTCTACAGAACTGTGTGGAATAAAATTAGAAGTACCCCTTATCTCTTCCCCTATGCCTGATGTAACTGGCGGGGAAATGGCTGGAACTTTAATAAGTCTTGGGGCATTTGGCATCATTCATAGAGTTCAAACGTGGATAGAGCAAGCCAATGAATATCTAAAAGTTCAAGCGGGAGCCTGCGCCATAGGAGTTACAGATGATTTTGAGGAACGATTTGAAATGCTGTATGCCAATGGGTGCAGAATTTTTTGCCTTGACACTGCTAATGGATTTAACATTAAAACAGAAGAAGCATTTAATTTACTGAAACCAAAGTATCAAGATACTTACTTCATAGCAGGAAATGTTGCGACAGCAGAAGGGTACGCGTTTCTTTGGTCTTTAGGAGTTGATGCGATTCGTGTGGGTATTGCCGGAGGATCAGTTTGCGAAACGAAGACAGAAACTGGAGTCCATATGCCGACTCTTGAAAGTATAAGAGAGATTGCTAAATTCAGATGGAAAGCTGGAAGAGCATTGGATCGTGGTCCGGCTATTATTGCAGACGGTGGTATTAGAATTCCAGCTGATGCTAACAAAGCTATTGCAGCAGGTGCTAATGCAGTTATGTGTGGAAACGTTTTTGCAGGAACAGAAGAAACGCCTGGAAGTGTTATTAAGGTGGAGGATAAACTCTATAAACTTTATAGAGGTGCTGCTTCTTTTTCCGTGCAGCAAGAAAATGGTAAGGAGCCGGCAAATAAAGAAGGTAAGGAATCGCTCGTACCGTATAAGGGTTCAGTAGTAAAAATCGTTAAAAGGTTCAAAGAAGGTCTTCAATCCTCTATGTCCTATATGGACGCGGGAAACCTTCAAGAATTTCGCGGAAACGCCAGTATTGAAGAATTATAAAGAATAACCTATAATAGAGGGCTCTTGTATTGTAAAGAGAGCTGCAAGGCCCCTCTAATAGCGTTTAAATATAGGTTATACGTTTTGTCGCAAGCGTCGGTTAATTGGTAAACCAATGCTCTCCAAAAGCATGACTCCCTGTTCAAGTCGGGGCGCTTGTGCCATTATTGCGGAGTGGACTGGAGTTGGCCCCAGCTGAGTCTCATAAGCTCAATCACGCAGGATCGTTCCCTGCCTCCGCAACTACATTCCGATTTAGCAATCACGGTGAATGCACCTGCCTGTTAAGCAGGATAGAGCCAAGTTCGATTCTTGGAATCGGAGCCCTTAAATCCTGGTATAAGAATATAACTATTGAAAGGACATATCGTGCACAGCCTCATAACATTCATCTTGGAACAGGCGCATATGCTTGCTCCGTACATTCCCGCTTTTCTCGAGCGGATAATTCACTAATCAGATGCCCCTATCGTCTAACGGCTAGGACATCCGATTTTCAGTCGGCGAATATCGATTCGACTTCGGTTAGGGGTACCTCACATTCACAAGGAGATCAGCAATGATCGTAAAGCTAGATAGTAAAAAGTACAGCATCACCTGGCGACATCTACAGGATCAGAATGGTGTTGCTGGGCTGACATACTGCATCATCTCCGAACTTGGAGAAGAACCCGGTATGCGAAGGCCAGTTGTTCAAGGAATGTCACGTTGCTCATTAAAAGATCACTTCTGCAAAAACAGCGGAAGGAAACTCAGTCTTCAACGGGCGCTTTTAACCAGGGTTCCTCCAGAAGGTGCTATTGAACGTAAAGATGGGTGGCATCCGGTGTTTGAGAAGGAACAAAGACGTCAGGTGTGGCTAAATTATTTCGACATGCGCGGAGGTAAGTTTTGAAACTTCGGAAACCTCATTGTAATTTCTGCTCGAAGGATCTTCTGATGTTCCGTGTAGATGGTGCATCTGTGGGAGAGGCTGAACTCGTCGACATTAATTTTGATGTGGTGCTTAATACTGGTAACACCAGTGTGTCAGCAAGAGCAACCTCTCTTCACAAAGAAGCATTCGAGCAAACGTCTAACCCAATTCGACATCTAGCGGTTGTAGAAAATTGGGTTGAAGAAAAAGCAGAAGAAGTAAGGTGTCCGTTCTGCACTAAGGGAGTTAAGCTTATGCGTATACTTCCGCTGCAGCCACCCCCGACAGGACCGCAGGCGGGAAATCAGCAAAATATGCAGAGTCTTCTGCAGATGTTGCAAAATTCACAAGGACATCCTCCTCAAAATCAAGGTCCTTTTAGCACGCCAGTATCATCAACGTTCGGGGCGAATCAAGCCAATATTCGCGCCATTTTGGCCAGTAACCTTAGTGACTCGGAACTGGAGGCTATGTGCCGCGATCTTGATCTCTACGGAACACCGACATCTCCAAAAAGTCTGAATGCCAATCCTCAAGCAAGCGATTTTTTGGATTGGTTGATGGATTATTTATACAACTAATAACCCCCGACAAGCATACCGCCATGAGTCTTCCACGTATTGGCAAAACACTGCTTCGAATTCAAAGGAAGAACAAGGGTTCGATAGGGGTTTATAATTGGGGCACCGAGGGCGGTATATGCAGGGCTAGTGGAACTGCATAAATCCGAGCGACCTGGGCCCCAACTCGTTTGACCTCGACAATGAGAAACCGCTGAGTCAGAGTAAAACCGATAGTCGCGGCCGGTTCTGGCTCGGGAGTTAGGCGGGAGAGGTCATATATTGAATAGGCAAGACTGCTGAGTAAATCTTATGGAACAAAACGTAAGAGGGTTCTGCGCGAACAGGCTCCTTCGGCAAGCCTGAAAGGGAAAAGACGTGTCCTCGTTTCCTATTCAATTATTTGCACCCGTGGCATAATGGCTGTGTCCGAGACTTCCAATCTCGTTATGCGTGTTCGATTCACGTCGGGTGCTCAATAAACCAAAATAAATATATGAAATTAAGAAGACCCCGTAAAAACGGGAAGTCGAACGGAGCAGAACTAAAGAAAGCTCATTCTTTTAAGATGCTCATGTGCAATAAGGACTGCGGGCGAGAGGTAAAAGTTGATCAACAGGTGGAAAGTGTACAGTGCTGGTATTGTACGGCGATGCGGGTGGCGCCTCCAGAAGTTCGAGCAGCTCCCACAAAGACTGTCAACAAAGATAAGAAACCACGTGGCTATCACCTTATGCAAGTATTTGTTGACAAGGGAGGTAATGTATTTCACCGAGGGGTTGAGCAGACAGCTCTTAAAGGAACTCTGCCAGCGACGCCAACAAAGCCGAAGAAGACTCGTGCCGAGAAAGATGCAATAAAAGCAAAAAAAGAAGAGCGGCTTGCAAAGCTCTATAAGAAAAAACAAATGATGAAGGAAAAAGAAAATGTCAACATCAGCGCCCCAGTACAAGAACAAAGTTGAGCCTATAGTTTTTGCAGAAGCGATTAAGATGATCACAATAACAGCCAGCGCCTCAAACAATCTTATTAGTGATTGGATTTCCAAGTATAACATTCATCCTGAATTTGTAAAAGTATCAAAGGAGACTATGGAGAACAATCCTACCCGTCGGCAGCTTCAAAGGGCAAAACCCTATCAGAGGAGAAATCAGTAATGGGAAGAAAGAGTACGGCGTCGATGTTTAATACAGATCTCTCGACGCCGAAGTGTTTAAAGCCTCTCTCCACGAATAAAAAAATAGATACCTATTTGATAACTCGCTGCACAGAAGGCACTTCAGACAAAGTATATATCTTCGTAGTCGCTAAATACAAGAAGCAAAAAGTTCTCGCACGATTTTGGGGAAAGTTTGGATATGTTCCTTCTGGTATGCATACATTGTACGATCAAAAAGAGTTCCAAGCGCTCATTGATGAAAAAGCACGAACAATGTACAAAATCGTAAGCGATGCACGTATAATGGAGAGCGAAGTAGTATATGCAGCATATGCAAACGAGATTGTTAGCTATATAGACAACTTGGCAAGAATTCCACTGGGCGTAAAGGCACAATTGTCTTCGCTGAATTTGTAGGAATTAATGGCTTCGATCGGGAATAATAACAAAGTTGCAGTTTAATTGCTGTGTTAGTTCGTGCTGTCTTTCGAGGTCACGTATGATCTTTCTATCGTGGTATGTCTCATAAACCTCGAAGATAGTGTTTGTTTCCCGGCAATAACCATCCACAACATAGTTTCCAAAAGTTACTTGACGTTCTATATCTATAGCCAATTCTTTCTCTTTTAGGTCGAGTAAATGAACTTCGTTCTTACCTATGTAAGTCCGGAGTTTGTTTGCACATATGCGACATCGGCGAGTAGAATTATCTTTACGAGTAAGGCTATATCCTGGGATAATAGATTTTTTAGGATTGCCGCAGGAGCAAGAACAAATGAAATGAGCTACCCCGGCAGTGTCTCTATGATGAAATGCTTCGACTTCGAGATTACCAAAAATTTTCCCCGGAAATTCAAACTCCGAACAACGTTTGCAAGAGATGGTAGGTCCGTCTATTCGTGTAAGATCCCCCGGTAAAACTAGTACATTTTTAGGATTACCACAAGAACAGAGACATCTAAGAATAGCATTTCTGTACTTATTTCTGTGATCAAGTTCAATAACAGTTAGTTTTCCAAATGTTTTTCCTATGTAATCTGTGTATTTCATATATCTATTATACTTAATTTTCTAATTAAAGTCAAGTAAAAAGGAGTAATTTTTATGGGTGCCATGCATCAGCTCTTAGCTGTAGAAAAAGATGTAGTTGGAAAAGCCAACTCTATCATCGAAGAAACCCTTAAGACGTTTAAGGAAAAAGCTTCTGAATTCTATTCAGGAAGGGTCAAGACTTACAAGCCTTTTGATGATTCTGACCGAGATTTAGTTCCGCCCGACTCAAAGGAATTTGTGGATACAGTGCCCTCCAAATTGAAATACAC
>Ga0315288_10010886_pt1 | contig 11466 bp, 15 predicted proteins | sample YL17G11_20_MG_FD_203454 | JGI IMG/M metagenome (GOLD analysis project Ga0315288, IMG submission 203454) | Sediment microbial communities from Yellowstone Lake, YNP, Wyoming, USA - YL17G11_20 | ecosystem: Environmental > Aquatic > Freshwater > Lake > Sediment | place: USA: Wyoming | collected... | reverse complement strand
TACTAATTTTTTATATAAATCATTTTCATTATTGACATTAAAATCCCTATATAAAGATGAAACAGAAAATTTTGGTTTTGATTTTTTTGTTTTTAGCATTATATTCTCCTAGATAAATAGTGTATCATAGATGTTGAATTTTGTCAAGGGTTTGAACAGAAAACATTTGGGGCAATCCTCTTTGTTGCAAAATTTGATTCATTATCATACAAACTCTAGGTTGATTTTTTGCCCTAAGATAAGTTTTTGAATAGATTTCTGGTAACATAGTAGTAAACTCGTTTCTGCTACTACTCATTGTACTGCCATCATGACGAAACGTATACATACAAGTCGGAACGGCCAAATGATGCATATCATAATATTTTGTAAGTTCCAGCCATAACTCCCAATCTTCATAAACTTTTGCATTTTCATCTAATTTTACATTTTTTGTTATATCATCTAATTTATACATTACTCCCAAAACAGGAACAATGTTTTGATAAAGAAGCATATCGGGTTCATAATCAAAACTATAAACAATTACTCTTTGTTTTACTTCTCCATTTTCATATACATGGCAAACACAATCCGTATAGCAAATTTCCCAATCATTCTTTTCCATAGCTTCTACATGAGTTTGAATATGAAATGGATAAAATTGGTCATCTTCATCTAAAAAGTTAATATATTTACCGTTTGCATTATCCAATCCTGTGTTACGAGCCGCACCCAAACCGGCGTTTTTTTCTTTATTGATATATTTTATACGATTATCATTAAAAGAATCAACTATGTTTTTAACATCTTGCCCCGCGTCATTAATTATTTTTAATTCCCAATTAGTATACGTTTGATCAATTACACTCTGAATTGCTATAGGCAAAAAATTTGGCCTATTATACGTAGTAATAATTACAGTTACTAAAGGATTATTCATTTTATTTTTACTACCTCTTCGAAATCTTTTCCCGTTAATTGCATGAAATTATCTGGCAATCCTTCTAGTTGTTTTTCTGCCACAGACCACCATTGAGGAGGAAACATTTCGGGCATTTGTTTTACAAAATAAGCTTTAAACAAATGATCCCAATTTTTTACATCACTTGCATCAATAGATTGACCTTCGTGAATTCTATAATGAAATAATGGCAATGCTAAATGTTTTCCATAATGCCCTTTTCTTGCCATGCGTAAATGAAGTTGATAGTCCTCCTGTTTACCCCTGTTATTTAAATCATATCCAGTATCTAAAAACGCTTTCTTTCGCATTAGAGTCGCATAAGATATAAAATTAGCATTAATCAAATTGATTATACTAAATTCAGGTTGTTCAAATCTTTGTTGATTTCCATCTGGATAATGATAAACAGTATCGGGGTAAATATAATCAAAATTTGGATTTGAAATTAAACAATCTAATGTTTTACTCATATAATCTGGTGAGATAAAATCATCTGTGTCAAGCGACACTATATAATCACCATGAGCCATTTGAAAGCCTGTTTGTTTTGTGATTGTAATGCCTCGATTTTGAGAATAAGCATAAATAAAAACTTTATCAGAAATATTGTATCCAATTTTTAAATCAACCATCTTTTTTTGACTTTGATCGGTTGACCCATCATTTAAAAATATAATCTCCCAATCAGTATAATCCTGATCTACAATACTTTTTACAGTATCTTCAAGATATTTCTCTCCGTTATAGCAAGCGATAATGCAACTTATAGTCATTTTATTCTCCTATTCTAAAACAATATCTTGATCATGTTTTTCTGCCAAGATTAAATCCATGTGGCGTTCCATAAGTAATTTCATATTCTTAGCTTCCGACCACGCTATTGTTCTACTGCTCACAATATTTTTACGAGTTTGCCCCCATTCTAAAGGTGAATAATATTCCGTTACATATGATCCTACTAAATATCCTTTTCTATATGCTCTGAGCGAGAGATCACTATCGTCTTGTGCAAAAGGAGCAAAATCTGTATCTAGATAATTTAATTCTTTTAAAACACTATTTTTAAATAGTATTGGCCCTCTATTGATAATATCTCTTATAGAAAAAATATTTCTTGGAGTATTTACATCTTTCCCTGCCACATTATAATAATCAATATTTCCATTGATTATCCTGGCATCTACTGCATCTCTAGCCGTAACCCCTAAAAGATTAGGAATAACAAAAAATGGTTTCATTAATCTTTTATCAAAATTTTCTTCATCTACGCGCATATCGTCTTGGATATTAAGAGAATATTCACATTCAGAATTCACAAATCCTATATTGCAAGCAATTGTTTCCCATACATCATTAGTATGAATTAATTTTACGATCATATCATCTCGTTTGTAAACAAGATTTCTAACAACAATTTCTTCTGTATTATCTGTGCAACCATCTAAAATAATAATAACTTCTTTAACATTTTCTGAAGCGCAATCGAAAATACTTTTAATAATTGGCCCAATAATATCTTGCTGATTATGCACCGGCATAACAATTGAAACTGAATTATCTATCATCTAATATCCTTTCTGTCTTGTTCTTTTCGATAACTATTATCCACAATATGTTCAGGAGTTATAGTTTCAATTTCTGGTATTATAAATTCCATTTCGACATTTTTAGTACGATTTAAATATGGAAATCCATATTTTTCTCTTAAAATAGAAAAAAGACTTTGATCGTGTCTATGTTCTCTAAAACCCTCAAAGTTTGGATATTGGTTATTCCCAAACATTATATCATAATTTAGAGATTTGTCAAGCCATTCTTTAACAAATTCCATTGTTTTTGGAGTTTTACAAATCGCAATAATGTTACATTGCATTTGTAAGGAATCCCAATATCGCTCTTCATCGCACCCCATGTTAACAAACATATCCCTGCGTGTCCAAAATTTATTAGGATATTCTATCCATAAATGATCTCTTATATACATTCCATGCTGATTTGCAATATCAAAAAATATTTGAGGGTCTTTTGCTATAATGTGATTGCTATCTGCCATTAAAACAATATCACCATATTCGATTTGTTTCAAGGTTTCATCAAAACAAATTGGCTTATAACAAAATCCAAAACTAACTCTGTCCAGAACATCTTTATGATCTTCATAGTATGATAAATTTTTTATATAATCATTATCATATACAATATAATCAAGCCCAAATGGAATAGCAGATTCCACTAAACGATCTGCTTCGGCAGTATAATCGCGGAAAACTCCCTCATCGTTATGCCTGCTCCAACCAGATTCGGTTCCACCCATTACTTGAAGAATCTTTCTCATAATTTATATCCTGATTGTACTGCATCATTATAAAACATTTTTATCGTGTCAAGACTTAATTCTTCTAAACTTTTTCCAATTAAATTCATTTTCTTTAAAATATCATTTGGAACAGTAATAATATCGGCATTACATTCATCGGCCTGAATAATATTAAGAATCTCGCGACAAGAAGCCCATAGAATTTTTTGCTTTGGATATTTTTGAATAACCCCATGCTTAACAATTTGACGCGGATCAACCCCTGTATCGGCCACTCTCCCCGCAAATATTGAAATAATGCTATCAAAATCTCCTAAAGATTGTATGGTTTCCTCAATTTGTCGTTTTGTTAAAACCGCTGTAACATTAATTTTTATTCCTTCTCTTACCAGTTTCGTAATTAATTGATTACTTTTTAATCCTTCTGTATTAGTTACCGGAATTTTCACATAAACATTTTTTCCAAATGAAGCAATTTTCTTTGCTTGCCAAAACATTTCGTTGAAATCATCTGAAAACACCTCATAAGATATGGGCTTTCCATCAATATATTTTAGAGTTTCTCTACAAAACCCTTCATAATCAGTAATTCCAGCTTTTTTCATAAGTGTAGGATTCACAGTATAACCAGAAATTAATGGATTTTTATTTAATTCTTTTATTTCATCTAAATTTGCACCATCTGCATATATTTTTATATTCATTATTTTTGAACTATTCCTTTTTTATAAGATTATTATATATATTTTTTATTAATAATAAAAATTCTTCTTGAGACATAGATGACTTTGCCATATTACATTTTCCACAACAAGGCAATACATTATCAATTATATATCCTTTCAAAGGATCAATTCTATCTATTCCATTATAAATATAATTCCCATTTTGACACCTTGAAGTCTGACATTCTTGATAAGGTTCGCAATTACAATAATAACATTTTTGTTGTGTAATTATTTTAAAAAATTCTTTATCTAATTTAAAAATAATATTACGTCTTCTTGCCCTACATTGATAATCTCTAAAACATTTATTGAATGCTGCTTCTCCATATTTTAACTTATTATTTGATACTTTTTTATAACATTTAGGACAAATTGGATTTCCATATATTAAACTTGACCCCCTAATTATTTTTTTAATTCCACATTCACATTGGCATAACCAATAAGCACCTTTTTTATTTTTATATTTTTCCGGGGCTTTTACTTTTTCAATAACAAACCATTTTCCAATTTTTTGATTTGCCAAATTAATTAATTTATTCATAATCCATCCTTTAATTCAATAATAATAAATATTTCGTTTATTGATTTTACTATAAAATCAGGTTTTAAAGGTTGGGTTTCATCGTAGTTATAATTTACAAATATTGTTTTACAACCTACTTTTTTACCCATTTCTATATCTCTCCATCTATCTCCAATTACCCAACTTGATTTTAAATCAATATCATATTTTTCAGCAGCCCAAAGGATCAACCCGGCTTTTGGTTTTCTACAATTACAAAAATCTTGATCATCATGAAAACAAATAAGAAAACTGTCAATAGATAATTGCGATGATAAATAATCATTTATTGTTTCAACATCTTCTTTGTTTTGATTTCCTCTTGCTACTTCTGGTTGATTACTAACTACAAATATAAGATATTTATGTTTCAAAAATTCAATAAGTTGCCTAATACCCGTAACTAATTCTACTTCTTCAAAATTTTGTGGAGAATAAGGCTTATTATTTTTAACAATTGCTTTATTAACTATCCCATCGCGATCTAAAAAGATTGCTGACTTTCCCATTTAGTTTCAAACTCCTGTAATTCTGGATGCGATGCTAATAGATGCAAAATTATGGATTGGAATTCTTCTGCATGGGGAGTTATACGATTAGTATTTGCTGTTGGAACTATAACCATTGCATCGGCAAGGGTTTTTATAAAAGCATTCTTATTTCCAACTACTCCAATAATTTTACATTCCTTACTTTTAGCATATTGTGATGCAGTTATTAAATTTATACTTGTATTATTCATAACTGATCCTCCACTCACAGAAAAGATAAATAAAATGTCTCTTTTATTTAAATGGCTTCCTTCTAACCAACTTTTAAAAACGCTCTCCCAACCATCATCATTTGTTCTTGCTGTCAATTCGGCCACATTATCGGTTGGGGCATAGGCTTCAATCCCAATAATTTTACGAAAATCATTTACTGCATGACTACAATTAGCAGCACTTCCTCCCACGCCCAAGAAAAAAACACGACCTTGATTTATTTTAGTTTGATAGATAATAGAAACCATTTTTTCTATTTCTTCTTCATCTAACATTGCACAAATCCGTATTACTTCATCAAGATAAACTTCGCTAAACATTTTTCTCCTTTAAATAAAACTCTAATTCTTTTATCCCATTAAATGTTCCAATTTGATAAAATCTGTTTTTCACAACAAAAGAAGATAGTTGATCCTGTTTAAGCATTTTTCTGTAAACATCTTGTAAAGAAAAATTATCATCAAATCCATCAAATGCTTTTTTGTTGAATATTCCAGCCCCGTAATCAATATGAGTCATTCTATGGGTATTATTATCTTTATCGTATTGAACAATTTTATTATTTCTATACTCTACATTGCTTTTATCAAAATTATCATCATTTTTATAAACAGTCATTAGTGCTAATTTTTCTTTGATACTATAAACATATTGAACGATGCTATAATCAAATTCTAAATAACTATCTCCGTACATTACAAAAAAATTATCTGCCAATAACCAAAAAGCATTTTTTACTGCTCCGCCAGTTCCAAGTAATTCTTCTCCATCATTAGAATATTTTATGTCTAAACCAAATTTGTTATTTCCAAGGTATTCTTCTATTTTATCTCCAAGATAACCAGTACATAATACCACACTTTTGAATTTTTGTCTAGAGGCAATTTCAAGTTGATAATCAATGAATGGCTTTCCATTAATTTCAAATAGAGATTTTGGAAGTCTTTTGCTAATAGGTTGGAGACGAATCGCTTCCCCTCCGCATAAGATAACTAAATGATACATTGTCATAATATTTGTTTAACTCCATCGAAATCAAAATTAAACCTAAGTTCTTCTAATCCTCTGGTTTTCATATAAGACCTAAGTTCATTTTTGTTAGTAGAATATCCCATAAAAAATCCACCATTACCACTTCCGATTAATTTCATACCTAAAGCTCCGTTTTTTAACGCATTATAATAAACATCTTCTATAAAAGTATTGCTAGAATCTATAGTTCTTTTTCTTTTATTTTCCCATTGTTCATTCATCAATAATGCAAAATCTTTTAAATTTCCATTTTCCAATGCTTCTTTTGATTTATAACCAAGTTCCTTTACTTCATGAAAACTACTGATCATATCGTTATCGTTCAATTTCAATTTTTTATCTTGATTTTTAAAATTTTCGGTTGTGTTGTGATTAATACCAGTATAAAATAACAATAAATTTTCTTCTAAATCAACTAGTGTATCATGAGAGATTTTTAATGGATAATGGGTTACGTTTCCATTTTTTTCAAATTCTAAACAAATTATTCCACCTAATGCAGAAATATATTCGTCCTGTTTTCCTTGAATAAAATTCAATTTATTTATATTTATATCACAAGCTAATTCTGCTATTTGATCAGGAGTCATGGAAATATGACGATATAAATATAATGCTTTTAAAAGTGCAACACTGAACGATCCACTCCCACCAAGACCTCCGCCAGCGGGAATATCTGCAACAGATGTTATTTCTAATTGCGGCGTTTTAAAATTCAATAATTTAATAGCTTCTTTTAAAATCGGGTGTTGAATTTCATCAACAGTTTTTATTTTTTCTAATTCAGAATATTTTAAAAATATTCCTTCTTGAAACGTCCTGTTTATTGCAATATAAACATATTTATTTATTGCCGCTGAAATGCAAAATCCGCCAAATTTTTGAGCATAGCTGATTACGTCACTCCCCCCTCCGCCAAAAGTTAATCTAATGGGAGATCGGGTTATAATCATTTAATAACCTCTAAACATTTTTCGTATAATTCCATTGTATCTAATGCTTCGTATGCTGAACAAGGATAAAGCAAATACTTATTTTTCCCACTTAACAAAGCATCTAATTCATCATGAAAAGAATTATCACAATCAGAAGTTGCAACTAATTTTTCTGATTCTTTTTGAGTTTTTCCATCTAACATCCACCCCCAACGTTTGCCACGAACATAAGTCATTGGGCCATAAGAGCGACCACGCCCATTTACAATCCCGTAGCCATCTGTACCAAAAATTTCTACTTTAAATGTACTAACCCATTTTACAATAGATGATTTTAGATTGATAATTGTATCATAATCTTGTAAAATTAAATGGGTTTCTTCATCCATATTATTGTTCCAAAATCCATTCCAAGCCTTTCCGAATAATGGCTTTGGACTAAAACACATAAATGGTAATAGATCAAGAAGATGGATTCCAGGGTCTAAAAGCACATCAACTCCTCCCAAACGAGGATCAATTTTCCAACTTTTTCGTTGTTCAGGACTTCCGCCATGCCCAATTTCCATATCTATGCTGATAATATCTCCAAATTCTAATCTTGCCATATCATTAATTAATTGTGTTAATGGATCAAAAAATCTATAATTAAATCCTAAAAATAATTTTTCATTTATATCAGGAACAGAATTATAAATAGATTCTGCTTCTCGATATGATCTTCCAAATGGTTTTTCCATGAGAACTTTACAATCCCATGTTAGAACTTCTGTTACTATTTTAGCGGCAACATCATGAGGAGTAGCAATAATAACCCAATCTGGGTTATCTTGTTTAATAGATTCAATTGTTGGATAACAAATTAGACCTCTTGTATCAGAAATCAAATGAGGATCGTATATTCCAATTTTTTCAATTGGAATACCCTCAGATTGAAGTTGGCGCAATGCTTTCACGCGCTCACCTCCGATTAAACCGTACCCAATAACAGCAACTTTCATTCTGTTCTCCTTAATAACCACTTGTAATTTTCAACTGGAATATCCTCATCAAGATATTTTTTCCAATTATCTCGAACATGAATAAATTTACCATCTAATCTTTTGCTATTTACAGATTGAAAAAATTCTTTAACAAATTCAATTGGTTCAGATATATCAACCGTTGTTTTAACTTCTCCTCCAACCGCCTTAACCATTTCTAGCATACTCGTTTCCATTGCGCCAGGAGCAAGAGCAACCGTAGAGAAATTACCTTTTCCTTCCAATTCCATTGAAAGGTTTTCAACTGCTCTAACTATTGCTGTTTTTGAAAGACTATATCCAGAAAATAAAGGATAACCATAAGCAGAACCACCACCGGCAAGAAATATAATTCTACCATATTTTGAATTGATCATATATGGTAAAAATCCCTGTAAAACAGCAAGATTCCCAAGAACATTTGTTTTATAGATTAATTCCCAATCTTGTAAGTCAGAATCTAGCAACCCTCCAAAAGTTCCCAATGTTGCAGCAGATAAAACAATTCCTATTTTAGAACCTGGATTAATCCATTTTACTAATGTTGCTATTGTTTCTTCTGTTATGTATAAATCCGAAATATCTAAAGGCCACCAAACAAAATTAATATCTTTAATATCTGGTTTAGTTCTCGAAAATCCGAGAACAGAAATATTTTGTTCTAATAAATCAATACATAATTCTTTTCCAAATCCTTTGGAACAGCCACTTACAACAACAATATCAGGATACATAATTTTACGCTTTCTCAAATAAAATTATTGATTTGTACAAATGATAACTTAGAATATCTCTCGAAGGCCAAGACATTAGACCACGAAAACGATAAAAATCACCTTCAGTTGCATAACTAGGGCATTGCTGATTTACTATTAATCCATTTAACCAAGGATAAATAATATCTTTATCGGAATAAATTTTTTCAAAATTGCAGTGAGTATCTTCAATAAAATAAAGCCCTCGACTCTTTAATTTACTAAATCCGAGCATAAAAGTTGCAATTTGATCGTTAGGGGCATGGCTTCCATCGTCTATAATCACATCTAAATTATATGGTACATTCAACCAAGCCTCAGGATTTGTTGAATCTCCTTTAACCATATTTAAACCAGAGATGTTTGTATCTGGATTATGCCAAACTTTTTCAAATTCGTCACCCATATTATCCATGCAATAAATTTTTGAATCGGGATAATAATCTAGCCACATTTTCATGCTCAAACCCGGCCCAAATCCAATTTCTAAAAGCGAATCAATTTTTCGATCTTTCAACCAAAATTCATACATGGGCATATAGTTATGGTTAATAACTTGCTTGTCGGTTTGATATTGTGCCGCTAGTTCTGTTAACGATTTCAAGATAAAATTCTCCTTTTATTTAAAATTTCCTATAGTTTTAAAAATTTTTAATGCAACTAATCTATATCCATTTTTATTCAAATGAACTCCATCTTTATTATAATACAGCTTATTTTTATTATTTCCTTCTGCTCCTAAGACTTTATATTCGGTTATATCAACAACATTTTTACAACCCTCTCTGACAAGCTGATTAAAAATTGTTCTATTTTCTTCAAATAAATAATAAGCTCCTCCACGCGGTAAAACTGTAAGTACAATAACCGATATGTTTTTTTCTTCTAATAATTTACAATAATCATAAAGATATGTAAATATTTGATTAGGATTGCCTCCTAAATGCAAATCATTAGTTCCGCACCAAACACAAGCTATATCTTTTTTAGAATTACTCTCCGGTATAAAAAATTTAGAAAAATTAATTAAATTCCACATTTTTAACATCGACCTTCCAAGAGTAATAACTTGATATTCTTTTCCTAAAAAATCTTGTAAAAATGTTGGATAATTACAACATCCATCAATATCAATTCCTAAAGTTAAACAATCTCCAATACAATATATTTTTTGAATATCCTGAATAGTATTAGAATAATCCATTATTTGTTGTAATCTTTCTTCATCATAACTTGAATAATCAGGATTTTCAAGATTGTCTGGATGATGAAGATCAAGAACTTCAGTCATATTATTCCAATACTTCCTGTTGCAACATGGCTTTTACAGATAATTCTATTGCTTTCTTAGAGTTATATAATGGTATCCAACCTAATTTTTTTAATTTACTTGCATCAAATCTGATTCGATTAACATCACCCGCCCAACCGACATTGCCGCCAGTATAAGAAAATCTAACAAACTTTATTCCCATTTCTTGAACAACAATATCGGCTATTTCTTTAACTGTTATATAAGATTCGTTCGATATATTAAAAACATCAAATATTTTATCAGATTTTTGATCAACTAAAAAGATGGCATTCAAAATATCATTAATATGAGTGTAGCTTTTACTTTGTGTTCCATCTCCTAAAATCTCTAATTCTTTAGGATTATTTCGTAATTTCTGAATAAAATTAAATCCTACTCCGTGAGTTTGCATTCCTCCAACAACATTGGCAAACCTGAATACTCGCGCTGTTATATCAAACATATGGGAATATGCACTAATCAATGCTTCACTAGCCAATTTATTAGCCCCGTAAGGAGATATGGGAATAAGTGGGCCATAATTTTCATCAGGGGCAAATAAATCAAGGTTTCCATAAACTCCCGCTCCAGAACTAAAAATTATCTTCTTAACTTTAGCTATACGCATAGATTCAAGTGTTAATTGAGTTAATAATGTTCCTTTATAAAAATCAATACTTGGATTATTAACACTGGCAGAAATATCAGCATTTGCTGCTAATAACCATACAACATCAATGCCTTGCATTGCACTTGATAAAATTTCTTCGTTTTCTATATCGGCAAAAAAAAGTCTAACATTATGATTATATTCTACCAAATCTTTTATTCGCCAATATTTTCCAACAGAAAAATTATCATATAAAATAATTTTATCTGTAAAAACATCCATTGTTAATCTTTTTGCAAGATTCGAACCCACAAATCCAGCCGCTCCTAAAATTAAATGGTTCAAAAGTAATTTACCTCCACATGGCAGCTTTTTGGTATCATTCCATAGAATTTTTTATGATCTACTCTAATACCATTTTCATAAATTATCAATAATCTTTCTGGATCATATTCTTCCCTATTCCCAAACCGATTATCAGGAGCTACATTTTGCACT
>Ga0315288_10010885_pt1 | contig 11467 bp, 14 predicted proteins | sample YL17G11_20_MG_FD_203454 | JGI IMG/M metagenome (GOLD analysis project Ga0315288, IMG submission 203454) | Sediment microbial communities from Yellowstone Lake, YNP, Wyoming, USA - YL17G11_20 | ecosystem: Environmental > Aquatic > Freshwater > Lake > Sediment | place: USA: Wyoming | collected... | reverse complement strand
AAAAGGTCTAACATTCGGAGAACACAAGACTCAGTGAATGACAAACAGAATGAAAATCGAACAATCCATTACCGAACCCATAGATAACAAAGATGTTTCACTCTCAATAAAAAACATTGTGAAAATGATTAATATTGGAGGAATTCCAGTTGGAGTCGTACATTATTTCAGGGAAGATTCAAATACCAATATAACCAGAGTCTTCTTCTTTAAAGGACCATGTTACACCGCATATTCATTTGGAATCAATTACTCTCCAGATGAAAACATAAGTCCAGAAGAAAGACAAGATAAATTTACCAGACTCCTATCCCTAACAATGATTATGAACCGAGTTATGGGGTGGCCTGAGTCCGGTAAAAATGCAGAATATCTTGCTAAAATAGGAAATTGTCCAGAAATCAAAGAAGGGGTTTACTTTATCATTAGAACGGTAGGACCGACTTTACTTTCAATGATAAACGAAAGCCCAGGTATGATGGCTCTAGATAATTTTGTTGCATTCTTGGATAATGAAAACATTAAAGAGGATTGACATGTCTATCGCTGCCTTTGATATTGACACGACAGAATTCCCATCCATTGAAGAAATTGAAGTTTTGGAAAAAATTGAAAAAAAAGATGGGTGGATTGAACTAACTCCAGCTATGGAAAAGAATGTTCTTGAAAGGATAAATTCCCTGGAACAAAAAGGATTTCTTTTCTTTTACTCAATAGGTTCAAGTAGAACATTCGTATGTCTTTCCAACCATCACAACTGCCTATTAGTTTCTCTTTGTTTTTACGCTTATAGGATTTCCCTTGGAGAAAACACTAATGGAGAAACTAAAATCCTAAATAATGAAGAAGAAATCAAAATGAGCTACATGAGAAAATTGGTTGCGGAATGGACACTACATAAAGAACGTATAACTAATGAAGAATATAAATACTTTTTAAGGATTTTTACATCAAAATCTCCTTTTATTTTATCAATTCCTGAGTTTCTAATGGGTGAATTTGAAAATGACAGGAAGAAAACAGGAATCGAAATAACACAGATTTCTCCAGAGTTTTCTTACCCAATCTGCCAAGTCTGCCAGACTAGCTTTGAGACCGTCAAAAAACAAGGCTTTACAATATGCCCCGGTTGTGGTATGAATGTTCTAATTAGGTGACTACTCCCCGTACTAAAGTATTTGAAATTAATCTTAGATATCGTATTAGATTGGGATTCAATTCATCCACATGCTAAAGCAAAGTGGCTTTCTTGAATCAACTATTGTAAAACACTGACATTCGGAGAACACAAGGACCACAGAATAAGGATTAGGAAAGGAAGAAAAAAATCATGGACCCTGAACGACTCAAAAATGCATTATGGACAAGTATTCTGGGGGTTATTATTATTACACCCATATGGATATATACGACATTTGCAGAACCAGAACACCCTGTGTATGTCAAGGGGAGTCGCACAGAATTAGCTCCAAAAGAATATTCCAGTAATGGAATTCTGAAAGAGCAAGCCGTTGGTTGGAGAAACCAAATTCAATATTATGACCGCGATGATAAACCTCACTATGCGGATGAAGATCCATTCTTGGTATATTTCTATGTTTTCATTTGCATACCTATAATGATATTTGTGTTTGGCATGGTAATTATGACAGCTGGTCTCAATGTACTGGACAAAATCGGAAACTTCATCTTCAAATAATAGAAAGGGTAAATCATGTCCAGCAAAGGCGGACCAGCTCTTATTAAAGGTGAAGTTGAAGGTGTGGTAAAGTTTGTCATCGAACGGGCAAAAACCCTTCAAAAACGCACCATCGAAATCAATATGGATGAACTTGCTCCACTGATGATTGGAGCAACTGACAAAACCCACATCCTTAACCGTATTCGGTGGAAGATGGCCACTCTTCTCCGTGCTCAAGGGATTATCCCTCTATTTATCGCCACAGGCTACAAATTCAAGATTGAAAACAATATAGACATAACTCCAGAGAATATGTTGGAAAAAAGCTTTCAACCTTTAAAAGGGAAAGAACCAGTCAAGACCCATACTAATTGGAAAACTCCTTTTATTGCTCCATACTACTTTGGTACCATCTTCCGTCAGGTTCAAAAGGGACGTATCCCCCTCCTTAAAGGGGATAAAGGTTGTGGTAAGTCCAGGGTAGCAGAAGAAATAATGGCTAGGTTGGGTCTGAATTGCATCAGGATTGCAATGGGAGAAGTCCGTGATCCTGTCGATCTAATTGGAACAAAAGAAGTGATAAACAAAAACGGAGTACCAATCACTAAATTTGTTGGTGGACTTATCACTGAAGCTGCCCAAAAAGGCTGGGGAGTTGTTCTGGATGAAATCGATGCTATCACTGCCAATGTTGGACTTGTTTTCAATAAGATGTTTGAGGAAAATGCAACAATGGTTCTCTTAACGGAGACTGGGATTGAAACATTACAACCTCATCCCGATTTTCGGGTTATTGCCACGGCAAACACCTGGGGCAGAGGAGACTCCACTGGTTTCTATGCTGGAACCAATATGCAAAACGACGCCACAATGGACAGATTCCGCCCAAAACAAGATGTCGAATACGACATGGCAATTGAGCGGCAATTGGTATCTCCGTATCTACCACCCGCAGTTGTTGAGGCTCTTTATGCCCAAGGTGAATTGGGGAAAGAAGGTCTTATCGTCCTAATTAGACGGGCAATCGCTGATCCGAATAATGAGATTGACGATATTTGCGGTATGCGTCCAATCCTTTATTTTGCTCAGGAATATCAAGAGCTCGGATGGCATAAGTTGATGTCCTTCTTTGTCAATGAATTTCGTGAAGAATATCATAACGCAATTACAAAGATTATAACGGATAGGTTTGGTGGATCTTTTACTCCAAGTGATAACGACTATGACAAAAGCAAACCAAATTATATTCCAGATATGATGAAAGATTTGATTGCTGCGGGTTTCTAACATTCGGAGAACACAAGACTTATTGAATGGTAAACAAATGAAAAACAATCCATTCACTACCACAATCAATATTTCAGCCCGTGTGATGATGGAAAACACGGACCTGGATATAAAGTATGTGCATCTCCCTCCTGGGGTTTTTGCAGGATACAGATTCCCAGACCCTCCCAAACAGCCTAGGGCAATAATCTTATTGCCTAAAATAGATGTAACTCGTCTTGACAATAAGCAGAGGACTATGATATCAGCTCTCTGCACTCACGAAACACGTCACCACCACTGGTCAACAAAGGAAGCATATGATAAATTAAAAGATGATGATGATACTGAAAGAATTCTCTACAATTGGCTAGAAGACGCTAGGATCGAGTTAATTAAAAATAAAACATTTATTGGTGCAGAACAAGACCTGGACCAATTCAACGCAGATGATTTCAAAAAAAACACAGATAAATACGATAAACTTTCTATCCCCAATAGGTGGGCATGGCTATTTTCTTCGTTTTTCTATAAACTTCGTAACATCGGAAATCTTCCAATCCCAGATGAAATGAAAGAATACGAAGAAATTGCATGGAAAATCATTAATGATGGACGATTTGAAAAAGCCATTGAACAAGGAAAAAAAGGCAGCATGACAATGGCTGTCCTATCTAAAGAAATTATCAATGCTCTTCAAGAAAAACGTAATGAAGAATATAAAGAAGAACAAAAAGACAAGGAAGAGTCAGATAAAAAAGATGAAGATGGAAAAGATGGACAACCCAAAGATAAGGAAAATAAAGAAAATGGAAAAGAAAATAAAGAAAATAAGTCAACTTCTGATAATGGAGACAAATCTTCAGGAGAAGATAAGGAACCAAAAGACAAACCAGAAAAAAATGGGGATTATAAATCTGATAAGTCTGATTTGGATCAAGATGATGGAGAGAAAAGCCCAAAGGATAACAAAGAAAATCAATCAGATGGGAAAGGCGATGGCATGTCTGATGCCATACAGAACCCTAATGGAACAAATCAAGAAGGCAACGATTCCCAAAATACAGATGAAGTCAACAAGGACACTGGAGATAAAGATTCTGATGATGAAGGAGAAAATAACAGCTCTGACGACGGAATGGAAACCGGACAATCAAGCCAAGACCGTCCGAAATCTATCAGAGAAGAATTCAATGTGGCTCAGAATAATAATGAAACAAAAATGATTGAAAATGCTCTGCAACAGCTTGTTGCCGCTTTGCAAAACGATAAAACCCTTACAGGATTGTTTATCCCTGATAATGGCAAAGATAAAAGAGATCCTTTTGGTGATTATTATACAGAAACACCAGATATGGAAGGGAGTCCATACATTCCTTATACAACATGCGACAAGGAAAGAATCCCTGATAAAAAACCTGTAGCTTTTCGCTCAATAGAACAATCTATATCAAGTAGAACAAACATTCTCCGCCGTCAATTGTCCACTGTCCTACTTGCACGGTCTCAATCCGTTATTGAGCGGGGGCATCGTAAAGGACAAATGGATTCACGTCAATATTATAAGCTCCTACATGGAAGTGTGAGAGTAAAAAAGCAGGTTACTCCTGGAATAAAGCTTGACACAGCTGTTACCCTTTTGGTAGATTTGAGTGGGAGCATGATGGGAAGAAAAGCTGCACTAGCTGTACAGGTAGCAACGCTTTTTGGAGAGGCTCTAAAGAATTTTAAACAAATACCTTTTGAAATTCTTGGATATAATTCGGAAGAATTAACCGGAACAAACAAAAGTAAAGCAACTAAAAACGGATATACAAGAATCGAAAGCATTAACTATTGGCTCTTCAAAACATTTGAAGAACCGTGGAGACTTGTCAGAGAGCGAATGGGAGCTACAGCTCACGCTTTAGGTGAAGGTGGAACAACAGGAGGATGCAATTGTGATCACGAAAATCTGCTACATGCGGCAGCACGGCTATGGAACAGAAAAGAAAGTCAAAAAGTGTTAATCGTTCTCTGTGACGGTGCCCCTAGTGGATACAACGGAACTTACGGAGGATACCTTATTAACGGGTTACATGAGGCAATAGCTCGAATCAGAAAATCCGGTATCAAGCTGTTTTGTTTCGGAATAAAAACAAATGATGTAGAAGAATTCTATGCACCAGATGTGGAAATTGTGCAACAACTAGATGACCTGAATGAAAAAATGCTCAGAAAACTGGCACAATTTCTCCTCAGAGTCTAACATTCGGAGAACACAAGGACTAGTTTATTAAAGCTAAGAGGTTAACAAGATGATAGATAAAACAAAAAAGAAACCCTGGGATGCCGTGAAATATCTTCACGATCTCTATGTCAAGGACGATCCAGAGATGCAGGATCTCATTAAGAAAGCAAAAGAAGCCAGAAATAAAGAAATAAAATATGTCGGAGAAAAAAATCTAGAAAGAGTAAGAAAAGTAGATATTAAAATGAAAAAACAAACAAATAACATCGACTCTAAAAAACTAAAAAAAATAAACTCCGAGATTGAATCCCTGAGAAAACAACTCAAAGATATTAATCTTTCTTCCAAAGATCGGGCAGATTGTGAAGAAAAACTCATGGAAGAGCTTTATGATAAAAAAACTTTTACAATAACTAATCAAAAAGAAAAGAAAACTCATCGTCTAAAAACACAAATAGACTCTAAATCTCTTATTGATTGCTTGATAGAAAACGCAATCATTGGAACTTTTAAATGGATAATTCAGAAAAAACAAAAAATAACACCCAATTCTGAATTTTTAAAAAATGCCTTGTGGATTTTCGATTCTGGTGAAAAAGAAAATCAACTTCTCACATTTAAGGAGTGCTGTATTTTTAGTGAAATGAACTACAGAAACATCTGGAATGCCATATATAGAGTTTCGAGAATGTCAATAAAAGAAATTAAGGATATCCTAGCCAAATTCAAAATAAAACAAGAACGGAAACACACTGAACTAGAAGAAGATCCAAAATTAACCCTAACCGATATTCATCATTTTAAAAATTCAGAAATATTTTTTAATACATTTATACCTGAAGATAAATATGAACAAAAAATATTTCAAAGAGGGCTAAGAAGTTCCGATTGGGAAGAAACTAATACATATCTCAACAAAAAATAAATTACTAGAGAAAGAAATAGTAGAATGACAACCACAATAACTCAACATATCCCTTTTAAATACAAAGGTAAAATAGATTATTCCACTAGAAAATCTTTTCTCTCCAGAAGGATTATTAATTATTTTAGAGAAATCCGACATGAAAATTTCTCTTGTTTTGGAGAAATCCTAGATAAATATTGTGAAATAGGAATGTCGAAACTTTATGTGAAAAAAGCAATAGAGAAATTGACGGGTGGTACTATTTCCATTAGATCAAACACACTGGACGAAGCTATTAAAGCTGAAATGGCTCAAAATAGAACAAATTTCTATTTTCACGCCAGAACAAAAAATAATCCATTCCACCTTAATAGAGGGATTATAAGAAAGACTACTCATCTAAGTACAAACAGTGTGCAGTTTGCTTGCCTTGAATGTCAACATCAATTCACAAATGAAATCCATGTTACCAAAAAAGGATTTATCGGACTGAGAAAAAGAATTTGTCCCAAATGCTCAAGGAAATCCACTCTTGCAGCATCTTTTGTTTTTCAAGACAAAAAAGTATATAAAATGATAATTGATAGAAAAGAAAGGTTTGTTACAGAAGAAAAAAAGTCACATTAGAGCTTGACAAAAGTTGTTCACTTTGATATGATACTTCTAAATGATTTGGGACAAGATGTCTAAAGCCCAAAAAATCAACGAAAAGAGTCTAGACCAATGAGTCAGACAATCGCAACAAAAGCCCCGGATCAAATCCAGGGCCAGCAAGAACAGAAGAACCAAGGTCAACATAGTAAATATCTCGCTAATGGGATCTTTACTCCAGCCATGCTGAACAGCATAGCATCTTTTGAGGAAAAAATCCTCAATCACGGGGTCTCCGGACCTGCATTTTCATTCCTACACTACACCTCTTTACCAAAAGGACATCCAGAGTACATGAGCGAAACCAATGCCAAAAAGGAATTCTTCCCAAATACCCCTATTGGCACTGTCAAAAACAGAGCACTCAAAGCCGCTCAACGTATTTACATGCTGCTTTTTAATGGGCAAAAAGAGGAAGAGTGTCTAGCTAAATACTCGGAGACACACAAACTAAAATCCGCTAGTGGAAATTGGCATCGTATTCCAGTAGAGGAAAAGGCGGAGCTAAAAACCAAGAAAGAGCTTATGCGATTGTTTCGTGAGTCTAAAGGACTCGGAACAAGAGGTAAACTAACTGATCCAGACAAAGTTGAAGCCGAAGCTTATATTACGCAACACTATGATAAGGCTTTCAAAAAAATCATGACTGAAACAAAACAACCCAAAGTCCAAGAACCTCAAGAATCATAAGAGGAACAAAGAGAGAGCGTGAATAACCCTCGCTCTCTTGCAATAAAGGAAAGTGACTACTCCCCGTGCTAAAGCAACGGAGTTTTCTTGAATCAAAAGGTTATAATAAAATGGAAAAAATAGATTATTTTCAATGTCAATGTCATTGTCATTGGTATCTTTTTTCATTGAAAAGATGTTGTAACGCCATAGCTATAAATGAAACCAAATTAACAGATAAATGTCCATATTTCAGAGAACAGGACACTCATACCAAGCATCAAAATGGACAATATCATTTATTACCCAAAGATTAGCCCGAGATAATATATCCTGAAAATCCCTAAGATCATCAATATTTAATATTTTAAATATCTCCTTCTTTTTAGCAGTCTCCTCAAACTTCCAAAACGAATTACGCCACCCTTTGAATTGCTCCTTGATTAAAGCCGGTTCATCTTGCTCCTGACGACCTAAAGGAGAACCACATCTATCACATTTGCCTCTTACTTTAGGAGGTTTCTCCTCTAAATGATAAACGGATTGGCAAGTAAAACATTTTAAACGCTTGGAAAACCAATCAATAACAATCTTTTCATCTGAATATAAAAATAAAACATGAGTTGCCCAATCCAATAAAAACAAATCAGGTATATCTGTCACAACAATTCCCTGCTCTATAGACCCAATAATAGCCCGTTCATCGTCTCCTAAACTATCCTCATAGCCATCTGAGTCAGGGACACTGGGATTAGCTATCTCTAATTCCCTATCTAAAGCAAGGGACTGAGGATTACGAACCATATGTTGACTTGCACTCCCTGTAGAAAAGTCCCCAGTGTCAAAAAGGACTGTAGGAATGTGGTCATCGAAGTAAGAATCGTGTTCATCTGGAACTTTTTCTATTGTATAGTAATCTAAACGATGAAATTGGGATAATTTCTCCCCAAGCTCAAAAATACTGGAACCAGGCGTTCCCCATATTATAAGTCTTAAAGCCATTATTTTTTCTCCTTCTCAAACACGGATATCCTTTATTTTTAAAATAAACAATTTTATTTTTTATTCTTTAAAGTAGATTTCCTACTAGCTACTAAAGGGTTTCCATATTCTTTCAATAATTGCTTGAAAACCTTTATCTTGGTTGCACGATTAAGTTCGGAGTAACCCCGATCTACAGATTCTGCAACTTCTTTAATGTCTTTCTTCAACTCAAATCCCTTCTGACTCTCATCTAAATGAGAAGGATCTCTAGTAGAAAGACCTTTGTCTACCTTCTCCAAATCTGGATCTTTCATGTAATTAGTAGTATCTGTCTTGTAACTTACCCGATGAATCCCAATATGAAATGGGAGATCTTTATCAAACAGATCACTGAACTCATTGGCTTTCATAACAATCCTCCATTAACTAAAACCTATTACATATTATACGAGAAATCAAACAAATTTCCCTTTAAGACATTCCCCTTTTATATGGCTCTTTTTAAATTCCATCTCCAAACATTCGGAGAACACAAGAAACTCAATTTGAAAAAATAAAATAATCATCTTGTAAGAAATACACCATCGAATTTCTTACAAGAAAGTCACATTTGTCTTTCCTCTAACATTCGGAGAACACAAGGACTAAACACCCAGTGACCTCACTGGACAAACACCCCAATCTCCCACATTTCAAGGCAAACCTATATTGTTAGAAGAAAATTTAATCATTCAGCACAAAAAAATCTTATGGTAAATAAATAAAATTACTCAACCCCAACAAAAACAAAGACCTACAAAAATTAGAACAAAACCGTTTATTATATTTATATAAAACTTAAAAGGTAGATGAAATCTATTTTTAAAGTAACTGGCTGGCATACCTGTTTATACGGTATACACCGTATAAACATATATAATTAATTATAATCAATTGGACCTAATATTTGGGGAAGGATATACGGTGTAAGAGAACTCTTAAAAGGAATACCTGATGCTTTCATAAATTGAACATTAAGTGAAAGAAAATCCCATCCACGCTCTTTACCAATCTCTGTTAAACGTACAAACAATTGCTGAGCAAGATCTCCTGGATAAATATTTGTAGACTCATATATAGAAATAAAAGTTTCTTTAGAAATTGAATCAAATAAACTGCAAAAAATCAACACTTCACTTTGTGCCCAATAACGAGTATGATCAACTACCCAATCTTCTAACTCCTCAAACTCCTCACAAAAAACAATCGCTGATAAACCTGTCTTAATAAAAAATTCAACAAAATCACCATAAGAAGAATTATAAGATTTTAAATTCTCTATAAATGGCTTAATTATTTCATATTGTTTACTACCCCCATGTTCAAATATGTTCTCCATATTATATCCCCTATATAAAAATAAAATTTGAAGTGTCGAAAACTCAGAGAGAGAAGCACTCTCTTCAATAATGATACGATTTCTAAACTCAGAAAGAAGCTCTCTTAAAAAATGAGAGGGCTCTTCAGAAGAGCCCTCTTTGTCAGCGGCTTTATCGTTACCCCATAAACGTCCTCTGAACCGGGAGGAAACCGGAAACCATTTATATGAAAGAAAATTCTGGAACACTCTTATCTCACATTGTCCGGTAACCCCCTATGATAGGATCACTTCTTAAATATATAAGTAAGACAACGACATAAGATCCTTTCTTTCAAGTAGCTTGGTTCTAAGCTTTTTACAGAACATTACTATATACGATCACATATGAAAAGTCAAGACTTAAAACACCGTCTCAAAAAATAAAGGACTTCTTGAAAGTTCTGTAGAATGACATAGTCATTCTACAGAAGAAAAACTGCATAAAAAAAGAGGAGAATCACGAAGATCTCCTCTTTTTAGACTGTATCGCCGTCATTGCGTCTCTGAAACGGGAGAAAACCGTGAATACTTTATTCCGTACTCTTGGAAGATTTCTCTCACCAATCACGGTGTCAGCACAATCAGGTTAGCTTATGAGCCTTATCTCTCAGGAATCGAACCCGATACTACAGACTGAAATATGAAACTAATTCATATATCATTCGGTAGCGGACCACCTTTGACTCCATTCACCACTGATTTTACTGAACAATTCATTAAATAACTCCTAATTAAACACAATAATAAATTTATCAATCTCTACATTTAAGGTGGTTTCAATACTTTCATTCTTTACCTCCAAAAATTAACATCAAAATCAAATTAAAGTTATCTTTGTACTTCTTATAGTGATCTTCTAAAATATAGCAACAAAAATCCCTTCATCATAAACATAAACCCCATCTTTAGAACTTACATCATCACCAACTTTACATGATACCAACTTAATTCTCTTAGACTTTACCATTTTACTTACTCCCTTTCTTGAAAAAATTAATCCAAACAAATAACTCAATTAACTTCACATGGCGGAGGCAAAACAAAACCACCTTTCCAAGTGATTTGGCATGGATTCACTCCCTGAATATATCTATCACCAATAAGAAAAACTCTGTGACGAGGTTCATCCTCTTTTTCTTCGTCAAATTCGACCAAAACAGAATCCACATGTCCAATATCTTCAAACCATACACGGACATATTTTCCGACATCATCCTTCTTAATTCCGGCTGGACTTTTCTCCCACTGTTTCTGTGACATTGTAAAGCTCCTTTCGTATCAACATATATACAATATACAAGATAGATGAAGGGTTGTCAATAGGTAAAAACACCGTCTTTTAAAAAAAAGTTAACATGCTTAAAGAAAAATAAAAGACTTCTTGAAATTTCTGTAGAATGACATAGTCATTCTACAGAAATACAAAAAGACATTGGTTTAAATGAGTTTAAAAATGGGGGGAGATTTACTCCCCCCATTTTCCCTGAGCTTCCCCAAATTAGAAGCCCAGGATTGGCAGCAACGCACCATAACAAGAAAGGATGCTGTGTGTCTCTAATATTTTCGGAAATCCCTGGCGACACTATCAGGGAGAGAGGAATTTATAAGATCTCCCCCTCCTGCACAATGAAGTTTAATTATAACAGAAAAACCTTCAATTGTCAAGAACAAATACACCGT
>Ga0315288_10010883_pt1 | contig 11467 bp, 11 predicted proteins | sample YL17G11_20_MG_FD_203454 | JGI IMG/M metagenome (GOLD analysis project Ga0315288, IMG submission 203454) | Sediment microbial communities from Yellowstone Lake, YNP, Wyoming, USA - YL17G11_20 | ecosystem: Environmental > Aquatic > Freshwater > Lake > Sediment | place: USA: Wyoming | collected... | reverse complement strand
CCCTGAAAGAGATGGGCTGGAACGTCAAGGGGACGCTTCCCAGCAATCCGGACTACGAAAATATCCAGCATGATTATCGCCTCGGCCTCGAGTCTTTGCCGGCCGACGAAGACATGCGGAAGGCGTACCTCGAGGCGAAGCTCAAGCGCAGCGGCATTGAAGACCCGCAGCTCGTCGGCAACGGAAGCGACTGGCACGTCTTCAATCCGCAGACCAGCCAATGGATCGCGCTCACCAACAAGCCAGGAATTGACGTCTCCGATTTGGCCGAGGTCGGGGCGGCCGCGCCGCACTTCCTTGGCTCGGCCCTCGGCGGGACAGCCGGTGGCGTTTTGGGGGCGGCGGCGGGGCCTCTCGGGAGTGTTGCCGGCGCCGCTGGCGGTGCGGGCCTCGGCGGGGGCATGGGGGACGCGCTCGGGCGCTATCTCCTATCCCGTGCCGATCCCGAATATCGCCAGGTCGCCAGTCAACATTTCGGAGAGGTCGCCGGCGACGTCGCCAAGACCGCGGGCCTCGATGCTGCCACCTTCGGCGGCTTGAAGGCGCTTGGCATTGCGTCGCCAGCGCTACGTACGCTCATCGCTAAGGGCCCGATATCCACCGGCCTAAAGGGGCTGGGATCGGCGGCGGAAGGTGCCGGCTTCCTCACAGGGCGCCCTGCGGGCATGCTGGCGCGGGCCCCGGCCGCAAGCGAGGTCGCCTCCAACTTCGTCCCTGGGCTGGGCGACGCGATCAACCTGGGCTATCTGGCACGGGTTCCTGGGGGGGCTACCAGGTCGCTGCCCAAAGCGCTCAATTGGCTTGGATCCAACGAGGTGACGGCGCCGCTTTTTGGAGATCAGGGCGCCGCGGGCCTCCGGGGCATGGCCGAGGAGCTCAGCCGGGCCCGTCCTGGCTCAGCTATCAACCAAGGCGTGGAGGATGTCAGCCGGGCGTTCGGTGCCACCGGACCCAGCTCGAACGTCCAGCAGTCGCGCAACGTCATGGGCAATATCTTTGAGAAGGGCGCTCGGGGCCTCGGCTATCCCGAAGCGGCCGGCGGTGCTGGCAGAGCCGGTGAAACCCTCGGCCGTGCCGCTGGACATCTCGAGGATGTCGGCCAAGGTGTCTCCCGGATGGGCAGCGGTCTTTTCCGTGCTGGCCTCCGCGGTGTCCAGGGAGCCGGCCGCGGTCTTGAGGGTGGCGGCGGCCTCCTACGCAACGCGGCGACCATCGCCCAACCGCTTGAGGTCCCAGCGTTGACGCGCTATGGACTTGGTCAAGGTTCCGAGGAGATGCAACGCAGATTGCGCCGCGACCCTTTGACGGATATCCTTGAGGATAAGACCGTCTTGGCATCACAAAATTACTGAAAGAGGGACCTATGGCCTTCGCCTTGACTGGCTTTAAAGCTTTCGGCGTCAGCAACACCAGCGCGACGCGCAAATATGAAACGCAAATCGTCCAGCTATACATCACAGGGACTGCAGCGGATGTGGCGCTCGACTTCGGCACCGACGCGGGTACTTTCTGGACCGCAGCCCAGGCGAACACCACCTATGGTGCCATGGCCACCGAGGCTCTCGCGGCATTGAAGGCGCTCATCGCCCAGACCAACGGCCTCCTGGCGGTGCAGAGCGCGGCGCAGCTCCAGCGCGTGCAGGTCGCAGCACTCACCGCCGCTGGCCAGTTCACCCAGGTCATCAGCAACAACCGGCCTAACATCGCGCTTTTCGCCAATGATGGCGCCGCCAGCTATGTTTTCCGGTTTGTCTATGATCTGAAAGACGAAAGAGCGGCAAATGTTTCCGATCTCGGAGCAACCCAATAACGTAACGGAGATAGAACCATGGCACAGGCAGTAACGAGCTTCGAGGCATTCGGAATCGAGATCGACGAACCGCTTACCAAGCGATTTCGCCAGGTCGTCAAGCTGAACACGACCGGCCTCAATACGGATACGGTGTATGACATCGGCACCAATGCCGGGACCTTCTGGACGGCCGCGGGCGGCTCGGTCCCGGGCGCGGCCGCGCTGGCGGCGCTCAAGAACATCCAAACGATCGTCTCGACCTTCCTCAGCGTCCAGGGGCCCCAGCTCCAGGCGCGGGGGCAGACCCAAACCTCGACCCTGGCGCTGGCCGGCGCCGTCGGCAGCGGCTCCGCAACGCCGGCGGTGGTGGTCACGGGCCTCCTGAGCGCGGCGAACGGCGACACCATTCTGAGCGTCGTCCAGAACGTCAAGGGGGCGAACAGCCTCCCGCTCCTGGGGTTCAACACCCAGGCGGCGGACGCCCTGGTCGCCGTCTATTCGGCGGATCCGGGCGCGGGAGCCACGTTGATTGTGACCGTGCGCCGCGGCTCCGCGGCAACCGTCGCGCCGCTGCCGGTGGCGGGTCAGTACACCGAAGCGGTGGTTAATCAGCGCCCCAACCTCGTCTTTGCGAGCGGCGACGCGCCAACCGCCATGACGCTGTGGATGGAGTGGGATCTCCAAGACGGCCAAATCCCGATCAAGACGTCAGCCTAACCGGCGTGACCCGCCGGGATCTTCCGCGCTAAGATACCCCGGAGAAATCCGGGGTTTTCTTTTACAACCATGAGGCACCCACCATGCACCCAGCACAGCGTAAGGCCATTTTTGCGATGGTTGATTCCATCGAAAATCAATGCAGATATGTCAAGAGTCTCCTGGCGATAGACGACCAGACGATAGCGGCAGAGGAGACTCAGCGACGGCCGCCCGCCAGGACGACGACGGGTGGCTCCGAGTATCTGGACGACACAGAGGAGAAGCAGCTCGAGGCGGAACATGAGGCCGCCCGCCAGGAGGCACTCAAAGAGCACGAAGCCAGGACCCAGGCGGAATGGTCGCGGACGCGCCAGATTGTGGAAGAAGAAACACCGTCACCGCTACTTCGCTGAAGGGATAAACGATGGATCCGCTCGCCGTTAAGAAGGCCGAGACTTACTCGCCTGAGCTCCCCTGGAACCAGCGGGACGTTGACCGTCTCGGTCAGACCATCATGAGCTGGATGGAGGACCACGAGCCTTTTTACCGGCGGTGGTCCGAGACTTGGTACAACAATTTCCAGTTCATCTACGGTAACCAGGCGGTGAAATGGTCGCGTCGCTACGGCTATGCCGTAGATGTCGATTACCTGCAGCGGCTTCCTGCGGTGAACCAGCGGGCGCAGACCAACCTCGCCAGGGTGGTGGCGGAAAGCCTCTCGGCGATGATCTATGCCAACCTCCCGGAGTGGGACGTCGAGGCGAGCAACCAGAGCTCAATCAAGGGCAAGCGCATGAAGCGCATTGTCCAAAAGTTCCTGGATGCCATGATGGTCAAGCTCTGCATGGACGTGGAGTTTGCCAGCGCTGCGATGATCTATACCGTCTTCGGCCAGGTCGGCGCCGAGATCGACTGGAACCCTGTGGGCGGCCGCCTGGTCGAAGTCCCCCAGTGGCGCAAGGTGAAGGCGCCGGTTTTCACTGATTACATGGCGCCCAACCCGTTCACCCAGGGCCTCATCGAAGTTCCTCACCAGGAGCTCGACAGCCAGGGGCAACCATCTTTCGAGGATCGCTGGGAGCCAATCCTCGACCAGATGGGCAAGCAGATCATTAAGAAGTTTTTCGCCGGCGAGCCACGGGTGACGATCCTGACGCCGTTCGAATATCGGCGGACGGTGAATTCGCCGGGCATGCACAAGGCGAAGGCCATCGACCGGATCCTCCTCCTGGACTATGACGAGTTCCTTGATCGCCACCAGGCAACACCGGGTCGGTCGAAGTATTACGACCGGGTCCAGCCGGTCTATTCCAACCCGGCCATTTATCGGCTCGCCGTGCGACACTTCATGCGCATGCAGTTCACGACTCCTCCGGGCTTCGATACCATCATGAACCGGGCAGACAACGTCTACCGCTCTGGACTTCTGAGAAATAAAGTCCTGGTGGTAGAGCACTATGACGAGCCGCATCCGGTGAAGTGGCCGCTCGGGCGCAAGGTGGTAGTGGTTAATGGCGACGTCACCAACGTCACGACGCCGACCTACAACACCGGAAAGCTAGGCGGCTGGCATCCCTTCGTAGAGGCCCAATGGATGAATGTGGCACCGAGTTCCCTGGCGACAGGCCCCATGAACGACGTTTGCCAGAAGAACCGGGAGCTCAACGTCGCGGACTCGCTCATCGCAACCTCCCTGCGCAGGAACATGGGGAGCCAGCTCCTTATCCGCACCGGCGGCGGCATGGACCCGCAGCGCTTCACCGGCGAGCCCGGCATCGTCCATGAGGTCCCGGATCCGTTCGCGGCCCGGTGGCTCCACGACGATATGCCGATTTCCCCGGTCATCAAGGACCTGCGCGCCAGCTACAAAGAGGATGTCTACGAGACGAGCGGTGCCATGGACGCCCTGCGCGGTGAGCGCAGCCCAGGAGCACCATCAGGTTACGCCCAGAAGATCATCGAGGAGCGCGAGCAGAAGCGCCTCTCGCCAGCGAGGAAGAAATTCGAGGGCTTCGGCGGAGGCATTGGGGAAAAGCTCTGGTGTTGCACAAAGACCAATGCCGTTGAGCTTGGGGACGATGTCATCGGCTATATGATGCGCATGGCGGCCGGCGAGTTCACCGTCCAGGACGTCATTTCCCTTATGTCCCAGCCAGCGGATTTCGGGGTGGAAATCAACATCCAAACCGATTCGATGAATCTGAAATCCCTAGCCTCGACACAAGCGACCCTGGCGGAAATGGCCACCAACAATCAGGCGGTACAAGCTCGGCTGGCCAACAACCCGAAGACCCTAGATGCCTACCTGAAATACTTCGACGCCGACGTCCTGCGCGATGGCTCGGCGACGCACAGGGACAGGGCACAGCGGGAAAATGAGGTTTTCCTCGACCTTCTGCGGATCGGACCCCAAGCGCTCGCCGGCGGACGCCCAGTGGTCTTGTTCGAGGACGACGACGATGTCCACGAAGACGAACACACCGATTTCCTGCTCCAAAATGCGGACGAGATCATCCGCAATGAGGCTTTTTTCCTCTACTTCATGCAGCACCAGGAGCGCCACCGGATCCAGAAGCAGGAAAAGACTGGAGGCGTATCGCCAGGAACCTCCCTGCAGGTCCCTGGCATGATGGCGCAGGCACGGTCCACGGCGTTGCCGACTATCTCAACCATCTTCCAACAGAGTATGCTTAAACAGCAGCAACAGGCGCAGCAAGCACAGCAAGGAGCTCCTGGGAAAGGGCCTCCGCAGGCCCCGACCCAGCCAGCGCCGATGGGCTCGGGTGGGCCACCTCAGAAGGATCCGAACGCGCCGGCAGGGAATACCGCGCCGGCCAAGCAACAGGGAGCGCCGCCATGATTCCTCGGGAAATGATGCTCAAGGTTCTCGGCGCCATGCCAGACGCCCAAATCATGCAGGCGCTCGCCGCTGTGCAGGGGCAACAGATCCCGGGCGGGATGGATATGGAGCTCGGCGCCCAACCTCCGGCGATGGGAGAGCACGTCGGCCTAACCGATCCAGTCATGAAGGGCCTCAGCTATGACGCCGACAAAGACGGCGTGCAGGGCTGGAGTAAGGTCAAGATCCAGCGCGGCCAGGATGATCGGCCGGAGCTCGCCGATAAAAAGTTCATGATCCCGAAGCAAGGTCTCGGGCAGCTCGGCGCCCCTCCCCAGGGCGATGGATCCGATCCCTATGGCGCACCTGGAGGGATGTGATGCTCAACGATCCGCCGAAGGGCCTCCTCGAGCTCCTGAAGGACAAACGCCGCAGCGACCTGAGCGGCCTGGTCCCGGTTGCCAACGATGAGACGGAAGACCTGGTCGCGCCTATGGACGAGGAGCTAACGGCGACCCTGCGCAAAAAGCGGCGGACATCGCTCCTTCGTGCTCAGCTTAGAAGCGGTGGCTATGCGGATCTTGCAAAAATGATTTCACTACATGATGAAAAAGGGAGGTGATACGTGGAAGGATGGGGCGGAATCCCGCTGGTAGGTGTCGCGGCCGCTGGTAACTTAACCCAGCTTTATCCGAATTTCGTTACTCCTGGTGATGCGCTTCCCATTGCGCCAGGTGGGACTTTGCTGTCTCCCAAGGGCGGCAAGGTCGGCCAGGTGTCGATCCAGACTGATGGCACCAACGGCGGCTACGTCGAACTCTGGGACCTCAGCGGCCTCTATGTGCCAGTAGACGTCTCGAGCCTAAAGGTCGTGACCAACGCTAACCTGGTCGCGCTGCAGGCGAAGGGACGGGCCAAATTAATCTGGTCGCAGAATTTTGCGGCCATGCCAGCGGCGCCGGTGGCATGGGCCCTGGCAATGGGCTTCATGTGGGGCTTGGCGGCTCGTTTCGTCCAACCGGCGGTAGGGGCTTACTGTAACGTCAACATCATTGCGGAGGGTGGATATGTCAAGCAAGTGGTGGGTGCGGGCTTCGCTGGCTAAGCTCCTGCTGGGGGCAACCCTGGCGATGGCCACCAGCTATCCCATCGGGCAGACACCGACGCCGATCGTCACGGCCGGCAGTATGGCGGCAGCCTCGATCACGAGCGACTGGATTCCTATTACGGGAATCGACAACATCAATGTGCAATGCGCCTGGACGGGGACGCCGACGGGGACATTCGACGTGCAGGTGAGTCTGGACGCCAGTACGCCGACGTCGCTCGTCATCAACCCGGCGCTTACTGCGGCCGGCAGCGCCAGCAACTTCGACCTGGACCTCAACCAGCAGGGAGCGGCCTATTTCCGCGTTATCTACACGCGGACGGGCAGCACGGGAACGCTCAACTGCACAGCCTACGGGAAAAAGATATGAACCGCCTTCTCGCCTTCCTGGTGTTCCTGGTGTCGCTCTCCGCGAGCGCGGCGGGACAATACGCCCGCTTCCCGGTCGCCAGCGGCGGGGTAACGACCTATCCGAGCCTGGGAGACCTACCAGGGACCGCGGCCGACGGCGCCACGGCCGTCACGCTGGATACCCATGGATTCTACATTTACGACTTGGGCTCGCTTGCGTGGGTCCTGCAGACCGCGTCGACCATTACAGGGGTCGCCGGGCCCGGGGCGAGCGTCAACAACGAGCTGGTCCTTTGGAACGGCGCCGGCGGCAACAACGTCAAACGCGGGACCGGTACTGGGGTGGTGAATGTCATCGCCGGCGTAGTCAACGTCGGCGACGTCCCGACGGCCAATGTCCCCTGGGCGACGCCCGGGACCATCGGCAGCGGGACGCCGAACACCGGGGCGTTTACGACGGTGACGGCGACTGGTCGGTTCATTGGTACGGAGAGCGCCGATTTTACCACGGGCGGGTTCCTCTTCAGTGAGAGCGGGACGGACACCGGCTGGACTAGCCCCAGCGATGGCGTGATGTATCAGTACGGCAACAGCTCGATCGGGTCGAAGTGGGACAGCAACGGCATCTCAGAAATGCGTGGCGTCCCGATGCTGTTCCCCAACGTAACGGGGTCGGCTGGGCAGGTTCTGACAACTGACGGCGCGGGCGTCCTGTCGTGGACGACCAACACTTCCGGCACAACGTCAACCATCGCTGGGTTTAACGAGGGGACCGGACTTTTGGAGACGGTTCCGAACCTAACGTTTCAGGCGACAAACGCTTACGCGGTCCAGCACAACCAAAACACTTTTGATCCGCCAAACGCTTCGGGCGCTTACTTCCTAAACTGGGGTGACGCCATCAACCCAACTGGCAACAGGACCGGGGTTAACTACGGCTCGGCTCAATTCTCGTTGGGGCTCGGGACGGACGACGGCGGGTTTTCCTATGACGCGACGGGCGGCGGCGGAATCACCGGCATTAATGGCTACATTGACGGCGCGCACAAAATGTCGTGGGATACCGCGACAATCTCATCACTGAACCTTGGTGCGAATTTCGGCAACGGCGTTGATGTGCAAATTGGGGACCGTTACCGCGGCATTTTCGTTAATACGACGGCAACGGCGAATACCACGGTTGCAAACGTCAACATGTATCAGGCGGGGTGGAGCGGCAGCTCTGGAGCAATTGGGAGTTACAACGCGCTCCTTGATACCCTTCAGACTAGCGCTTCTAGTGGTTACTCGGGACTCACAATGAACGGAGCCTACGGCGTAGTCAGTGGCGGTGTTGACGCCATAACTTTTAATCCTAATGGCACCTCTATATCGAACAACTTCCGTTTACTTAACACTAGCGGAAATTGGACGAATATTGGTGGGGCAATACTCCTCGACGACGGATTGAACATCACGGGCACGCAGTCTAACAACTACATGGGCCTCAGTCAGCACCCGCATATTGCTACTTCTCACGGATACTTCGGGATCAATGAAACGCCGCATATCGATAACCTAACCGGCGGCGGAGATATGTTCGTGTTCAACGCCAGCCCGCAGATTGATGCGAGCGATAAGAATGTCTATCTGTTCAACTGCAACACCAGCCTGATAACTACATCCGGTGATAAGAAATGCCTGACGGGTAGCGGGAACATAGACGTTAACGGGAAACTTAATGTCGGGGTAGATAACGTTCCAATGGTTGACGGCGGCGGCAATCCGTCTCCATATCACAATATCGGCGGCACCTTCACCGCAGCGGCGGCGAGCACGACGGCCAACGTCGACAAGTTCATGTTTTCGCCGCTGATGAACATCAGCATGGGCGCTGGGGCAACGGCGACCAGCGGACCCCTCGCCGCCGGCCTCGCCGCCGAGGGCTTCATTGTCCTAAATGACATCGGCGCAGGGGCTTCCCTCGACAACGCCGGGGGACAGTTCAATGCCTTTGTGGGCAGCGCGGGCAGCGGCACAATTGCACACGGCTACGGTTATCGCGCCGTCACCGCCAACTTTGGCTCAACCATTACGCTCACCGATTACAAGGCGCTCGTTTACGAAGAACCCTTCGGACCATGGGCGACTACGAGTTGGGGCCTCTACGTGAAGCCGGCGACCGCCTACAACTGGCTGGCCGGATCCCTGAAAATCGGCGGCACCGCCGGGAGCACGGACCAGGCGGTTAGCGGCGCGGCGCTCGAGATCGAGGGCGGACTGCTCAAGCTGCCCGTGCAAGCGGCCGCCTCGACGCCAACGTGCGCCGCGGCCGCGGACGATGGCAAGCTGGCCATCACCAGCGCCCATATCCTCTGTATCTGCGACGGCGCGGCGTGGAACAACGCGAGCGACGGGGTTACGGCCTGTACCTTCTAAAGCGGAGCGAAAATGAAAAGAATTCTTGTCCTCCTTCTGATCCTCGTCGCCGGCCAGGGAAGCGCCGTCCCGCTAACGGCCTATCAGAATTTGACGCCGGCGCAAAAGTCCCAGATTGGGGATTTCGGCCTATTCCTCAAAGGCACGGCCGATACCAATTGGTATGCGATCGAGGTGGATCCGGCGACGGGCGCCCTGCCAGTGACGATCACTGGGACAATCCCGGTTTCCGGCACGGTGACAGCCAACCAGGGAACCGCCGGCGCCTCGGCATGGCCGGTCAGCGTCGCAACCCTACCGCTACCCACAGGGGCCGCGACCTCGGCGCTCCAGACGACGGGGAACAGCTCGCTCAGCTCCATCGACGGGAAGCTCGGCACCCTGGGGCAGAAGACGATGGCAGGAAGCGCTCCGGTGGTCATCGCCAGCGACCAGAGCGCCATTCCTATCAGCGGCTCGGTGACGGCCACCAACGCCAGCATCGGGGCGACGGGGGCCGCGACGCCGGCCAGCGCTACTTTGATCGGTGGCACCGATGGAGCCAACCTGCAGGCCGCGCATATCTCGGCGGCCGGCCTGGTGTCCGTAGACGGGTCGGGTGTCACTCAGCCGGTTTCGGGGACAGTGGCGGTGTCCAACTTCCCTGCCACCCAACCTGTCTCGGGAACGGTCGCCGCGACTCAGTCCGGGACCTGGACGGTTCAACCAGGGAACACGGCCAATACCACAGCTTGGAAAGTAGACGGTTCGGCGGTGACGCAACCCGTCTCTGGGACCGTCAGCGCCAATGCCAGCCAGACCGGAACCTGGACGGTCCAGCCTGGCAATACGGCCAACACAACGCCCTGGCTTTCGACGATCAGCCAGGGGGGCAACTCCGCCACGGTTTCCGCCGGCGGGGCGCTCAAGGTGGACGGCAGCGCCTCCACACAGCCGGTCTCGGGGACGGTGACGGCCAACCAGGGCGGAGCTCCCTGGACGGTGACGGGGACGGGCACGGCGGGGACCGCGGCCGCCGGCGTCGTCACCGTCCAGGGCATCGCCTCCATGACGGCGCTCAAGGTGGACGGGTCAGCCGTCACCCAGCCAGTCTCCGGAACGGTCGCGGTGAGCAACCTGCCGACGACGGCCGACACCAACGCGGGGGCGGCGAGCTCGAGCACGCTCCGGGTCGTCGGCGCCGGGCGGTCCCTGACGACGACCCTGGCGACCTACGACTACACCGGCGGCACGGTCACGACGGCGGCCTACACCCAGGTCACGGCCTCGACGGCAAACGCCATCACCCGGCTCTACGTCTTTGACAGCTCGGGATCGGCTATCATCATTGCGACGGGCGCGGCCGCGGCCGAGGTGGACCGGATCTACCTCCCTCCTGGTGGTAACAGCACCCCCTACGAGGTGACGATCCCGGCCTCGACCAGGATCTCAATTAAGGCTCTCGACACCAGCGCCAGCACGGGGCGGCTAATCATCACGGGCTTACAATGATCGACCCGCTTACGCTAAAATTCAGTCTGGTCATTCTGGCGGCGATCATCGTTTTCGACGTTTGGACCTTGCTCAAGCGCGGCTATTCGACCACGATTTCCTACACGCTCTATGTGAGCGCGGTGCGGTTTCCGATCATCCCGTTCGCCCTGGGCGTCGTCGCGGGGCATCTTTTTTGGCCCAACGTCGGAGGTTTTAAATGACAAGGATTCTTGCCCTCATCCTCGCCGTGCTCGTCGGGGTGCCGGCCTACGCCGACAGCCCGATCATTTGGTTCGGGCAGTATGCCAAGAGTCTCACCAGCAAGGGCCTTGCCCTACAGAGCGGCGCCCTGATCAACAATGACGGGGCGCTCAACTACGCGCCGCAGAAGGCGAACAAGTGGACTGCCGAGAGCAACGTCACGGTTGCCGACGACACGACGGCCGCGGACCTGGCGCGAGCGAACACCACAGGTACGGGCGTCAAGTTCACGGCGACCGGCGCCGGAGACGCCTACTTCTGCTTCACCTTGGACACGGCCGACTACAACAAGAAACTCGCGGTGCAGTGGGACCAGAACGCCACGGCGGGGGTCGCCTCGACCTACGTCGCCGGGGACTATCAGCTCGACGTTTACAGCTCGACCAGCTCGACATGCGCCAGCGGCACGACCCGCCTAGCCCTCTCGACCGACTCCTCCGCCCTGTCGCCGATCCCGGCCCTGAGCGGGACCTACCGCACGACGTTTGACAGCCCCGGCAGCGCGGCGCAGTACGTCAAGGTGCAG
>Ga0315288_10010880_pt1 | contig 11469 bp, 9 predicted proteins | sample YL17G11_20_MG_FD_203454 | JGI IMG/M metagenome (GOLD analysis project Ga0315288, IMG submission 203454) | Sediment microbial communities from Yellowstone Lake, YNP, Wyoming, USA - YL17G11_20 | ecosystem: Environmental > Aquatic > Freshwater > Lake > Sediment | place: USA: Wyoming | collected... | reverse complement strand
CACCCCGTCGGGGCCACCGGCGTCTACCAGGCCGTCGAGGTAGTGCAGCAGTTGCGTGGCCTGGCCGGGGCCAACCAGGTGCCGGGTGCACGCATCGGCGTCGCTCAGAACATCGGCGGCAGCGGAGCGACGGTAGTCACACACGTATTGGAGAGAATGGTAGATTGGTAGACCACTGATCTTATAGGAGGCTATCATGAGTATACCCAGGAATTGGCGATTACGACAACAACGATACCGGCTGGTGGGGGAGGTGTGCGAAAAGTGTGGCGCGAAAATCTTCCCGCCCCGTGACGTCTGCCCGAAGTGCGAAGCGCCGGCCCAGACGCCGTTCGCCTTCAGTGGACGGGGCGAGGTCTATTCCTACAGCACCGTCTACCACCCACCGCGGGGGTTCGAGGAGTTCGTCCCCTACATGGTGGCGTTGGTGCAACTGGAGGAAGGCCCCATGGTCACCGCGCAACTGACCGACGTGAACGCGGGGGACGTGCACATCGGCATGCCGGTGGAAATGGTGACGCGCAAGGTGCAGGGCGGTGGGGAGGACGGGGTCATCGTCTACGGCTACAAGTTCCGCCCGGTCATGGCGCCGGCGGCCTGAGCAAGGGATCCTTCGCCATATCGTAGTGGCTATCGCTAATTCGCAGGGGAGGCGTGACGTGAGCGGTGCAAAGGAATTTGTCTCAGACGAAGCCAGGCGTATCGGAGATGCCCTGGGCATTGACTGGAGCCAGGTTGACCTGGAACAGTTCCGCATGGGGCTGGCGGTGGAACTGGAGCATGGAACCCGAGACCCGGAAACAGACGTGACGCACGACGATCTGATCCTCACCGGCAAGATCGCCCTGGCCCACCTCAGAGAGTTCCCCGATTACTACACCCGGCTGGACAAGATGGAGGAAGAAGCCATCAAGTTCTGGGGTAAAGGGTAGATACAACCATTACTCGCTGATCCAGCCTAAACCTAACATTACCCTGCGTTTTCTCCCTGCCGTTATCAGTCATAGCGGGAAAGGGGAGCATTCTCCGGCGCATCTCTCACACTTCTGTGGGGGGTGCGTTTATTTTGCCTGGGAGTCTTGGCCACAAGGTGTCAAACCCGTTTGACAGGCTCACCTTTTCTGGTGTATACTGAGTACAGCGGCAGAGGGGTACTATACCAACTCCCATAGGAGGGGGAAAACCGATGCAAGAGCCAGTGCTTGACCTGACCCTAGTCCTTCAGGACCAAGTAGACAATGAGGAACTGGACCTCCTCACCCGGCAGGTGCGCAACGAGATTGCCGAACTTGATGTCGAGACGGTTAGACTGGCGCGGGACGAGGCATTGCCGTCAGGGGCCAAAGGAGATCCTATTGCCATTGGCACCATTGTCGTCGCCTTGGCTTCCGCTGGAGTGTTCACTGCCCTAATTGAGTTGCTAAAGTCATGGGCACTCCGCCGTGAGGGGCGCACCGTCACTATCAAGGTTAGGGACGGTGAGCGGGAGATTGAATTGGCGTACTCACCGGCCGACACCTCGCCTGAAGAGATGGCCCGATTCGCCGACAAGGTTGTTGGTGTGTTGCAGCAAGGGAAGAGATCCACAGTAGGAAGATAGTCTGGAAATGACCTCAGAAGGCCGACGGCTGGCATTAATCGTTGCCAGCAGCCAATTCGACGATCCAGATTTGCATAGATTGGGTGCTCCCGATCAGGATGCTGCCGACTTGGCGCGTGTGCTGGGAAACCCTACGATTGGCAAATTCAAGGTCGAGATGCTCATCAATCGTCCTTCTCATGAGGTATGCGAGAAGATTGAGGTTTTCTTCACCGATTGTCAACAGACTGATCTGTTGCTACTCTATTACTCCGGCCACGGTGTCACGGGTAATGACGATCGGCTCTATTTGGCGACCTCCAATACCCAGCGCAGGCTGCTCCATTCCAGGTCAGTGCCGGCAACGTTCATTAATGATGTTATGACCAATAGTGCCTCCCGCCGCCAGGTGCTGATCCTCGATTGCTGCTACAGCGGGGCCTTTGCGCGAGGAATGGTTGCCAAGGGGGATGAAAGCGAGGAACTCAAGCGTTACTTCGAGGGACGAGGACGAGTGGTGCTGACCGCGTCTAGCGCGATCCAACCCGCCTTCGAAGGGAACGAGGTCACTGGCCCGGGTAAGCGTTCCATTTTCACTCAGTACTTGGTGCAGGGGCTAGAGACCGGCGCGGCCGATCTCAATGGTGATGGGTGGATCGAAGTCAGCGAACTCTACCAGTATGTCCAAAAGCAGGTAGCCGGTGATGTTCCTCATCAGACTCCGCGCATGTGGGTCTTTGACCTGCAGGGGAAGATATTCATCGCCCGGAATCGATTGAAGGAGCAGGAGTCCGCTATCAGGGACGACGAAACACGCGAAGCTCTTCTCAGAATCGTGCGCGATAATCATTGGGTAAGATTGTACATGCCAAAGGTAAGACTGGATGTAGGCCGATTGCCAAACATTAGTGCAGGTGCCTTGTCGGAGTACATTGCACGACAGGTTATCGAACAGGATAGTCGTCGTCTGGCGGGTGAGCATGGCCAAACACCTTCAACAGAAGAACTCTGCCGCCTACTCTCCCGCTTGGGGTGGTACATGTTCAGCGAAAATGTTACCGCTTGTAAGGCGAAGGATGCTGCTCAGGTGATCGAAGAGGCCCTAGCCGAGATATATGGAGACCAATACGATGCTGGACAAGTGTTGAATTGGCTAGCCTCCACATATTGGTTTCGGAAGACCAGTGGTGGTGAATATGAGTTCCGGGATCCCGATACCGTGAATGTGTTTGCCGCAATGGAGCTGAAGGAATGGTTTTCCAGAGTGCTTGACTTGGGAGTTCTGGGGCTTGGACCAGGGGGTGATCCTGCTAAGTGGCAACAAGCAATCGCGTTCCTCGCTGGTATGTTAATGCAAGATCAGGTCATTGAATTGGTCGGGGTCCTCCTACAAGCAGGGTTGGTACAGTTGGCGGGCTGGTGTGTTGCTGAGGGTCAACCCATGCCACGGTTCATTGTGGAAGATGTCATTCATGCGCTTCTGGCCCTGTCTGCTAGAGGAGTACGACTGTGAGCAAACTGATCCTCGACCACTGGCTCACACTGATTGGTTTCGGCGCCAACCCTTTCGGCACGCGCGAGGCCGAAAGCGAGGGCGCGGAACTGGGACAGTACTTCGTCGAGTACCCATACTTCGACGAAGTGCTCGGCAGTGGCCTACAACCCAGGACTACGCTCCTCTTTGCCGACCGCGGCTGTGGCAAGAGCGCCAATCGCTGCATGATCAAGGATTACTGCCGCTCGCAAAGGATCGAGGGGAATGTCTTGGCCATTCCTTACACAAATTTTCGCGCTGTGTTTCAGGCAGCCGGTGGCGACCCGGCTCAGGTGACGCAAGGCATGCACATCCACGAAATCCTGCGCCAGGGGGTATCGGCCCTCCTGGATCATCTGTGCCGCCATCCTGAGTTGATACAGCGGCTCTACGAGAATAACCGGCCTCGCTGGGTCACCTTGACGCCTCCCACGTATCTGACACCCACTTTCATCAATCATCTATTGCGTCAGTGTAGTCCGGGCCTGGGCCTGACTGCTGCGGCGCTACAAAAGGCGGTGCGCAAGCAAGCGTTGGAAGATCTGTTGACCACGACTAGAGATGAAGCCCGGTTAACGGTCCAGTTGCTCGCGCTACTGCTGAATGCCCAGGCCAGTTCCGATGCCGAGCCTGCGCCGCCACCTGTCGCGCAACTCCAGGAATTGGTCGAGTTTCTCCGGTTTCTGGAATTCGATGCGGCCTACATCCTGGTAGACCGCGTGGATGAACTGCCCGAGACATCGCAGTCCCCTCAGTCCAGTGTAGATCTGTTACGTCCTTTGCTCGACGACCTGGCCTTGTTGGAGTTACCGCACCTCGCCTTCAAGTTTTTCCTGCCCACCGAGATGCAGCCGGCCGTTGAAGCGATCGCTCGCACCGATCGCATCGTCTTTCGGCACGTCACGTGGACGAGCAGCGACTTGCAGCGGTTGCTGGAGGCGCGGCTGAAGGCCTTCAGCGATGGTCGCGTATCGAGCCTCAGCCAGGTGGGCGATGTGAATCTGAAAGACCTGGATGGACAACTCGTTGAGCAGGCAGTCGGGTCGCCGCGCAATCTGATCCGCCTGGGTGAACTTGTCTTCTCTGAACATTGCCGCCTGCCAGTGGATGATCGAGTGCAGATTGATACTGGTGACTGGAAGCGAGCGCGACGCCAGTACTGGTCAGAACTGGGACTGCACGTGGACCGCGTCACCGGCCGCGTCACCGTTGCAGGACGGGAGTTGTCTGTGGATATGTTGACGCCGCACGAGTACGATGCGCTCCAGTTCCTCTATGACCACGCTGGTCAGCTCTGTGCCAAGGATGAACTCGCCTATAGTATCTACGATGTGGAGACAAAAGCAGGGGTGTCTGACGGCGCAATTGACCAGACAGTGAGCCGTCTGCGCAAGAAGATTGAGCCCGGCGAGGAACCGCTGTTTATCATCACCATCCCCGGCAAGGGCTATCGCCTGGACCACGCCAGACCAACATCTTTCTCCCCTGGAGAAAGGAACCGGTGATCTTCAGACCTTTGTAGCCCTTTTGACCCCCTTTTGTCATTCATGTGTCAAGCCCTTCCCCTGTTTTCATAGTATGATGGGGGCGGATTTCATAATGAGGGGGTAAACACAATGGTTACTTGGGGCACCGGGGGTAACTGGTCCGCAGCTGAGATAGGTGGAGGTCGCGGTCCGCCAGTGGTTTACTCCACCAGGATGGAAGATCGCTAGGATGAGCGTCAAGGAAGCACTTGAGATTGATAACTGGCTTGAGGTCTTTGGCTTTTACGGGCATTCATTCTCAAACATCGGGACCAGGCATGCCCCGCGGCCATATGAGTGTTTCGTCGAGACATGTTGCTTCGATGTATTTCTGGGAACAGCGGCCCCTCCTCAGACCGCTGTATTATTTGCGTCACAGGGTGGGGGCAAAACCACGCACTGTGTGATGAGCGCAGTTGTGAACGCACCCGCTGGCACCCTGCGCCATCGCGCCCCTTTTGATCTGACTCCCACAGAAGAAGAGGTACCGCCCATGGCTGCGATATCCCCTGCACGTATCTACAAATTCGTTGGCCGCAAGGAACAAATCGGCTTGATGGAGGACTGCATTGGTATTGTCCAGTACGGTGGCTCAGTGTCGTGGGCTGTGATCAATTTCCACGGCGTGGTTGGCATAGGCAAGACCGCCCTTCTTCGGGAATTACAGACACGTATCATCAGCAAGGAACTTCCTTGTGCCTTCATTGATTTTGCTGAGCCCCAGAGTCGGACGTCAGTTCGAGAGGCGGCTGCCAATTTGACTAAAGATCACCATGCACCTGCCGTGCTCTTCCTCGACACGCTCGAAAAAGCCGAGCCAGAACTGCTGGACTGGATGGAAGATGAAGTGATCGGCCCTCTAATCCGTACTGATCGCGCACTGGTGATCGCCGCCAGCCGCATACCACACCGTTGGAAGCAGTTTGAGGTGCGCCGGCGTGTTTACGCAGCACCGCTTGATCGTTTTGACGAGCCGACCACTCGAGAGCAATTGCCAGAGCAATACAGTGCTTTAGCCTCCAGGATCATGCGTCTCACCTATGGCCATCCCTTCGGCAACGTCTATGTGCTCCAGGACATTCAGAAGATTGAGCAGGAAGTGGGTCGGCCATTTGAGCGCGCTGACTTCGATGAGTACCAGACACGCCTGGTTCAGGAATTGGTGGAGCAGTTGATCGAGCGGGTCGTAATGGAAGGTGTGTCCCCGGATATCAAGCAAGCCTATCGCGTGATGGCTCTGGCACGCCACTTTGACGTCAACGTCCTGCGTCGCCTGCTGACGCGGTTTGTCCAGGAACCATTCGCCGACAAGAGCGCGGCATATTTTTTGGGTGTTGTGGGCGCGATGGTCAAGACCACGCTGGTCGAGTGGAGTTCCGCCCGCAGGGGATATATGCTGGACGATACGATCCGCTGGATGCTGGCGCTCCACATGAAACTCACAAACAGGCAGCGGTACGAGCAGATCAACCAGGAGTTGATCGGGCTATATGACGAATGGATCGAGCGGGTGCCGGAAAACCGTAGTGGCTTTATCATCGAGCGGCTGTACCACGAAGCGTGTCTCGAGAGCGTGCAAGGGGTCAATGCCGCGGACATCGCGGACCGGCTATGCGGCCTGTTAAAGGGTTACTTGGACAGATATTATCCTATGGTCGAGGGAGGAGAGATGCCTCATGGCCGGACTGTGCTCATGGAAGAGTTGGATAAGGACGATGAATTGGCAGGGTTCCTGCCGCGCGACCGAATGACGTGCCTGGTCGAAGTGGTGGGTAAAACGTCGGCCATGAAGTGAGCGTATCGCACGCTAGGATGCATTGAGAGTGAGGAGGATGCCATGCCGGGTTTAACGGGGCCACATTCAGCAGATATATTTGTGGGACGTACTCGCGAACGGGACCTTTTTCTCCAGATGATTCAGGACTCCCAGCCTGAACAGTGGATCCTCAACATCTATGGAGAGGCAGGGATTGGCAAGACGAGGCTCATCGCCCGGTTGTGTGACCTATTCGGCAAAAGTGGCCTGGACGGCCAGCGAACCGAGGTCATTGATTTCTACGACCTGGCCAATCGGCGCAAGGTAGGATTGATCAGAAGTATCAGCGACTCGTTAGGTCTTGACCTCACCTCCGTTTTCGGGGAGTATGACCGAGTCAGCAAGGCTCAGTTCGTCGGTGAATCGCGCAGTGCTGAGGAACTGCGCAGGGCTGAGGAAGCAGTAGTAGAAGAGTTTCGCGAGGAATTGGGCAAGCTCCACCAGGACAAGCGCCTGTTAGTCTTGTTCTTCGATACCTTTGACGACAACGTACAACGAACCAACGTCGGGCAATGGTTTGTCGGCGAGTGCCTGCCCCTCATCAAGCAGGCCATACCTACCATCACCGTGGTAGGAGGACGCCAACCCATTGTGGCACCGGCTGAACTGGACGCGCAAATCGTCCGCACCCCTCTGGACAAGCTCACCCAGCAGGAAACTGCTAATTTCTTCGTGGCAATGGGTTTGGGTGATCTGGGCGACCAAGAAGTCGGAGAACTCTGGGAGCGTGCCAGCCTGGGCAGGCCGATTCTGGTCGCCATACTGGCTGACTGGCTGACCAAGGGCCAGGTACCTCCAGGCCGTATCCTCAATATCCCACCTGACCGTTTTGAGCCCGAACTGCTCAGATTCATACTGTCCGGCCTGGAGGTAGGTGAAGACGAACGGCGATTGTTGCTGCTGATGGCTCACATCCATCATCGCTTTGACGCAGACGTATTCAGAGCCGTTCATTCACCAGAAAATGGCGAGTTGTTTGATCCCAACCCCACCTTCTCGAACCTGGCCCGTTTTTCCTTCATCAAGTACCGTCCCCATATTCCCAGTTGCCTGCTCCACGACGAAATGCGAGAGTTGATCTATAAGCAGGTATTCCCCGAATTCGACACGGCCGGTGACACACGCAGTCGCTGGAGCAAAGACATCTCGGCCCGCTACTATAGCCCGCAGATCGCCCAGGCATCTGAAAGGATGACAGCCCAGACTTTGCAGGCGGAACAACTCTACCACGAATGCTTCGCCTATGTCAACAGCGGCGAGTTCAACAGGGACTTGTTAAGAGTCAAGCCTGCCGGGCCTCTTCCCGAAGGTGCCACTCCCCTCACAGCCTTCTGGTACCGGCTGGACGAGAGTTGGCGACCCCAGAACCTGGACCAGATGGAGCTGTTGTTGCAGGTTCTCACAGAAGACTGGACGGCCCTGAGGCTACGGAAACTGGAGATACCAGAAGAAAAGGCCCGTTTTCAGAACCTCTGCTGGATCAGAGAAGTAGGACTGGGCTGGTTGTATGTCTTACAGAGGCAGTTCGGTCAGGCTGAAGAGATACTGCAACGTATGTTGTCCGAACAGGCGTTGCCTGCCCGATTGCGAGCTACAGCGTTGGCAGCGCTGGGCGAATCCGCCTTCAGGCAAGCAGATGATGGGAATGCAATCAAATACCTTCGACAAGCGCTGGCTCTCTTCGACAAACTGGAGGCGGCAGGTGAGGTTCAACCTCCGCTCATCGCTACGGAGATGGGGATTCCGGCGGAGCGACATCGTATCCTCAACACCTTTGGTGTCATCCACCGCCGGCACGGTGAGCTGGATCAGGCCCTTGAGGAATTCGAACGGGCGTTTCGATTGGCGAAAAAAGCAGGGGATGATGAATGGATCGCCGCTGCCCAGAACAATATGGGGAACATTTACAGGTATCAAGGGCGATATGAGAAAGCGCGCACCCATTGCCGGCGGGCGATGAAGCGTAGAAGAGATATTGGCTACGAATATGACATCGGCCTCAGCCACAACACGCTGGGTCTGGTCTATCGTGATCTGGGAGAATACGCTGATGCCAGAATGCATACCGAAGATGCCCTGAGAATCTCCAGGGAATACAACGATGCGGAATTCCAGGTGCGTGCGCTCATCAACCTCGGTTACATCGCCTTTCTGACCGGTCATCATGACGAAGCAATGGACCGGTACCGGGAAGCCCAGCGATTGTGCGAGAGGACTCGCCTCGAGCTCGAATTGCCGCGCTTATTCTCGAAATGGGGGCTCGTATATCAGGCCCTCGGCGATTTCCGTCAGGCAGAAGAAGCCTTTCGAGATGGGCACGCTTTGGCCGAGGAAAAGCGTGACATACTGTATGAGGTGATCAATCTGGAGTATCTGGCACGCCTGAAGTATGCACAGGGGGATAAGGGGACGGCGATAGCATTGGCCACGAAGATACTCGACCACAGGAAAGACTACCAGTTCCGCATTTCTTTCGGTGAGGCTGAACTGATCCTGGCCCAGATCGCTTTGGACGAAGGAGATGTCCGCTCCGCTAGCCAGCACTTTGGGGAGGCATATCGCCTTTTTGCGACACACAATGAAGACTATATGGTCAAGAGACTCAAGGCACTCGAAGATCGCTTATTTGACATGTCCGATGATGAGCGACGAGAACTGACGACCCAACTCAAGCGCTACTGGATCAAGGAGGGACTCGATCGAAGGTTTGAATCCCTCCTTGATACTTGTGAAACCTGGGAAGAGTAACAATTTTTTATGGAGGTGCTATCATGACGAAGGCAACGAACCACCCAGATGGATCACTGGCACTCGTTTTTTACGGCCCTGAATGCGCTCCATGGCTTGGCCAATCTTCTACAAGGATTAGATTGGCGTATACAGACTCATCGGGGACAGTATTCGAGTCCAATGACGTTTGTGATAAAGACTGCTAGCCTATCAGCCAATATGGTCGTGCCATGCACTCGCGAAACTACTGTCGTTGACCCTGGTACACTGTCGGCCATCGTTTGCCATTGGCCAAGTACGCTCTGTATCCGCAATGCTACTACTGCCGACCTGGGTGCCACTGAGCGCAACATCAACGCTGTTTGTGACGAAGGCCTCTACCTGGTGCCATCTCACTTCGTCATGCCCGAACGCTGGCGCAGGATCCTGGCCGCTGGCGGTGAATTGGACAACGACCTGATCGTCGTGGCAGAGGTAGACGGCCACGTGGTGGGCCATGGACGCCTGTTTACTACGCCAGGCACGAGTGTCCACGTGGCCGACCTGGGGATAGCAATCATCGCCGAATACCGTAACCGGGGGATCGGCAGCCGAATGATCGCCTGCTTGCTTGACTGGGCCAGGCACAAGGAGTTGCGCAAAGTCACGTTGGGGGTCTTTGCCAGCAACCTGCAGGCCATCCACGTCTATCAAAAGTTCGGTTTCACCATTGAGGGAGTGTTGAGACAGCAACACCGCGTCGGCGGGGAGTATGTGGATGAGATTGTGATGGCTCATTTCCTGGAAAACCATGCTCAAACTTTGTGGCCCCGCCTACAGTTATCTGGAACTGACCTCCGCCTGCGACAATCGTTGCCCTGGCTGCAGCAATGTCTTCGTGCAGGAAAAAGCCTGCCGCTCGCCCTTCCTGCCCCAGCCTCTTGATTTGGCCGGCTGGCAGCAAGTGCTGGAGAAACTGCGCCCTTACGTCCACAGCCTGCGCCTGACCGGCGGCGAACCCACGTTACACCCGGAGTTTGTCGCCATCGCGCGTGCTATCGGCGCAATGGACATTCCCTTCTCCGTCTTTACCAACGGGCGGTGGCACGAACCTGCACGCCTCGTCGCAGCGCTGCGCCAGGTTCCTCAACTGCGCAACCTGCTCATCTCCCTCCACGGTGCCAACGACGCTGCCCACGCTGCTTTCTGTGGAGTGCCCGGTGCCTTCGAGGAGACGGTTGCTAATATCTCCCGCGCTGTTGAGGCAGGTTTGGCTGTCAACACCAGTACCGTCATCACCAGCCACAACTTCGACGACATAGCAACTATTGCCCGCCTGAGCCGTGACCTGGGCGCATCCCGCACCGTGTTCAACCGGCTGGTCGGGGAGGCCCCCTGTGCACCATCGCCAGACCAGTTGCGCCAGGCCATTTATCAGGTCGAGCAGTTGCGCATCGAAGGGTGGCCAGTGGAGTGGAGCGTTTGTATCCCCCAGTGCTTCATGCCCAACTCGTCAGACGGTTGCCTGGCGGGACTGGTTTTCTGGACCATAGACCCCTGGGGGAATGTGCGTCCCTGCAATCATGTCCCACTGTTATGTGGAAACTTGCTGGAGCAGCAAGTGACAGAAATCGTGGATAGCCATGCCTGGGCCGCTTGGCACGCCTGTATCCCCTCCGCATGTGAGCAGTGTGCCGTCTACACCCGATGTCATGGGGGGTGCCGCGCTCAGGCAATGCTGCTGGGCGCCACACGGGATGACTTGATCACGGCGCCTTTGGACACCGACCCGGCTCCGCCGTCGGAACTTGTACTGTCTGCAGATACCCGTCCCATCGCGCGCTTCGAAACCCGGGCTGAATCCTTTGGCTGGCTGCTCATTCGTGGAGGGCAAGTGCAACCGGTGTCGGCCAACACCAGATCTCTACTTGATGTACTGGATGGCTCCCTGACACTGGCTGAGATTGAGCAACAATTTGGAGATGAGGGGCTGTCCTTCGTGGGCCTGTTGGTCAGGAAAGGCCTCGTGGCACTCGAAGACTAATGGCACCTCAGCAGTCTACCCTCCGGCTTGTTCATCCGTCATGCGAAAAACGCGCTCGATCGTGTGCGGCTTTCCGACGTGGCGCAGGCTGTACTGGAGGAGGCCCAGGCGGCGGCTCAGGAATAGAACGAACCGCTGCAAGAGGGAGGGGTGCTGGGCGTACTGAAACGATGACCAGATGAGCACGTACGTGGTGGACGCGGGGACAGCGGTGACCAACGTGTAGACCTGGTCTATTCCGGGCTGCACGAAGGTATCGTA